>Ga0182024_10013758_pt1 | contig 15740 bp, 16 predicted proteins | sample P32metaG_FD_120480 | JGI IMG/M metagenome (GOLD analysis project Ga0182024, IMG submission 120480) | Permafrost microbial communities from Stordalen Mire, Sweden - P3-2 metaG (Illumina Assembly) | ecosystem: Environmental > Terrestrial > Soil > Wetlands > Permafrost | place: Sweden: Stordalen... | reverse complement strand
CCAAAGACGCGGTAAGTCTATATCCCACATATAGAAAGCCATTTGATCTGATCTTTGAAAAGGCCAAAACGAAGGAATGGTGCGCCCGGAGAGATTCGAACTCCCGACCCTCTGGTTCGAAGCTAGAGAAGCACAAAATCTAAATGCTTACTTTGGTGTCGCCTACGAATCGGAACCACCGTTTTAAGTCTCCTCAATTGTCCGTAGGGTGTCCGTAAAGTTGAAGCCCTTGTTGCTTCAGCAATTAATGGTTGGATTTGATCTGACGACCTTCGGGTTATGAGTTTGAAAAGGTCTAATTCTAACTCACGATGATTCAATTGCCGATACGCGGCTGAGTTGCTGAAAATATCCTATAAAGTGCCCAGTTTTGGACGCTAGATGGACGCTCAATTTTCAATTGGACGCTGCGACATAGAACGGCTGTGACGCACCGGCTGGGTCAAAAAGTCATCATCGTCTGGTTCAATGTTATTGGAGCTTTCTTCCAGAACGCGAAGGTAGGCTTGATACTCGTCCCGCAATTCTGTCCCCAACTCTGAGAACGTTTTTATTGTCACGTCCTTTGATACATGGGTGAAGGATGGATGTTTTTGGTATCCAAACAAATAGCAGTCAATGATCGTCATGCTCGGTCTAAAATTCTGTATCAGACCTTTGTACTCCAAAATCTGACCGATATCTGCAGGTCGGAGTTTCACGCTTGGAGCTTTTAATTCAATCAACACTACTTCATTATGGTTTGGGATGCGCTTGACGATTAAATCGGGACGCTTTCGGAGTTCGGAATCTTCGTTAAACTTTTTATGAAGGTACTCAGCTAGGGTTCGGTCACTGGCTAAGACCTCATAGCTTTTGTTGGCAATCCAGGGATTATCTTCAATCAGTTTGTGGATTTCTTTTTCTCTGGTAGCCGGACTATTGGCCAGGCTTTCAAATAAACCGATAATCTCTATTTTCTGTTTTACGAGATTTGCCAGCGTGGCGACCTGGCCCAACCGTAAGTCTGTCAACAACGTGGCAAATTGTATGAATTCTTGCGGTGTAGCCTTAGCGAGGTTTTTCAGTACAAGCTCCAAATTTCTGCTCTGAACCTGATAGACCTTCAATGCGAGCCTGTTTAAGTGTTCAAAACTCACGGACGAAAGGTTCGTCAAATTAGGAAGTTCAAGAAGTTTTTCGATTAACTCAGGTTTTTCTGCAATGACCTTGCCGATCTGTTCGCTCACCTGCCCCTTTATCAAGCTGAGACCGCTACTTTCAATCAGCCAGCCATGTTTGTCGGGCAGCTCAGATTCAATAAGTTCCTTTAGATTATTCCAGTCACGAAGACGTAGACGAAACCGTTGAAGACCGATTTGGCCTTTTCCCAGAAGGTTTTTTTCTAGACTAATGTAGGTGCTTTCGGGATGTCCGTCCACGGCCAGGACCGCAAAACTTACTGTCCCACTTGTCCAGGTGCGAGTGCCCTTGGCAACCACTGTAATTTTGCTAGGCGTCTTGAGTGGATTGGTCATCAGTCCCGACTTTCGCTCGCAAACCGTACGATTCTTTCTGCCAACCGATTCCAGCGGATTCGAAGCAGTGCTGTTATTTAAACAGTCCTTTGCTGCCGATTCGCCCGTTTATCCATTCCGCATTTTCAACTTCATCGAATACGTCTTGGACTCGTTCCAGCACGTAATCAAACTCCTCTTTCGCAATGCGCGAGGGTAGAAGAATATCTTCATATTTTTCTCCGTACTCAACGTAAAGTGCCTTTTCTCGCGTCTCAACTTGATATTGGGCTTGTCGTACATCGTAAAGGATGGTTGCGCTCTTTGCCTGCTCAATACCAAAAGCTGACCTCTCAATCTTCAAAGATACTTCGCGCATTGTATATGCTGCCTTCGTGCGGTGGCTATGAAACGCCTCTTTGAACTCACCCGCAGATGAACAATTGTCCGCGTAGTCGGCAACGAGTTGGGCCTTGCCCATTTCTTCCAACGCGGTAAGAGCTAGAAACGTTGCACGCGCAAACTTGGTGTGTCGCGCCAAGAGATAAGCCTCGTCAAGCAGCTCCTGTGCATTCTGAACACAAGCATGATATAGCAGGATTAATTTAGGAACTTCGACCGGAGGCACCGGCGGCTCACTAGATAGCCATTTCTTCTTCGTTTTCACTGACAGAACTCCCCCGAAGCCGAATTCATCAAAGCCGTGCCGTCCCGAGCCTGGTTCTGTTACTATCCGCGCTACGTACCTAGACGCTTATTTTTACCACATCGAAACGAGGTATCTCAGATGAAATTCATCAATGGCGTCCGTGTCAGGCACGTCGGAATCTGGTCGGTCTCATTGCTCTTACTAGCGATGTTCGCAGAGGCGAAACCAAAAACGAAACTCTATAACAACAGCGCTCAAGATGTTTTCACAGCCGCACTGAGAACTGCCCGCGAGCGTCACGTCATTTCATACGTGGATGAAAAAAATCTTATGTTCACATTTCAGACAGGGCAGTCAGCATTCTCCCAGGGGTTTGTGGCGAACGCGTCCATCGAACCCGTTGAAAATAATAAGGCTAATTTGATAGTCAACGTACAAAAAAAGGAAGCCGGTCTATCCTATGGAGCCGGGGACAGAATGGCCGATAAATTCTTTGAGCAGGTAGGCGAGGAGCTAGCGCGGCAATCGAAACAAACATTGTCGGTCAAACCTGAGGCTCCCACCGTGGTTGTGCCGCCACGAGCGGTTCCCAATTTGACAAAGACATCGGGCGTCTCAACGGTATTCGTTATTTCAATACCAGAAGGGGCGGATGTTTCTGTGGACGATGCCTTCGTAGGGAATTCACCGGCGACACTTAAGCTGCCTGAGGGAAAACACACTGTCCGTGTTAGCCAGACCGGTTATAAAACCTGGACTCGGGAGGTATCGACGCTGCCCGGCTCTGAGGTACGGTTGAATGCTTCGCTAGAGAAAACCCTTAATAACTAACTTGATTGTCGTTGGTCAAGCAAATCTTCATCTATGTATACCTATCAGTACACACATAAATAGTATGTACTGTTGATTATGCACACTGCAACGGTTGCGCGGCTATCTCGCGCGCGCGGGTGATTGGGTAGCCGTTCGCCCAAGGCCGCTTCACGATCTACGAAGAAAAATCAATATGACAAACACACCAGCCAACGCGTATAGCCAAGACCCCGGCTCTGGCGTGGTAGCAGGCGCGGGAAGTGCGAGGCTTATCTGCTCTGCGAGAGGACCGAATTGGCCACCCCCGACAAGACTGAAGCTTAAATAGCTATCTCCGCAGGTACCGTTACAAGATTTGGCAAAAACCGCGCCATTTAAATAATCAAATATCACCGGCGAATTGTAGTAGTACGATGCGTAATATTCGCCATCAGATTCGTAGCCCCCCGCGCCGAGAATTCCACTTGCGGCTAGGGTTGATCCCACATAGTAATCGAATGTGCCCCCGGCATTGGGATAAGTAAAGTTATATGGAGGGATTGAGATCCCAGAAATATAAAAATCATACCCAGCATCATGCGCAGGTTCTGGCATCAACACCGATATGAAGCCGTTCTCCGGCACTGGGATATAGAGATTAAAAGCACTTGTTATCAGACCATTCGTTAGCAGGCATGGTAGTCCCTCGAAATAATCGCAATTGTAACTACCATTAAAAATGCTGGAGGCCATAGAGAAATTCGCTGCACACAGCAAAAAGAATGTAGCAAGGACAAATCTTGTTTTGATCATCGTATTCTCCTTCTGGACCGCGCGGCGTGCAAGCTCGGGAGGGCGGCGACTTTAACGAAGCCTTGTAAGCTAGCGGAGTATGTCATGTCTATCCTAAGTAATAGGAATAAAAGTCAACTACACAGCTTGGGGAGGTTAAGCTTTTTGTGTTTCGCTAAACGGAGAGCCTTTGGTTTGGTTTTCTCAATTCACATTCTGCGTTATCAAGCCAAGCAATTGGACGGCGGTTGACAAGATCGATCCAATCCATTTCACAACTCCTGTTCAAAAATTAGTATGAACTTAAAAATATTGCTTGACAGACACAACAATACAAACTAACGTTGCGTTCATTATGAAATCACTGAGCAGGAAGCAAGTTTCACAAATCCTGAAAGTGGCTAGTGAATCGAAACGCAACCACGCCATGATTCTGCTGGCATTCCAACATGGCATGAGAGCAAGCGAGGTCTGCGGACTGAAAATAAAGGACCTAGACTTTAGGAATCAGAAAATAACGATCCGCCGTTTAAAAGGCAGTCTCGAAACAACGCAAGCTCTATGCAACGTTACCGGGCAGCCGCTACTGTCTGAATTGCGTGTCTTGAAGGCGTGGCTGTCCGAAAGGAACGATGCCAGCGACTACGTTTTCACTTCACAAAAAGGTGGCCGAGTTGATAGAACGCAATTCTTTCGCATCTTCCAAAGCACGGCGGAACGCGCTGGTATCCCGGTTGATTTGCGACATCCTCACTGTTTGAAACACTCTTTGGGATTCGCCTTGGTGGAATCTGGAGCGCATATGGCCACAATCAAACAAGCTCTAGGCCATAAGAGCATGCAATCCACGTCTGTCTATACGACGGCCACAGATGAGATGGCAGACAAGGCTCGGCAATCTGCGATGGCCAATCTGTTCTAGCTCGCCGCTACAACCTAAAACAACGCAGCCCTCAAAGCTCAACTCTTCTTTGAGGGTTTTTCGTGCTTGGTAACAAATGCATCACTCTAACAATTATGTTGCATTAGTTCCTACACCTAAGTCGAAAACAATGAACTTACAGACGCTCAAAAACAAAAACTATTTATCGTAATGTTGCATTTAGAGCGATCTTCCTCACTGTGAAGGTGCGTCTGTGTGGCGGGTGCACACTAATGCAGGAGTCAAAGATCGATCTGAGTCTGAACGTCGCGCCTGGTATAAATAGCCTGCTCTGAACTACCCAGTAGCAGCGACAGCACCTATACCCTACGTCTGCCACAGCAAGGACCTCCGTACCGCATTAGCATAGACTTCGCATAAACAAAGATTGAATCATCGTTGGTACGTTTAATGTTGTTTAAACGCTTCTAAGCGTTGTTAAAGCATTGGCAAAGATACGGTTAACACACACCCTGACTTGCTAATATACAGTCGTTACGTAACGTATTAGTTAAGAGGCGAAAGCGGGGCAGTAAAAATCGAACCGAAACGCTTTGAGCACTATGAAGTTAAACGTCACAGGGCGAAAGCACGTCATGAGATCATCAGAGAAACGGCAAAGTATTACCCGTGTATGGACGATGTGCAAACAGATGGCGGCAAAGGACACTCATGGCAGGGTCACTTGCTTGGCTTGGAAGTGGTGTGGCTTATCTGGCGAAGTCGGGAGCAAAATTGAATAGTCTAGTGGTTTCTGGCGGCAAATTCATTTCCCAATTCACCTAACCAAACTTAACTTGAATCGCGTCCTGCTATTTTTTTTATACCGCGCCCACCGGAGTCTAGAGGTTTTTATTCAAGTGCGGTTGGGTAGGTGGGTGCGCGAAGGAGTTCGGATTTTCTCATGCCACCGTAACCTTTTGGAGGTTGCTTACAGCGATTATATTCGATAGTTTCATGCGCATGAACCGAGCTAATTTTTCCATCTTGTGGATGATTTGCGCCATTCTATTCGTCCCGCCAATGACCATGCACGGACAATCGGCGGGCCAAACCGTCTCTCAGGAATCGCGGTCCGAGAAAAATGCATGGCTAAGACTTGCCAATAACGGAGCGTGGTGGAACTCGCTTTCAGCAGATTCAAAATCGGACTTCATTGACGGCTACGTGTCCGCAATGACGGAAGTACATAAAATGCTTATGGCTCTCCTCGATCAGGGCACGAAGTCATTGGCAGCCGGTGCCAAATTTGATTCCCAAATGGCTCAGATTGTTCAACTGTCAGTTATCGGTGACCGTTATGATTTTCAAGAAGTGGGCCGAGCGAAACTACTAGTAGGTATGGATGCTTTCTACAAAGAGCCGTTGAACAAACTGATTCGCATTGACGATGCATTCGCGTTTGAGCGTGACACGCTTAACGGAAAAGTTGCACCAAGAGACTTGCAAAAGCAGTTGGAGGAATGGCGTGCGGTTATGAACAAGTAGGCCGCTTAGTACCAGTGAATCTTGTTCCTGCTTTTTAAAGAAGTCACCGAAATGAACACCTTCTACATCAATGTCGTCTGGCTCCTATCAATTCTCGGAGCCTTGTTCATCGGCGGCTATCTGAAATCTTATTTCAGTAAAAAGGGCGAGAATCTCGCGACGAAGGAAGACATTGAAAAACTGACGCGTGTGCAGGAAGAAATCAAGGCAGAGTTATCCGAGAGAACTTGGTCGAAGCAAAGGCATTGGGACCTAAAACGCGATACCGCTCTAGAGGTAATGAGAGTCTTCGGTGAACTCCAGCAACTGCTGAATTCATTATTCCACGAGTTGAAGCCGGGTGATGATCCGATGTCAACGACGGCTTCGATCACAAACATTGCGGTGGCTCAGGGTATTGCAGCGGCCACGAGTGCGGCGAATAAGCAGATCGAGGAACGAAAAATATTACTCAATGAATATCTACTGACGATGCGAAAGTTTTGGCAGGCACAGGGGATCGTGGGAATGGTATTTTCTGGTGATATTTCGAAACTAATGAATGATGTTCAGAATGCATTAGCTCATTTGGTTTCACTGCTCAGTCAACGTGATCCACCATTTACCGAAGCAGAGAAGACATCTCGCATGACCAATCTCAGTTTGAAGGAGACGCTGTTAACAGAGGCAATACGGAAGGAGCTTCAGATTTGAAAGCTCGACCTTGGATTTAGTTTGCGCTTTGTTGCTGAACAGCATGGCAATTCTCGTTATTTTTAGACGCTTTTTGTTGCTTTTAAGCGAAATGTGGGCCTGAAACGGGCCTATTTAGGCTGATTTTGAGACGTTATGTTCATCAATCGGCAAAAGTTAGCAGTTTCGATCCATGGCCGATTTTTTATTTTACTTTACCCAGTGCGATTAAGTCATTTATACGAAAACGAGCATCTGTGTCCGTGCGACCAGTGAGAATACATTGGCATTTAGAATTAACACTTTACAAACTGCCGCTGCTTTATTTTAACAGCTCGTACCTGCGGGGAAGGTTTCAGGGTTGAATGGCTGGATTGGCACAGTTTGATGTGATTTTTAGGTCCCAGAGCGTACTCGTTTCGAACCGTTTTGATATTTCTCGTACTACGGTCGAAATTGTCAAATTCAGAGGTCTTCTTCATCGTCCTTACCTTCCATCAAAATTTGATGAACTGGCATAACTCGTTGTTCAAGCTCTTTTAACCATCCCGCGTTCCAACTACTATTATAGTGAGCGTTCTCTGAGATTAAAATTTCTCCAATTGGCTCCATCCCCCTAAGAAGTTGTCGGCCACTTGCCAATCGCCGTGATCCCCAAGCGATAACATCGGCAGCTTGCAATACACCTAACACCGCATCATCTGAAAAAGCCAAATCTCCGAGATGTAAGAACTCACCCTCCGATTGTAATTGGTTGGCTGCTTGATACGCTTTGGTTATGTGTTCCATGTAGCGATTGCCTTTGTCCAAAATGAAAGAAACCGGGTGAGGGTACTTGTCAGCCACTGCTATTTTGTGGTTCATCATCACAGCAAGCGTAAAACACATCGCGTATACGCTAGTAACTTTACGCATAGGTTCGGCCAACGCTTCAAATTCGCTATTTGTTACAGCCGCCGTGATGCTGCATATTTTATGGCCGTTTATTAGGCCCGTCACATCACGAAATAAATTCTCCCGCGCACTAACAGATATTCCAGCACATTTGCCATGTTTCCCAAATTCATTCATGTGTAGTGGAGCAGGTATTCCGTGCTTATTAAGCATTTTTCCCCACGCATCTTCAAAAGGAAAATAATGGGAACTATTTATAATCAATCCGCCTACAACCGCTTGAGGGGTATTGGGATCGGCTGTACCGCTTTCGTCCAGATAGATTCTGACGGCAGCGGTCTCTGTCTGAGGGGTATCGACTTTATGCATCAATAGCCATACCTCTTTTCTGTAATCAAAGGGCGTTCGCACGATGAATTAAAACTCTCTTTCATCGGCAGCAACATAGTGGCGATTCAAAGTTGATTCGACAACTATATTATTGCCAAAAGATCAGGGCGAATTCGTTCAAAAAAGAAAGGCTGCCGGTTGGTACCAGCCCCAGCAGCCCTTTATTGCGCATATGCGCCCGTTCGCGAAGGAGCGAGGCTCGACTACGCGACGGTCTGTCAGTCCTCCGACACGGAAAGAAGACGCAAAAAGAACCGAGTCGGAGGAATCCCGTTTACCGCAGCCGCTCTTTATATTGTTCGTTATCAGAAATAGGCCCATCGTTCGGGGGTTCGGGCTTTTGCAGGTTGTTTAGCTGCTGGCCAGTCAATCGAAGGTTTACGTGTAGTTGGTTTGGAAGATCGTAGAAGTAAACTCCGGCCATCTTAGCTTTCAGGTACGTTTCCGGATCGTCGCACCACAGCGCACTCGCTACACCCGGCTCTTGCTTTGGACCGAAATATTTCATGACCCGTTCTTTCGGAAACTCGCTGCGTAGCCTTCTAAAGTACTCTGGTGTGAAATTCGAGCGTATTCTGGCGGTTAGTTCGTTTACCTGCTCGGGATTGAGGATTTTCTTTACTGACATATTTTTAACCTTTAACTTTTAACAATTAAGATTTAGAGACAGAGAAGGTGTGTAAAGAGCAAGCAGAGCGTTTCTGTTTAACCGCGACCCGGAAGGGTTTGAGAGGTTAAATTCGACGGAGGATGCCGCGTTTCTACACACCAACTCTAATTCTAGTATACACAAGTGTACTCTAGTGTCAAGCGTATTCTTTCTAATATATAGTAAATATTTGAGTACTAGACTAGATATCTAAACTGCATACTTATGCAGTCGCAGCCGGGACAGTGCACACTTTTTACGCTCGTTGAATGCACACTGGTGCACTTTGTAGGCAACGCTGCTTCAGCGCTGTACAGCAATACGCTTCGGGTGGAGCGCATTCAGAACAGAATTCGCTGAAACAAAACATGCAGGTGTTCGATTCCTCTTCGGGAAGCGTCTTTTTGCAAATTACGCATGTGCTGTCATTTGGCTGGGGCATTTTTACTCTCCTATTCGATGTTTGAATCAGAACTGCGAAAGAGAATGTGGGCCAGCCGGAACGCGTTGTCAACGCCAAGCTTTCACAAGTATTACTTCAAGAAAAATTGTCTAGTGGTTATAACGTGGATTTGCGGGCATCGCGATTTGCCGAGCGCAAAATCAATGGAGGTGAAGAAATGCAAGCGTAGGGAAAGAATTGCGCTGCGAGGCTGCTATTGCGAGGAGTGGCGATTCTAGAGAGCGTGGCTGGCAAGAACTCAACGCGCTGTTCTTCAGTAGAGTTGGATCGATCTTCACCAGTGCACACTTCTGCACTGCTTATTTTTCATTTATTTTGTGTCTATACGTTTATATATCTGGACGTAGGATACCCGCTGAGTCATTCTAGGATTGTTGGTGCAATTCCGTGCTAGTGGAACGACTTTAGTTGGCGGCCTTGGACGTTTCACTAGACGGTTTGTGAGGGGTGGGATGGATAAAACGTGCAGGTGCGGGTGCTGGCCGAGGAAACTGCGAGTGGAAGATGACGCCAATTCCGAACTTGAACTGGGCACCTGGCCGGGTCCTTCGCAAGGCTGGAAGGATCAGGTAAAACCGTCCATCGATGTTCTTCTCAGTAACGGCAGCGACATTGACGTTGACCGGCTGCTATACGATTTGCATGCGTACACTACGCGCAATCGTGGCAGATGGTCGCACAGCTTTTCCGAACAGTTGAAAGAGGAAAAAGTACGCTTTGACAAAGCCATTAAGCAGATTAACAGGCTGCTTGTTACCGTTATTGGTCGCAAACATGAACAAAGCCCAATTCAGATCGTTGTACAAGATGACAAAATACCTGGTCTGGAAGAGCAAGTATTCGGCGCAGTTTTCCCTCCGCATGGGGATATCGAAAGCGCATTTAGCACTTTGGCCGTTTTTGTAAAACACTTAGAAGCTCGTAGTGCTTGCTGGTCGTCTCTGCTTCAAAGCGACAACGACGGAAACCCGCCCAATACCAATTGGGAGGACCATGTAATCCTGGCAAGTTGGCGTGACAAGATCAGGGCTGCAACCGGCAATCGCTACCGCATCCAGTTTCTTTGTGATCTGGTGCTGGCAGCTGAAACGGCATCCTTTGGCGCTGAACTTAAACTTAACCGCGATGGAGAACCGATCCTCCCATCGTCCCTTGACAGGTTATTAGACAGAGCCTTGGAAGCGAAAGCGTTGACTGATTCTTGGCAGGACTCAGAACCTCAAGACATTTCGATTTAGATATATTTTTGCGTTGTCCCTACCTCCTTTCCTGCGATGTGCGATTCTCGTTTCTAGAAGCTGCTTGCAACTAAAAAGCGCTTCTAGGAGCGCCACAAGTGCAAGACGTAACTGAACCAAACATCACAAAGTTGCTATACACCCGCACGGAAGTCTCTTCCATGTTGTCCCTTTCTCCGCGAAGTGTGGATTACCTAATTGCGGCAGGGAACTTGAAGGCAATTCGAATCGGCAGGTCCGTGCGAATAACGCTGGCATCACTAAACGAGTTTGTAGAACGAGATCGGCAAACGGAAAGTGGAATGGCTCAAGGCCAACGGCTCGCAGTGAACGGATGATAGCGGTTTCTTGATGCCAGCTTTTCCGACCTGTTTCTCTCTCTATGTTGAGAGGGAATTCCTAGCTGTGGAAGCCCACGTGTCTGCGAGCAGGAAAAGGAGGAAAAGGGAAAAGGTGAAAATATTAGACCAATAAGTGCCCCAGGGAGAGAAGGTTAAAGAATCTATCTATTTATTCTTCCTTTTCCTTTTCCTCCTTTTCCTGCTCGCAGGGGCGGCAGAGTCTTTTCATCGTTTGAACAATAAAAGGGAAACAGGTCCGTAGAGACAGAAATACCTAGAAAAGGGAACCAATGGCTGAAGAAGAACAACAGGCGGAAGTTACACAAGCAACAAATGAACCGGATAAAACCGAGCAGCCAAAACCGGACAGCAAGCCGAAACGATTCAAGATTATCAATGTTCTGGAATCGATGAATAAAGCTCCGCTAAAGATTCCGTTTCTGGTTGATGAATTGTTGCTCGAAGTCGCCGTGTCAATGCTTTGCGCGAAACCAAAAACGGGGAAATCTACGTTAGCGGCTCAGTTAGCGGTGGCCGTGGCAGAACCAGATCGTCGCTTTCTGGGCAAAGCCACACTGCAAGGAGATGTTCTGTATTTGCTCTTAGAAGGTCCGCAAGGAGCATTTGAAGAGCATCTGAGAAAAATGGGTTATACGGGAAAGCACGGAACGATTCACCTCGTGGCTGAGAGAATGCCACCAAAAAAAGAGATGGGCTTAAAAATGTTAGTTGAAGCCATCAAAGATTTGCCGCTTCCACTTCGACTGGTGATTGTTGATCCAGGTGCAAAACTTTTACGGTTGCTTGATTCATATGCGCCCGAGGAAGTTACTACTGCAATCGAGGAGTTAGAAACCATCGCAAAAACTCACAGGCTTCATTTGATGTTTCTTACTCATGGCAAAAAGAGAGGGACGGACGATCCGGGAGATGCGGCAATGGGGGCAACTGCATTCCGAGGCGGGACAGACACCAACATCTTCCTACTAAAGAATGGCACACAACGAACCATTATCGTTGAGCAACGTTGGGGAGTCGGTTTAGAAGCTACTGAACTCAGCGGCTGGAATGAGGAAACGCAGACCGTGAATTTAGGAGAATCGGTTGAGACTGTGAACGCGAGGAAAAAAGAAGGAGCACAGAGGAATACCCTAAAGCGCATTGAAAAAGAGATTGGTGAAGCACTTGTGTTTGAACCCACAGGGCTGAGTCAAGGTGAGCTTCTAGAACTGGTGACAGGCAAGACGGAGACTGTACTTCACGTGCTGAACAATATGGTCGCAGGCGGCATCGTCAAGCAAGAGTCAGACGGGAAAGCAATTCGCTATAGCTGTGTGGGACTGTCAGTAGAAGTGTAATGAACGGTATGAAGGCACGATGAGGAAGAGAATGCGGCGAAAAATGGATTTGATCGGAAAAAGGTTTGGCCGTTTAACCGTAAAAAGAGAAGCTCCACGGCGCAAGGGTCAGCGATATTTCGTTTGTGAATGCTCCTGCGATGCGGGAACAAAATGTACCGTCGCAATGGTGAATCTTACCCGTGGTCACACCAAATCATGCGGCTGTTGGCAAAAGGAGACTGCACGTCACGTTTTAGCTAAAAATCGCCGTGCTCGCCGCACTCATGGACTATCGCAATCATCGAAAGCCTACAAGAAGTGGGTAGACGCCAAATCTCGCTGCTACTCGAAAAATAATCCAAAATTTAAGTCATACGGAGCCAAAGGCATTCTAATGTTCGAAGGCTGGAAAAATAACTTCTCTGCATTCTATACGTACATGGGCGAACCTGCATCAGGCAGAGAGTTAGACCGACTCGATAATTTCCAAGGCTATGTGCCTGGGAACGTGCACTATTCCACGCCTGAACAGCAGCAAGCGAATCAAATCCGAAACGCGGCGATTTTCAATGCCGCCCGCCACGTCCCACCGCTCGCCAAACCAATAGAAATCGAAAAGGCAATGAAAGATTTCGGATTATCAATGTCACCGGCACAAACCGGAACATGTGCGTGCGGCAGACCAACCTATTACGACGATATCTTTTGCGGCAGGCTGGAATGCGAAAACAATCGAGTCGAATCGTGGACGCCTTGCGAAGTGACGATTCTTGAATTTGTCGGGCCAGCAACACGTGGACTTGAATTGGAAGATTTAGAACAAATCGATTGTGCGAGCAGATGAGTGAGCGAACTATTGACTGGAAAACCAGATAGTAAGTCCACTGGTAGCGCGACACAGAGAAAAGAGATTTAAATGGATTGGCTAGATATTTTGATTGAACACAGAGACAAAATTGCCGAACTTGGCAAAACCGTGTCGGACGCGATGGAGGGAATAAAAAAGCCCAAACCACGTATATATGCGCCGATTGAGCGAGGCTCAAAACCACGCATTTATGCGCCGATTGTTGGCACGCCCAAGATAGATATTGTTATTCCGCATCGCGGTGGATTTTTTGTAAAGGGGAGACCAACGGTGGGGCTTTATTTGACACTCCTATCCTGCGAACATCTTTTAAAAAATAGTGGTTACGACTGGAAGTATTTTATAGTGTCAAATGGAAATTCCAAATCTGCTGGTGATGAGCGAGATTCGAGAGAATTGGCTTTCGACTACGCTCGGAACACTGGCCACTTAGAGAAAATATTTGACGTTGAGGAAGGACTAATGCCGTTTGCAGCGCGCAACCTCGGAGCCAACGCTGGCACAGCAGAGTTGTTAGTCTTTCTTGACGATCACGTCAATGTGCATGAAGGCTTTTTTAGCGGAATCATTGAAACATTTAACACCACGAATGCCGCTTCTGTTCGTGGTATCACGTTCGTATTTTATACATCCGTAGGTCGTGACATCCCGCGCTTTTTTGTCATATTCGATTTAGACCACCCCTTTTGGGGTTTTATACGTACTTCTCAATTCGGGTTGCCTAGTAAGCCCTACCGTATAGTGTCTTCGGGACACGGCGCATTCGCAGTGCGTCGGAGTGTATGGCAAGACGTGGGCGGTTACTGGGATGGGCTTGTCGGCTTTAGCTGTGAGGAGATGGAATTCGATTTGAGATTAGCTCTCATGGATCATGAGATAGTTTTTAATCCAAAAGTCAGTCACTGGCACAATATGGACGAGCCGAAAGGCTACTCCCGCGCGCTGAAGGCAGAAAATATCGAGACGATGTGCGCTGTAGCTAACATTATTGGAGGTCCTGAATATGCATCGCGAGTAATTCGAAATGTCCGCCTAAGTACATTTGTGCCAGGTATGCGGGAGTGGGTCGAAGAGTGGGTCGAAGAATGTCTCGCCGCTGCCATACAAAAGAGCGATTCGTATGCACGCCATTTTGCTTCGAAACGCAAACGAAGCTTGGAAGAGCAAATAGCGAAGTTTAAAAGAGAAGGTGTTATGAGCATTCGATAAGACAAACAGGATTTGAAGAAGGATTAATTCAGAGAAAGAGACAGCGTTTTCAGGGTTATAGATTGAATGATTTTACTCGGACAAATCGAAGAGATGCCAAGCGTGCGTAATGCGCGTGCGACGGTTTATGACCCGAGCAATCTAGGCGTGCTATCGTTTGTGCGAGCGGCACCAGAGAAGCGGAAGAGAGTTCCACAAATGTCTCGCCGTTCTCAGGTGGGTAGTATTGAAAAGAGTGGCAAATGGTACGTAGTGAGGTTTTGGAAGGATATTGAAGGACATGAAACGCGGCAACACGCCAGCGAGCGTATCTGCCCGATTAACGGCCCTGATTGTCTCACCAAAGCCGAACGCAAAAGAAAGGCTAGCGAAATCGTAACCAAGAGTGGAGTGAATTCTCCTGAAAAGTTTATCCAATCCACTTGCGGTATGACGTTTCGAGAGCAGGCCGAATGGTTCATGTATCACGCTATGGCACGGAAGAGGAATCCGATTAAACCCGCAACCGTGTCAACGTGGCAGAACTGCATCGCTAAATGGCTAAATCCCAACTTGGGCGACAGCCTCTTAGCAAATATAAAGAACATGTCGTTGAAATTGCTGGTAGCGAAGATGCATGCGGCTGGTCTGTCAGCAAAAAGCATTTCAAATTATACCGGGTTGGTGAAGCAAATCGTCGCTTCGGCAGTCGATGACAACGGCGAGCAGGTGTTTCCTAGAAAGTGGAATCACGATTTCATTGACATGCCTACCGTAGAAAACCAACACCAACCAACGTTCACGCCAGAAACGATGAGTTCCATCGTTGCAAGCGCGAAGGGACAAGAACGAGTCCTCTACGCTCTGCTCGCTGGCAGCGGTCTTCGGATAGGTGAGGCTCTTGGTTTGGAAATAAAACACTTCTCAAAGGACCTCCAAACGGTCTCGATAGAACAATCTGCTCATAAACAGAACATCCAACAACCCAAGACAAAAAACGCCAAACGTCAAGTTGATCTGTGCCCGGAACTGGCGACAATCATGCAGGAATTCATCGGGGACAGAACCACAGGACTAGTGTTCAAGAACCAAGTTGGGAAGCTATTGTCTCAAACCAATCTCTTACGGAGGTCCCTGCATCCACTGCTTATTGCTTTGGATGTAGAGAAAGCTGGCTTTCACGCCATGCGTCGCTTTAGAACTACGTGGCTGAGGAAGCAGCTTGCGCCAGATGACTTGATTCGTTTCTGGCTTGGGCATGCTGAAAGAGACGTGACAGACGGATACTCGAAGTTGAAAGAAGATGTGCAGTTTCGAAAGGATATTGCGGGGAAGATTGGCATGGGTTTCCAATCTATTGTCCGTAATGTCCGTAGAAATGATGTCGAATTGAAATCACAAATAGCAGCGTAACTAAAACGATTGAGGAGATTTAGAATGGTGCGCCCGGAGAGATTCGAACTCCCGACCCTCTGGTTCGAAGCCAGATGCTCTGATCCGCTGAGCTACGGGCGCGTGCGGACATTATAGCGTCAAGTTTATTTATGGACTAGCGTTT
>Ga0182024_10013757_pt1 | contig 15741 bp, 16 predicted proteins | sample P32metaG_FD_120480 | JGI IMG/M metagenome (GOLD analysis project Ga0182024, IMG submission 120480) | Permafrost microbial communities from Stordalen Mire, Sweden - P3-2 metaG (Illumina Assembly) | ecosystem: Environmental > Terrestrial > Soil > Wetlands > Permafrost | place: Sweden: Stordalen... | reverse complement strand
TTACATCAAGGACTTGGGATACCGCAGCAAGGACGCCGTGGAGTCCGGCAATCTCCTCCGCTTCGGTGAGCTGATGCACGAGCATTGGGAGCACAAGAAGCGCCGCTCCCCCGGCATCAGCAACCTTCAGATCGATTCCTGGTACTCACTGGCCATGAGCAACGGTGCAGTCGGCGGCAAGCTGGTCGGCGCAGGTGGGGGCGGCTTCCTGATGTTCTACGCATCGGACCGGCACCGGCTGCGAGGCGCCATGGCGGAGGCCGGCTTGGACGAAGTGCGCTTCGGATTCGACTTCGAAGGCACCAAGATCGTGCTGTCGTGACTACGCTGCCCGTTGCCGTACTCGCGGGCGGCCTGGCCTCCCGGTTGCGTCCGCTGACCGATCGGGCTCCCAAGGCGCTCATCCACCTCGCCGGCCGCCCCTTCATTTTTCACCAGCTCGACCTGTTGAAGCGCGCGGGCATCCGTCGAGTCGTGCTCTGCGTAGGCCATCTCTCGGATCAGATCGAAGCGGCCGTGGGAGATGGCCGAGCCTGGGGCCTCGAGATCCAGTATTCCTTCGACGGTCCGGATCTTTTGGGGACCGGGGGATGCATCCGACAGGCACTCCCGCTGCTCGGCGATGACTTCTTCGTGGTGCATGGAGACTCTTACGGTGTGTGCTCGTTTCGCGGCATAGAGTCGGCCTATCGGGCGTCCGGGCGGCCGGCCTTGATGACAGTGCTGCGCAATGACAATCGATGGGATAAGAGCAACGTCCTATTCAGGCACGATCAGTTGATTGAATACGACAAGCGCTCGCCTCGAGCCGATATGACGCACATCGACTTCGGTGTCTCGGTTCTCTCTCGTGATGTGTTTAAACCTTACCTCGAATCCAAGATCTTTGATCTCGCCGAAGTATATCGGGCCCTGTCACTCAGCGGCCGGCTGGCCGCGTTCGAGGTATCGACCCGTTTCTACGAAATCGGCTCCTTCAGCGGCATCGAAGACACCGAAGAGTTTCTAACTCGCCGATCGGGTATGGCATGAGCTATACGGAACAGCATTTGCGGGAAACCGAGACGATCCTGCGGCTGCTGGACGTCGCCGCGATCGAGCGCCTCGCCGAGCTGCTCCGCCAGATAAAGGCGGCCGCGGGTCGGATTTTCTTTATCGGCGTAGGGGGCAGCGCCGCCAATTGCTCACATGCCGTCAATGACTTTCGCAAACTGGCCGGCATTGAGAGTTATGCGCCGACCGATAATGTTTCCGAGCTCACTGCCCGCATCAACGACGAGGGTTGGGAAAGCTCCCTGGTCGAATGGCTCAAGGTCAGCCGGCTCGCACCCAGGGACGCTGTATTCGTTTTGTCCGTGGGCGGCGGCAACACCGAGAGCAAGGTGAGCGTGAATCTCGTTGCGGCGGTCAGCTACGCCAAGGCGGCGGGCGCAAAGGTGCTCGGCATCGTGGGGCGCGACGGCGGCCACACGGCCCGTGTCGCCGACGCCGCCGTGATCGTGCCCACCGTAAATCCGGCGACCATCACTCCTCACGCCGAATCGTTCCAGGCTGTGATCTGGCATCTTCTGGTCTTTCATCCGCTGCTCAAGGCGACCGTGCCGTCATGAGAGGTAGATCGACCAAACCGCGCCCCGCCGTCTTCCTGGATCGCGACGGAGTCATCAATCGCGTGGACGTACGCCACGGCATTCCCCATCCACCGGCATCTCTGCGGGACCTCGTGATCCTGCCCGGGGTACCCGCGGCCTTGATCGCATTGAAAGCGCAAGGATATGCCCTCATCGTCGTGACCAATCAACCCGATGTCGCGCGCGGCACGACGTCCGTCGAAACCGTTGCGAGCATTCATGAGCGCCTGCAGGCAAGCCTCGGGATCGACGCCATACTGACCTGCTTGCACGACGATGCGGGCGCCTGCGACTGCAGAAAGCCCAAGCCCGGTCTCTTACTGCAGGCGGCCGATGCGCTGCGCATCGATCTGTCGTCGAGCTTCATGGTCGGAGACCGCTGGCGTGATATCGAGGCAGGCCGGCGTGCCAGCTGCGGGACCATCTGGATCGATTGCGGCTATCTAGAACAGCCGGCAGTCAACTACCACTTTCGGGTCAAATCGCTCACCGAGGCGGCCGCCATCATCCGCGCGCAGACCGGGTCATGACCTCGCTCGGCCAACTGAAGGTGAAAATCTTTGCCGACGGCGCCGACCGGGAGAGCATGCTCGAGCTGTATACCAAACGCTACATCAACGGCCTGACCACCAACCCATCCTTGATGCGCAAAGCGGGAATCGCCAACTACCGCAATTTCGCCAAGGACATTCTCTCGGTCATCACCGACAAGCCGGTCTGCTTCGAGGTCCTGTCGGACGATTTCGGCGACATGGAGCGCCAGGCCTTGGAGATTGCGAGCTGGGCGAGCAACGTCTACGTCAAGATCCCCATCACCAACACGCGAGGGGAAAGCTGTCGAGCGTCGGTCGAGCGCTTGGCGTATCGACACGTCAAGCTCAATGTAACCGCCATCATGACCTTGGACCAGGTGCGTGACGTTCTCTCGGCGTTGAATCCCGCCGAGCCGAGTTATCTCTCCATTTTTGCCGGTCGTATTGCCGATACCGGCGTCGATCCCGTACCGCTCATGGCAAAAGCGGTGGACATGCTGAAACGGCACTCCCATACCGAACTCATCTGGGCCAGCTCCCGCGAGCTCTTCAACGTGGTTCAGGCCAATGCCATTGGATGCCATGTCATTACCCTCTCGAACGACATCCTCGCGAAGCTCCCGCTCCTCGGTCATGATTTGGCAGCCTATTCGCGCGAGACCGTCACGGCCCTTTATAACGACGGCCGGATGGCCGGCTTTTTACTGTAACGCCGCTTACCCCGGAATCGGCTGATCGGCTCGACTTCGCTCCCCAGAGATGCGAATCGACACTTGAGGATCGCCCACACCCAGGTCAGAGGGTCGCGCAGCATGCGAATTTTCTTCCCTTCATCGAACCCCCGTGACCTGTAGGAGACCGGCACTTCCAAGGGAATGAATCCCGCCCGCACCAACTTCCCCAGAAGCTCGAAGTCGAAATCGAATCGATTGCAGCTGAAGCACAAGCCCTCCAGACAATCGGCCCGAAACACCTTGTACATCGACGTCGGGTCCGACAAGCGGGTTGCAAACAGCACATTGAAAAATCCGTGAAACAGCGCGCCTCCCAGATTCATCCAGGCGGAGCGCAGACCGCCCTGCGAGAACTTGCGGATGTTCCAGCGCTCAGGACCCAAATGGCGGCTCCCCAGGACGAAGGTGGTATGCCCCTGTATGACCGGGCCGAGCAGCCGCGGATAATCCGCGGTGTCGTACTCCAAGTCCGCATCCTGAATCATCAGGATGTCTCCCGTCGCAAGCTCGAATCCCAAGCGCACCGCATGACCCTTGCCCTTCGGCTCCTTCTCATGGACCGCCCGAATGCTCACCGAGTCATCACCCACATCACGCGCCGCGAACTCTGCAACGATATCGCGCGAGCCGTCCGTCGAGCCGCTCTCGATGATGATGATCTCTTTGTCGGCGCCGGGAATTGCTTGTGAGCGGACCCGCGCCAGAAGCGTCGGCAGCGTCTTAACCTCGTTGTAGACCGGGATGATGATCGATACCTTCATGGTGCGCCGCGCCCTCAACTGTCGCGCTTGCTGAAAAGTAGAAACATGAAACGAGCGCGGCGCAGATGCAGCCAGGCGAGGCGGCGGGCGCCGCCCACACCCATGCCCTGCAATAGGTGGCCTGACGGCCCCGGCACTCCGCGGAACACACGCGTCAGATTGAAATACGGAAGGCTTTGCGCCGCGAAATCCGCGAGGCCCCGTCGCACGTGCGGTGCTTGCGGGCCCGGCATGACATAGTATCCGCGCCGCCAGAGTTCCGGGAGCTTGCGCCACCACCAACGATATTTCATGTCATCCCAACAGTACGGGTTGAGAACGCTCGCGAGCACCCGGCCGTTGTGGGTCGTGAGCGCATGAAACTTGGCGAACAATTCGGCCAAGTCGTCGACCAGATTGAGCGGCGCAAAATTCGAGATGATCAGATCCGCGCGCCGCCCGGCACGAGGGACCTGCCGTGACAGAAAATCCGCATAGCTTCCGCGTTGCAATGTGATGGATTCCTGCTCGATGAAACTTCGGCAATACTCCGCGAAAAACTCGCACATGGCGGGATCGACGTCGTAGGCGTCCACGGTGAAGCCGCGTTCCGCAAAGAACCGGGCGTCGATTCCCGGTCCCGCCCCAAAGTCGAACAGCGCCCCGCCGTCCGGCGCCGCCCTGAGGACGGCCTCATGAAACGCGGCGCGCGCGCGACGATCCGATTCAAGCGAGGTGATGTGCTCGAAATACGCCTGACCGGTATGTGTGTGAGCGAGTGCATTGTCGAGCCTCGCCGACGGAGCGCCGCTCATGATGAGTCCGCAACGGGTGTCGCCGTGCGCACTGGGTTCTCGATATGATGCGGCATGACACGCAAGCCTGTCGCCCGGCCCTCCGATCTGCTCGCCGATCCGTTCGGTGAACGCGGCCCGTTGCAGCGATTGCCGCCCATGGATCTATTGGGCGCGCGTTTTTCGTTCGAGAGCCGCAGCACCGAGATGCTGGGTCTTGCGACCCTCGCATTCGGGGCATTGCCGCCGCATCGGCTATCGGCTCGAATTCCCCGTCTGACGGTGGCGTTGTTGGTGCAACCGGCGAACCCGAAGACTCGCCGTACGAGCCTCGAGCCGGCCCCGCTGCACATGCAATCCGGGGCCGGATATTTGATCGGCGCCACCCATTCCTCGAATTTCGTCTGTCTATCTCCCGCCGGGCGCATGGGTGTCGTGGCCATCGCGCCGCCCATGCTCCGGTTCCCGTACCACACGCGATACGAATCGATCGAATTTGCAGTGTTCACGCTCGCAGCTCGTTGCCAAGGGCTGATCTCGCTGCACGCCGCCTGTGTCAGCTTGAAGGGCCGCGCAATTCTACTGATGGGGCCGAGCGGTGCGGGCAAGTCGACCGTAACGCTACACTGCCTATTGCACGGCTTCGATATGGTCTCGGAGGACAGTGTCTTCGTGGACCCACGGACCATGCGAGCGACCGGCCTCGCCAATTTCCTGCACGTCACGGCGGAGTCGCTCCGTTGGGTGACGCGCGCTCGGGATGTCGCCGCCATCCGCAAGTCTCCGGTCATACGGCGCCGCAGCGGCGTAAAGAAGTTCGAGGTGGACCTGCGGCGGGGACCCTATCGTCTCGCGCCCTCGCCGCCGAGCGTTGCCGCCGTGGTATTTCTTTCACCCGAAGCCGCCGTCGGCGGTGCGCTGTTAACGCCGCTGTCGACATCCGATCGGTTAGCCCAGTGCATAGATGCGCAGGCCTACGCCGCGAGCCTGCCCACATGGCCCTTGTTCGAACGAAATCTGGCGAAGATCGATGCCTTCGTACTTCGCCGAGGGGCACATCCTCGCGATTCGGTCGAGGCGTTGGCCGCGATCCTCGAGTCGACCCGGAACTCCGCACGTCAGAGGTCTCCCACCACCAGACTGAAAGTCTGCAGATAGTGGAAGTCAGGCCGGCGCAGCGCGAACTTCGGATCTTCCGGATCGCATAAGCAGCTAAGTTCAGCATAGTCCTCTTCCGACAGGTAAGGCCGCAGCCGCTCACCCCAGGTGGCTCTGAAAATCGCATCCAGCAGGTAGCGCTCCGCGGCCGGCTCCAGCGGTGCCCTACGCTCGATCAGGGAGGTACGAGCCCGCACTCGAGGGAAGCCCGCCCGCTGCAACAGTCCGATCAGACCGCGGATCTTCGCGAGGTCCCGCTCGCTCAAGCAATAACGGTCACGGTAATAGGCCCTCACGGCTTCGTTGACCTGCCGTTCAAGGCGCGAATCCCATGCAAAATACATTTCCGGCAGGAATGAGCTTTGGCCGAGCGCGATGCGGCCGCGCGGAGTCAGTAGCGCGGCGAGGCGCTCCACGCCCAGCACGGGGTCGTGCAGATGATTGATGGTGTTCACGCACCAGATCAGATCGAAGCTTCCGGCAGCGAATGGCATCTTGAGCAAATCAGACTGTAGAACCGCAATCTCTGACGAGCGGCCCCGGCGTGCGGCCGCCACATGCGCCGCCGAGAGATCGATGCCAACGACCGATCCGTGGGGTTGCACCGTGCGACACAGCCAACCGAGCGCCTCTCCGGTCCCGCATCCCGCATCCAACACGCGCATTCCGGGCTCGAGCGCGAGGCTGTCCACGACCTGGCGAAGCTCGGGTTCGGCGAATGCATTGAAAAGGCTCAATTTCGACGAATAGTCTCGCTGCGCGGTATCGCCCAACAGGCCGGCCGTTACATCGAACGCCTGGCCGCCCGAACTCATTGCGCCAGCGCCGCACGCACCACGTGCATGGTTGCCGGCCGCGCCTGTCGCCGCACGACCCAGCGCAGGATGCGCCGTTGTTGCGACAGCGCAGACCACGAACTGCCCGCCGCCCAGGGCTGCGTCGCCGTGATCGTATCACGCAAGGCCAGATGCTCCGCATCGGGCCGCACCCGGCTTCGGGCGTAGCTCAGCATGTCGCTAATCGTTTGCGACCACTCGATGCCCGGAAACGCATCCACCCATAAATGCGAGTACGACACATCCGACAGGGTGCGCCTTCGCGTGGCCTGCCTCAGATGCCAGGGACATTGTGCCTTGAGCAAACCGAGCACCCGTTCGGGCGCATTGAGACCGTAGTAGCGCGCCATCAGCTGCAGCGGCGGCAGCGCCCACCACAATGTTCTCTGTCCCGAACGCCGCTGCACCAGCTCGTCCCAATCCGCCGCCGTCATTCGAACCGCGAGTAACGCCAGGTCATGAAGCTGCAGAAGCCGCAGCGACCGGACCGCCATGGAGCCGGCGGCATGCATCAGCAGGTGAGCCATCAATGCGGCGAGGGAGGGATAATGGTTCAAACCCGGCTGCGGTTGAGCCGGGAATACGATGTCCGTGATATCGGTGGTATGCAGCGGCAGCTTTTCGCAAATTCTCTCATGCAACTCGATCGTGATGTCATTGTTCGAGTGCTCGCCCAGCTCACCGGCCGCGTGACCCTCGAGCGGCGCAAAGCCACGTTCCTTCCAAGATTTTCGGTACTCATGATACGCAAGCGATTCGATCAGGCGTGCGGCGCGCGCTCCATCCCGCGGGTGCACCAATAGGTCCACGTCCGCCATCGGCCGCTCACCCTGCTGATAAAGACCGATGCCGTGCAAAGCAGCCCCTTTGAGCGCCAAGGCCGCCAAGCCTTGCGCGCGCGCAAGCTCATCGATTCGCATCAAGAGCTTTTCGATCCGGGCGTGCCGATCGGTCACATGGGTGCGTTGCTGCCTCAGAAAACCGACCCAGTTCGAGGGCCCCTCCCAGCGCAGGGCGCGCGACAGCAACGGCGATACTCCGTGCAGTGCCGCGGCTGCCTGTGCGACGAGCCACTCGAATTCCGACCAATCGGGTCGCACCACCGTTGGGCAGACGAGTTCGCCCGCGAGCGTTTCGGTGACCTTGATCAATGCTGCCTGCAACACCGCCGGCCGCGGTTCGGCACCGTCAAGCGCGGACCCGCGGGCCATCCTCAACGCACCGCCGCCGTTCGGCCACGGGGCGAGCGATATTGCGATTCGTTGCTCATGAGCTCCTGCCAGCGCCGCTCCAGTATTCGCGCGGCGCTTGCCGCATCCTCACGCGCCGCATTCTCGCCGAGGTTTCGGGGCGGGCGCTGCAGCGCGACTTGTTCATGCAATAAATCTCTGATCGAGCGATAGAACTCGCTGGTGTAGGCGCCGTGAAACATCATCTCCAGATCGCTGCTCTCCTGCCAATGCGTCTTGCCACTCAGCTGTGCCTTGACGAGCTCATGGAATTCTGTGCCCGGCAGGGGGTAAGAAACGCTGACACCGATCTCATCGGGGCGGCCCTCCTCGAGCAAGTCGCGCGTCGCGACGATATCTTCGATTTCCTCACCCAAGTACCCCAACTGAATGAAGAACCCGACTCGAATGCCGTCGGTCTTCAATAGGTCTCGAGCCGTGAGGATTTCGGCTACCGTCGTGCCTTTGTTCATGGCATCGAGCACCCGTTGACTGCCGCTTTCCGCGCCAATCCACGCCTCATAACACTCGGCGCTCCGCAACGCCTGCGCCATACGCTCACTGATCAAGTCCGCGCGAGTTTGGATGGTGAAGCGGACACCGCCGCCTGCCGCATTCACCGCTTGCCCGAACTCAGTGACCCAATTGACGCGAAATCCAAATATGTCGTCCGTGAACCAAATGTGCTGCGGATCAAAGGTGCGCCTGAGATGCGCCATCTCCATCGCCACATCTCTCGCCTCTCGCTGCAGATAGTGGTTCCCCCAAGTCGGTTTTGCGCACCATGCACAGCGAAAGGAGCATCCACGCGAGGCGGCCATGTTCAAGCTGAAGTAACCGTGCGTGTTGAGCCAGACGGACCGATAACGATCCATATCGACCAGGTCCCAGGCCGCGACTCCCTCATATTCTGTCGTCGGCAGAACGCGTGCGCCGGGCTGCGTCATGAGCTGGCGCTGCCTCAGGACATGGACACCCGCCAGACCATCGGTGAGCTCGGTCGCCGCCGCGGTCGGCCGCGAAGCGAGCCGCGCCAACAATTCCATGAGAGCCGACAGACCCTCGCCGATCAGCGTGACATCGGCGCCGGCCAGGAGGTAAGGAGCCGGGGCATCGCTGACATCCGGACCCGCCGCGATCACGCGCGAACCCGCTTGCCGCGCAGCGCCAATCATCTGGCAGGCCGCGCGGCGCATGATACCCAGGCACATCTTGCTCAAATAGTTGAACGTATCCTCGTACAGCAAGACGACTTGGGGCTGTACGCGCGCGAGCGTGTGGTCGAATTCCTCGACATCATCCGCGAGCATGGCGTCAAAAAAGGACACCTGGTATCCCGCCTTCCTGAGCATCGCAGCCACTTGCAGCGTGGCCAACGCCGGGTAAGGCTTGCCGCGCTCGAGCTGTTTGTGGTCCAGTCTCAAAAAATAAGAGTGGCAAACCAGAATCGACAGCATCGGTTCTCCGTGAGGTTCGGCACCTATACCCCTAGCTGCCCGGACGGTAGGGCAATGTCGCCCCCGAGCAAGCGCAGTACCGCTTCCCGAGTGAGTAGCCGCAATGCCCGCGAAGGTTTAATGCAAACGGCGAAAAACGTGCCCTTTTTGGCTCGCCGGCCTCGGAACGGGCCCGGCGCGGGGCCCTTTGACTCTCTTATTAGAAGTAGCCGTGCAGCTCGACGAAATAGAGCCGCTGGTGTTCGCCCGGGTCCTGCGGGATACCGTCGTACCAGCGAAAGCCCGTTCGAATCTGCGCGAACTGGATGGGCGTGAGCTCATAGACCACGCTCCAGCGAGTCTCTTCTCCGTTGGGCACTGCGCGATTGGGATTTAGGAACTCTTCGGTCACCTTGAGATTGTTGCCGCGGCCGATGAGCCAATCGGCCTCCAGGAGGGTCGCAAGCTCTTTGCCCTGGCCGTCGGCGATGCTCTTGTCGTCGGTCACCTCCGCCTGCGCCAACCAGGAGACCGGACCGGTTCGAAGGCCGCCGAAGACCCCCAAGGCCGTTTTCGCACCGATCGATTGGTCGTTGTCATTGGCGGCAACCCCGAACCGCCAGATCGACCGTAGGTAGGCGACATTCAAGCTGTACTGCTTGCCGTCGCTGGTAACGGCTCCGCCCGCGGTGCCGTTGCTCGCCGCCAGCTGCGCATCCCAGTGCCCGCGCTCCCACCCGAACTCGACGCCGTCATCCGGCGTCGTCATGTTGATGCCGCTCGCGGTCTGAATGAACGCGGTTTGATCCTGAAGCCGCAATCCGAAAGGCAGATACATCTGACCCGCTTTGACATACCAGTCGTGTCCCGCGGACCAGTACAGTACGTACGCTTCCCGATTGAGCGCGCCGCCCGGCGCCACCTGCTCATCCACGTACGCCAGCAACCGATCGGGAATCACATTTGCCTCGAGATAGACCCGCGTCTGCTCCAGCGAGAATTCTTGAGACGTCGCGGCGTGCGGAGTCTCCGTCACCTGAGCGTCGAATCGCAGATCGCCACCGGTACGCAGGTAGTTACCAAGCGCCCCGGTCCAGTTGTCCGTTCCCGTGTCCAGATGCGCGCCCGGAATCACCGTCTGCGCCAAGACATCGCCCAAGGTACTGCGCAGACCGCCTCCCGTCGGATTGACGTGACAGGCATTGCACTTCAGCCCAAATTGAACGGCCAGATAGGGCTCGGCCTGCGCCGCATACCCGCCGAAGCACAGAGCTACGATCAGCCAACGAGGGCCGAAGCGAAGAGGGCCGGTCATGGCGCGGGCTCCACGGTAAACACGAACAAGGTATCGGCACCGAGAGTCCTCGCGTTCAGGTTCGCCACCGCTCCACCGCCGGTGCCCCGCACTCTGACTCGATAAACCCCCGCGTCGAGTGGCGCGCTCGGAGTGATCAACAGCACGGCAGGGTTGTGCGCCGCCAGCGTTGCGACGGCTGCAATCCTTTTTCCGCTGTCCGCCGCCAAGGCCGCTTCGGGATCCAAATCCGCGGCGCCCATGCGTTCGAGCGTCACGGTCGACTCGTTGACAAGGGATGCATCTGCTTCCTGGGTGAAAGTCACCAGGATTCGCGCGAGCGGCGCTTGCACCGTTGATTCATCGAGCGGGGCAGTCGTCTGTACCGCGAACATCTGCGACGCCGCAACCGCCCCTGGGACGTTAGGCGCGCCATTGGCTACCCATTGGCGAATCGCGTCGATGGTCGCCTGCGGCAACGGCGTCTCGCCGAGCGGCATTTGACCGCCTTCGATACTCGCGGCCCCCTCTATCTTGAGCACCATGTAGCTCATATCCGGATTGCCCGGGTTCACCCGCAGCAAGCTCGGCTCTTCCGCACTCGGCACGCCAACCAGCAGGTTATAAGCGTGCGCCGCATCCAGTTGCAGGCCTTCGGGCGCGCTCGCGCCGATGTGGCACTTCGAACAGATCGGGGTAAAGACATTATCCTCGATCGACTGAAGATCCGCCGTCACCTGTCCGCCTGTCGTGCCTCCCGCGCCCAGCGGCTGGCCGTTCTGATTGAGGCCGTCGCCGTTGCCGGCGCAACCCGCTGCGCAGGCAAGCGCAACCAGCACGGCCCAGCATCCGCAACGCTCGATGTGCATGCTCCCTACTCACATAACGACGACATGGAGTAGGTACCCGGCGATCGATCGAGGGTTTAATCCATAGGCGGGTATTTTTCTTTCCGCGGCGCGCGGGGGGCTGCCCGCCGGAGCGCCCGGCCGTCTGACTTGCAGCCGGCCCGGGCGCGTGCGAGCCTCTCCAAGAACGCGGGCTAGAATAATGGGAGGCGCGCGTGAAACTACACCCGGGTCACGCGGAGTGGAAAGCCGTCGAGCAGCACCTCCAAACCCCAGGATGAATTGCCACAGCCAGCCTCAGCATCTGGTCCGCTCTCTTTCAGCGGGCATCCACGCCGAGCGTGATCAGAGTGTCGGCGTCGGATCGATAGATGGTCACTCGCTCTCCGTGTGGCAGTGAAAACGTCAATAAATCCTTGGCGTATCCTGACTTTTCTTCGCTCGCCCCGACGAGCCGGCTTCGATGGGTGTTCCTTAAACGGCCTCATCCAAGTAACTGTCGCGAATCGCGCGAATAGTCGGCAATATTCCCAGGAACACATCAAACAGGGCGGGGTCGAAGTCGCGGCCGGCGCCCCGCTCCATTGATGCCAGCACCTCGGGCTCGGGGATCGGCGGCTTGTAGACGCGCCGGTGCACCATCGCATCGTACACATCGACGATCGCGACGATGCGCGCGGCGATGGGGATCTGCTCGCCTACGAGATGTTGCGGATAGCCGCGGCCGTCCCACTTCTCGTGATGGCTGAGCGCAATCTCGCGAGCCATGCACAAGAGCGGAATGTCGCTGTTGCCGAGCATGCGCGCGCCTATGACGGTATGGTCCTGCATGATGCGGAACTCTGCCTCGGTCAAGGCGCCGGGCTTGCGCAGAATGGCATCGGGAATACCGATCTTGCCTACGTCATGCATCGGCGCGGCGACACGCAAATCCGCGATGCGGGATGTCTTCCAGCCGAGAGCCTCGCCGATGGCGGCCGCATACAAGCCGATGCGACGCACGTGGCTGCCAGTTTCCCCGTCGCGCGCGGCGGCCGCGGCGAGCAGGCGCATGGCGATTTCCTCCTCACGCAGGCGGATCGATTGCGTGCGCCGAAGGACCTCCTGCTCGAGCGCTTCTTCTTTGAGCAAGTGATCACGAGCGCTTTGCAGCACACGCACCTGCGCGTCGTACGCTTCGCCGAGATGCTCGAGGATCAAAAATGACTCGTTTTTACTTAAGAGCGCTTGCGCTTCGAGCGCGTGCCGTTCGCCGCCGCTCTCTGCCTCCAGCCACGGTCCGGAGCGAACCCGGCCCGGCGCGCCTCTCAGCCAGAACTCGGCGGCATCGAAGAGGAAGTAATCCAGGTAATCCGATGCACCACGCAAGGACACGCGCGCGCCCGCCGCGCGGACCGTGCCTAACATTTCACCGAACCACGCGGTCGGCTCCGTCAGGAGCAGAAAGGTGTCATCGAGCTCACGCTTGAGCACGACCATGTCGAGCCCCCCCAGCACGAGCCCCAGATCCGGGCCCTCCGGAAGCGGCAAGGCGGCGCGTTCGCTGCGTCTTGACGTCAAGACGCGCGCCCCTTGAGGCTGCCCAATGCGAAATGCTCGAACATCGCCTGCACACCCGCGCCACTCTTGGCACTGCACCGAAACAGCCTCACGCCCCGCCGCTCGAGCGCATCGATATGCGGCGTGACTATTTGCCATTCATCAAGGAGATCTTCCTTGTTCAGCACCAGCGCGAACGGCAGCGGTCCCTGTGCCGCCTCGATTTGCCGACTGAGATCGAGTGCGGCATCCAAGGTATGCGCACGGGTACCGTCAGCGACCAGCAGATAGCCCGCGGCACCGCGCATGAACGTCGGGCGCAGAGCGGAAAAGCAGTCCTCGCCCGCAAGATCCCAGATCATCAGCCGCACTTTCGCAGCGCCCAGGGCAACGTCTTTTTTGTCTATCTTGACGCCAACCGTGGTGTGATACTTCTCGCTGAATATGCTCTGCACGTAGCGTTGAACGAGGCTGCTCTTGCCGACCGCGAACGCGCCCACCATGCACAGCTTGAGTTGGATCATGGGGCTGGATCGGCCGTCTCGGCGGGAGCAGCGATCACCTCGAAGTTCACGCGGCGCTGGGCATCGTCGGCCTCGTTGGCTTGCGGGCCCGCCGCGTCGATGGCGCCGATCCCGCGCGCGCGCAGCATCTTCGCGGGGGCGCCGTGCGCGACCAGGTAGCGGCGTGCCGTCTCTGCGCGGCTTTGACTCAAGTGCATATTGAATTCCGAGCTTCCCGGGGCATCGGCGCGCCCCACGATGTCGACCGAATAAGCCATTTGCGCGGTCGTCGCCGCATCCCGCAACACGATCAAGCTCGGCACCACCGCATCGAGCTTGGCAAGTTGCGAATCCGAAAGCGCATCGGAGGCCGGCTCGAAATAAAGTATCGCCTGATTCAGCGCTTGGCGGGCATGGTTGAGCGCTTCGCGGTCCCTGACCTCGACAGCTCCGTCGTCGAACGTGGTGATGCCGGCAACGAGCGGTGCGCGCCGACGCGCCTCGCGCAGCCACGCTTCCGGCGCTATGCCGAAGGCGCGCAGGGTGCTCCCCTCCAGATGCAGTGTCACACCGTTTGGGGGTTTCAACTGTGATCGAGCTCGCGCGAGCACCAGCTGCGGTTCCATGGATAGATAGGGTTTGAGGTCCCAGACGATGTCAAATGCGCGGGTACGCGCAGCGCCGATGACGCTGCGCGGATCGCGGGCGAGCGGATCTCGCAAACCGCGTACAACGTGGGCTCCATCGCTTCCCGCCTCCACCACCATGAAGCCCGGCTCATTCTCGATCTGCGTGAGAATGGCGCGCCACTGGGCCGCCGATTCGTGGCGCTCGATCAGCCACCAGGCGCTGCCGGCTACGAGAAGCGCGAGGCCGACATAAGCGCGCCAAGGCACACGCGCGCGCGCGCGCGCCTGCGCGAGGAGACACGGCTTGAGGTCACGGGGTATATCCGCAAAGGGGGCCATCTCGCCATCGAAGCGGCTCAGCGCGACCGCGTGGCTGTGATGAATGCGTTCGAGTGTCTCGGACAGAAGCGCGCGCAAACTCTGCGGCACGTTGCCGCGCACCACGGCTGCTAATACTGCTTTAGGACCCACGCGCACTTGCACCGAGAGCTCGCCTAACCGAATCGCCTCCACACCGTCTTCCTGACTCACGTGAAAGGAGTCGCCGACGAAATCGCGGATCGCGGTGAGCATGCTCGACACCATGTCCGGGTCTTGGACCACGACATGCTCGGCCTGAGCATGACCCAAGAGGAGCCCTGTCTCGCGATGAATCAGGAATACCTGCTCGACGCGGTACACCAGTGTATTGAGCAGCACCACCTGGGCGTAAGGCTGGCCGGTTCGCCAGGCGTCTAGACGCCACTTGAGCGCGCGCGGCGAGAGGCTCTGCTCGACTGCCCGGTTGAACGCCTGCATCATGTCTGCGAGCGCCTCGGCGATCGAGCGGCGGATCGCCGGTCCCATGATCGGGTACAGCGCATCCACTACGGGTTGCGGGTTATCGCGTACCGATCGCTGCAAGCCGTCGTTGATAATCGGCGCAAATGCCCGCGTGATGCCGTCGTCCTGGCGAGTTCGGATCGCCGTGGCCTCGGCCAGGACGCTCGCGACGCTCCGAGCGAGGTTGTCGCGGTTACCTACCTTATTTGCAAGCGCGTGCAGGGAGGCTTGCTCGGCGCCAAGAAGTAAAGAGCGCAAGCGCTGCCACTCGCTGCTCGTCTTGCTGGCCGAATCGGATTTGGCTCGCGTGTCCGCGAGACTCACGGCAAGGTCCCGTCGAGCGGCATGCGAGCGCGCTCGCGAGTCAATCAGCCGCCGGAAGCGGCGCGCAGACGATTTGCGACGTCGTCCAGAAGGTTCGCGAGCTCATCGCGACTTGTTTTTTGGGCACTGAGCGCCTGGGCGGCTTGCTCGAGTCGCATGGAAAGCTCGGCGTGCTGGGATTGCAGGGCCTTGCGACGCTCGGTTGTCTCGGCTTCGAGTAGCGCGCAGGCCTTCTCGAATCGCTGATGCAGCTCCTGCAGCAGCTTCTCGAATCGCCGCTCGTATTCCGCCTCGAGCCGATCGAATCGCTCGGCGACCTGGCTTTCGAGCGCGCGGCGCGCGGACTCGGTGCGGCGGCTCTCGGCCCCAAACAGAATCTCTCGGACCTGCTCGAGACTCGGGTCCTTGGCCGCCGAGCTTTCGAGGATCGACTGCGCCTCAACTTCGGAATGGAGTGCGTCGATGCGGTACGCACGTCCTTTTTCCATTGCCGGATCGTCCATCGGTTCTCCCGCCTGCCCAGTCGGGGCCGCCATGTGCCGCGTCTTCGGAATGAAGGCGCCGGTGGCCTATTTCGTCACGAGAGGGCATGGCCTGCCGTGTGTCTAGTCACATAATTCCTCGGGCGGCGCGCGGGAGATAACTTCTTTTGCCTTGTCCTACAAGGACTTGTGAGGCATGTCGCATCGTG
>Ga0182024_10013756_pt1 | contig 15742 bp, 10 predicted proteins | sample P32metaG_FD_120480 | JGI IMG/M metagenome (GOLD analysis project Ga0182024, IMG submission 120480) | Permafrost microbial communities from Stordalen Mire, Sweden - P3-2 metaG (Illumina Assembly) | ecosystem: Environmental > Terrestrial > Soil > Wetlands > Permafrost | place: Sweden: Stordalen... | reverse complement strand
CTGCGAGAAGAAATAGCGGTTGAAGTTGGTGAACCCGCCGGCTTCGGTGTCGGGCAGATAGACGTAGGCGAGCTTTCCGCCGCTCATCTGATCGACTTTGCGGCGATTGCCTTCGATCCAGGCGAGGTTGCGCAGCCGCGCTTCGGTGCGCACCGGTACGACCACCACGTCGCGGGCGCCGCTGCCGTCGGCGTTCGGTCCGACGCGGATCGTCGTCTGCTTGCCGGCCGTCTCTTCGAAGTAGCTGTAGACTTCTTGCGCTGCGGTGACGTTGCGACCGTTGACGGCCAGCAAATAATCGCCGACCTTCACGTTCGTTCCCGGCTGGGTGAGCGGCGCTTGAACGTCGGGGTTCCAGTTCTCGCCGTCGTAGATCTTGCTGAACCGGTAACGGTCGTTCTCGACGCGATAGTCCGCGCCCAGCAATCCGACGGTGATCTGACGCTGCGGCGGCGGCGGCGCGCCGACGAACATGTGTCCGACCGACAGGTAGCTCAGCATCTCGCGCATCAGGAACGTGAGGTCTTCACGCGACGAAATGCCGGCCAGATACGGTTCGAAGCGCTTCTCGGCGGCTGCGAGGTCGAGACCGTGGAAGTGTGGATCATAGAAGAACTCACGCTCGATGCGCCACGTCTCGCGGTACATTTGCGCCCACTCTTGACGCGGCTGGACGTACACTTCCAGACCTTGCGTGGCGAGCGCGCCCGCACCGGGCCGCACCGGCAGGCTGGCCTGCACGATGAACCAGCGCCGTGCCTGCGTGTAGAGCAGATGATCGCCGTCGGCGGCGACGACCGCGCCGTTCGCGCCCGACAGAATCGGCTTCGCCTTGCGCGACTTGAAGTCGAACAGCTCGATGTCGAACGTCGGCGGTCCCTGTTCGATCTGCGCGAGCGGCGCCTTGAACAGGAAAACCTCACCGGCTTTGCCGGCCTGGATCGCCACGTAATTCGCTTCTTCGACCGGCAGCGTGATGATGCGCTGCAAGATGCCGTCGAAGTCGATCGACAGGTTCTGCTTCGCCGCTGCCGTGGCTGCGGCCGGCGGCTTTGCGGCGGGCGAAGCCGACGGTTTTGCGGCGGGCGAGGCCGGTGTCGGCGCATCGGCACCGGGCTTGGGCTCTTCGTCGGCCGTCTGCGGCGCGAGCGGCGAGGGGATGTCGCGCTTGAGCACCGCTGCATACAGCGAGCTGCTGGTGATCCGTCCGTCGGCCTCCATGTCCAGGCCGTTGGCGGTCAAACCGGTGTTCGTGCTGGCGATGAAATAGAGGTACTTGCCGCTCTTGTCGAACACCGCGCCGCCGACGTCGCTCATCCCGTCGGTGACGCGGTGCGCGCGATGCTCGTCGAGCGAATAGATGAACGCCGCGTGCAAGAAGTTCTCGAGTTGCGCGGTGTAGGCCAGCCAGCGGCTGTCGGGCGACCAATCGGGAGCGAACTGGGCCGGTCCGAAATCGGCGTACGGTCCGGTCGCGACCTTGACCGGCGTGGGATGATCGAGGTCGACATACCAGAGGTTCAGCCGCTTGTCGGCGTACGCGATCTTCTTGCTGTCCGGTGACCAGACCGGCGCGTAATAATAGGTCGGGGAAGAACCGAGCGAGATCGTGCGCGGCGCATCCAGGCCACGCTGGTCGCGGATGTGCAGCGTGTACTCACCGGTGGCATCCGAGAAGTACGCGATCCACTTGCCGTCGGGTGACCAGGCCGGGCTGCGCTCCTCGATGCCCGGTGTCTTGGTGATATTGCGCACGTCGCCGTTCTCGGCCGGCACGGTAAAGATCTCACCGTGCGTTTCGAACGCGGCGCGCACGCCGTTCGGCGAGATCGCTGCGTCGACGATCGTTTGCGAGACATTCTCCCAGTGCGGGCGAACGGCGGCCAGATCGGCCGAGACGTTCACATGCACCGGCTCGCTGCGGCCGGTCGCGATGTCGTACAGGTGCAGCGCGCCGAACTGCGAGTAGACGATCGCGTCGGCGCCCGCCGAGGCGGCCGTAATGTCGAATCCGTCGTTCTTGATGACCTTCTCGACCTTGCGCGTGCGCGTGTCGTACGAGAAGAGCGTGATGGGGCCGTCGCGGTCGGAGGTGAAGTATACGCGATCACCGACCCACATCGGTAAGTTGTCGTTCGAGCCGCTGCGCGGCACCGCGACCGTGCTCGAATCCGCCAGATTCGCGATCAGCACGTAGGTCGTTTGCCCGCCGCGATAGCCTTTCCAGAACGGCTCCCATTGGAAGTTCGGGACGTAGGCGAGGTGCGTGCCGTCGGCCGAGTACGAACCGGTCTCGGCCATGACCAGCGGCAGTTCGGTCGGGTCTCCGCCGTTGACCGGTATCGTGTAGAGCTGATCGGGATCCGAGTAGCTCGCGCGCGCCGAGCGGAACAAGATGCGTTTGCCGTCCGGCGTCCAGCCGACGGCGACGTCGGGACCGGGATGATACGTCAGCCGGCGCGGGTCACCGCCGCCGGCCGAGACGACGTAGACGTCGGCGTTACCGTCGTAGATGCCGGTGAACGCGATCTGGGTGCCGTCGGGCGAGAAGATCGGCAGGTTCGCCTGATGGAGGCCGGTCACCAGGCGATGCGCGTCGCCGCCATGCCGCGAGACGATCCAGATGTCTCCGCCGTAGGTGAACGCGATCTGCGTACGGCTGACGGTCGGATCGCGCAGCAACAACTGCGGCTCGGGTGCCGCAGAGGCCAGTCCTGCCGTCGCAGCCACCATCGCGCCGACGAACGCAAAGACTCGCCATCTTCTCATAGAGGCCTATCACGGGAACGGGGAGAGGCTCTCCTCCTAATTCCGTGAGAGCAGATCCAGCGCGCGATCGATCCCGCGATCGACGGGCCCGTCGTCGGCGCGGCGATCGTTGACGACGATCGCGAACGCCACGCGACCGTGGTGTCGCGTTTGCACGTAACCGGCCAGTGCGTTGACGAACCGGATATGACCGCTCTTCGCCCAAGCCCGACCGCGCGCGTCGCGCACCTGCCGGCCGCGCACCGTGCCCTCGATGCCGACGCGCGGCAGGGTCGTGACGAACGCCGCGCCGCCCGGTTCCTCGGCGACGCGCGCGAGCAGCAGCGCCAAGGTGAGCGGTGCGACACGGTCGCTCGCGGCGAGTCCGCTTCCGTCGACGATGCGCAGACCGTCCTGCGGCACGCCGTCGCGCACCAGCACCTCGCGCTCGATACGGCCGCCGCCGGTCTCGGTGCCGGCGCCGCGTGTTGCCCCGAGTGCGCGCAACAACTGCTCGGCGAAGTGATTGTTCGACTCCGCGAACATCCGGTGCACGATCGCCAGCAGCGGCGGCGAGCGATGCCGCCACAGCACCAGCGGCAGCATCGGCGCCGTTCCGATGCGCACGCCCTCATCGACGCCGATCCCGCGCTCGCGCAACATGCTGCGCGCGACGAACGCCGCGTAGCGCGGCAGGTCGATCAGCGGTCGCCAGAATGATTGCTCCGCGGCGACCGTTCCGCTGAACGTGAAATCGTTCCGGAAAGTGTCGCGCTGAATCGTAAGCAACGTCGTATATGACGTCGTTACGCCGCCGCGCACCCGCACCGCATCGGACGCGGGCAAAACGTGAATCCGCGCCGGTGCACCCGCGACGGTCGGCACGAGATGGAACTCGACCGTACCTTGATCGAGCGCCAGCGCGCTCGTGCCGGCCGCGTAGCCGTACTGCAGATCACCAGCATCCCAGGCAGCATTGATCTCGGGGCCCGAAAACGCACCGGCATCGGCCACGAGCGCGCCGTGCACGCCGCGCACGCCGGCGCGCGCCACCGCCCCCACGCCGCCGCTCAGGTCGTCGCGAGTCAACTCCGGATCGCCGTTGCCGGTGAGGTACAGATCGCCGTCGAGCCGGCCGTCGTGCGGCTCGGAGACGGATTCGAAGGTCGTCTCGAAACGATACGACGGTCCGAGCACGGTGAGCGCCGCCGCGCCGACCAGCAGCTTGAACGTCGAAGCGGGTGTCAGCGCGGCGCGCTCGCGGCGCGCGAAGAGCGTGCGGCCGGCGGCATCGACGATCGCGACACCGCTGGTCGCCAGCGCCGACGCGCTCAACGCCGAACGCAACTTGGCCTGCAGCGCGCGCACGTCGCCGCTGCTCCAGGCCGGTGCGCCGCGCACCGCGACGATCGGCGTCGCTTGCGCCGCGGCTCGCTCGGGCGGGCGGCGCGCGCACGCCGACAGCGACGCGAGCGCGAGCGCCGCCGCGACGAGTCCGCGCCGGATCACGTCACGCCGAGCCGGTACGCGTTGCGCTGAGCTCGTCGAGGCGCGAACGCAACGCCTGCGACTCGGCGCGCAAACGATCGATCTCGTCGCGCAGCTCCTTGAGCTGGGCGGGTTTCGTCTGGTCCTCGCGCACGCGAATCGCGGCTTCCGCCGCGTCGCGGCGCAGGCGCCCGTCGTCCTCGGTGACGGCCAGCCGGTCGAGCGCGGGCAGCAGCCGCATATCGCCGAGCTTCTCCGCCGCGGCGTAGGCCGAAAGTCGAACGAGATAGGCGGGATCGGTCAACGCGCGCTCAATCGCTTCAACCGCGCGCGTGCGCGCGGCATCGACCAGCGTACCGAGCTGCGCGATCGCGCCGACCGCGGCGCGCCGCAGCCCTTCAGCCCGTTCGGGGCGCAGTGCGTCTTCGAGCACGGGCAGCGCGCGCTCGTCGGCGAGCGCACCGAGCCCGCGCGCGGCGCCGGATGCAATGGTATCGGCCCACGACGGCGTCACGATGGCCGCAACGAGCGCTCCGAAGGCGCGCGCGTCGCGCGTCTTGCCCAGCGCGTGCAGCGCGTTGGCGACCACGAAGTACGACGGGTCGTCGCGAAGCGCCAGCAGCGCCGTCGCGACGCGTTCATCGCGCCAATGACCGAGCGCTTTGGCGATCGCGCGCCGAACCTTCGGGTGCGGATGGCTCGCATTGCGCAGTAACGCTTCGCGGGCGGCCGGCGCGCGCGACTTGCCGAGCGCGTCCGCAACCTCGACGCCGACGCCCCAGAACGGATCGCGGGCGAGCGCCTCGTCGAGTGCGGCGCGCGCAACGGCGCTGCCGTCCTTCGCCAGCGCCTTCGCGGCACGGATGCGAATCATCGGTGACGGATCGCAACGCAGGCTGGCCGCGTGCTGATCGGTTCCGAGCGACGACGTCCACGACGCCAGTATCCAGCCGGCCGGGTCGACGCGCACCAGCGCGGGTTCGCGCGGCAGCGGCACGACGAACGAGCGCGAGATCGCATCGACCGTCAGCCGCAGCCGCGTTTCGCCCGGCAGCGGCCCGTCGCCGAAGTCGCTGCGCACCCCGTCCGGGCGCTGCTCGACGAAGCCGATGTCGAGGTCGAACACGTAGGCGGGATGTTCGTCGTCGATGCGCTGCTTCTGCGTTACCGTGACGCGGGCGAACGTGCGCTCGGCATCCCACGCGTACGAGACGTCGATCAGCGGATGGCCGCCGCGGTCGACCCACTGCGCGAAGAAGCGCCGCGTATTGCGACCGGTCTCGGCTTCAATCGCACGCACGAGATCGATCGTTTCGACGTTGCGCTGTGCGTTCTCGCTCACGTACCGTTGGAGCGAACGTTTCATCCGCTGCCAACCGAGGTCGCCGCGCAGCATGTGCAGCACGGCACCGCCTTTTTCATAGAGATGACGATCGAACAACTCGATCGGATCCCGAAAGACATTGCACACGATCGGCCGGCGGTACCGTTCGTCATCCTCCTCGACATAGCGCTGCACGCCGCCGAACACGTCGTAGACGTATTCGTCCCAGCCCTTCTCCGCTTCGAGCCACACCGACTCGAAGTAGGTCGCGAAGCCTTCGTTCAGCCAGGCCTGCGACCAGTCGCGGCACGTCACCAGATCGCCGAACCATTGGTGCGCGAGCTCGTGCGAGGCCAGGTAGTCGGCACTATAGTCGAGATGGGCGCGCTCGTCGTGCAGCACGCGATCGGTTTGGGTCGTCGCCGAGGTGTTCTCCATCCCGCCGAAGACGAAGTCGCTGACCGCGATCTGCGAGTAGCGCGCATAGGGGTACGGCACGCCGATTGTGCGTTCGAAGAGATCGAGCATGCGCGGCGTGTTGGCGAACGCGCGCTCACCGTCGGCCTCGCGGCCCGGCAGCGTGTAGTACCACATCGGAACGCGGTCGTGCGGCTGCGCGATCTCGCTGAACGGCCCCGCGACCATCGTCACCAGATACGTCGCGTGCGGGATCTTCTGCTCGTAGCGGTAGACCGTTTCGGCCTGACCTTCGACGCGCTCGACCAGCGCGCCGTTGCCGAGCGCGAACTGTCCGTTCGGCACGATGATCGTCGTCGTCGTCGGCTGTTTGTCGGCCGGGTAGTCGAAGCACGGAAACCAATGTCGCGCATCGGAATCCTGGCTCTGCGTCCAGACGTGGCGCGGCTCGCGCCGGACGAAATAGACACCGCGCCGCGGTCGTTCGACCGCGTACTCGACCGCAAAGACGAGCTCGTGTCCCGCGCGCAGCGGCGGGTCGAGCGCGATCTCGAGTGTTTTGGCGGTCGAACGAAAGGTCAGCGCGCGACCGTCATCCGCGGTGACCGAGCGAACCTCGAGATCGACAGCGTCGAGCACCAGCCGCGAAACGGAATCGTCGATCGCGCGCACGGTCGTCGTGCAAACGCCGTCCAGGCACTCGCGCACGATGTCGGGCCGCAGGCGCAGGTCGATGTGCAGCACCTCGACCGTCTTGTCCGGACCGTACTGCGGCCGCGCGCCCGGCAGCGCGAAGGTGCGATGGTCGCTCACGAACTCGCTGCCGTGCGCGACGGAGCGCTGTCTTCCCAGCGCAGGATTCGGATCGCGTCCGGCCGCGGATCGTCGCACCAGGTCAAGAAGTACGTGCGCGCCGGTACGGAGTGACCGGTCGGATCGGTGTAGGAGTACTCGAGATCCGGACCGGGCTTGACCTCGCCGCACGCGAGATGCAGCCGGCGGTCGAAGTCGCTGCGGCCGGGATACGTTTTCGGCTGGCCGGGGATCGGCACCAGTGCCTCCTTGTCGACGAAGAGAATGCGCCGCGGTTTCATCTCGGCGTCGTACCAATGCCGCGCTTCTTGGCCTTGCTTCGCGTAACCGATGACGACCGGCGGAATCCCCGCTTCATAATCCATCTGCGACGAGAAACCATAGCCGTCGGTAACGACGACTGCGTCGTTCGCGTCGGCCATCCGGCGCACGTCTTGCGCCAGCGGCCAGTAGGTGAAGATCTCGAACGGACCGTCGTTGCGCAAGCTCGAGCCGGTCGCGCGGAACTGCTCGTAGAGCGGCCCCGGGAACGCCGCCGCCAGGAACAGGAACGGGATCAGCACGGCGGCCGGCACCGCGCCGGCGGTCGCCCACAGGACGCGCGCGCGATGCGAGAGCGATTCGAACGCGACGCCCATTCCGACGCACAGCGAGACGTACGGACCGAAGATCCAGTGCAGCTCGATCCGTTCGTGCAGATTGAGCAGAATGAGGAGCACGCTGAGCGGGATCGACGTCCACGCGATGAGCGCGTTGCGCGGCCGCACCAGCACCAGCAACGCGGCGAGCCACAGACCCGGCGAATACGCGCCGGCGTTGGCAGCGAGATAGACCAGCGGCCGCAGCAGCATCGGCTGCGACGCGTGACGCTGCTGGAACGCGAACACGAAGGTGATCCAGTCGTGCGTCGCGTTCCACACCACGAACGGCGCGTACAGCACCGCCGCGACGCCGAACGACCAGCCGAGTCCCTCGCGCCACAATCCCCGCCGCGACGGCGCGAGCGACCAGGCGACGATCCCGGCGACCAGCGCGTAGGCGAACATCTTCGAGAGCAGCGTGAACGCGATCGCGACGCCGAGCAGCACGTAGTCGCGCTTCGCGTGCGTCTGCGAAGCGCGCACGGTCAGATACAAGCACAGCGCCCAGCCGGCCATCAGCGGCCCGTCGGGCGTGGCGATGACGAATCCGACCGACAACATCGGCGCGAGCGTCATCGCAAGGGCGGTCACCATTCCGGCACGCTCGTCGCCGGTCAGGCGTTGCGCGGTCGCCGCGGCGGCGAGCGTCGCGACGACGCCGCAGCCGAGAAACGCCAGCCGAATCCAGAGCGGGTTCGCCGTCACCCAATCGAACGGAAGGATCAGGTAGGCAACCATCGGCGGATGATCCGCGTAGCCCAGCGCGAGATGCTTGGCCCACTCCCAGTAGTACGCTTCGTCACCCGTGAGCGGTACTTTCCAGGCAGCCAGGCCGCGCATCAGGGTGACCAACGCGACGATCGTCCAGGTCGCGTACTTCACTCGTGCGGTTCCGTCAGCCCACCGTTCACGCCAATGACCATCCCGTTCAAGAAACCGTTGTCCTCGGCCGTCGCAAAGAGCACCGCCGCTGCAATGTCTTGCCACGAGCCCGCATGTCCGGTCGGGTTGTTCGCCGCGCGCGCGGCCGCCGCTGCACGGTCCAACGACTTGCCCCGAATGTCACCGGGCTCGATGACGTTCACGCTGATGCCGCTCACCGCTTCCTCGAGGGCGAGCGTGCGCGCAAACGACACGACACCGGCCTTGGCCGCAGCGTAGAGCGCCATTCCGGCGGCGGGCAGGGTGACCGAGGAACCGTTCATTCCGAAGTAGACGATCCGCCCGAAGTGCCGCGCGCGCATCCCGGGCAGCACTGCCGAGGCCAGCGCGACCGCCGAGGTGAGGTTGCCGTCGACCATTGCGCGATAGTCGTCGAGCGTCGACGACGCGAAGCGCTTGACGACGATCGGGCCGACGGCGTGCACGAGCACGGAGATCGGGCCGCGGGCCGCCTCGACCGTACGCACGAGTTCGGCGCTCGCTTCGGGCCGGCTCAGGTCGGCCGGCACGGCGAGCGCCTCGGGGTCGTACGGCCGCAGCAGCACGAGCGTCGCGTCGGGCGGCGTCCCGCCCGGCCGCGTGGTAAAGGCGATCCGATCGCCGCGCCGAGCCAGCGCGAGGGCGACCCCGCGCGCCAAGCCCGCGCCTGCCCCCGTGACGAGGGTCAGGCGCGAGGATCTCCCGCCATCCGTCTGCGCGGCCACGGCAAGTCGGTGAGACGCGACGCCTCGCGCGCCCTGCCGTGGCGACCGCCGGGCGGAGCGAGATCCGGCCTTAGGTCGTGAAGTCCCAGGTTTGGCTGAACGGGCGGCCTGCAGCATCGACGCCCGAGACGCGCACGTGGTGGGTGCCCCGCTCGAGTGGCGAGGGCGGCGAGAACGTGAAGCCACGCGGTGAGCGCGTCGCGTCGTTTGTGACGTCGAGCTGATCGACCATGACGTGCAAGCTGTTGGGGTCGACCCGGCCGACGAAGTCGGCGCCGATAATCGGCCGGCGCGAATCGGCCATGCTGCCACGATCGGGACGCAGGTTGGTCAGCGCCATCTCACCACCGCCCATCCCGCTGCGGGGCGCCGGCGTGATGACCTCGGCCGGCGGCCGTCCACCGCCGTTACCGCCGCCGATGTTGATCGCGACGATGTTGTTGGACCCGTCGTAGTTCACCGTCGCACCGAGCGCTTGCGAGACGAAGCGCAGCGGCACGTAGGTCGATGCGCCGATGATGAACGGTGCCACGTCGACGGTTTGCGGCTGGTTGTCGACGATCGCGTCCTGCGATCCGATCTTCAGCGAGACCGTATGACCGCGACCGGTCGCGTTGATCGTGCCGTTCGCGTACACGACCGTCGCGCCGAGCTGTTCGAACACGCCGCGCAGCGGCACGAAGACGCGGCCTGCCCGTTCGGTCGGTTCGGGAGTGAGGTTCGCCGTCTGACCGTTGACGGTCACCGTGATCGGCGCATCAGCCCCCGCGGGAAGCGCGAGCATCGTCGCGGTCAGACCGATCGCACTGACGGCAAGCAAACGTCGCAAGAATGAAGACAGCATCGAGTAAGGGACCTCCGAGCGAAAAAGTGCAGGAGGACCCTATACCCGTTCAGAGGTTTTTGCAGTCCGGCGAGGCCGGAGAGCGGTCAGTCGCCGTGCGCGCCCGCGGGAATCGTCGGCAATGCCGGCTCGGCCGGACCAACGCGGCGTTCACTGCGACGCGCACGCAGATCGGCGAACCATCCGCCGAATCGGTTCGCGGTGACGTACATCGCCGGCACGAGGAACAGGGTGAGGAACAGCGAGCTGAGCAATCCGCCGATCAAGACGATGCCCATCGACTGACGGATCTCGCCGCCTTCGGTGTGGCCCGTCGCGAGTGGCAGCATGCCGAACACCATTGCCGCCGTCGTCATGACGATCGGCCGCAGACGCGTCCCGCCGGCCGTGAGCATCGCCTCCACGTAGGTCAGCCCGCGACGCCGCAACGTGTTCGCATAGTCGACCAGCAGGATGCCGTTCTTCGCCACCAACCCGAACAGCATGATCAATCCGATCGCCGAGAACAGATTGATCGTCGCATGACTCAGTGACAGCGCGAGCAGTGCGCCGATGATGGCGACCGGAATCGAGAACATGATCACCAGTGGTGTCACGAACGATCCGTAGAGGATGACCATCAGGCAGTAGATCAGCGCGATCGAGGTGACCAGCGCGAAGCCGAGCGACGAGAGGAACTCGAGGAAGAACTTCGAGTCGCCTTCGGTGCCGAGCGTCACGCCCGACGGCAGGAAGCCCGGCGCGTGGAGCTGTTTGTTGACCAGCCCCATCACTTCACCCAGCGTCGTCTTCGACCGATCGATGTCGCCGTTGACGCGCGCGATGACCTGCTTGTCGACGTGCTCGATCTTGGTGGGAGCACGGTCGAAGCTGAACGATGCAATACGGCCCAGCGGCACGAGCGAACCGTCGTTCGCGCGCACCGGGATCCGCTGGATCTCGTCGATCGAGTTGCGATCCTTGACCGGGTACTGCAGCAGTACGTTGACCAAGCCGTTCCAGGTGCGCACCTTTGTCGCGACGACGCCGCCGACCGCGGCGCGCGCGGCAAGCGCCGCGGCGCCCGGTGAGACGCCGAGCACTGCGGCTCGCGCGTTGTCGATCTGCACGGTCATGTGAGGCGCACCGGCCTCGGCATTCGTCTGCACGTTGACGGTCCCGGGGATCGAGCGGATATACGCGGCCAGCTTTTCGGAGGCAGGTTGAATCACGTCTCCCGGACCCGACAGCGTGAACGCGATCGGCAAGCCGCTCCCGCCGCCGCCGCGGCCGGTGATCGTCAGGTCGGCGCCCTTCACGATCGGTGGGATGATCTGTCGCAGCTTCGCGACGACGTCGTCCTGGTCGCGACGATGCGTCTTTTGCAGCGTGATGTTGAACGTTCCGACGAAGCCGCCGTCGGTCGAGCCCCAGCCGTCCGGCTTGGTGCCCGCGTACGTGCGCACGGTGTCGACGACCGGGACGTTCTTGAGCACCGCGTTCTCGATCTTGACGAGCGTCGCTTCGGTCGTCGCAAGCGGCGTGCCGACCGGGAACGTCACGTCACCGTGGATCTGTCCGCTCTTCTGGTCGGGAACGAACTCCGTCTGCACGTTGAGGTGGGTGACCATGAGCAACAGCATGCAGCCGGCAATCGCGAAGCATCCGAGCGCACCGCCTACCGACGCCCCGGTGTGCGGCTCGACGCGGATCCCCGCGACGCCGCGCCCGCGCAGCAGCCGTCCGAGCGGGATCCACAGCAGCGTGACCAGCGCCAACGCCGCGTCGACGCCGGCGATTCCGCTCATCGCCTGGGGTCCGGCAACCAGCGTGAGCGCGTTGATGACCAGCAGCCCACTGAACCAGAAGACCATCCAGCGATGGCGCAGCGCGAGCTCCAGCGCGCGCGTCTTGTACCAAACCGTGAAGCGATCGAAGCCGGTCTGAAACCAGACCAGGGACTTCGGCGGCACGGGGCTGCGTCGCAGCACCGACCACTTCGCCGCAAGCATCGGCGTGAGCGTGAACGAGACCAGCAGCGAGAACAGGGTCGCCACGGTGACGACGATGCCGAACTCCTTCATGTACTGACCGACGAAACCGGTCAGGAAAGCGAGCGGCAGGAAGACGACGACGTCGACCAGCGTGATCGCGATCGCCGCGCCGCCGATCTCCGTTCGTCCGCTGATCGCGGCGTCGCCGGGCGACTGACCCATGTCGCGGTGCCGGGTGATGTTCTCGAGCACGACGATCGAGTCATCGACCAAGATACCGATGATCAGCGAAAGCCCCATGAGCGACACGTTGTCGAGCGTCAACCCGAGCGCGCGCATCGTGATGAACGTCGCCAGCAGCGAGCTGGGAATCGCGACCATCACGACCGCCGCGTTGCGCCAAGCGTGCAGGAACAGCATGAGCACGAGCGCGGTGAGGAAGATCCCTTCGAACAGCGACTGCAGCACGCCGTTGAGCGAGGCTTGGGTGTAGTCGGCCGGCGCAAACAGCTCGTGGAACTCGACCTGCGGGTACTTCTTCATGATCCCGGCCATCTGCGCGCGCACGATCTTGGTCGTCCCGACCTCGTCCGAGGCGATCGTGCGGTTGATGTCGAGGATCAACCCGGGCGCGCCGTTCATGTGCGAGATCAGCCGCTGTTCCTGATGCGTGTCGGTGACGGCCGCGACGCTGCGCACCAGCATCGTCTGCTGCGCGCCGCCGAGCACGGTCAGCGGAATGTTCCCGATGTCGTCGGCCGAGTTGACCTCCGCGTGGACCGAGACCGTCGTCTCGACCGTCGGCTTGTCGATCCGGCCGCCGGGCAGGTTGCTGTTGTTGATGTTGATCGAGTTGAACACGTCGAACAGCGTGGCGCCGGCGCCCATCATCCGCAACGGATCGGCGTTGACGTCGAACTCGCGCACCGCGGCGCCGCTCAAGCCCACCGTCTCGACGTTCGGAATGTGATGGATGTCGGAGATGACGCGCTCGTTCATCATGTCGGCCAGCGCCGACGCAGTGAGCGTCTTGGAGTCGATCGCGTACGTCAGAACCGGCGCTTCAGCCCCGTTCTTGATCACCTGCGGCGGATCGAGGTCGGTCGGCATGAAGACGCGCGCGGTATCGACGCGGCGCTGCACGTCGATCGCGGCAAAGTCCAAATCGGTCCCCAGCACGAACTGGGCCACGACGACAGCGGAGCCTTCCTGCGCCGTCGCGTTGAGCGTATCGATGTGCTCGATGCCGTCGAGCTGGTCTTCGATCGGCTTGATGACCAGCCGCTCCATCTCGGCCGGTGACGCGCCCGGGTAGCTCGCCACTACCACGACGACCGGGAAGTTCACATTCGGCTGCGAGTTCTTCCCGAGCTGCACGTACGAGATCGCACCAAAGACCCCAAGTGCAATGAAGAACATCGCGACGATGATCGGGCGCTGAATCGAAAACCGCGTCAACCACATACAGCTTAGGCCGTCCTCTCATCCAGCCGCCCGGAACTACGAGCCCCGGCTCCCCGAAGTTTCGGCCCGTACTACTAATTTTGTCGTTGGTGTTCCTACTATTTCCCCCGTAGGCGGTGAAGCGGTTGGACGCGGGCAAATAGCGACCGGGAGGGTCCGGCCCCGGCGCGAACGTCAACAACGTTCTTTGGAATCGAGGGAACGATGCACGAACTCAGCTTGGCCCTCGCGCTCGTCAGCGCGGACGTCTCGACCGAGGCTCAGCGCCCGGTCCAGGTCGCTCAAGGCACGACCGGCAGCTCCGGCCACGCCGGCAAACGCGCGAAGTCGAAGGCGAAGAAGGGCCAGAAGAAGGGCAAGAAGTAGGCGGCCGTTTTTCGATTGGTGCGCGAGACTGGGCTCGAACCAGCACGCCCTTGCGGGCGCTAGCCCCTCAAGCTAGTGCGTCTACCAATTCCGCCACTCGCGCACAGGGGCACGGACTCGGCCGAAGCCGCGTCCGGAACCACGAGAGTGTAGGGCATCGGTAGGCCCGGCGCAAGCGCCGAGCTAGACGGCGGCTTTGTCGCCGAGGAGTTCGCCGATCTTGTCGTGCAGGCGCTCGAAGCCGCGGTCTCCGGCTTGGCGATGGACGAGTTTGTGGTCGCTGTCGTAGACGTAGTACGCCGGGACGAACTGGTTTTCGAAACGGCTGACCAGGATGTGCTCGTTGTCGATCGCGGTGGGCCAGGTGATGCCCATTGCGGTGTTGGCGTCGGCCGTGACTTTGGCGATGTCGAGCTCTTCGGGGCCGCGGGGTTGGTGGATGCCGATGACCTCGAGACCGCGCGGGCCGTACTCGGCTTGCCAGCGCGCGACCGCCGCCGCGACGTCGTGGCAGATGTAGCAGCTGACCGACCAGAAGTGGACGAGGAGCGGCTTGCCGGCCAGCTCCTCGCCGGTGGGCGCGCCGTTGATCCAGGTCGCGACGCCGTCGAGCGACGGCAACTCGCTACCGGTGCGCAGGGGCATGTGCCGTTACGCCGCGACTTTCAGGAGGTCTTTGCCGGGCGTCCACTCGGCCGGGCACAGGCCGCCGGTCTGGAGTGCCTGCAGGACGCGGAGCGTCTCTTCGACCGAGCGGCCGACGTTGTCGTTCGTGACCACCGCGTAGCGCAGCACGCCTTCGGGATCGATGATGAACAGGCCGCGCTGCGCGGCGCCGGTCTCCTCGTTGAGCACGCCGTACGAGCGGGCGACTTCCTTGGTGAAGTCGGCGACCAGCGGATACGCCGTGCCGGCGATGCCGTTCTTGTCGAGAGGCGTGTTCAGCCAGGCGAAGTGGGAGTTGACGCTGTCCGTCGACGCGCCGAGGACCTCGGTGTCGAGCTCGGTGAACTCATCGAGGCGATCCGACAGCGCCAGGATCTCCGTCGGGCAGACGAACGTAAAGTCGAGCGGGTAGAAGAAAAAGACCAGCCACTTGCCCTGGTAGTCGGACAAGCTGATCTCTTGGCCCAGATTCTTGGGGCTGGTCGCGCCCTTGGTGGACGGGAGCGTGAACGAGGGGGCGGGCTGACCGACCTTGGCTAGCACAGACGAAACCTCCGGATGGCGGGTGAAAGAAACTTGTGCGATTCCGGCCTCAACAATGAGATTAAGAATCGTTATCACTCAAGATTACTGTACCGCAGCCGCACCGGAACGGCCTACGACCGATCACGCAGCACCGCGAGCCTCCGCGCCACCTCAGGCCCGGCTGCTGCGGTCTCAGAGGTTGTGAACAAGATCGAAAAGACCGACGCTCAGTGGCGCGAGGAGCTCTCGCCCGAGCGGTATGCGGTGCTGCGCCAGAGCGCGACCGAACGCGCTTTCAGCGGCAAGCTGTACCACAACCACGACGAGGGAACGTACCAGTGTGCGGGCTGCGGCAACACGCTGTTCTCGTCGGCGACCAAGTATGAGAGCGGCAGCGGCTGGCCGAGCTTTTGGGCTGCCGAAGACCGCGCCAACGTCGAACTGGTCGAAGACCGTGCGCACGGCATGGTGCGCACGGAAGCACGCTGCGCGCACTGCGGCGGACATTTGGGTCACGTCTTCGACGACGGACCGGCGCCGACGGGTGAGCGCTACTGCATGAACTCGGCCGCGCTCGAGTTCACGCCGAAGTCCGAAGGCTGAACCTTCGGCGGTCCTTCCGCGACGGATCGGATGTGGAAGGGCGATGAGCGACGACGACGACCGGCGGCTGCTCGAACGAATCGCTCGGCGCGATCGCGTCGCGTTCGAGACGTTCTTTCGGCTGCAGGCGTCGTCCGTCCACCGCTTCGTGCGCGATCTCGTGCGCGATGACGGCCTCGCCGAGGAGTTGACGAGCGACGTGATGGTCGAGGTTTGGCGGAGCG
>Ga0182024_10013755_pt1 | contig 15743 bp, 14 predicted proteins | sample P32metaG_FD_120480 | JGI IMG/M metagenome (GOLD analysis project Ga0182024, IMG submission 120480) | Permafrost microbial communities from Stordalen Mire, Sweden - P3-2 metaG (Illumina Assembly) | ecosystem: Environmental > Terrestrial > Soil > Wetlands > Permafrost | place: Sweden: Stordalen... | reverse complement strand
GCGGTTGTCGATTTGGCAGTGAAGGCGGGGCGGTCGGTGCCTTCGCGTTAGGCGAAGGTGTCCGAGCGCGCAAAGTGCGCGCCGAGGGGCCGACTCGCGCGCTCGGGCACGCTCTTGGTGCTTGGGCGCGCAATGCACCGATCCGGTGCCCACTTTGCGCGCTGGAGCACCAAGATCCGCCCCGGCCACCCTTCATCGCGGCCGCTGAGACAGGACGAACCCCTACAGCGAGACCGTCCGCCCGGCCACGAACCCCTCGCCCGCGGCGACCTCGTCCACCAGCTCCCGCGGCACGGGCGCGTCGGTGGTGATCGCCATGGCGGCCAGCGGCTCGGCGTCCGACTCGCGGCCGTCGGGCTGGCGACCGACCGCGGCGGAGACGATGTTCACCCCGTGCTCGCCGAAGACCGTGCCGACGCGCCCGATCATCCCGGGCACGTCCCGGTAGCGAAACAGCGTCACGTGCTCCTCCAGCTGGACGGCGAAACGCTGCCCCCAGGCCTCCAGCAGATGGGGCCGGTTGCGCCGGCCGATCAGCGTGCCGGCCACGCGCACGGAGTCATCGCCGCCGATCAGGCTGACCCGGATCAGGTCGGCGTAGTCCCGCACGCTGGTCTGCTTGATCTCGCGCACGTCGATCCCGCGCTCCTCGGCGATCCCGGGGGCATTGACCTCGTTCACGTCCTCCTCGGTGTGCCCGCGCAGCACGCCGAGCAGCACCTGGATGGCCAGCAGCCGGGTGTCGTGGTCGGCGATGCGGCCCAAGAACTCCACCTGCAGGCGGTCGATCGAGGAGCCTTCAGCCAGGGCCACGGCAATCCGCCCGAGTGAGCGGCACAGCGGCACGAACGGACCGAGCGCCTCCATGTCCTCGGCCGAGATCGCCGGGACGTTCACGGCACTGGTGACGACGCCGCCGGTCAGGGCGGCCACCACCTGCTCGGCGGCCTGATAGCCGGCCCGATCGGTCGCCTCGGCGGTCGAGGCGCCCAGGTGCGGCGTCACGATCACGCCCGGATACCCGAACAGCGGGTGCTCGGTGATCGGCTCGGACCGGAACACGTCCAGGGCCGCACCGGCCACCTTGCCGCTGTCCAGAGCCGCCTCCAGATCCTCGTCGACGATCAGCGGTCCCCGGGCCACGTTCAGCACCCGCACTCCGTCCTTGCACTTGGCCAGCGCGTCGGCGTCCAGCCAGCCTTCGGTCTCGGGCGTCTTGGGCAGGTGCAGGGTGAGGAAGTCCGCCGCCGCGTAGACGTCGTCGGAGGACTCGGCCTTCTCCACGCCCAATTCGCGGTAGCGCTCGGCGCCCACGTACGGGTCATAGGCGATCACGTGCATCCCGAACGCCCGAGCCCGCTGGGCGACCAGCTGCCCGATCCGCCCAAAGCCCAGGATTCCCAGTGTCTTCTCGTACAGCTCAACGCCGGAGAACTTTGAGCGCTCCCACTTACCCGCGGTCAGCGACGCATGGGCCTGGGGCACATTGCGAGCCAGCGCCAGTAGCAGCGCCATCGTGTGCTCGGCCGCGGTGATCACGTTCGACTGCGGAGCGTTGGCCACCACGATCCCGCGTTTGGTGGCCGCCTGGACGTCCACGTTGTCCACGCCTACGCCGGCCCGGCCCACCGCGCGCAGGTTGGTGGCGACGCCAATCAGGTCGGCGTCGAGCTTGGTCGCTGAGCGGATCAGGATCCCCGTGAAGTCGCCCAGGCGCTGGCTCAGCTCTTCGCGGTCCCAGTCGAAACCGAGCTCTACCTCGAAGTGGTCGCGCAGCAGGTCGATGCCGGACTGGCCGATCTTCTCGGCCACCAGCACCCGCGGCCGCCCGGCTGGCGGCGCGCCCACTGCGCCATGCCCGTTGCCCACGCCCGCGGCGTTCATGAGTCCTGCTCCAGGACCCAGTCGATGCAGGCCGTCAGCGCTCGCACGTCGGAGGGATCGGTGGCTGGGAACATGGCCACCCGCAGCTGGTTGCGCCCCAGCTTGCGGTAGGGCTCGACGTCGACGATTCCGTTGGCCCGCAGCGTGGCCGCCAGCTGGGCGGCGTCGACCGAGTCGGCGAAGTCGATCGTCCCCACGACCAGCGACCGCTTGGCCGGATCGGACACGAACGGCGTGGCCACCGGATGGGCCTCGGCCCAGCCGTAAAGGTGCTCGGAGGAGGCGGTGGTGCGCTTGACCATGGCGCTCAGTCCACCCTGGGCCAGCATCCACTCGATCTGGTCAGCCAGCAGATAGAGGGTGGCGATCGCGGGGGTGTTGTAGGTCTGGTCCTTGACCGAGTTCTCCAGCGCGATCGTCAGCGACAGGAACTCCGGGATCCAGCGCTCCGGGCCGACCGTCGGGCGCTCTGCCTCCACCTGCTGGATGCGCTCGAGCGCAGCCGGACTGAGCAGCGCGAGCCACAGCCCGCCGTCAGAGGCGAAGCCCTTCTGCGGAGCGAAGTAGTAGGCGTCGGCGTCGCTCACGTCGACCGGCAGGCCGCCCGCCCCCGAGGTGGCGTCGATCAGCACGAGCGCGTCGTGGTCCAGGTTGGCCGGACGGGCGACCGGCACCATCACCCCGGTGGAGGTCTCGTTGTGCGCCCACGTGATCACGTCGACCGGCGCGGCGGGGGCGCTGGCGGGGTCCGGGGCGTCGCCCGGATCGGCCTCGAGCCGCATCGGGTCGGCCAGGAACGGCGCCTTGGCCGTGGCCGAGGCGAACTTCGAGGAGAACTCCCCATAGGTCAGGTGCAACGCCCGCTCCCGCACGAGGCCCGCAGTGGCGGCGTCCCAGAACGCGGTAGTACCCCCGTTGCCCAGCGCCACCTCGTATCCGTCGGGGAGCGAGAACAGCTCCCGCAGTCCGGCCCGGATCCGGCCGACCAGCTCCTTGACCGGCTTCTGGCGATGCGAAGTGCCCATCACCGCACCGCCTTCAGCGGCCAGGCGGGGCAGTTGGTCAGAACGCAGCCGGGACGGGCCCGAGCCAAACCGGCCGTCGCTTGGCCTCAACTGCTCTGGAATCTCTAGGAGGGTTTGGGGCACGCGAGCTCCTCGTGATTGGCGGGGATATGGCTGCCCAGGCGCGCGGCAATTGACTTCACTCCGTCGCTTCCCGGTGGGCGGCTCCACCTTCTCGCGCCAGTCACGACGGCCACCCAACTGTATCGGACCCCCCCACGGAGTCCCGTGCGGGTCCCGCGGGCGGCTTTGAGCACGCCCGCGGGGTGATCCGCCGCCGCTCGCTACTCGTCGAACGAGGTCTCGATCCAGTCCATCTGCTCGCGCAGCTCGCGGCCCACCACCTCGACCTGGTGCTGGGACTGCTCCTCACGCAGGCGCTTGAAGTTCTCCTGCCCGGCCCGGTTCTCGGCGATCCACTCCCGGGCGAAGTCGCCGGACTGGATCTCGTTCAGGACCTCTTTCATGGCGTCCCGGGTGGCCTGGCTGATGATCCGCTTGCCCCGCGTCAGGTCGCCGTACTCGGCCGTGTTGGAGATCGAGTAGCGCATGCCGGCGATCCCCTTCTCGTACATCAGGTCGACGATCAGCTTAAGCTCGTGCAGGCACTCGAAGTAGGCCAGGCGCGGGTCGTAACCGGCCTCCACCAGGGTCTCGTAGCCGGCCCGAACCAGCTCGGTCGCACCGCCGCACAGCACGGCCTGCTCGCCGAACAGGTCGGTCTCGGTCTCGTCCTTGAAGGTCGTCTCGATCACGCCGCCGCGGGTGTTGCCGATCCCCTTGGCGTACGCCAGCGCCAGCGCCAGCGCCTGGCCGCTGGTGTCCTGATGGACGGCGACCAGTCCCGGCACACCTGAGCCCTCCAGGAACTGGCGGCGCACCAGGTGGCCGGGTCCCTTGGGGGCGACCAGCGTCACGTCGACGTCGGGCGGCGGAACGATCTGCTCGTAGTGGATCGAGAAGCCGTGCCCGAACATCAGCATGTTGCCCGAGGCGATCCCGTCCTTGACGCCGTCCTCCCACACCTGCTGGTGGAGCTCGTCGGGGACCAGCATCATGACCACGTCACCCTCGCTGGCCGCGTCGGCCGGCTCCAGGACTCGGAAACCTGCCTCCTTGGCGCGCGGGGCGCTGCGCGAGTCAGACCGCAGTCCTACAACGACATCCACGCCGGAGTCCTTTAGGTTCAGGGAGTGAGCGTGGCCCTGGGAGCCATAGCCGATGATCGCGACGGTCTTGTCGTCGAGCAGGGAGAGGTCAGCGTCGTCGTCGTAGAACATGGCGCCGGAGCCTACACGTCAGGACGCTGGGGCCCCGACTCACCGGAGGGTGGTCGCGGGCCGGCCAGGCATGTCCTCAGTGGTCGCTGTGACAGCCACTGAGGCTTTGCCTGGCCGGCCGGCCGTTTACCCGGCGATCAACCGCCGCCGGCGAACTGCGACTCCAGCGAGATCACGTCGTTGACGTAGCGCTGTGTCGACGGGTACACGCCGTGGGCGCGGATCGAAGCCAAGCCCTGGTAGTACCCGGCTGCCGCCATCGAGTCGCTGCCGGTCAGCGACAGCAACGAGTGCAGGAGCAGCACACCGCCGCGCACGTTGTCGGTCGCCGACCCTGGCGACAGGCCGTGGCCGGCCAGCTGCTGCTGAATCCACTGCCACGTGCCGGGAACGATCTGCATGACCCCCACGGCGCCCACCGAGGAGACCTCGGCGTTGTTCCAGCCGCTCTCCTGCCAGCCGATCGCCTGGGCCAGCGAAGCGGGCACGCCGTTCGCGTCGGCGATCGAGGCGATCTCCGAGCCGCTGACCGCCTCGTCGGTCGGGTACGGACCTCCGGAGCTGCTGGTGTCGGATGAGTCAGAGACGTACTGCGTGGCCCCCGTGCCGGAGCTCGCACTGGTCGCGGTGCTCGTGCCCGTGCCCGGCTCGGGCAGCGCCAGCGCCGTGCCGGAGATGAGGATGCCGTCGGGGCTCACGCCGTTCAAAGCCGCCAGCGCTTCCACCGTGGTGCCGTCACGCCCAGCGATCGCGGTCAGCGTGTCGCCCGGTTGCACGATGTAGGAACCCGACACCACCGTCGCGGTCGAGGTGGCACTGGAGGACTCCGCGCTGGTGTCGGTGGTCGTGGAAGCTGACGTCGCGGCCGTCTGGGGCGGGATCTGGATCACCGTTCCGGACACCAGCTCGGCGCTCGGCGCGAGTCCGTTGGCGGCGGCCAGAGCGGACACGCTGAGTCCGTCGGTAGCCGCGATCGAGGTCAGCGTCTCCCCGGGCCTGACGACGTGGGCATAGTCGGCTGACGCCGTCGCGGGCACCAGCAGGATGATGGAAGCGGCCACAGCGGGCCCGATCTTTCTGAAGAGCATGGTTCCAATGTCGCCGACTCGGCCCCATCATGAAACCCCTGCAAAACACGGCCCATTCTGCACGCCGGACTGCGCGCGCGGGCACCGGAAGGGATCGTCAACCTGGCGTCGAAGACGTCTTGTCGCCGGTCAGCGTCAGGCTGCCGCTCAGGCCTCGGCCACGGCTACCAGGCACCGGCCCGAGATCACGAGCGAACCGTCCGGCTGGGTGAACTGACGCGTGCGCTCGGCCGCCGCGGCGAGCACCGCCTGGCGCTGCGCGCCGTCCAGCTGGGTCCACACTCGGTTGAACATCATCGACAGGTCGACCGTCTCACCGATCCAGTCGCGGACCGACGGGTAGCGGCGCTCGATTGACACCTTCTCCACCAGTGGATCGACGAAACCGCCGTCCTGCAGAAGCTCGGCCAGCGCACCCGGGGCTGAGAGCGCGAACGGCCCCAGCCCGCCGGGAGGCGGCGGCTCGGCCAGCTCCAGCGAGACGAGCACGCTGCCCGGTATCGACATCGCCTGGTTGTGCTCGGTCTCGTCCCACACCGCGAGCACCAGGCGGCCTCCGGGCTTGAGGACCCGCCGGAACTCGGACACGGCCGCGGCCGGATCGACGGTCAGCATCAGACCCCACCGACACAGGATCACATCGACGTCGGCCGTCGGCAGGTCGATCCACTCGAGCTCCAGCTGCTTGAACTCGACGTTCCTGAGGCCCAGCTCCTCGGCTCGCGCGCGAGCCACGGCCAGCATCCCCTCGGCGCCGTCGCTGCTGATCAGCAGGCCGCCCGGCGCGATCAGCTCGGCGGCCATGAACCCGGTGTCACCCGGCCCGGCGGCCAGATCCAGCACCCGCAGGCCGGGCTGCAGCTGGGCGTGGTCCACCATCCACGCCGAGACGGGCATGCCCTCCTGGCGCAGGTTGTCAGCCTGGCGGCCCCACCCCTTCGAGACGGTCTCCCAAGCCTCGCGCATCCGCCCGCGCTGCTCGTCTGCCTGCTCGGCGGACAGGTCGCTCACGCCGGTCCGCTTTCCACGCCCACCTGCTCGAAGGCTGCCCCAATCTGCTCGCGCATGCGCCGCTGGAAGATGGCCAGCAGCGCACCGGATGTCAAGGGCAGCAGCCGGCGCGTGGCCTCGTCAAGCTCGGGCCACCGCTCAGCCGGCATGTCGGCCTCCTGGAAGGGCCGCCAGACCTGGTTGACGAACAGCTCCACAAAAGACCGAGCCGCGGCGTCGCAGTTCACCGTCAGTTCCTCGAACACGTCAAAGGCCGCCTGCAGATCGACGCCCCGGGCTGCCACCTCCTCGGCCACGGCCAGCAGCGATGGGCTCGGAACCTCGTAGACCCCCTCCCCGGCCGCCACCAGCACGCCGAGCTCCTGCGCCCGGGCCAGCACTCCCGGCGCCACCTCGGTGCTGACTCGGAAGCGCCGGCCCAGCTCGGCGACGGTCAGTCGCTCGGCCGGCTCCTCGGCCAGATGGGTCAGCTCCGACTTGAAGCGCAGCAGCCGCTCGGCCGTTGCATCGCCGTCCTCCATCAGGCGCTTGATCCCGCCCAGGTTGAAGCCCTCCTGCTGGAGCTCCTTGATCATCTGCAGCTGGGCCAGGTGGTCAGGGCCGTAGTACCCGACCCGCATCCGTACCTCGGGTGGCGAGAGCAAGCCCCGCGCCTGGTGGGAGCGGATGTTGCGAACGGTCATCCCGGACCGGGCGGCAAGTTGTTCGATTGTCAGCTGATTGGAAGAATCGCCACCGTTGCTCGAGGCCACGCCGGGATCATAACGGCGTCTGATGTGACATCAACCGGCGGCAGCCGCTGTCTGGCGACCACACTCGTCTCATCAACACGACCGCTCCGCCGCGACTGCTGCGACCAGCTGGAGCCTGGCACGCACGGGGTGCCCCTGCTTGCGCAGTATGCGCGCCTGCTCCCGGTGCACGGCTCCGACCAGAACGCCGGAGCCCGAACGGGAACGAGCCCGTGCCAGAGCGCTGGCGAACAGCTCATCTGCGTGGGTTCCGTAGCCGGCGAGCGCCATCGTACTCGCCAGCCACGCCGCCGAACGCACGAAGCTCGCTGATATCTCGGCCTCCGTACCCCCCGCCGCCAGCACGGCCTGCTCATCGACTCGGACGATGTCCTCGAATGGATCGGGGGCGCCGGCGCTGCGGTGGCGAGCGGAGGCCCGGGCGGCGACGGCACAGAGTGCCTGCAGCTCCAGCTTCTGGACCGAGATCTGACCGCTGTGAAACCGGTAGGCCGTCATCAATTCTCCGAGGTTGGCCAGCGAGGAGCGCTCGGAGACGCGAAGCAGGAGGTCCAGGTCGTGCGCGGCTGGGAACTGGACGCGATACCCGCCCACACGATCGAAGACCTCCTTGCGAAACGTGAGGGCCGAATGGCTGGCCGGAAACGTGTGCACCAGCTCCCGGCGAATCTCGGCGTCAGTCAGGGGAAAGTACTCGTCATAGAACGGCACCCCTGCGGCACTCATGTGCGTGGCCCCACCCCCCACCGCACCGACACCCGGATTCTGCTCGAGGAATCGCAGCTGGGCCTCCAGTCGGCCTGAAGTGGCGATGTCGTCAGCGTCGAGGTTGGCCACGTACGGCGCCCGCGCCAGGCCGGCGCCGACGTTGCCGCTGGCAGCTGCTCCCAGATTGCGCTGCCGGTGAACCCTCACGCGGGCGTCACGGCTTGCGTAGCCGGACAGGATCTCCGGCGTCGCGTCGGAGGAGCCGTCATCGACGGCAATCAGCTCGAACCGGGTCATGGTCTGACTCAGCACACTGTTGATCGCCTCGGCGAGGAATGCCTCCGCGTTGTGGACGCGTATGACCAGGGAGACCGCCGGAGCATCATCCACGGCCATTTTGACCCTCGGTCCCCAGCGCCCGCCGTCGGTCACGGAGGGCGATCTTCCGGGGCTTTTCAATCAAGGCTGAGGAGTGTGACATCAACCGGCGCTACCTTCTCGTTGCTCAGGGGGCATCCGCCGGATGCGCGTCTCGCCCGTGCGGGCCTCTCGCCGTCTCAGCTGCCGGGCCGCCATCCGCGGGGCCAGCGCGGCGGCTAGCCCGTTGAGCCGGGCCCGCGGGGCGAGGCCTGGCTCCATGGCCACTCGCAGAGCGCGGCGCCGGGCATCCGCGGTCTGCTCGATCAGCGCCAGCTCCGCCTCGGCCAGCAGCGCTCGCTGACGCGCCGTGGGCATCAGGCGCTGAAGTTCGCCACGCTCTTCCGGCGAGAGGTCCAATTCGGCCACCGCCTCCAGCACGCGGACGCGCTGCCGGAGGGCATAAACCCGGTTGTCGGTGAGACTCGAGCCACCGACGATCCGGTAACGGAGAAGCGGCTCGTCGACGAGACCGGCCACCGAGCCACCGTGCAGGAGCCGGATCCAGCATTCCCAGTCGTAGCCGGTGCGCAGCGACTCGTCGAAGCCGCCGGCGGCGAGGATCGTCTCTCGCCGGATCGCCGGTTCCGCGACGAAGCAGCGCGCCAGCATCTCCAGGTTCTGGCGGGTGTTCGGAAACGGGTTGGCCTGGTTGTACCGCCCCACCACCTCGCCGCCGGATTCGTAGTAGGCGTCCGTGGCCAGGATGTCCAGATCCGGCCGGCTCACCGCCAGCTCGGTCAGAGCTTCAAGCCGGTCGGGCTCGAACACATCATCCGCGTCCAGGATCGCCACGAATGTCCCGCTGGCGCGGCGGAACGCCACGTTTGAGGCGGCGGCCGCCCCCCGGTTGGGCTGACGGACGTAGATCAGGCGATCCAGGTAGGGCGCGAGGACGCTGTGCGTTGCGTCGGTGGAGCCGTCATCGACGACGATCACCTCGTGCACAGCGACGGTCTGGGCCAGGGCGGACTCGATCGTCTCGGCAATCGTGCCGGCCGCCTGGTAGGTGGCAATGACGACCGAAAAGGTCGGTGGCGGCCCCGGCTTCACAGGACCCGCCGGCGGCGGCGCGATCACCCGTCTCATCGCCGGCCACACTAACTGCTTCACGCGCCCGGCTAAAGCCGGCGGCGCAGGAGCTTCCCGGACACGGTCCGCGGCAGCTCGTCAGCGAACTCCACGGCCTTCGGCACCTTGAAGCGGGCCAGCCGAGTCCCACACCACTCCTGGAGCTCGGTGACCGAGGCGACCGCACCATCCCGGAGCACGACGCGGGCGACCACCGCCTCCCCCCACTCGGGGTTCGGTCGACCGAACACCCCGGCGTCGGCCACCGCCGGATGCCCCAGCAGCACCGCCTCCACCTCGGCCGGAGCGACGTTCTCGCCGCCGCTGACGATCGTCTCCGACTGGCGGCCGATGATGACCAGGCGCCCGCGCTCGTCGAACGACCCCAGGTCTCCCGTGTGCAGCCAGCCATCCTCCCCCAGCGACCCCGGCGCGACCACCGACCCGCGCACCAGGATCTCGCCCTCCGAGGTGATCAGCTCGACCCCGGGCAGCGGGAATCCGAACGTGGCAATCTGCGAGCAGGCCTCGGTCATTCCGTAGGTGGGGGCCACCGGCACACCGGCCTCGGCGGCGCGGGCCAGCAGCCCGGGCGCGATCGGGCCCCCGCCGAGCAGCGCCCGGCGGAGCGTCGCGGGCCGCTCCAGACCGGCGTCCAGCAACCGGGCCAGCATGGTCGGCACCAGTGAGACCAGCGTGATCCGCCGCCCCGGGTCGATCAGCTCGGCCAGCACGGCTTCCGTGTCGAAGCGCTCGTGCAGCACCACGGTGGTGGCATAAATGGTGGAGCGCAGGAGGATCGACAGGCCGCCCACGTGGGCCAGCGGCATCACGCAGAGCCAGCGCTCCTCCGGGTCTAGCCCCAGCATGACCGCCGAGCCGAGTGCGTTGGCCTGCCAGTTGCCGTATGTCAGCTCCACGGGCTTGGGGGCCGAGGTGGTGCCCGAGGTGTGCATCACCGTCGCGACGCCCTCCCCCGTGGTCGCCATACCGCTCCTCACCCGCGCCGCCCGCTCGCCCTGGTTGAGGCGCAGGTCGATGGGGACCGCGGCCGCGCCGACCCTCAGGCAGGCGTGCAGCTCGACGGCAAACTCGAACCGATCGGCGACCTCCAGTGCCCGCCGCTCGCCCGGTCGTGCCCCCGCGGCCCTCAGCTCATAGGCCCGGGCCACCGCCAGATCGGCCAGCTGCCGGTAACTCAGCTCCCGCTCGGGGGTGGTCAGGGCCAGCCGCTCGGGGTGCCGGTTCGCGGCTCGCTCAAGCCAGTCGTACATGACCGAAACGGTAGTCTGAGCCGCCGTGAGCACGATCTGGGAACCCGCCGCCGAGTACGAGGACATCCGCTACGAGCTGTCCACCGGCGAGGATTGGAAGCCCGCCCACCCCAAGATCGCCAAGATCACCATCAACCGCCCCGAGGTGCGCAACGCGTTCCGGCCCGAGACGGTGGTCGAGCTCTCGGACGCGTTCGAGCAGGCCCGCGAGAACCCGGATGTCGGCGTGATCATCCTCACCGGCGAGGGCCCCCTGGCCTTCTGCAGCGGCGGCGACCAGCGGGTACGGGGCAGCAAGGGCGGCTACGTGACCGGCGCGGACCCGTCCCTTGCCGGCCACCACCAGACCGCCGGGCGCTTTCACGTCACCGACCTCCACGTCCAGATCCGCCGCCTGCCCAAGCCGGTGGTGGCCATGGTGGCCGGCTACGCGATCGGCGGCGGCCACGTGCTGCACGTGGTTTGCGACCTGACGATCGCCGCCGACAACGCCCGGTTCGGCCAGACCGGTCCCAAGGTCGGCAGCTTCGACGGCGGCTTTGGCGCCAGCGTCCTGTCCCGTCTGGTCGGCCCCAAGAAGGCCAAGGAGATCTGGTTCCTGTGCCGTCAGTACGACGCGCAGGAGGCGCTTCAGCTGGGACTGGTCAACACCGTCGTGCCCCTGGACCGGCTCGAGGCGGAGACCATCCAGTGGTGCAAGGAGATGCTCCAGCTCTCCCCCTTCGCGCTGCGCATGCTCAAGGCCAGCTTCAACGCCGACGAGGACGGCCTGGCCGGGATCCAGCAGCTGGCCCACGACGCCAACCTGCTCTTCTACATGTCAGACGAGGCCGCCGAGGGCCGGCAGGCCTACCTGGAGAAGCGACGCCCGGACTTCTCCAAGTTCCCCCACAGAGCCTGATGACCTCCGCCGCCCGCGAGGCGCCGCCCCGGCCGAGCAGCCTGCGCATCTGGATGATGGCGGCACGGCCGCGGACGCTGCTCGCGGGCGTGGCCCCGGTGCTGGTGGGGACCGCCCTGGCCGGCTACTTCCACATCTTCCATCCGGTGCGCTTCGTGGCCGCCCTGCTGGGAGCCGTGTTCATCCAGGTGGGCACAAACTTGAGTAATGACTACTCCGACGCTCGCCGGGGGGCCGACACCGAGGACCGCATCGGCCCGGTCCGCGTCACCGCCGGCGGCCTCGTGCCGCCGCGCCAGGTTCTGATCGCCACCTACGTGACCTTCGGCCTGGCCGTGCTGTGCGGCGTCTACCTGATCGTGGTGGCGGGCTGGCAGATCCTGCTGATCGGGGTCGCCTCGATCCTGGCCGGGGTCCTGTACACGGGTGGTCCCAAGCCCTACGGCTACGAGGGCCTCGGCGAGGTGTTCGTGTTCCTGTTCTTCGGGGTCGCGGCCGTGGCGGGCTCCTACTTCGCCCAGACACGATCCTTCGACTGGGAGTCCTTCGCCCTGGCCGTGCCCGTGGGGCTGCTGGCCTCAGCGATCCTGGTGGTCAACAACACCCGTGACATCGACACCGACCGCCGGGCCGGCAAGCGCACGCTGGCCGTGCGCCTGGGCCGGGCCCGATCCCGGGACCTATATGCGGCGACCGTCTACCTGGCCTACCCGCTGGCCCTGATCACCTGGATCTTCGGACCGCTGAAGCCGTGGCTCTGGCTCTGCTGGCTGACGCTGCCGCTGGCCGTCCGCGTGGTCAAGCTGGTGCGCAACCACACCGACGGCGCGTCGCTCAACCAGGCGCTGGCCATGACCGGCCAGGTGCAGCTGGGCTTCTGCGTGCTGCTCGGCGCCGGCCTGCTGCTCAGCCGTTGAAGCTCGGCGTCTCTGTTTTTGAGGCGCGCGTTCGCGCGCCTTTGGTTTCCGCTCACGGGAGGACCAGCGTGAGGCGACTGGTGCACGTGAGGTTGACCGACGACGACGGCCTGACCGGTTACGGGGAGGCGGCGCCGCTTGAGTCCTACGACGGGGTGAGCGTCGAGCAGGTGGTGAGGGCGCTCGAGGCCTGGAAGCCCGGTGCCCCGCCGCCGGCGCTGCCGCAGGCGGCGGCCGCGCTCGATCTGGCCGAGTGGGACCTGCGCGGCCGCCGGGCCGGGCAACCCGTGTGGCGGCTGCTCGGCGCCTCCACTCCCCCGGTGGTGGCCGTCAATGCCACGATCGGGGCCGAGGCTCCCGCCGAGGCCGCCGCCCAGGCCTCAAAGGCCCGGGCGGCGGGATTCCCGTGCGTCAAGGTCAAGGTGGGCACCGAGGGCGACCTGGCGCGGGTCGCGGCCGTCCGCGAGAGCGCGCCGGACATCGATATCCGCCTGGACGCCAACGGCGCCTGGACCGTCCCGGAGGCGATCGGCGCGCTGCGGGAGCTGGCGCGGCTGGGCATCGAGTGCTGCGAGGAGCCCGTGCACGGCGCGGAGGCGCTGGCAGAGGTGGCCCGCGCGGTGAGCGTTCCGGTGGCCGCCGACGAGACCGCAGTGCTTGACCGACGGGCGTGCGCCGCGGTGTGCCTGAAGATCGCCGCCTCCGGCGGGATCACCGGCCTGATCCGGGATGCCGAGCGGGCCCGGTCCGTGGGCTATGAGGTGTATCTGGCCTCCAGCCTGGACGGCCCGCTGGGCATCGCCGCCGCCCTGCACGCCGCCGCCGCCGTGGCGCCCGATCGGCCCTGTGGTCTGGCCACGCTCGATCGCTTCGCCGCCCCCACCCCGCTGCCCCCTCAACACGGGACGATCACCGCTCCTTCCGAATCCGGACTCGGATGCCGCCAGTTTTCGTGAACTAGATCGTTCACCAGTACAGAGAGCCGGTACCGACGCTGTAGGGCTGAGGGTTGGGGGCGCGTGGCGACAAGGTCGCCACGCGCCCCCTTCGTCTGTCATGCTCGCGCTGGAGATGGCCGAGGAGCGCCCCAACGTGTTCGCTGACCACTTCAGCGTGGAGCGGGGCGGCCTCCGCGGCGAGCGCGTGGTCCGTGCCGCGGGCGCGGAGCAGCTCGGGGGAACGCTGTACGAGCTGGCCCCGGGGCACGAGGGTCTGCCCCTGCACATCCACCACGGCATGGAGGAGCTGGCCGTGGTGGTCTCGGGCCAACCGACTCTGCGCACGCTGGAGGACGAGTCTGTTCTGCAACCGGGCGACGTGGTCGCCTTCCCGCGAGGGCGCTGGGGCGCCCACACGCTGGCCAACCGGACCGACGAGCCGGTCCGCTACCTGATGCTCTCCACGAAGGTGATGCCCGAGGTCGTGGAGTACCCCGAGCAGGGCACGGTCGGGGTGATGACCCGGCCGCCGTTCGAGCCGCCCCAGCCGGGCGAGGACCCGGCCGATCGGCTGCGGCTGCGGTTCAGGCGTTCAGACGCTCTGGAGTAGGCGGGCGACCTCGCCCGGTGCCTCGATGTGCGCGGCGTGACCGGCGCCGGGGATCACAGCCGTCTCGGAGCGGGGGATGCGCTGGGCCATCTGCGCGGCGATTGCCCGGAACTTCTGATCGCACTCGCCGGCGGCCAGCGTCGCCGGCATCGTCAGCTTGGGCAGGCGGTCCCACAGGCTGGGCAGAGCCCCCGCGCCCAGCCCGCGGAGTGCGGCGGCCAGCCCGGCCGGAGTGTTGTTGAGACGATCCCGGTGGACCTGCTCGGCCAGCTGGGCGGGCACGCCCGAGAGGACCGGAGTCTGCGCCCAGCGTCGGGCGAAGCTCTCTATGTCGGTGCGGTCGATCTCGTCGGCCAGCCGTTCGTCGGCGGCGCGCCGCGCCTCGCGCTCGGCGGGGTCGGAGAGGCCTGGGCTGGCTCCGATCAGGATCAGGCTCTCGATCCGGTCGGGGAAGGCCAGGGCGGCATGCAGGGCGATCCGTCCCCCCATCGAGTAGCCGGCCAGCACGAACGGCCCGGGGGTGAGATCGGCGATGTCCCGTAGCACGGCGTCCAGAGACACGGGTCTGACCTCCGAGGCGTTGCCGTGGCCGCGGATGTCAGGGGCGAGTGACCGGTACCGTTCTCCCATCGCCCGGATCACCGGACGCCAGCTGGCGCCGGTGTTGGTGAAGCCGTGCAGCAGCACGAACGTGGGCGGACTGCTCATCTCCCCATCATGACCGCCCTCGACTCCTACCTGCTCCTGCGCGCCCTGGTCGACGAGTTCGCCCGCAGCGGAATGGAGCATGCCTGCACCTGCCCCGGGTCGCGCAACACCCCGATCGTCCTGTCCCTGGTGCGCGACGGGCGTATCCGCTGCTGGTCGCACGTCGACGAGCGCTCAGCCGGGTTCTTCGCGCTCGGAGCGGCCAAGGCGAGCGGCCGGCCGGTGGCCATCACCTGCACCTCTGGCACGGCGGCGGCCAACCTGCTTCCGGCGGTGATCGAAGCGCGCGAGGCGCGCGTGCCGCTGATCGTGCTGACCGCGGACCGGCCCCCGGAGCTGCGCGAGGTGGGCGCCGGGCAGACGATCGACCAGGTCAAGCTGTACGGCGACGCGGTCAAGTGGTTCTTCGACCTGGGAGTGCCCGAGGGCACTCCCGAGCGGCTGCGCTGGGCACGGGCGCTGGGCTGCCGCGCCTACTGGACCGCGCTCGACGGCCGGCCCGGGCCGGTGCACCTCAACCTTCCCCTGCGTGAGCCCCTCGTGCTGGACGAGCCGTTGCCCGAGGACGACACCGCCCGGCCGGGGGGGCAGCCGTACGTGATCGTGGAGCCGCCGAGTGCTCCCGCTCCCGCCCGCGGACCAGGACCGCATCCCTCGGGACGGCTGCTGGTGGTGGCCGGAGCGGGCACTGAGGATCCCGCCGGCCTGGCCGACTACGCCGCCCGGATCGGCATCCCCCTCCTGGCCGATCCGCTGTCGGGGGCGCGGCGGGGAGACGCTACCGTCGTCCACTACGACCTCCTTCTGCGCGATGCCGAGTTCGCCCAGACCCATCGGCCGGACTTCATCTTCCGCCTCGGCGACCTGCCCACCTCGAAGCCGCTGCGGGCCTGGTTGGCCGGTCTGCCCGACGTGGCCCAGATCGCCTTTGACCCCCAGGGGAACTGGCACGACCCCGACAGTGTGGTGGGCATGCGGTTGCGCAGCCGCCTGCCCCAGCCGGACAGCGTCGACGTGGAACCGGGCTGGCTCGATTCGTGGCGGGCGGCCGACACGGCGGTCGCCTCGGCGCTCGCGCCTGTATTGGAGGCCGAACTATCCGAGCCCTCGGTGGCCGCCT
>Ga0182024_10013754_pt1 | contig 15743 bp, 9 predicted proteins | sample P32metaG_FD_120480 | JGI IMG/M metagenome (GOLD analysis project Ga0182024, IMG submission 120480) | Permafrost microbial communities from Stordalen Mire, Sweden - P3-2 metaG (Illumina Assembly) | ecosystem: Environmental > Terrestrial > Soil > Wetlands > Permafrost | place: Sweden: Stordalen... | reverse complement strand
ATGGCCAACCACTAATCTGATGCACTGGTATTAAATGGGCCATCTCTTTCGATTCTTGCGGGGTGCGCTTTTGTGCGGAGCGGTCGCTTCGCTGGCTCAGACGCGGTCTGCGGATGCGAACTCCGGCAACGACGGATACGTGGGAGATCAAGCCTGCGCGAGCTGTCACTCCTCTATCTACAATTCCTACGAGAAAACTTCCATGGCGCAGGCCAGTGGCCCTGCCATCCCAAATTTTTTCCCAGCTGATTTTGTACATCAAAAATCCGGGGTGCACTACCGCATTTACTCCGATCAGGGAAAAGTCTGGCTCAGTTTTGAGCGCTCGAACGATGCGACTGTGCGCGGGAAGCGCGAACTGCTCTACTACATTGGTTCCGGGCGGCGCGGGCGGAGTTATTTGTTTGCGGTAGACGGATTTCTTTTCGAGTCGCCGGTAAATTGGTATACCGACCGGCAGCGCTGGGACATGGCTCCCGCGTTTGGCAACGCGACAGCAATGCCGATGAATCTGCCCGCTTTTGCCAGTTGTTTGCATTGCCACGTAAGCGGGATGCGGCCTCCGTTTGTGGGAACAGAAAACCACTACCCGTCTCCGCCGTTTTCCGATTCTGGCGTCACTTGCGAACGCTGCCATGGATCCGGAGCAGCTCACGTGAAGGGCAGAGCCATCGTTAATCCGGCTAAGCTTGATGCCACGCGGCGTGACGCGGTCTGCATGCAATGCCATCTCGAAGGCAAGGCGGCGATTGAGCGGCCCGGGCGGCACATTTATGACTTTCAGCCGGGGGAGCAGCTTTCCGACTACATTCGCTATTTTGTGTTTGCTGATCAGCGAGGCGACGGCTTGGGGGCGGTCAGCCAGTTCGAGGCGCTGGCGCAAAGTGCGTGCAAAAAAAAATCTGGCGACGCGATGTCGTGCACCAGTTGTCACGATCCGCATCGTGAGCCTTCAACCGCGGAGCGGGCATCTTTCTACCGGCAGAAATGTTTGGCTTGCCATGGTGCAAAGTTTGGAACGACTCATCACTCCGATCAGCTTGACTGTACTTCGTGCCACATGCCTTCGTCGCTGAGTACCGACGTTGCTCACACGGAGGTGACTGACCATCGCATTCGGCGACGGCCAGAGATCGCGCCGCCGCGATTGCAAGATATGCAGGCAAACTTACCGAGGCTGGTCCAGTTTCCGTCGCTGAAGAGCGATGATGATGTGCGCGATCTCGCACTGGCATGGGAATCGTTAGTCAACAGCGGCATGACCGCAGCTGCTCCGGAGGCTGAACGGCTGCTGCTTTCGGCGGCCGAAAAATCGCCCAACGATCCTGTCCTGCTCTCCGCTTTGGGGTATTCCGCGCAAAACAAAGGCGATTTAAATCGTGCTCGCGAGTTGTATGAAAAAGCGCTGGCCGTTGATCCCATGCTAATCGATGCGGCCACGAATCTGGGCGTGATCGAGGCGAATCGCGGGCATCTGCGCGAAGCGCTCAAGCTTTGGCAGGATGCGTTTCAGCGCGCTCCGGGCCAAAGCCGTATTGGAATGAATATCGCTCGGCTCTTTTGCAACACCGCTCAACCAAACAATGCGCGCGATTATGTTCTGCGGGTTCTCGAATTCAATCCTGACCTTCCAGAAGCCAAGAATTTGCTGCAACGGCTCAACGGCGGCTCTCCGACATGCAACGATTAGAAATATTTTGAAGCCGTCCCCACTTCACAGCAGCAGCCGGGCGATGTAGGCTATCGGCCAAGAGGACTCGGCACTCATGGTTCGAATGCAGCGGGCGATCTCTATTTGCATATCCTTGGTTGTTCTGCTTTGCCATCCATTAGTCGAATGTTTTTCCGCGACAAATTCCACTGACGGCCTCACTCCCGTGCTGCAATACATCCACTCGGATTGGGACGTGTTGACACGTTCCATGACACGTTGCGACAGCATCGTAGATCCGAAACTGCCGGAGGCCGCATTACTCTATCTGCCGGCAAATTTCCCCGAACCAGATTCGGTAAAGCAACTCAAACAAGCATGCAAGGTACGGGTTGCGCACTTGCCCATGGTCATTGAGCATCCGGGTGAGCCGGGGGTGGAAGCGATTTCGCCGCAGGGGCTTCTCTTTCTGCCTAACAGCTACGTCGTGCCCGGCGGCCGTTTCAACGAAATGTATGGCTGGGACAGTTACTTCATTATTCTCGGGCTGGTGCGTGACGGACGTGTCGCTCTGGCGCGTGGAATGGTGGAGAATTTTTTCTTTGAAATCGAACATTACGGAACGGTGTTGAATGCCAACCGCACTTATTACCTCACTCGCTCGCAGCCGCCATTTCTCACTTCGATGATCATGGAGGTTTACAACGCAGCGAAGGCCGCCGGGAACGAAGACAAACAGTGGCTGGCCCGCGCGTATAGTTTTGCCTCCCGCGATTACGAGATGTGGATGCGCGATCCCCACTTGGCAGGGTCGACGGGCCTTTCACGCTACTACGATTTCGGCAACGGGCCAGCTCCTGAAAGTCTGCAGGATGAAACAGGACTCCGCCGTAAGGTTATCGGATATTTCCTTCTTCATCCGCAACTCGATCGAACTTATGTGGTTGCCAAAGGGATCAAGCCCTCGCAGGAAGCCGCGGGGCCCGATTACACGGTGGAAGTTTGCGATTTAGCGAGAACGATGGCGCGTCCGGGATGCGACACTTCCAGCACGGTGCAATTGAGCGCTGACTATTACAGGGGCGATCGCAGCATGCGCGAGTCCGGATTCGATATTTCCTTTCGCTTCGAACCTTATGGGGCGGCGACTCATCATTTCGCGCCGGTCTGCTTGAACAGTCTCCTTTATAAGACGGAAAAAGATCTGGAGCAGATCAGCCAAATGCTGGGTAGAACCGGGGAAGCTGAGCAGTGGAAGCAACGGGCGGAAGACCGCAAACAAAAAATCAACAAGTATCTCTGGGATGATCAGCGAGGGTTGTTCTTCGACTACGACATTGCCACCGGAACAAGATCGACTTACCAATACGCGACTGCGTTTTATCCCCTGTGGGCGGGATTGGCGAGTCCGCAGCAGGCACAAGCGGTGGCGCGAAATGTGAAATTCTTCGATCAGCCAGGCGGTCTGGTCACGAGCACGACCGAGTCCGGAGCGCAGTGGGATTATCCTTACGGGTGGGCCCCTCTCGAATCGCTCGCCGTGGATGGGCTACGCCGTTACGGCTTCACGGCTGATGCGGACAGAATTTCGTATAACTTCCTTTCTACGGTCGCCGAAAACTTCCGGCGCGAAGGAACCATTCGCGAAAAATATGATGTGGTGACACGCTCTTCGGAAGCCCATGTGAGCGCGGGCTATCAAGCCAATGTGGTCGGTTTCGGGTGGACCAACGGAGTTTTCCTTGAACTGATACAGCAATTGCCTAAGGAAACGGTTGAAAGACTCGCGAGGGAACAAGACGCCGCAGTTGCTCATCAGTAAATTGAGTGAACCACAACACTACCGTCACCGAAACACTCTTGTCATCCCGAGCAACGCGAGGGATCTGGGTTCTTGCCTGCACAATCAGTATCTCTGACGCTGGCAAGCACCGAGATCCCTCGCTTTGCTCGGGGTGACAAGAGTGTTTTGTAATGATCTTATTACTTGCTGTTCTCGCGTTCTTGTAACTGCTCGGCAGATTTCAATTCTTTCTCTGCCTCTTCATTTCGTCCCAAGTCGCGGTAGGCTTGGCCCAGCAAATGATGGGTAATGGAATTATTCGGATCCATCGCTACCGCGCGCTGCAAGGCGCGCACTGCCAGATCGAATTCGCCTTTTTTCTCCAGAATTTTTCCCATGAGGATGTACGGGCCAGTTGAAGTTGCGTCGAGCCAGATGGAGCGCTGCAATAAACGTTCAGCGTCGTCATACTTCTGGATGCGCGAATACGCATCCGCCAACTTGTAATAGGTGGGTGGGTGCGCAGGATTGATGGCTTTTTCTTTTTCAAATTCGGCAATGGCTTCGTCGACTCGCGACTTGTACAAGTACAGTTCGCCCAACAAAAAGTGGGCGAGCGGAAGTTTAGGGTCGAGCGCGACTGCTTTCTGCGCGTACTCCTCGGCGATGGGATCAAATTCCTGCCGCAGCAGCATTCGCGCGGTAAATAAATAGCTGGCTGCGGAATCTGCCGGCACGTCAAACATCCGCGCGAAGGCAGTGCGCGCCTGCGGATAATTCTTCACCTGAATATACGAGACGCCCAAAATATAAGCCGCGTCCACATTCGCCAGTGGATACCAGGTCTGAACTTTTTCGAGTAGTGGGATGGCTTCATTTGGGCGTCCGGAAAGATAGTAAGAAAGACCTAAGAGTTGGACGGCCTCACTGTCTTTCGGATTTTCATCGGTCGCCTGTTTCAAATGTCCCACGGCCTTCAGGAAATCGCCCTTCTTGTAATACGCCGCGCCCAGTTGACGCGAGAGCCCTGGAAGCTTTGGATTCTGAGCGGCGAGCGTCTGCAGTTGAGAAAGCGCTTCGTCATATTTACCTTCCTGCAAGAGTTTTCGAGCGGCCTCGAAGTTGTTAGCGGAGGGTTCGGGAGGGGCGGATGATGTTTCTTGCGATGGAGGCTGCGACTGCGGGGCAGTTTGTGACAGGGCAATCGTCCCGAACATACTAATCCAGACAAGCGTCGTCACCAGGATTGAAATCCGGAGCAGCGCTAACAACTGCGACCTCCATGAAAATCCAGCATCATTTTGCAAAGCGGCAAAGTGAAATGGCCAGCGGCATCTCACGGTGTTGAAGGACAGCAGCATAACACGTAACCTATCTTCACTGTGGTATTCGTAATCGCGGGAAGGCGCACCCACGCTCGAATTTCGCTGATCGTCCTCGTCGTGCAGGTCAGCACATTGGTGTGGTCCGCGCAGGCGCAGACTACAGCCTCTGGCTCCGTCGTCGCGTATCAGCGCGGCCAGGCGGCCATGGAAAAAGGTGATGTCGCTGGAGCACACTCGGCTTTTGAACAGGCGATCAAACTCGACTCGCGCAACGCCGACGCGCAGAACGCTTTGGGACAACTGATGCTTCAACAGGGTGCTGTGGACGGGGCGATTCAACACTTTCGCGCCGTCACCCGGCTTCGGCCGGGGTTGGCAATTGCGCACGCTTATCTCGCGCAAGCACTTTCGACGAAAGGCTCGCTGGAGGACGCTGCTCACGAACTCAGGCTGGCGGTACGTCTGGCGCCGCAGCAAGCTGAGGCGCATCTTGCCTTGGCGCGCTTGCTCAGTCAGCAGAAAAAGACAGACGATGCTATTTCAGAAATGAAAAAAGCGGTCGCGTTGCAGCCCGAGCGTCCTGACTTGCACGATGACCTCGGCGTGCTGTTGGCTCAGCAATTGCAATTGCAAGATGCGGAGAAAGAGTTCCGCGCCGCTCTCAAGCTCGATCAGAAATATGAATCTGCTCAATTGCACGTTGGCGTCGCGCTGCTGAATAGCGGCGAACGAGACGAGGCTATCGCTGCGCTCCAGCAAGCCGTGCAATTCGATCCCGAAGATGGAACCGCGCAATATTATCTTGGCACCGCATTCGAGGCAAAAGGGGACACTAACGCAGCTTTGCGGGCTTACGAACAGGCTGCGCGGTTGACTCCGAATGTCGCTGCTGTTCAAACCCGTTATGGTTTGCTGCTGCAGCGTTCCGGCGATCCGGAAAAAGCCGCAACCGCATTCGCAAAGGTCGTTGAACTCACTCCTAACGATCCCGAGGCGCACAACAACCTGGGTCTCGCGTTGATGCAATACGGGCAAGGCGATGCCGCAATCAAAGAATTTCAGACGGCGCTAAGACTGCATCCTGATGACACGGGAATCCGCGGAAATCTTGGGCTTGCCTATCTGCAAAAGTCCGACTTTGACGCAGCCGTACGTGAGCTGCGCCAGGCATTGAGCATTTCGCCTAACCAGGCGCACCTCCACTACGACTTGGCAGTGGCGCTGAAACTCAAAGACGATTTGGCGGGTGCGATCGCTGAATTGAAGGAGGCAATTCGCCTCGACCCTGGTTTAGCGGATGCTTACTACACTTATGGAGTCACGCTCTGGCAAAGCGGAGACTTTGCGGCCGCAGTGGAGCGTCTGCAAGAAGCCATCCGCGCGAAACCTGATTATGCAGAGGCCTACTACACGCTAGGCACGGTTCTCAAACAAATGGGCAAACTGCCAGAAGCCGCCAGCGCGCTTCGCGAAGCCATACGCTTGCAACCCGACTTTGCCGGCGCGCACACCACTCTGGCCGCGGTGCTGCGGCAACTCGGCGATAGTCAAGGAGCGGCCGCAGAAAGTAAAGCTGGCGCGGAGATCAGCCAGCAGAAAACCAGTCTGCAAGCGGCTACATTTACCACCAACTCAGGACGGCGTCTGCTTGAGGCGGGAGATCTGGACGGCGCGCTGTCACAGTTCCGTTCAGCTATCAATTCGCAGCCGACCTACGCGCCCGCTCACTACCAACTCGCTTTGGCGCTGAAGAGGAAAGGGGACAACGCAGGAGCAGCGGCGGAGTTGCAAAGGGCTGCGGAGTTGGACCCACGTTTCAAGTCGCCGCCTGAGTGAGACTTTATCCGGTTTTGCGCAGGCTTACGAGCTCCATCGCTACCGGCACACCACGCGTGACCTTCACACGCAGCACCGCTTCGAACGGCTTCAAATCTCCGGCCTTCGAAACACCGAGTCTTTGCAGCAGATCCTGCAATGACTGCGGTCTGCAAATATACTCGACCGCAGCTTGTGTGCCGATCGTGGTCGTTCCCGCGAGGATCATTACCGACTGCGACGGATTCCCCTCTCGCACTCGCGCGATGACGGAATACTCTTCGGTAAGAGGTTGGTTGGATGGACTGGCCAGAAATGCATTCGGCTCACCCGCTTGGGGATGCATATTAAGAATCGCCAAGTCTCCCTTTCGCGGGCCGGATGTGAGCTGCTGAAAAACGAATTCCTGGGTGTTAGGAATATCGCGCAGCGGCAGATTTTCCGCAGGCGAACCTAGAAATATCAAGTTATTGTTCTTGGCGTCATCCAGCGAAAGCAGACTCCCCCGCTTCACCAGGATTGGCCGGCCCAGTTGCGCGAAGACATTATCAAGCTCATGGACGGCCAATACCTCCCCGACGCCGGTGTAATGATCGAGAATCACACTGCTTGAATCCCGCTTGGGATCGAAGTAGCGCATTCCGGTCTCTGGCCTGCCGACGAAAGCGCCATTGCTGAATATGACCCACGGTTGTTGCGATCCAGATAGAAAACTTCCCCAGAAGATTTGAAACGCGGCCGGCGCAGTCTCGGCGTGAGTTGTCGGGGACGCTCCCGTCGCCGTACGATTGGCGACCATGGTAGAAATAACCCCGATCGCTGCAGCCAGTAGCACCACGAGGGCACAAACGGCGAGCACCAACCTCTGGCGGCTTTGTTCTGCACTAGACTCTCGGCCTTCCCTATGAATTGAAGTAACTGAAAGTCCCGGTGGAAACGCCGTTGTGCGATGTTGAAAAGTGAGGAGGTATCCGCCCTTAGGCAAGTCAACCAGAATCGGATCTGCGGCGCCCTCCGAACCGTAGTACTCCGCAAGCTTCAGACGAAGGCGTCCGGCTTGGACCCGGATCGTGGAATCCAGCTGCGGATCGAAATCCGCGGGGCGATGAAAAACTTGAGTGGCAATTTCGTATTCTTTTAGCGGCACGCCGGGGTGCATCAGAGCATGTGTTGCCAGATAGCGCAGAAGCTTGCACAAGGATTCGGAGCCGTGCAGGACATGGCTGCCCGCTAACCTGTCAATTTGCTCCAGGTATTGGTCCTTTTCCGCCAGATGGACCTGATTCGCGGCCATGTAACATTACAGTAACAAGATGTGTATGTCGCTGCAAGCCTAGAATTTATCGTCGTGTCACCGTATCAAACCTCCTGAAACTTATTTCTTTTGTAAAGTAGTGTTTTTGTACTACTGCGCCGAATCCTAGGCGGGGTGTGGGGGCGCGTCTTTTGAACCCGACTCAATTTACTCACTCGAATTTCGAAAGTCAGCTTGATCGCCCGGTTCTTCGTCCGCAATTGTGCTTCCCATCAAAAATGCTAGCGCGCGGGAGAAATGCAATGCGAAAGTCATCTGTCTGCCATATTTCCGTGGTCTTGATTTTGTCTGCTGCTTTGGTTCCATCCGCCTCGGCTCAAGCAGTTTTCGGAAGTATCTTTGGCACCGTGAGCGATCCCAGCGGCGCAGCTGTCGCCAACGCCAAGGTCACGGTCACTGACGTCGCCAAGGGAACCACCGATGAAGTGACGACCAACGAAAGCGGCAATTACTCAGTCACGCACCTGATTCCGGATACCTACAAAGTTCGGATCGAAGGCCCGGGCTTCAAGACAATTGAGCAAGACGCGGTCACAGTTTCGGCGGACGCGGCAGCTCGCGTCGACGCCCAGTTCCAGGTTGGGTCCGCGGCAGAGTCAGTTGAAGTCACCAGCGAAGCCCCGCAGTTGAAAACCGATCGCGCCGACGTTTCCATCGAGTTCAATCAGAAGTACGTCGAAGACTTACCTATCATGAACCGGAATTTCACGTCGTTCGAGTTGCTGTCTCCGGGGACGCAGAAGATGGTGGGATGGAGCCACGCCGTGACGGAGAATCCGCAAGGCAGTCAGCAGATTTTTGTTAACGGACAACACTTCAGCGGAACTGCCTACGAGCTCGATGGCACGGACAACCAAGACCCGATCTTGGGAATTATCGTCGTAAACCCGAACCTGGATGCGATTCAGGAAACTAAAGTGACGCTGCAAAACTACGACGCTGAGTTTGGCAAGGCGCTCGGAGGCGTGGTCACGGTGCAGACTAAGTCTGGCAGCAACGACATTCACGGAGACGGTTTCTGGTTTCGGCGAACCGATGCCACCGCAGCGCGGGATCCGTTCACTCAATTTGCCCCGAATCCAATCACCGGCAAGTTTATCCCGTCGGACAAATGGCAGCAGTTCGGTGGGACCATCGGCGGCCCGATCATCAAGAACAAGTTGTTCTTTTTTGGCGATTACCAGGGCACGCGAGAAACCAACGGGACGACGAACCTGTTAACCGTACCCACTGTGTTAATGGCTCAAAGCTGCAACCCGAAGACTAATACCACCGGCTTGTGTAATTTGAGCGAGTACTTGACCAGCGCGGAGAACGGCGGTGGTCAAGCATACGATCCGTTGACCGGTAACGCGCAAGGTTCAGGGCGATCGCAGTTTGCGGGTAACCAAATTCCTATCAGCCGGATTTCTGCCCCATCCGCAGCAATCTTGGCATTGTTCCCGGCTCCGAATAACGGCGCGGGCATAAGCAATAACTACATTGCATCAGGCTCCGGCAACTATACGCAGAACAGCTTCGATGCACGCATCGATTTCAACGCCACGCCCACGGTGCAGACATTCGGACGGTTCAGCTTTGACCACTTCCACGTCGAGGGCTTGGGCTCTTATGGCGCGCTAGGTGGCGTCGGCTTTGGTCCTGGCGGTTTGGCCGGGGGCTCCAACACGCACAACTATAGCTTGGCGTGGGGACTGACTAAGACAATCAGTTCCAGTCTCCTTGCCGACTTCCGTTTTGGATATTTCAAGTACAATCCGAACACCTTTAAGCCGGATGCGGGCACGACGCCCATGACGGGCTTCGGTATCCCCAATTCGAACCTCACCGGCCCAGAGGCGGCTTTCACCTCAGGTCTCGGCGGATTCCTTCTCAACCAGACGGTATCCAGTTCGTCGGCAAATACCGGTGCCTTCAGCAACCCGACCGTAAGCTGGGGCGACGGCTTGGGAGTCGGTCGCTGCAATTGTCCATTGCTAGAAAGCGAGCAGCAATTTCAATGGGTCACCAACTGGACAAAGATTCATGGCAATCACATATTCAAGTTTGGCGCTGATGTTCGCTATGCCATGAACCTGCGCGTGCCTAGCGACGCGAATCGCGCTGGTGATTACACCTTCGACTACCGCACAACCTCGAACGGTGGCGGTGGCGGACTCGACTGGGCGACCTTCCTGCTCGGAGAAGTCACGCAAATGAGTCGGTATGTCAGTCCCACAGTCAGCGCGGCGGAACGCCAGCATCGGATGTTCTACTACGGCCAAGACACCTGGCGAGTAACCCCAAGGCTCACGCTGAATTACGGGCTTCGCTGGGAAGTCTATTTCCCCGAATACGTCAACGGCAAAGGCAACGGGGGATTTGCGAATATCGTGCAAGGGCTTGATCGGGTCGCCGGATACGGCCCCTACGGTCTAAACGGAAACATCTCCAACGACTGGCACTACTTCGCTCCGCGGGTGGGAATTGCGTACCAACTGACAGAAAAAACGGTCCTTCGCTTGGGTTATGGGCGCAGTTACGATATGGGCGTGTTCGGCTCGAACTTCGGACACACGGTAACGCAGACCCTGCCCGTACTGGCCGCCCAATTGGCGCAGAACTCGTCGCCGAACTTGCCGGCATTCACGCTTGCGCAGGGCCCACCGATATTCAACTTCCCCCCGATACCTGCTAGCGGCGTTCTCCCCGTGGCGGGCCCCAATTGCTATCAGAGCGCGTATTTCGTAAACGGCGCAAACACTCAGCTCTGCGTGCAGCCCCACATACGTCCCACCTACCAGCGTCTGCCCGAACTGGATGCGTGGAACGCAACCGTGCAGCATCAGATCAACAACACTACGAGCATAGAGGTCGCCTACATCGGTAACAAAGGCACGCACGTGTTCGCTGGCGACGGACCGACCTACAACATCAATCAGCCCGCAATCGGGCCCGGCGCCACTGTCAGTGGAGCCTTCGTACCTGTCACACCACCAGTCCAGCGCCGGCCGCTTTATAACAGGTTTAGTTATCCCGGCTACATTGATCCGACAACTGGCACCACACTCATGTGCTGCTCGACCGATCAAGGCAACTATCTCGGAAACGACGCCAGCAGCAACTATAATGCGGCGCAAGTGGAGGTGACGAAGCGCTTCTCTCATGGCTTCCAATTCCTCTCGCACTACACTTTTGCTCACGCGTACAAGTACGACAGCAACTACTATGCCGATTCGCCGGGTCTGGCGTACGGTCCCGACGATGAGGTTCGCAATCACGTCTGGGTGAACAATCTGGTTTATGAACTGCCATTTGGCAGAGGCAAACCTATTGGCGGTGGCGCTAACGGAGTAGAAAACGTCTTCATTGGTGGGTGGCAGATTTCTGGCACAACTACTTGGGCCAGCGGCTTGCCATGGACTCCGAGCTATGGAGAATGCGGGGCTGAAGAGGATGTGAGCGTCTGTCGGCCTGACAAGGGAACAGGCAGCTTCCAGATTGGCGCGGGATCGTTTAATCCCGTCACCCACCAGGTACCATTTTTTACTCCGATACCTAACATTGTCACCAATCCGGGCGGGGCATTCAGTGATCCCGGTCCGGGAAACTTGGGGAACATCGGCGTTTACAGCTACCGCGGTCCCCGTGCTTTCTTCAGCGACGCGACGATCTTGAAGAACTTCTTCCTTACGGAACGCTTCCGGCTGCAATTCCGGATGGATGCCTTCAACGTATTCAACCACCCGGTTTTGGGTTGGAACAACAACCAGGGTGGAACCGGCACCTGTATCGACTGCGCGGGCAATGGGCAGATCACGAACATCGAAGCGGACTCTTCTCCTGGTTCAGCCACGGGCATGCGCCAGCTTGAGTTCGCGTTGAAATTAATTTTCTAGCCTCGACGCTTTGGGTCTCAGCTTGAGAAGAGAACGCGACGAGGGCTCTGGGTTTTCGCGGTACACGCGACGGATCGATCCCTCGCTTTGCTCGGATCAGATATGTGCGCCTTTAACGGTTCGGCACTAATAGCGTGACCGCATTACGGATGACGGATATTTCCGCGGGCAACGTGCCCAGGAGTTCTCCGTCGGCTTCAACGAAGATGCGGGGCGTAGTGGTCGAAGCTGCGGACTGGGGCAGCGCTCGGCAGATTGCGCCGTTGCTGTGGACCAGTTCGATTCCGGGGACTGTCCAGTTGATTGCGAAGAGCCCACGCAGTACGTAGCGTAGATAGGCCACGCGGCTACGAGTACGGAAGAGCACCAGGCGAAGATCATCGCGTTCGAGCGATGCCTCGGGAGCAAGCTGCCGCAGAACTCCGCCAAAATTGCCGATGCGAACCGCCAGTAACTGAGATACTTCCATCTGACCGCTTTGTGCTCCCTTGAGCTCTACTGAGAATTTTTCCATCTTGTGGGTCAGCCACAGTCGAGTTGCTTTCGCGCAATACGCCGCCATGCCCAAGCGTCGTTTCACTAAAGGATTTAGCGTGTAGAAGAGGTGCGCGTCCACTCCAATTCCAACCATTACGGTGAAATATCGCTGGCCTGCTTTTCCCGTTAGATCCTGGTAGCTCACTCGGCCGACGGCAATGCGGCGCAGCTTGGCCGTTAGAGCGGCCTGCGCGGCGCTCGCTGGAGAAAGCGGCAACTTGAGATCATGAGCCAGCGAGTTGGCAGTCCCTAGAGGAATGATGCCCAGCGCGGTCTGGGTGCCCACCAGTCCCTGCAACACGTCGTGAACGGTGCCGTCACCGCCGCAGGCAAAAACTGTGTCGCAGCCAGCGGCTATGGCGTTTTTGGTTTGATCAGTGGCATCTGATGCGGCGCGGGTGGGTGCGGCTGTAGCTTCAATCCTAGCGCCTTTCAGAACTGCCAGCGCTTCCTCTATGTCCGTTGTTCGGCGCTCGCGGCGACGCCCGGAAAGCGGGTTGTAGAGCAGGATTGCTTTGCGCATGGAATCACGACATGCGTTACTCCGCACGGGCAAGGACGCCCGCGCCTGCACGATCACGCCTGATGGCGTAGACGTAATGTAGCAGATTCACTCTGGTAACTTCTTTCCATATCGTCATGCCATTCTTTTCGGCGACGCGGCGCGATGCCATATTTTCTGGCCGGATCAGCGAGATGAGTTTGTCGACTTTCAAGTTTGCAAATCCGTAGTCTCGACATGCGCGGGCCGCTTCCGAGGCATATCCGCGGCCCCACTGGTCGCGGCGCACGTGGTAGCCGATTTCGACCTCGTCCGTTCCGCCAACAGTTTGCCGGACCAATCCGCAATCTCCAATCAGTTCTCCCGTGGAGTTCAGAATCATAGCCCACAAGCCGTAGCCGTCATTCGCGTAACGAACGCGATTGCGGGTGATCCAATCGACAACGGCTGCATGGTCAAACGACATCGGGTAATACTGCATAGTCTCTGGATCCGAAAGAATCGCGGCAAGTGCGTTGACGTCCTCGGGTACAAATTCCCGCAGTGACAAGCGCTGGGTTTGCAGGATCTGCATGGGAGAAGTTTAGTACCGCGGTCGGCATCTCGCCGGCGCGGGCACTCGCGCCACGCAATTCCGCACCTCGCTATAATCTTTTCGATGGCTAAAGACTTGGAGAAGAAGATCGAGGCGCTGCGCGACCAGATCCGGCACCACGAGTACCGCTATTTCGTGCTTGATGATCCCGAGATCAGCGACGCCGAGTTCGATCAACTGATGATCCAGTTGAAGAAGCTTGAGGCAGAGCATCCCGAGTTGATCACGCCCGACTCACCGACTCAACGTGTTGGCGGCAAACCCCGCGAGGGCGTGGTCAAGGCTGCGCATTCCTCGCCCATGCTGTCGCTCGACAACACTTATAGAGTGGATGACCTGCGGAACTGGGAGCGGCGGGTTCACGAATTAAGCGGGCGTAAGGATATCGATTACGTGTGTGAGCTCAAGCTGGATGGTATGTCGCTGGCCTTGCAGTATGAAAATGGGCGACTGGTGCGCGGCATTACACGCGGCGACGGCATTGTTGGAGAAGATGTCACGTTGAATGTGCGCACGGTGCGCTCGATTCCGCTTTCGATTCCCAAAGAAAAGCTGAAGGCTGCGGCCATTCCTCCAGACTTCGAGGTGCGTGGAGAAATGCTGATGCCTCTGGCGGCGTTCCGAAAAATGAACCAGCAGCGCGAGGAGCAGGGACTTTCATTGTTTGCCAACCCGCGAAACGCTACTGCGGGAACCGTTCGTCAGCTTGAGCCCAGCATCGTGGCACAACGCCGCCTCGATTATTTTGCCTACATGCTGTTGAAGGACGGACGCACGATTTTCGACCGCCACTGGAAGACATTGGACGCGCTCGATGCCGCTGGTTTCAAGGTCAATCCCAGCCGCAAGCTGGCAAAGAATTTTGAGGAAGTGTGGGAGTTCATCGAAGAGGAAGAAACCAAGAGAGAAAAACTTCCCTACGAAATTGATGGGATCGTGGTCAAAGTCGACCGAACGGCGGTGCAAGACGAGTTGGGTTACACGGGCAAAGCGCCACGGTGGGCGATCGCCTACAAATACGCCGCGCGGGCCGGCATCACGCAGATTGAAGGCGTTCAATGGCAAGTCGGACGGACGGGAAAATTAACTCCTGTAGCGGTGCTGAAGCCGGTACCGATTGGTGGCACCACCGTCAGCCGCGCCACGCTGCATAACCCGGATGAAATCGAACGGTTGGGCGTAAGGATCGACGACTGGGTAGAGGTTGAGCGCGGCGGCGACGTGATCCCCAAAGTCACGCACGTCGTGGATGACAAGGATCATGCTCGTGGCCACAAGTCGGTCCATGTACCGGAGAAATGTCCCGTGTGCGGCACGAAGGTGGTTCGAACCGAGGGCGAGGTCGATTATTTCTGCGTGAACGCGAATTGCCCCGCTAAGCTGCGCGAGACTATTCTGCACTTCGCATCGCGCGGAGTGATGAACATTGATGGCATGGGTGAAGCGTTGGTAAATCAGCTAACTGAGCGCAGCCTGGTAAAAAATGTCGCGGACATTTACGGGCTGACTAAACAGAATCTCTTATCGCTTGAGCGCATGGGTGAAAAGTCGGCGCAGAATATTCTTCGAGAAATCGAGGCTTCGAAAAAGCTGCCGCTGGAACGCGTGATCTATGGCCTGGGCATCCGCTTTGTGGGTGAGCGTACTGCACAATTTTTGGCTGAGGAGCTTGGATCGATGGACGCGCTTATGAATGCCAGCCAGGAAGAGCTTCAACAGGTGAATGAAGTGGGGCCGCGAATCGCGGAAAGTATCGCGGATTTTTTTCAGGAACCGCGAAATCGAGAACTGGTGGAGCGTCTGCGCCAAGCTGGCTTGACCTTCAAAGGCACCAGGAAAGAACGCGGCACGAAATTCGCAGGAAAAACTTTCGTCCTGACCGGCACCCTCAGCCTTCCTCGAGACCAGGTAAAGAAAACAATCGAAGCTGCCGGCGGACGCGTATCGGGCTCCGTCAGCAAGAAAACTGATTATGTAATCGCTGGGAGTGATGCAGGTTCCAAGCTGGACAAAGCGAAAGAGCTGGGAGTAAGCGTGATCGGGGAAAAAGACCTGGCGAATTTACTTCAAGCCTGACGCCAAGCAAACCGTCGCATTTCCTTTTGCAAAAACTTACAAATTATTGACATTCTTGTGACAACCGCCGTGATGCATCGTCTAACCTTTGCTCACCAGTTGTCGTTCATCTTGGCAGCGAACGACAAGCTCTTTCGCATAAGCACGGTTTCATCGAGATGCGCATGGGCGCATAGGGAGCATCGTGGCATCTGAGGTGTCGCGATTGTGCGCTTGTTGCGTTTGCCGGCGATCATCCTGAGCGGGGTTTTCTGCCCTTCGAAACT
>Ga0182024_10013753_pt1 | contig 15744 bp, 18 predicted proteins | sample P32metaG_FD_120480 | JGI IMG/M metagenome (GOLD analysis project Ga0182024, IMG submission 120480) | Permafrost microbial communities from Stordalen Mire, Sweden - P3-2 metaG (Illumina Assembly) | ecosystem: Environmental > Terrestrial > Soil > Wetlands > Permafrost | place: Sweden: Stordalen... | reverse complement strand
TGCGCTGAATCGACTATGAAGACGTCGATTCATGCTCTCGTTGCGCTCTGATTCGCTGCTCGAAAACGCATTTGAAGCTTTATTTTGGATTATCCCATCCCTGCTTCAACCCATTAAGGTTCGCAGAAGCGAAAGAAAAATCAAAAGCAAAGTCAAAAGCAAAGTCAAAAGCAAAAGCTAATTTTAAAAGCCAAATCAAAAGCGTTTTAATTTCTACGAATATTTATTAGATATTCGTTTATGTCGTGACTTGATTTGGATTCCAATTGAGAAGATTGGGATTTTTTAAACAAGACAAAGAAATTAGAATTTTTAGTTTGTGCTAAGCCTTCATTAATTGATGTCCAGCTATAAGTGACTCTAGGAGCATGCAATGTTTCTCGTGCTTTGTAATCTAGTTTGAAATTTAATAAAATTTGGATTAACTCTTCAGGCTTTTTATAGTGTAAGTCAACTGGAAGCTCATTTCTCGAAAATAGAAAATTACATAGCTCGTTCATTTGGCCTAAAGAGTTCAACAAGTCTTTAGCTGTTTTATTATCACTAATGGGTGACAATTTTAGAATTTCATTGGTGGTGCGTTTATTAATAACGAGTTGAGCGATTCTTAAATTTTGCAAATGTTTAGGCAATAAGTTTCCTGCGTAAGTTAGATTTGTAATATTTTCTAATCCGTGGCTGAAATCATGTTGACCGTATTCTTTTAATAATTTATTTCTTTCACAAGCATACGCTTCAATAGCAAATCCCCAAGGGCCAGCTTTAAAGTTTGAAATTTTGGTGATGAATGGCCAAATGTTACTAAACTTCATATTAAAAGTTTGATCTACAGGTAAACATAAAGAGGTTAATGTTGGATGATTTATTATAGCTGCAACAAATTTATAGAGTTTCTGTGAGGCAAAAGATTTAGACCAGTAAGAAGAAATAGTTAGACTCTTGAGAGAGTGATTGGCTTTAAGAGCTTTGATCAACTTTGGAAACTGAGTTTCTACTTCCTGAGGCGAATGAAAATGTACTACAGCGTTTTCAGTTTGATTAGTTGCAATAAGACGACAAGTTTCTGAAAGTGTTGGCATGTTTAAATCCCTATAATTATTGTTATTAATTATTATCTAATTTTTTTGTACTCTAGAAGTATAAAACAATCAAATCTAAGAAGCATCAAACTTAGTTACTGCATCAGCTGTATATCCATTGCCAACATTGTAAACACAACGCCATCCAAAAATGCTGCCGTCAATTGGACCTTCTTTGAATGAGATAGCTTCTAATGCTTTTTTGGCGGGCTCGCGAGATTTTTTTGCAAATTGGTCCTTTTTTTAAAATGCGTTAACTTCATTAAGATTATTTTTTTGTAAAGCGAGCAATATTAAACGGTCAAGACCTAAGGCAACGCCGGCGCAGTCTGGCAGACCAGAATCTAAGGCCGCAAGTAATTTTTCATCGATGCTTACTAAAGGTAAATTATTTATATTGCGAAATTGATTTTCTGCTTCAAAACGTTTGCGTTGTTCGGAAGCTGACTGTAATTCGTGGAAGCCATTAGCGAGTTCGATTCCGCGCACATAGACTTCGAAGCGGGAGGCTACAGCAAATTTTTCGGTGCGAATTTTTGCGAGCGCGGCCATGGAAGCAGGGAAATCATAAATCATGCATGGCACATCAAAACCCAGATGGGGTTCGATGCAATGAGTCATGAGTAAATTTAAGTATTCATCACGAGGGAGCGATTCGTTGATATTTATTTTATTTTTTACTTCATCAAATAAATCGGGGGTGGAAATTGAATGCGGATTTATTTGTAAATATTTTTCGAAAATTTCCTCGTAAGAAAATTTTTGTGCGGGGGCAGTGTTTAAAATCGTTTGCAGTAACTCATCTACTTCATTCATCAAATCGTGATGATTGAAATTCAGGCGATACCATTCCAGCATGGTAAATTCATTATTGTGTAATCGACCTTGTTCTTCGGCGCGAAATGCTTTGCAAATTTGAAAAATGCATCCAGATCCCGCAGCTAACAATCGCTTCATCGCGTATTCGGGAGAAGTTTGCAAATATAAATTTTCGCGTGTGCTGATACTTTGGATGTGTGGGGATGTAACCGTGGATTCACACAAAAGAGGTGTTTCCACCTCTAGTACATTTCTATCGAAAAAAAACTTACGAATTTTTGCAATGATTGCGGCGCGTTGTTTTAGAGTGGCAACCGATGCTGTAGGTTGCCACTTAATTGCTTCAATCTTTGGAGCGAGAAACATATTGTCCGGTACGAGTATCAACTTTAATAGTTTCGCCTTCAGACACAAATAATGGAACCCGCACTACTGCACCCGTTTCCAGTTTGGCAGGCTTGCTACCCCCGCCAGAAGTATCGCCGCGCACACCAGGATCGGTTTCAACGATTTTAAGATTAACAAAGTTAGGAGGCATTACTGCTAATGGAATACCGTTCCACAGAGTGATTACACAATCGGATTGTTCTTTTAACCATGGCTTAGCATCTGCTACCCCAGTTTCATTTGTGGCATATTGCTCATAAGTCTCTTTATTCATAAAGTGCCATTCATTGCCGTCGTTATATAAATATTGAGCTTCAACATCCACTACGTCTGCCGCTTCTAACGTATCGCCAGACTTAAATGTTCTTTCAACTACTCGGCCTGTTTTTAAGTTACGCAATTTAATCCGGTTAAAAGCTTGGCCCTTACCAGGTTTTACAAACTCATTTTCAAGAATGTTATAAGGATCATTATCGATCATTACTTTCATTCCGCCCCGCATTTCATTGGTTGAATAAACTGCCATGTGTTACTCCACTAAAAAATTTTTGCCTATAATAAACGCTTATTGTAAAAATCTGAAGGAAGATCGATTAATTTTAGCTTGTATGATTTTGGACCAGGCACAAATCGATTTTGTACACAGGCAATTTATCGAACACTTTTGAGCTCACTCTTTTCAAAAATACTATACCTTAAATCTTTTGGTCTGTAATCGCATGATTATACTTAATATTTGTTTACGTTTTTTTTAATATTTTCTAAATATTCTAAAGTTGTAAAAAGTTCTACCGGGTTACCGATTACTTACTAACAAAGTTATCCACAGAATCTGTGGATAAGTCTATATATGAATCTTTTGCATACATTTCCTCTTAGATATGAAAAATAACCGATCTAATAAGATTTCGTGGTGAGTCGGGAAAATAGTTAATTGAATATAATTGATTCAATTGGTACTATGCTGTATAAATTTTGGAATACCTGACATCTCATGCCTAAACAACCGCTGCATAATCGCAAAGCGCTTTATATCGATCAAAAAGGTGGTGTAACTGATGTTTCCTCCCCACCTCCTATCCGCGTCTTGGTATACCGTGGGGGCGGCGCTAAATGTTACGTTTACATGGGTGCCTTAAAAGAATTAGAGCGCCAAAACATCTTACAAGGTGTTTTGGCACAAAGGGGAAGCTCAGCAGGAGCAATCAGTGCTTTTTTAGTAGCCCTAGGATGCAACGCTAAACAATGCAAAGATTTTTTCTTTGCATTGGATGAAAAAAAAATCATGACTAAAAACTCGGAGCCTGACCCCGAGTATCAAAAATCAGGTCCTTTTCATAAACTCTATAAATCCGATGGTAAATCTTTATTAGATTCTTTTAGAAAAATAGCAACTTTTCAATGCGAAAAGTTTATAGCTGCGTATAAACATACTCACAGATTTTCAAAAATTAGACCTGCTCTCAACAAAGACTTCCCAATAAAAGTTACCTTCCGTGACTTACGGATATTAAATCAAAATTTTCCTCAATTTGGATTTAAAGATTTATTAATCACCTCTACAAAAATTAAATCCCAAGAAACTGAATACTTAAGCGCAGATACCAACCCTGATTTCGAAATTGCTACTGCCTTACTCGAATCAATTTCACTCCCAGGAATTTTTAAATCGCCATTTAGAAATGGTGAATATCACTGCGATGGCGGCCTATTAAATAACTTACCTAACAAAGTTCCTGCCGGCACTCATAACTACAAAGGCTATAAACAAGAAGATGCAAATTTAGATGTCTTAAATATTCATATTATAGAATATGATGAAGTGGACCCAGTTTTTGGAATAGTGCATAGTCAATATGCAAATAATCACAGCCAAAAAGATTTAGCAGAACACCCCAGTTTCTTACAACGCTTAAGTTTTTTTAAAGCAGATATTTTATTAAGGTTAAGAATATTCGCTATTGACACTTTCACGGGTCTACACGTTGGCTTAAAAAACAAGGAACTACAACAACGCGTACATGATGAATATCCACAACGTTCCATTGTAATTCGTCTACCAAAAGGCGTCAGCGCAACACGTTTTGCTATGACTGAAAATGAACGACTGCAATTAGTGGCTGAAGGTGAACGCTTTACCAAACAATGGATCCAGAACTACTATGGCGCTTACGTACATCATCGCTACGCTAACTTCTCCGTATTAACCAGCCTCTTAAATCCATCCGAACTTGAAGCTCTGCGTGATGATTTGCGCACGCCAGGCAAAATTGAAATAAGAGGGCCTAATGGCTTAGACAGCGATCAATTAAGAAAAAAATTACTGGATAAAGTTACAACTCCGACTTGTACTTTAAATGCGAGGCCACCGATATTAGGGCTTTCAAAATAAAGCTTCAAATGCGTTATCGAGCAGCGAATGAGAGCGCAACGAGAGCAGGAAAGCGATATCTTCATAATCGCTTCCTGCGCATCGTGAGCACTCATGAGCCGCGCAGATAAGCTTTTAGCAATTTGCAGCTTTATTTTGAAAGCCCTAATGTCGGGGCCGTCCCGTTGATTGCAGCAGGTTCAGAAGACTCAGATACTTCAGCCCCATAGCCCGAATAAACTTCAGGTCCACCTCTCGGCGAATCATCAGGACTGGAAATTACTTCTTGTATAACAGGCGATAAAAGAATTTTTTTGCCTACGGGAGAAGGTGGTGACACAACATACTCCCCTGCAAAATTAGGGGGATATTGATTAGCACCTATCCAATCTTGATATTTGGTATATATTGCAGAAACAGCACCCTCTAACATTTTACTTATGTCTTGGGTATTACTCTGTTGCTTGTTTGTTTTTGGTTTTTTAGATAAAGCTACGCCTAAAATGCCACGTTCACGATTATTATGCATTGTTATTATCCGCTGCGTGAATAGTTTGTTAAAGCGGTAACGATTTTATCCTCCATCGCTCGATACCGCCACATTTCACCTTTCTTTCCGTTTAAGATGATTACGAAAGCAATTGGTTCTTTATCTTTGTTGATGGTGTAACCCGCGAGGGAAACAACACCTGCAATCGTGCCTGTTTTAGCGTGTACTTTCCAAGCTACATTTCCCAAGCGGTGTTTTAAAGTTCCGTCCACACCAGCAATTGGTAGAGCTGACATAAATTCATAATTAGTTTTTTCATCATGAAATGCAAAATCAAGTAACTGCATCATTTGTGCTGGGGTGATTAGGTTATAACGAGATAAACCAGAACCATCAATTAAATTCATTTGGGCAGTGTTTATCCCGGCATGTTGATTTAATAGTTTTTTAACTGCCGTACTGCCAGTGACCCAACTTCCGGGTTGCTCCGTATACAATTCTCCTAATTTTTTAAATAAGGAACCCGCAATAACATTATCCGATTTTTTTAACATGTCAGTAACTAGATGGTGCAGAGGCTTAGATTCATGTAGTGCCAAGGTGGTAATGTTTGCAGGGGCAGGGCGAGCTTCAATGCGCCCACTCACTGCAATGCCATTTTGACGCAATAAAGTCTGCATCAACGCACGATTGTATTGGAGCATATTAGGAATCACGACTGTGGCACCACGACGTTGGCCTTTGTGCAAACATCCTGAGACTGAAACAGTATTGTAGCCGTCTTGATTGAATTGCAATGAGCAAGGATGCGTAAAGCTGGAACGGGTCATTACGGTGTTATTTACCAGCCCAATAAAATTATTACGACTTGGAACTACACTCGCTAATTGTCCTGGGCTTTTCGCGGGTAAAATCAAAAATGATATGCAATTATGATTAATAATACTTGCGTTGATTGGCGCGCCAAAGCAATAACGGGTATCTTCAACGCTCCATCCAGCACCTGTGTTGCGTTGATCGTATGCGGTGATATCGATAAACACATTACCTTGTACAGACGATACCGGTTTGGATTTTAAACTATTCATCATTTCACGGATGTCATTATAGGTAAGGGAAGGATCGCCGCTGTGAACGAGGTACAAATTGCCGTTCACTGCTCCATTTCCACCTAAGCTGCCATCTGTTACTAACTTGGTTGGGAATTTATAATTTCCGCCTAAATAAAGTAGGGCAGTTTCAGCAGTTAAAATTTTCATGATACTGGCGGGGGTGAATTGGCTATTTTCATTCAAGCTATAAAGCACATCGCCGGTTTGCATCGATTTAATCTTGACCCCAACTCTAACATTGGGTGAAACGCTGCGAACTGCTCGGGTGATTTCGGCTATTAGCGCGCTATTTCCATAGATGGGCGCAGAAGAAGGTTGATAGACGCGTCCGGTTCTCGCTCGACGGGAGGAACGATGCCTTTTACTTTTTATGGTTTTTTTGGTGGCGTGTGAGCTTTTAATAACCACTTTGCGATGATGCTTGTGTTTTTTTGCAAAAACATTAGTGGTATTAAAAATCATCCCTAATAAAATGAGAATGGCGAAAAACCTTCCTATAACCTTCATTGACACTCCACAATGTTAAGCCCTATGCCCTTAGCAAAGTACTAAACTTCATTACCCATGTAAATATTTATGCTATAATTTGACACTTGTTTTTTTAAGCAACGAGCATTGGTTCATGAAAATACAACGAAGTTTTGTTAGCGAAATTGATCAACTTTTGCAAGCTTATGATAAAGCTCATCCTACTCCTACGGAAACCCAACAAAAAGAAATCACCAAACACCAACGTATCTTTAAGTTAAGAGAAGATCCCAATTTCGTAGAACCCGTTTCCAATTTATGGGCGGATTTTTAAATGAATGAATTTATAAGACGTCTATTACCTTTTATTTATATCGGCATTTTAATTGTCGTGCTAATTTTTGGGATAATATTGGTCCTACATTTATTAGTTTTGGGTGCTTTAGTCGGTATTGGTTTATTTGCCATTGCCTGGATCAAAGCTAAATTCTTTCCGCCTAAGAATTTAACCCCTCACATCAAACACCGACCCGGTCGAACTATCGACCACGACGAGAAACCATAAAGAAAGTTCATTACTATGAAAACCAGCGCGCGCGTACTTTCTCCTTTGTTATGGGTAATGTTATTTGATCACACCTGTCTCAATATAGCGTTTCCAGTTTTAACCCTGTTATTTTTTGACTTACAAAGTAGTTTGTTTCCACCTGATACCTCGCTTGCAGTGCGCAGTATGTGGTATGGACTTTGTGTGGCTATTCCACATGTTGTAAATATTATCGCAACACCCATCTTAAGTTCTTTATCAGATGCGTACGGGCGTAAAAAAATATTATTAATTGGTACTGCCGGCGCTTTTGTTTTTGCTTTAACAGCAGCCCTAGGAATTTTATATGGCATGTTATCTTTGGTTTTTTTAGGCAGGATCATTCAAGGCGCATTTTCTCGAACAAACCCTATTGCCCAGGCCGTAGTTGGTGATGTTAGCCCTAAAGAGAAAAAGGTTCTGTACATGGGCTATCTGCAAAGTGCTATCGCCATGGGCGCTTTTATCGGACCATTGCTAGGTGGACAATTTGCTAATAAATACTTTTTTGGAACTTTGAATTTTTCATTACCTTATTTTGTAGCTGCAGGCTTAGGTGCAATTAGTTTTGTGTTAACTATTTTCTTTTTTGAAGAAACTTTAGTAACTAAAAAAATAACTTCTCCGTGGCAACAATTTTCTTTGGCTTCATTAAAAAGTTTGTTCTCTAAAAATATTTTACAAATTTCTTTGATTTTACTGCTTAGCCAAATTAGTTGGAGTTTGTACTATCAATTTATCCCACCAGTACTTAAAACCTTTTTTCATTTTGACGCCAAATCGTTAGGTTTATTTGTTGGCATGGTTGCGCTGTGGTTAACCTTAGCTTCTTTTGGGCTTAAATTTTTAGAACGTCATTATAAACTCGAGCAAATCTTGTTATTTTCGATGTATCTGGTTTTAATTGGATTACTACTTACTTCTTCAGCTTTACTTGCTCATAGCATCAGCTCTATCTTAATTTGGTTTGCTGCTATTCCGACTGCAGTCGGTGATGTCATGGCCTTCAGTTGTTTAATTGCTATGTACTCCAATGTTGTGGAAAAACATGAGCAAGGGAAAGTTATGGGAATTTGCTTCATCATTATCGCAGCTATCTGGGCGCTGACTGGCTTGCTTGGTGGCTTGTTATTAAGCGTTAATACTTTATTACCTTTGTTAATTTCCCCAATTGGAATTATTGCAGCTATTGGAGTTATGAAAGGAAATCTTGTTACTCATATTTCTGAACAAACTATCTAAACTATTTAACTCGCAATCGAGGACATTGCGTTTAAAGCGGGAAATCGACAAATCAGATAAAGAGGATAATTAAAGATTTTGCCATCATTTTTTAAATTCAGTAATGATCCTCTACATAAATTATTTATTTTATATTTTTCTCCAAAAACAAGCAGGCTACGTTTTTTATTACTAAGACCAGCTTTTATTTCTAAAGGGTAAATTTGTTCCGCTACATCTACTAAAAAATCTAATTCGGCTTTTCCAGAACTAGTCCAGTAACAAAGCTTTTGGCCGCTCGCTATTAATTCTTGTGCTACAAAGTTCTCTGTAAACGCACCTTTATATTCTGTAAAAAGATTATTATCCATAATAATCGTTTTTGGTGATAACCGATTAAAGGCGCCTAGTAAGCCAACATCTAACATAAATATCTTAAAAATATTAGATTTTATATAGGCCTCTAAAGGAATTTTTGCTGTTTCAATATTTAAACTTTTATGAATTAAACCTGCATCCATTAGCCATTGAATAGCTTCCTCATATTCCCTGCCACGCGCACCCGATCTAACCGATTTAAAAATAAATTTTTTATTTTCATTCCCCAATTGCTGAGGAACTTGTTTCCATACGCTGACAATTTTCATAATTTGCGTAGTAGGGGCATGTTTTCCGAAATCTTTTTCATAATTATCCAAAATTTCATCTTGAATTTCACGCACCACCATTAAATCGTTACTATTAATAAATTCATTGACTGCTTCCGGCATGCCACCAACAAATAAATAATATTTTAAATATTGAATTAGCTGTGTATGTAACGGTAAAGGCAATGGATTAAAATTATTAATTTGCTCGAGAAATTCACGTATAGATTGATGACCAGCTGCACTTAGAAACTCAAAAAAACTTAATGGATATAAATGTAAAATATTAATTTTTCCGACAGGAAATCCTGTTTCACGTCTTGTTTTGACACCTAACAGGGATCCTGCAGCTGCTATGTGATACTCATTCGCTTCTTCTTGAAAATATTTCAAACTGGTTAAAGCAGAAGAGCATTCTTGAATCTCATCAAAAATGATTAGCGTATTATGCGGTTCGATTTTTTGCTCGGTATGAATACTTAAGAATTGCAGAATAACAGCAGGGCTTAAAGAACCTGAAAAATAACCTGCCAATTGCTTATCTTTTTCAAAATTTAAATAAATGACTTTTTCATAATGTGCCTTGCCAAATTGTAATAAGGCATAAGTTTTGCCCGTCTGTCGTGCTCCATATAAAATCAATGGTTTACGACGCGGAGATTGTTTCCAATTCTTAAGTGATTGATAAATATCACGATTCATTTTATATGTTACCAAAAATGGCTAATAATGACAATTATATGTTAGCAAAAGGTGTATATCAATCACATTTTCCTAACTTAAAAGGTAATTAGGGTCTAAAATTGTCTAAATCTTAATAATTTTCTGAACTTGATGAGCCAATTTTTTGAAGTAATCATAGCTCATATAAAAATCGCCATGATCCCCAACATCATCACCCCAGGAGTTTCGCAATTTCAACAAGCCTTTGTACTGCTTGCCTTCTCGATCTGTGGCCACTGCATTATCATCATATCCAATTACGATCATAGTGTGCCCGCCAGTATTAAATGGAGGAGTTTCAACTTCTTTAGTTAAAGCCCAGGTATCTTCTTCCGTTTTATATTTAGCACAAGCACCGCCACCACAATAAGGATGCCTGATCAAAAATACTCCAAAAGTTACCCGATTACCTTTGGCCAAAGTATCTTTTACTGTGTTAAGAGTTTTTTCAGCAAGATCTGCATTATAAATATTGGGATCTAATCTTTCTGCAGTATTCAAAATGGTTACGGGATAAAATGCATCGAGTAGGTTTTTGCTCATACTCATATATTCTTCTGCTGTCATAGAATTGCCATGGGCTTCTCCTATCTCAACAGGATATTCTTTAATTCCGGCACACGATTTTAACAATTGATCTCTTTTGGTAATGGCACCAAAACGGAGCAATTGATTGATAACTTGGGTAACGTAGGTGCCATCCCATCCACTTGGAACATAGCTGCGTTTTTCTAAATAACTGCCGAGCTCTAAACTGCAAAGTGGACTAAGGTAATCACCTTTTCCGTAAATAGCGTCTATTACCCCAATATGTGCGAACGTCACGCAAGTACCGTGATTACCTTGATCTAAAACAGGCACTCCATTCATACCTAAGTCTATTGATGTAGGAAGATCTAAGTGGATTTTATTAGGTGATGGAACTTTAGGATTAAAATTATAAAGTGCTTTTTCTTCAGCAGGTGTTAATTTTATTTGTTCTAAAATAACCTTCTTAACTTTTAATGCGTTATGTGCATGTATTGGTTCTCTAACCGTATTTGTAATCTCAAATGCATTGGCTGTGTTTATAGATATTATGCTGGATATTATAATTGGTAGTAATTTTTTCATTGTTACTCGATCCTTAAGTTAAAAAAGATGGTGTCAGACACCTGGCAAATCGAACAACTTTACAAGGTGTCTGACATCTTTGGCTGCTTACCTAAAAAGATGCAGGGTAAGCCAGGGATGGGATATTCCAAAATAAAGCTTCAAATGCGTTTTCGAGCAGCGAATCAGAGCGCAACGAGAGCATGAATCGACGTCTTCATAGTCGATTCAGCGCATCGTGAGCACTGATTCGCCGCGCAGAAAAGCTCTTAGCAATTTGCAGCTTTATTTTGGAATATGCCATCGCTGGCTTACCGTGGCCCCTTTGTCGGAATAACGCGAAGCGGAGCGAAGTTAACCCAATGCGTTCTCTAAATCCTCACGCAAATCTATAACCGACTCAACCCCCACAGAAATTCGAATCAGGTTATCATGAATCCCAAGCTCATCTCGTTGATTCTGGGGAACAGATGCATGCGTCATAATTCCAGGATGTTCAATTAAACTTTCAACTCCACCCAAACTTTCGGCAAGAGAAAATATTTCGCAGCGCTCTAACATCTTAACAGTTGCATCTAAATCCATTTTCAAAATCGCTGTAATCATGCCTCCAAATCCGTCCATTTGTTTTTTGGCGAGCTGATGTTGCGGATGACTAATTAATCCTGGATAGATTACGCGTTCTACTTTTGGATGGCTTTCAAGCCATTCAGCTAAAATTAAGGCATTTTCACAATGGCGTTCCATGCGCAGTGCAAGGGTTTTAACGCCACGCATTGCTAAAAAGCTATCGAATGGGCCTGCAATAGCTCCAATGGCATTTTGCAGAAACCCAATTTTTTCACTTAGTTCTGCATTATCACCAACGATTACGATGCCGCCCACAATATCTGAGTGACCATTAATATATTTGGTGGTTGAATGTATAACTAAATCAAAATCAAATTCTAGCGGACGTTGTAAAATCGGTGTGGCGAAGGTGTTATCTGCAACAGCAATTAAATTATGTTTTTTTGCTATTGCTGCAATCTTTTCTAGATCCACAATTTTTAACATTGGATTACTTGGCGTTTCTACCCAAATCATTTTAGTTGTTTCAGGTTTTATTGCATGTTCAATTTGTTCTGAACTGCCTAAATCAACATAGGTTGTGTGAATTCCCTTATTATTTTTTTTAAGATGCCGTAACAACCGATGTGTTCCGCCATATAAATCATCCATTGCAACAATATGATCGCCAGGTTCCAGCAATTCAAATATGGTTGCAATAGCAGCCATGCCAGATGCAAAGGCAAAGCCTTTTTTACCAGATTCTAAATTCGCAATACAATTTTCAAAAGCATCCCGCGTTGGATTACGAGTACGTGAATATTCATAGCCTTTATGTTTTCCAGGACTTTCTTGTACGTAAGTGGAGGTAGCATAAATAGGTGTCATTACAGCACCGGTGGATGGATCTGGCGATTGACCTGCGTGAATAACTCTTGTTTCTAAATTTAAACTTTTTTTATTTTTCATAAAAACCCATTTTCTTTCATCCAGTGATCATCAACAAATTTACTCAAATAATTACGAATGCTATCAGGTAACACTACTACACAACGCTGCCCTTTTTTCAATTTTTTAGCTGCTTGCATAGCCCCCCAAACAGCGGAGCCTGAAGAACCACCTACTAAAAGACCTTCTTCACGAATCAAACGGCGTGCGGTTAAAAATGAATCTTTGTCATTAACTTTAATATAATGATCAACCAAGTCATTTTCTAAGACTTTAGGAATAAAATCATAACCAATTCCTTCTACCAAATAAGGACAAACTTCTGATCCGCCACCAAGAATAGAACCGAAAGGATCTACCCCAATAATTTGTATATCTGGGTTTACCTCTTTCATTTTGCGCGCAATACCAGTGATAGTTCCACCTGTACCAACTGTCATAACCACCATCGCTAAATTTTCACCTGCATCACGCAATATCTCTTCGGCAGTTGTCTCATAATGCATTTGGGGATTAGCAGGATTGCTGTATTGGTCTAAAATATGAGAATTGGGAATCTCTTTATTTAATTTTTTGGCCAAAGAAATATGACTTTCCGGATCATCCCATGCAGCAGCAGTTGGTGTACGATAAATTTTTGCACCTAGTGCTTCTAACACTACTTGTTTTTCATGGCTCATTTTTTCTGGCATTGTAATAACTACTTTGTAACCTTTTACGGCGGCAGCTAAAGCTAATCCAATGCCTGCATTTCCAGAGGTTGCTTCAATTAACGTATCGCCTGGTTTTATTCTTCCAGAGGCTTCTGCTTCTTCAAGCATTTTTAAAGTAATACGTTCTTTAACAGAACCGGCAGGATTTAAAAATTCACATTTGCCATACATTTCACATGGCAATTCTTTGGCAACTTTATTAAAACGTACTAATGGAGTATTGCCAATTGCTTCGAGAATATTTGAGATAAGCATTTATCCCCCTCATTTTTTTTAATATTAAATCGGAATACTGGCATATTGAGCAACATGGCAACGTGAAGTTTTTGCTAAAGGAGTTAAATCACCAGTTATATAAATCGACATCTCTTTGCCTTTAATCACCCCATTTTCAAGATGACAAAAATTATGCAGAAATGCATGAGGCCCGAATTTTAGAGTAGAAGCAATGATGCGATAGGAATGGCCTTGGGAGAAAGCTAACCAAGAATTGTTCTCATACTCAAAATCATAAATATAAGGAATTATTGTTCCAGTGTCTTCATCTTTAATTTCTAGCAACCAAGTTGGGCTCCCCATAATGTTTTTGAGCTTGGTATTAATTTGTAAAACCTGACCTCGCGGTAGTTGAGCTAAGGCTTCTAGATTGAAAGAAACAATCAAAAAGATAGACAACCAACAAAAGAAGTTTAGTTTCATAAGCTCTCTCACCCAATACTAGATGTTCTTATTATACCATGGCTAACGAGGGGTTTTTTCTGTTACTTTTCTTGTAAATTGTATTATTGAAATAACAAAAAACATGGCAAAAGCAATCAATGACCATTGAGCTAAGCTCAAATGCAAAAATTGCCACGTAACTAGAGAGCATTCTGCCGATCCTTGAAAAATTTTACGAAGGGCCTGATCCCAAGGCATAACTTGCAATAAATAATTCAAGCTAACACCGCAATCTGTATTTTGAAGGGGAGGTAAAGTTTGCAACCAGACTTGTCTGCCTGCTAATAATATTCCCAAGCCTGAAAAAAAGATCGCAAGGCTATCAAATATGTGATGCCACCGACGAGATAAATACAAAATAAACCCAAGTAAGAATACTACTGCCAAAATAATCATTACAAATCTTTGAAGAATACAAAGAGCACAAGGCATAATTCCTAGGTAGTTTTCAAGGTAATAGGAAGTCCCTAAAGTTAAAACTGCCAATAAGAGACATATAAAATAAATTCCACGATAAGAAAAAATACTCTTCATTCTTTGGTTTGCTCCGAATTTTGATCCAGCCAATTTTGCAGGATTAATTGTGCAGCTACTTGATCGACTTGTCCATTCTGTAATGCTTTATATCCGCCTTCTTTAAAGATTCTTTCTCTAGCAGCCTTAGTGGTTAAACGTTCATCCATTTCAAAAACTGGTAAATCAAATTGTTGTTTTAAAAAGATACCAAAGTTTTTCGCATGCTGCGTGATTGGTTGAATGGTCCCATCCATATTCAATGGGATACCTATCACTAAGGCATCAGGTTTCCATTGTTGTATGATTTTGGTTAAAGCTTTCAACTCAGGGATACCCTCTTTTGCGGGTATCGTAACCAGCGGACGAGCAGAATTAGTAACAGTTTGGCCAACTGCAACCCCTATTCGCTTCATGCCAAAATCAAATGCAAGTACTACGTTAATTGAAGTATCCATGGAAAGATTATAACAGCCTCCTAGTGTTGATGATAAAGATGACTTGCATTTTAATTAAGAATCATAGATATTGGTCACCACTTTTGTGATAAGTCAAGGCGTTGCATAACTGAAAAAGTTCGGAGTATCATGGAATAAAAAAAGGTTTAATATCATGGATGACTTAATAGGCAAATTAGAAAATCGAATCAAATCATTAATACAACAGTGTGAATATCTAAAACATTCAAACTTATCATTAAAGCAGATAAAATTTCTATTGTGTCGACAAAAAGAAGTTTTAGAAGCAAAAAACCAAGTTGCTATTTCACAAATTGAAAGTATGGTGATACGTCTAAAATCAATTGAGAAATCCTTATGAACTCAGAGTCTGTTGGAACCACAATTCATATTCTTGGTAAACCATATTTAATTAAATGTCCTCCCGCTGAAATAAATGCATTGCAAGAAGCTGCTTTGTATCTGGATGAAAAAATGAAAAAAATCCGGGATGGCAGTTCAATTAATGGTATGGATAACATTGCAATTATTGCGGCATTAAACTTGGCTCATCAGCTCTTCGAATTACAACAAACAAAAGAAAGAGAAATTAAAACCATTAATGAGCGTTTGTTTGAATTGGAGTCCAAGCTGGATAATGCTATTTCTCCACAAGTTGAAAGCTTTGCGTGAAAGCCGATTTACGCCAGAAGCTTTTAGCTCAAAGAAATGCTTTAACTCCTTCACAAAAAAAAACCACAAGTTCAAAAATAAAGTTTTTATTATCCGAAATGCCTGTTTTTCAAGAAGCGCAAAAAGTAGCTTGCTATGTCCCTTTTAAGAATGAAATAGATACCACTCCAATTATT
>Ga0182024_10013752_pt1 | contig 15745 bp, 11 predicted proteins | sample P32metaG_FD_120480 | JGI IMG/M metagenome (GOLD analysis project Ga0182024, IMG submission 120480) | Permafrost microbial communities from Stordalen Mire, Sweden - P3-2 metaG (Illumina Assembly) | ecosystem: Environmental > Terrestrial > Soil > Wetlands > Permafrost | place: Sweden: Stordalen... | reverse complement strand
TTGATCGGCCCCATCAATTTCTCTTCGCGCATCCGCCAGCGGTACCTGAAGCTGCATCGCGTGCTGGGACGCATCTACGTTATCGCTGTGTTTGTCGGTGCGTTCACGGGGATCGCTCTCGCCGCGGGGCGCCCCGGTTTGCCGGGAACCTCCATGCAGGCGGCCGCATGGGTGGTGTGCACCACCGCGGCCTTCATCACTGCGCGCAACCGCCAGATCATCCAGCATCGGCAGTGGATGGCGCGGTCTTATGCGGTCACGTTCACCTTCGTCTCCAGCAGAGTGCTGAATCTGTGGCCCCGTTACTGGAGCCACCTCGGCGACGCGCTCGCAGGGCTCGGCGTTGTCGTCTTCACTCTTGCCTCGCTGCTGATCGTGGACCTGGGACTGAACTGGCGGGAGCTCACTACGCGGCGTGTCTGATGGGCAGCTGAGAGGCCGTGGGTTGAGGTTCGTGCTATCCCACATCTCAAAAGCGAGATGTGGGGCACCCGTTTTTTGCGGGGATGATGACGATTTGCGGCACGAGTAAACTCGTGCCCTTTCGCGGCGGCTCCAATTTTGCAGCACGGGTGAGGTTGTGCCTTTCGCAGCCAATTTATGCAGCCCGTTCTAATTGGCGAAGCTGGTTCCCTCGAGCTCCGAGCTGACTACGGGGCCGGAACCACCCAGCTGTCCAACCACCCTGACCACCGCGGGCTGCTCGCCCTCCAGGATCCACACCGTTACATCTTTGGGCTGGAGGCCGAGCAGGGTCGCGAGCCAGCCGAGGATGCCGCCCAACTCCGGGTGGATGCGAAACACTGTGGCCTTGAGGGTCTGGCCTGCTTTTTGAAACGGTTGCTCGCCCTCCGGTGAGATCAGGATGCGAATCAATCGTCCGCCGAAGACTGGCACCAGTATTCCCGCGCGAAACGGCGCCGTATTGGGCGGAACATTCAGGAGCAAGGTTCCGACGATCCCGTTCGCCAGATCGGGCGGCAGGTCGATGTGCTGGGTCGCGACGTGGACTTTGCCATTCTTGTCCGTAGTGCGGGTGGTGGCTGTGCCGGTAGCGGCGTCGACCGTAAAATCGACGGGCTTCAAAAAGAATGGTCCTTGCTGGACGTGATGGTTGCGCACTAACTGAAACGTGCCCTGCTGCCGGTAGGTCGTCGTCTCATCGTCGAGCGAGCCGTCGAGAAAGTGATAGGTCAGACGCATCGTGACTTCATCGCCCTGCACGGTCTCGGTGAACTCAACCCGGGCAAGGTTCTGTCCAGTCTCGGAGCGCGCCACCATGAACTCATGGCGCGGGAGCTGGATATGCTTGACTGGAATTTGTTGTGCGGGCGCTGCGGAAGCCAACGTTAGTGGCAAAAATGCGGCTGCAAGGAGTGTGCTGCGCTCCATCAAGTACCTCGCTCGAGCGATCAGCTTATTGAGATGCCAACGGTGCGGCAGCAGGCGCACTGCAATTGTGGCGCGACCTGCAGAATGCAGATGATCTTTTGCATGGCCGGAGGAATCGTAATGGTTTCTTTCGCCCGCTCAAGTGGGCTGGCTCTCTGAATTCGACCGCTTTCCCAGGCTCACGCCTGGGGCTGCCGTCTGACGCCCCCTGCGGGGGCTTGCCAGCGCCCGACACACAACCGTGCAGGCCGCCAGTGCTCCACGGTCACTGCCGCGCGCGGAACCTCAGCCGCCGCGAGCAAGCGCGCCCAGTCCTCTTTCCGGAAGGCCCGCCGGAAGGAAGCCCGGCCATCATGGCGAACAAACGGATGCCACGTCGCCATCCTCTCGAGCAACTCAAACATCCGGCAATTCCACTCAGACCGCTCTAAATCATTGATAAACCAACCGACCCGCGCATTCGCTTCCATCCACCGCAGCAGCGCGATGACCTCACAATCCTCCAGATGATGGGCCATCAGCGAACTCACGACGAGATCCACCCGTTTCTCTGGCCGATACTCCAGAACATTGCCGGTCACCCACGCAATTCCGAGCTCCTTCGGCGTGGATTCCGCGGCCGCACGCGCCGCATAAGGATTCAGGTCGATCCCCGTTAACTCGACGGCAGTGCCACGCTTCCGCGCCCAGCGTGCGATCTGCCGCAGCAGTTCGCCCCCGCCACTACCCACATCGACAATGTGCACCGGATGATGCAATCCATGGGGTAGCCGGTTCAGCCAATTCAGCGTGGCGCGATTTCCCAGCAGCCAGCGGTTGATCTGCTCAAGGCTGCGCAGGCAGCCACGGAAATCTTCATAGCTGCAGTCGCCATCCATCAGCTCCGGCACATCGCGCGGAGAGGCCCGTAGTCTGAATTCGATGCCCGCACTAGATCCCATGGAAGCGCATTGTCTCCGTTGTGAGCCCCGAGCCAAACGAAATAGCGCATCCGCACCGCGCGCATTGGGTGCTCAGCGTCGATTATAGGGTTTGACGTCGCGTGGGTGATTTGGTGCTGGCGGCCTGGAAATGCTGCCAACCGATGCAAACCTATGCCGCGGCTGGGGCTAACCTGTGGCGCTTAAATTCTGCAACCGGGGGCAGTGAGGTTCTGTTGCTTCAAGTCTGTTTGCTGCTGAGTAATTGACGAGTGGGCGACGACACGACCATGAGCGCGACGGTGCGCAGTGTGCAGGCTCAACACTGTGCGAAATCACCGAAGAGTTTCACGAGATCGGGGTCAGTTTCGGAGAGAGTTCCGTAGCTGGTTTCTCGGTGGCGGGTCTCGATGAACTTTCCTTGAGATTTGTCATAGGTGTAAACGAATAGGGCCATTCGGCTGGGTCCATTCACATGAACGTCGTTTACCTGATACCGCTCGCTGTACAGGGTCAGCGTCCAATCCCCCACAGCGTCCTTCGCAAGCAAGTCTCCGCCTCGGGTGTAGTGATCGTGCAGCTCCGGCGTTAGCTCGGTGACTCGGCCTTGAACTTCACCAAATAATGCAACCCGATATCGGCAATCGCTTCCTCCGGGACTCATCGCTAGCGCGACAATGAGGGGATCGGGCAGACCCGACCGATGAAGGACAATGAAACTGACTTTGTTGGCCACCCAGTCCGGAACGGATTTATCGATCGGGCTCGCCCATTCAGTCCCGCTTCCGACGTTCGAGGCAAGCAGAACCTGCGCACTGTTGGGCAAGCGAAAAATCAGGTACGGAAGGCCGCCTTGCTTAGCAATTGCATTGACCATCACATCTCCACTGGTCGGGAAATGCAAACTCTCAGACGTCAAAACCTTGGGTGAGTCGAGCGCAAATTGTGTTATCGCAAGCAACATTGTTGCTGCGAGCCAGTTTGCAGGATGCATACGCACAGTATGGCATCACTTTTAGGTTAGGTCCCGGGTGACCGGCTACACGGACTTTGCTCGCTTTCGGGGATGTCGATACCGTTTCTAGGCGAATGACGCGGCTGCGGAACAAAACAACGAGAGCGTCCGGCAAAATCCCTGTTCTGCGAAGAATCTTCTACCACATTGCGCCTACCGCGTAGGAATCGAATATCGTCCCGGTGCATGACCATTTGATCGGCATCAAATCGTAGTAGCAGGTTCGAGATGCGAACCATGCCCAAGAACGCCCGAGTTGCCCAGTCGAGGCGGAGCGTGGAGGGGTTGGCTTCGACTACTGGTTTTATCGAGACTTAAATTTCATGACACGTTCTCCATCGTCGGCAGTTCCGCCCCTCTCTTCCGAGCCGCGACGCAAAACGAAGCTCTGGACCCACAAGATGAGGCTCTGGTCCATCTGTCTGGCTTTGCCCATCGTCGTTCTTGCGGCAACAGGTGTTTACTTCGTCAGCGCAAATTGGCCCTATCGGTATCGCACCATTCAGCCCTTGCTCCAGGAGGTCTTCGCCAGCCACGTCAAGATCGGCCATTACCACCGCATCTACTTCCCCAACCCTGGCTTTATGGCCACAGACATCACTCTAATCCGCGACTCTGCACCCAACCTTCCCCCTCTGGGCTCGGCACGCAGCCTGACTGTTCAAGGCACCTGGCTTGATCTGCTGCTCCTTCGCAAGCGCGTGCGTCTGGTTGACGTCACCGGTCTGCATATCGTCATACCCCAATTGGGAAGCTCCGCGAATCATGAGGATTTTCCGGTCGGAAGCGGGGCGGACTTCGGCGGCCCAACCGCTGTTGTAGAGCAACTTCGCATTCACGAATCAGTCCTCGACATCATGCGTGCCGACGGCAGCCGCTACTCATTCCCCATCCGGCAACTTATCATGCGCAATCTGCAGAAGGGCCACGCGCTCGCCTACGCAGTGGATATGCAAAACGCCAAGCCTATCGGTCATATTCTGTCCACGGGCAGCTTCGGCCCGCTGAACCCAAAGAATTTCGGCGCCACTCCGTTATCTGGCGATTTCACCTTCTCGTGCGTCAATCTCCGGGACATTGGCAACATCAGCGGAACGCTTTCCTCCACAGGTCACTTCAACGGGATGTTAGCGGCCTTTGAAGCCGACGCCGTCTCCGAGACCCCTGACTTTGCCGTCGGCAATGGCGAGCCCACACCCTTCGCTGCGTCGGTCCACTGCACTATAAACGGTCTCAACGGCGACGTCATTCTACGTGGCATCGATGCAAAGACCGGGGCGACCACCATTCACGTCGAAGGAGGGATCATTGGCTCCCCAAAGGTCACCAATGTCGACATGGCCGTCGTCGGCGGTCGCGTGCAGGACCTCCTGCGTCCTCTGATGCACGACAAAGTTCCCCGTCGCAGGGGCCGTATGGCTTCATAGTCACGCGCAAGTCGGCCCCGCCAAACATGGGTTAAAGTTCCTTCAGCGTCTCAGCGTGGATGGAGCCTTCGACGCTCCCGCCGAGCGCCTGACGAACCAGGCGACGGAGCAAAGGCTCTCGGCCTTCAGCCAGCGCGCCCAAGGGGCCAAACCAACCAAGCTCGATCCAGGCTCAGCCGGTCAGTCATCAAATGCTTCCGAGGATGTTGTCTCATCATTTAAAGCGCAAGCCAAGATACGCGACGGTGTCCTTTCCACGCAGCGAATCACCTTTCAAGTGCCGGGAGTTGGAATTGACCTCGAAGGCTCGTTTAACCTGCGCAATTCTACCGTCGATCTAACCGGCAATCTTCGCATGCAATCCGACATTTCCCACACCGCGACCGGGTTTAAGTCGGCGCTGATGAAGCCGCTGATTCCGTTCTTCAAGAAGAACAAAGCCGGTGCGGTAATTCCGATTGCTGTCACGGGAGGGCCCAGCGGATACAAGGTCACTCAAAATCTGCTTCATCGAAAGTAGAGGACCACACAAAACGCCAGACAGATTCCGGGTGTGTTACCGGCAATTCGGAAGGTGCTCACTTGATATGAAGCCGGATTCGCGTGCATTCACCCGCTGACGCGGGCTTGCGGCGGCTGGCGTCGGTGGTATCCCGCGTGCAGGCGCACGCACGACGACGCTGGATCGAAGTGCGGCGGCGGGATCTATTGCCGATCAGCTACTTTGAACTCCCGGCCGAATCACACGCGGCGGATGAGCCACACAACCAGCACAATCACAATAATTGTTCCTACCAAACCCATACCTAACATAGCGCCTCCTAGCGGACACATGGGCAATAAGGTTACCCATGCAGCCACGATAGGCCTGGACTCCGGCTGCCGTCTGATCAAAACGGGACAAAGGAAGGCCCGTGGCTAAAGCCACGCTGAATCGAGGGCCTTTATTCGGGAGGCTGAAGCCTCCCGCTCCCTCCGACTCCTTCCGACTCCCTCCGACCTGCGAAAAACCGAGTTTTTCAGCAGTATGTAAGGGCGTGCCCACTCAAATCAACGAGTATCTCAGCAACCTGTAAAAACCGGGCCCTTTCAAAAACCGGAGTTTGCAGCCGGTTCTGGTGCGGAGGATCGGGCACAGCGGGCTCAGGCTCACTAACTTGGGCCGCGCTCCGTCAAACACCTGTGGCAGTCCCGCGGGTTTCAAACTGCACCGCTAGCCAATTGCAGCGTGGGTCACGCAATGCGCAGCAGAAGCGGTACAATTTCAAGTATCGGGCCCGAACAAGGAGTTTCCAGTTACAGCGTCCAATCTGAATCAGATTCCCTTGCAAGACAACGTTCTCGTTCTTGGTGGTGGAGTGGCGGGCTGCGCGGCTTCGATCGCGCTTGCCCGCAATGGACTGCGCGTCACGCTGATCGAGCGCGAGGCCACCCCGCGCCATAAGGTGTGCGGAGAGTTCCTGAGCGGAGAGGCCCTTGAGGACCTGCAGCTGCTCGGTATCGATGTGACCTCGCTTGGCGCCGTGCCTATCCACCACGTTCGCCTGGCCGCTGCCAGGCGCGCCGCTGAGGCTCCGTTGCCCTTTCCCGCAGCCTCGCTCACGCGCAAGGCGCTGGACACAGCGCTCATCGCCGAAGCCGTGGCCGCAGGAGTCCGCGTGGAGCGCGGCCGCAGTGTGCAGGCGCTCCGCCGCACGGCAAGCAACGTGTGGCAAGCCACGCTCGACGATGGCGCCACCTTTGAAGCTGCGACGGCATTTCTCGCCACAGGCAAGCACGATCTGCGCGGCCACTCGCGTCCGAAAGACCCGGAGCGATGGGTCGCCTTCAAAACGTATTATCGCCTGGCTCCCGCGCAGGCCGCGGAGCTCAAGCGTGCCTCTGAGCTGATGCTCTTTCCCGGAGGCTATGGTGGTATCCAGCCGGTTGAGGGCGGGATTGCGAACCTCTGCTGGGTGGTGCAACAGCGGTATCTCGCACGCGTGGGTTATCGCTGGGAGAACTTCCTCGCGAAGATGCAGCAGGACTGTCCACACCTCGCGATGAGGCTTGCCGGCGGGGAGCCGTTGCTCGCCAAGCCGATTTCCGTTACCCATATCCCGTATGGATACATCCGCTCCACAACAGAGGATGGGCTCTACTGCGTCGGCGACCAGGCAGCCGTCATCCCGTCGTTCACCGGCGATGGCATATCCATCGCGCTGCATACGGCACGCTGTGCTGTGGCTGCCTTTCTCGCAGCCGAACCGGCGCCGCTGTTCCAGGCTAAACTGCGGTCCGCACTGCGCCACCAGGTGCGCCTTGCGGAGTTTGCCGCGGATGGCTTGAACAACTCCCTGGCACGGGCTGTGTTACCGCTCTGCCTCAGGGTCTGGCCTGGCGTGATGCGCGTGACGGCAAAGCTGACACGCGTCGCGCAGCACGCCGCTGTTGGTCCCATGCAGTTGCCAGCTGAAATCTAGAGTGTGTGTTGTAAATGGCCTCACGGATCAGCCCGAATCCCTCGGGGGTTAAAACCCCGAAGTCTTGCTGCCCCTTTTCGGCACGACTGAAGTCGGGCCCTTTCGCGGAAGTCGGGCCCTTTCGCGGAACCATTTGTGAAACACGCTGTAGCCGCGCAAAAAAGCAACTTTCAGTAACGCCATAGGAGAGATGCAATGAAATCCTTCACGGTCTTCGCCCTCGCTGTCGTGCTCGCTGCAGTACTTGCACCTGGCGCAATCGCCCAGCATCAGAAGTTCGTCGTCAATCCCGATGCCAGCGAGGTGAAGATAACGCTCAAAACCACCCACGAGCTCGTCAACGGCGCCTTTCACGTTCAATCCGGATCGATTGAGTTTGACCGCGACAATTCTAAAATGCTGGGTTCGGTGGTCGTGCTCGCCGGCAGCTGCAAGACTGGCAATGACAGTCGCGACAACAAGATGAACAAGGACATTCTCAGGGTCGAACAGTTCGCAACTATCTCCTTTGAACCGAAGTCCTATTCCGGCGTCATAGCACCTTCAGGCGAATCGAACCTTCAACTAACGGGTATCTTCACACTGCTCGGCACGCCTCACGAGATCACCATCCCCATCCTTGTCCATGTTGAGGGCACAGCCGCAACGGCCAAGGCTCATTTTGTCGTACCTTACGTGCAATGGGGATTGAAGAATCCAAGCTTTTTGATCTGGAAAGCGGACAATGATGTCGCGATCGACCTCTTTCTTGACGGCCGGCTTTCAGAGCAGGAACGGGCTTCTTTCTAGAGCGCGTTTCATCAAGGGCCGCCGTATCGGGTTGTCGTCCCTCAGGGGTTAAAACCCCTTTTCTTCTTTGGCTTTTTTCGGCACGACTGAAGTTCGTGCCCTAGAAAGAAACAGAAACGTGAGTCCAAGAAGACGAACGATTTGACAAATTGGCGGGTTGCCGCCGCGTTCGCGGCGTTGGCAGGTTGGCAGGTTGGCGTCAACGGGCTCGTTTCATCCATCGAGGTCGGGAAACCCCGTGGGGGACTGATACAAAGCGGATTTGTGAACACACTCTAGTTCCTGCTCCCTCGGTCCCTTGGTCCCCTGGTCGCGGTTCTTTTACGGCCCCAAATACAGGCTCACGCCGGGCGGCGCGAAGCTCAGTTGGCCGGTCTTGGGGTCGTAGGAGAGGTTGAGGGCATCGGTCTTGCGGCCGTTGATGAGCACGGCCACCAGCAGGTTGTTGCCGTAGCGCGCCGCCTCCGCGATTTTGTGGGTCTTGACCGCGCCGTATTCGTTGTCGGGACTGGCGGAGCTCCAATCGCCCTGGAAGCGCGCGTAGGGATAGACGCTGTGCTGATCAGGATGCTGTTGCCAGTTCTTGTCGTCGGTCCAGATGCCGTAGGCGCTGGTCAGATCGTCGGCTTCGACCGCGGTGAGGAATTTGTTCACCGCGTGACGCCCGAAGAGATAGCGGTTCCAGTTCCAGGGCCAGTCCACCGGGCGGGCGGCCGCGAGCCACCAGCTGATAAACAGCAACACGATGGCGCCCACGCTGCACTGCACGATCAGCAGATTGCGCCGCGAGCGCGCGGGGTCGTACTGGGGAGCGTCGAGCAGGGTCATGGCGTTCTTTCCTCGGTATCAAGAATACAGTGGTTAGTGGTTAGTGGTTAGTTCGTCGTTCACAGATCACAGTGAGGGCAGGGCGATGCTGGATGGCATGATGAATTAGACACCGGCAATGGGGCTGTTGTTCCCTGACACCTGAAACCTGTCTTAGTCCCTGCTGTATACCGTCTTGTTCTTTTCCGCCTGGCGTTCGAGAGCCAGCTCGATGAGGCGGGTAATCAGGGCGGCGTAGCTGAGGCCCGAGGCCTGCCACAGCTTGGGGTACATGCTGATCTGGGTGAAGCCGGGCATGGTGTTCACTTCGTTTACAAAGATGCGCTGCTTGCCTTCGGGCTCCATGAGGAAGTCCACGCGCGCCAGGCCCGCGAGGTCGCAGGCGCGGAAAGCGGCGACGGCCATTTCGCGTATTTTCCTGGTCTCGGAGGGGCTTATTTTGGCGGGGATGATGGGCACGGAGCCTTCGGAAAGATACTTGGCCTCGTAGTCGTAGAACTCTTTGCCGGGAACGATTTCGCCCACCACGCTCGACCTGGGATCGTCGTTACCCAGCACCGCAACTTCAAACTCGCGCGCGCGCGCCTTCTTGCCGACGCCCTGCTCCGCGATGAGCTTGCGGTCGTATTTGGCAGCCAGCGCCAGCGCCGGGCCGAGTTCCTTGCGGTCATGCGCCTTGGTGATGCCCACGGAGGATCCAAGGTTCGCCGGTTTCACAAACATCGGGTAGCGGAGCGACTTCTCGATCTGCGCGATGCCCTTGCGCGGGTTCTTTTCCCAATCGGCGCGGAGCAGCGTGACGTGTTTCACGATGGGCAGCCCGGCTTCGACGAAGAGGCGCTTCATTACGTCCTTGTCCATGCCCGCGGCCGAGCCCAGCACGCCCGAGCCGACATAGGCGATGCCGGCGAGCTCGAAGAGGCCCTGAATGGTGCCGTCCTCGCCGAAGGTGCCGTGCAGAACGGGAAACACAACATCGAGGGACTGGCCGTCCAGGCCTTGGTCTTGGTTAAGATCGGAGGGAGTGCGGGGTTCGGGCGCCAGTAGCGTGGGAATGCCTTCGTGGAGGAGCTTCGCACCCGGCGTGGCCTCGGGGTCGCCGGCGCGCAGCGGCCGCGTAGCCGCGCTCATGTCGCCGGTGAGCAGATGGTTGGCATCTGCGGCGGCCAGCCAGCGGCCTTCCCGGGTGATGCCGATGGGGGTTACGTCGAACTTGTTGCGATCGATGGCCTCGAGAACCGACGCGGCGGACAGCAGAGAGACTTCATGCTCGCCGCTGCGGCCGCCAAAAAGAATGCCTACGCGAAGTTTTTTTGCCATTTTCTGTGCGATCGTCGCGCTATCAATCCAAGCGACTCATTCTTAGTGTAGAACCACCGGCAGACACACTTTTCCATGCGTCTAATGGGGATGGTTCCCGGGCCTATGAGGACGCTCCCGGCGTGGCGGGGGCGCGACGCCTGTTGTTGTCCCGGATGTTATTGCGATCAAAGGCTATAACCGTGACAGAGAATCACTCCAAAAGACCACACGTCAAGGTACCAAAAGTGCTATAGCCAAAGTCTGCAGCGCGATTAGCATGAAGGAAAGGAATCCCCCCCACGTGATTCACCCTCGCATCCAGCTACCGCTCACCGGGCACGACAGCCTAGGGTGGCGGCGGAGGACGGTGAGTTGATGTCGCCGGAGCATGAAATCACAGTAATGGGAGCGCAGTTCCAGTTGACGAAACGATTTGTAGCTGCGGTAACCATGGCCCTCGCGTGCGTTGCGGCTGCGGGGTCAGCTCAGCCGGCTCCATTGACCACGCTGGACAGTGTCCGGCGCCTGAGCAATGCGGAGGCGGCCAAGGGAATCCCTGTCGCCGTTACAGCCACGGTGACGTATTTCCGCTCGTATCGAAAAAACATGTTCGTGCAGGACGGCTCGACCGGCGTCTTTGTCAAGGCCGCCACACACGTGAAGCTGGTGCCCGGCGACCGTGTCCTGATCAAAGGCCTGACGCGTGCGGGATATCTTCCCTACGTGATCACCAGCGACCTGACGCTGCTGGGGCATGGCGCCGTTCCCAAGCCCATTCTTGCCCAATACGAGGATCTAAGCGGGCCGCGCGACGATTCAGATCTAGTGATCGTGCGAGGTGTGGTGCGGGCCGCGAATATGGATGCGCCGTCCAATGCCCACACAACAGGCGCCACCTTCAAAATGCTCACCGACGGCGGGTCAGTGGATGTGGAATTAGATAAAGTCACCCCGAGCGAGCTGGAAAACCTGCTGGATGCCGAAGTGGCCGTGACCGGCGTAGCCGGCGGCAGGTTCGACGGCAAGGAGCAGAAGACCGGCATCGTGCTCCATGTTCCCAGCCTGGACGACGTCACCATCGTGAAGCGCGCCGCAGTCGATCCGTGGTCGCTGCCTGTCACGCCGATGGATGAAATTCAGAGTAACTATCGCGTGAATGATCTTACCCGCCGCGTGCGCGTGAGCGGCGTGGTCACGTACTACGAACCTGGCTCCACGGTGGTGCTGCAGAACGGCGCACGCAGCTTGTGGATCACGACGCGCAGCTTCTCGCCGCTGCGCATTGGCGACCGGGCCGACGCCACGGGCTTCCCCGCAGCGAACGAAGGTTTTCTGCAGTTGACGGCGAGCGAATTCCAGGACAGCGGCGTTGCTGTGCCGGTTGCGCCGCTGCCCGTTACGTGGCAGCAACTGGCCTCAAGCGAGCACATCTTTGACCTGGTTTCGATCGAAGGCCAGGTCGCGGTCACGGCCAGGGAGGCCGCTCAAGACGAGTATGTGCTGGTCTCGGACGGCTATGAGTTCTCGGCTACCTACCGTCATCCGGCCGGCACCGGACCGTCGTCACTGGCTCCGATGAAAGACATCCCCGTGGGTTCGCGCATTCGCGTCACGGGCATTTGCGTGCCTTTGAACTCGAATCCTTTCGGCCACGATGCGCACTTCAATATTCTGCTGCGCTCTGAGGACGATATCGAGGTCCTTAGCGAGCCCGGCTTCCTGAATGCACATAATACCGCGGTGTTCTTCGCGGGGTTGCTGCTGTTGGCGGTGGTGGCGGGCATACGCGGGTGGAACCTCGAATACAAGAACCGGCGCAAGGTGGTTTCTCTGGCGTACGTGGAGCAGCGCCGCGCGCGCATTCTGGAAGACATCAATCATTCCCGGCCGCTGGCGGGGACTTTGGAGCGCATCACCGAGCTGGTCTCGGTGCGGCTGAATGGCGCTGCGTGCTGGTGCCACGTTGCCGACGGTGCAACGCTGGGCAACCGGCCGTCGCGGATTTCCACTGCGTCGTTGCGCACCGTCGAACATCCCATTCCTTCTCGTTCCGGGCAGCCACTGGGCTCGCTGTTCGCCGCCTTCGATGCGCGCACCAAGCCCAGCATCGCGGAACGGGAGGCCTTGGCCATGGCGGCAGCGCTGGCTACCCTGGCCATCGAAACCTCGCGCATCTACTCCGATCTGGTGCACCGCTCGGAGTTCGACCTGTTGACCGAGGTGCAGAACCGCTTCGTCCTGGAGAAGAAGCTGACGTCGTTGATCCAGGCGGCGCGCCAGTCGGCCGGCGTCTTTGGCTTGATCTATATCGACTTGAATCAATTCAAGCGCGTAAACGACGTGCACGGGCACCAGGTGGGCGATCTTTACCTGCAGGAAGTGGCGCAGCGCATGAAGCGGCAACTGCGTCCCAGCGACACGCTGGCGCGATTGGGCGGAGACGAGTTCGCAGTGCTGGTTCCAGTGGTGCACGGCCGCGACGAAATGGAAGTGGTCGCAGCGCGGCTGGAATCCTGTTTCCACGAACCCTTTGTAACAGACGAATGCGTCATCCACGGCTCGGCCAGCGTGGGCGTCGCTCTGTACCCGGAGGATGCCGAAACGCTGGAAGCCCTGCTCAGCGCGGCCGACGCCTCGATGTACGTCGCCAAGCACACGCGGATGGGCAAGAGCCGGTCGGGGGAAGCTCTGGACCATGACGATCTGGTGAGAAAAGATCGCACGTAGAAGGCTCCCGTGAAGGCTCCTGCCTCCTTGCCATGCACAGCATTGTGTGCCCCCTCTAACGCAACCAGCTAATTATTTGGCTCTTACGTGCTGATAAGCAGGGAGAAGCGGATACTCCTGCATCTGCCCGGTTGAGTTGCGCCCATGAAGAGATTTGCTCTCCTCCTCGCATTGCTCGCGATGTGCGCACCACCCGTGAGGGCGGAAGCCGGCGCCTCAGTGACCACTTTGCGCGCAGTGGCGGCTCTTTCCAACGCTCAGGCCAGTCAGCATCTCCGGGTATCGTTCGAAGCCACCGTTACCTATGATTTCGAGTCCGCATTGGACATCGATGTTCAGGACGGCGACGCGGCGATCTTTGTCAAGCCAGCCGCGGAAACTGCACTGGTTCCCGGCGATCGCGTGCGCGTCGAAGGAATGACGGAGCAAAGCTTTCTACCTTACATCGCCAACGCCCACCTTACATTTCTGCGGCATGGCGCGGTGCCCGATCCGGCGCCTGCCAGCTTCGACGACCTCACCCGCACCAAACTGAACTGCCGGCTGGTGAGGGTGCGCGGTATCGTGCGCACCGCCGACATCGTGCCTGCGGACACTTCGCCCACCGGCCGCCTGCAACTGCTGATGGACGGCGGTTACGTCGACCTGAATATCTCCCGCTATGACACCGCCGAACTCAAGAACCTCCTCGACGCCGAGGTAGAGGTCACAGGCGTCGCAGGAAGACTCTTTGACGGAAAAATGCAGCAGACGGGCGTGAAGATCAAGGCCTCGTCGGTCGCGAATATTCAGGTTCTGCAGCGCGCCGCGGCTGACCCATGGAACTTGCCGTTTACCCCGCTGGGCCAAGGGCTCACGGCCTACCACGTTCGCGACCTCTCGCAACGGATTCGTGTCCACGGAACCGTCACGTACTACCTGCCCGGCGCCGCTGCCGTGCTCGAGAATGAAACCAGCAGTTTATGGATCTCTACGCAATCGGTCGAGCCCTTGCAGATCGGCGACGTCGCAGAGGCCATCGGTTTTCCCGCGATGGGCGGCACGCGCTTGTCTCTGGTGCACGCGGAGATCGCTGACAGCCACGTCCAGGCGCCCATCCGGCCTCAGGAATATTCCTGGGGTCAACTTGCTCTCTGGGCCAAGAACAATCCACGGGGCCACCAGTTGGATCTGGTGTCGATTCAGGGCCGCGTAGTGACTGAAGTCCGAGAGGCCGCGCAGGATGATTTCGTTCTTCTCGCCAGCGGCCGCCTTTTTACCGCCGTCTACAGCCATCCGCCTCCAACGCAGCCGCTTCCGGACATGTTGCAGGTTGCGCCGGGCTCCACCGTGCGGGTAACCGGGGTATGCATGATCGTCGACTCCACTCCTTTCAACGACGAAGCGCCCTTCAATATCCTGCTGCGCTCTTTTTCCGACATTGAAGTGGTCGCCAGACCTTCGCCATTGAACGTGCGCAATCTCGTCATCCTAGCGGCAAGCCTGCTGGTTCTGGTGTTCGCGGTGGGCGCCCGGAGCTGGTATCTGGAACGGAAGCGACGCCGCGAAACCGCGGCCCTGGCTTATCTGGAGCGGCGGCGCAGCCAGGTCCTCGAGGACCTGAATAGTTCCCGCCCGCTGAAAGAAATCATTGAACAAATTACAGGCCTGGTTTCCTTCAAGTTGCGTGGCGCGGCCTCCTGGTGCGAGATCAAAGACGGCCCATCCTTCGGTCAGCGCCCAGCCATCATCACCTCGCAGCGCATCGTCGTGCAGGAGATTCGCAGCCGGTCCGGGGTTTCCATGGGTACGCTCTTCGCCGCCATTCCGCGCTTCGTCAAGACCTGCCCGGACGAGTCCGCGGCTCTCGCCCTGGGAACCGGACTGGCCAAACTGGCCATCGAAACGTCAAACCTCTACCGCGCACTGGTCTACCGCTCGGAGTTCGACCTGCTTACTGACATCCCCAACCGGTTCTCTCTGGAAAAACAACTGGAAAGGCTCATTCATGAAGCCCGCACCGGCGCCGGCGTTTTTGGCTTTGTCTTCATCGATCTGGACCGCTTCAAGCAGATCAACGATCAGTACGGCCACCAGGCCGGAGACGTATACCTGCAAGAGGTGGCCCAGCGCATGAAACGACAGCTTCGCCCCGAGGACATGCTCGCGCGGCTGGGCGGCGACGAATTTGCCGTGGTCGTGCAGTCGGTGCGCAACCGGACGGAGGTGGAAGAGATCGCCTCGCGGCTGGAGCGCTGCTTCGACGAGCCCTTTGCAGTTGAGGGGCGAGAGGTCCACGGATCGGCCAGTGTGGGCATCGCCCTTTATCCCGAAGATGCAACCGACCGGGACGGGTTGTTGAACACTGCCGACGCCGCGATGTATGTGGCGAAGCAATCCCGGAAGAGCATCGGTGTTAACGCGTCCGGGGACGCGGCTGCCGATCTGGCTTCGATGCGGTGGGTATGAAAATTCGATGGTTTCTCATTCTTGCGCAGGTGGAGAGTTGAGAGCCGGGAGTTGAGGTTCGTGGTTTCCCACCCTTTCGCGAAAAGCCGCGAAAGGATGGGGCACGGGGGTGTGTGGTGGGTTGAGAGCCGGAGTTGGGGTTCGAGCGTTCCCGCATCGCAAAATTTCGTGCTTTCCCACATCTCAAAATCGAGATGTGGGGCACCCACAGTTTGTGGAATCTGGCAAAAAAGTTGAGGCCCGGCGTTGGGCCGGGCCTCGTTTGAATGATCCGTTTGTTGAAATTTCCAGAAGCGTTGCCTGGACAGCCAGTCCTATTCGGCGGCCATCTCTTCGGCTTCGCCTTCCTGCCGCATCAGCTCGAGCTCGCGTTCGGCGGCCTCGATCTCGGCCGTCACTTCCTGCTGCACGCGTGCCGCCGCTTCCTCTAGCTCC
>Ga0182024_10013751_pt1 | contig 15746 bp, 16 predicted proteins | sample P32metaG_FD_120480 | JGI IMG/M metagenome (GOLD analysis project Ga0182024, IMG submission 120480) | Permafrost microbial communities from Stordalen Mire, Sweden - P3-2 metaG (Illumina Assembly) | ecosystem: Environmental > Terrestrial > Soil > Wetlands > Permafrost | place: Sweden: Stordalen... | reverse complement strand
TGGGCTTGGAAGAGGAAGAGGTCGGCTCACCCAGGATCGCCTTCACGTCGGTCGGCGACATGTCCTTCTGGACCTTGTCGAGATTGTCCTGCGTGAGCGTGAGGGGCGATCCGCCACCGCACGCGGTGAGCGCGAGTGACAGGGCCGCGGCCGTGCACAATAGATATTTCATAACTGCCTTTCTTGTTGGTTTTGCTTGGTTGCTGGACGCGAGAACACCTGCCTGGTGCTCTCCGCTTCCAAATGGATTGAGTTCTTCATGAATCAGATAAAGTCGTTGCGTCCGGCGGGAACCGAGTCGATGGGAATGACGAAGAAAAATTCACTCCCCTTGCCCGGCGTGCTCAGGACGCCGATCTCGCCGCCGTGCGCCATGACGATTTCACGCGCGATGGAAAGCCCCAGCCCCGCGCCGCTCTTGTTCGTGCCCGGCACGCGGTAAAAGCGTTCGAAGACATGCTCCTGGTGGTCCGGCGAGATGCCGAAGCCCTGGTCGCGGACAGAAAAACGCACCGAAGGCCGGCCCGAGCGCGTCTCACCCCGGTCGGCACTGACGAGAACCGACGTCCCCTCCGGCGAATACTTGATCGCGTTGGTCAAAAAGTTGGTGAAGACGTAGGCCACGCGCTGCTGGTCGATCCGGATCTCGGGCAGCTTCGGCACGACCTCGGTGGTCATCGTGATGTTCGCCGCGACCGCATGTTCGCGCACGGCGTGCACGGCGCTCTCCACGAGCTTGGCGGGGGCGACCGACCGGAGTTCAAGCTGCGCCGGCCCCTGCTCGAGCTTGGCGAGATCGAGCAGGTCGTTGAGCGTGCGCAGCAGCCGGTCGGCATCCTCGCGCGCGGTCAGGACGAGGTCGTGCTGCTTCTCGTTGAGCGGCCCCACCGTCTTTTCCACGAGGAGATAAAGCGCCATCCGTACGCTGGTCAGCGGCGTCTTCAACTCGTGGCTCACGGTGGAAATCAAATTGCTCTTCACGTCATCGAGAAGAAGCATGCGCGTGACATTTTCCAGGATGACGGCCACCCCGAACGTGGCGCCCTTGTCGTCGCGCAGCAGCACGATGCGGGGCAGGAAATAACGGTCCTGCCCGTCGATGTGGAACTTGATCGCCTCGGCAAACTGCGAGGGAAGGAAATCCTCGCCGGTGGCGCGGACTTTCTCCACCTGCTCATCGACCTTTTTGGGCAACCGAGTCACGCCGGAAAAGAGAAGCTTGAGCGCGAGCTGGTCAGCCTCGGGATTCCGAAACTCGACCGTGCCCTCGGAATTGAGCACGAAGATCGGGTCGGGGAATGAGGCCAGCGTCGCGCGGATGGTCATGTTCAGGCGCATCAATTCCTCCGACGTGTTCGCCCGATACGTCCTGAGCTGCAGGGCCATCTTGTTGAACGAGGTGGCCAGCATGCCGAACTCGTCGTTGCTCAGGATGGGCAGCTTTTGGTCGAGGTCTCCCTCGCCGACCTGCTGGATCGAATGGGCCATGGTCGCGAGCGGGTTGAGCAGCCCGCGTGTCAGGCCCATAGAGGCGGCGATCGCCACGACACAGGCCAGGATCATCAGGAAAAAGAGAAGGCGTATCGTTTCATCGATGCTCGTGCCTACATCGTCGCCATTTTTCGTCAGCGCCTTTTCGTGAGCAACGGCGAGTTCATCGCAATGCCCCAGGATTTGCATGGTCTCGGCGCCAAGCGCCTGGGCGGTCTTCCGTCCGGATTCGTCGAGCAATCCCGGACTGAGCAGAAAGATACGGGCCCGGGCGCGGTACGAGTCCGAGGTTGTGGTGATCTGATCCAAGATTTTCTTTTCATCGGGACGATCGGCCGCATCCGCCTGCACTTTCTGCAAGGCGTCGGTCCACCGCCCCCACGCCTGGTCGAAATCGCCCACGCTCTGCGTTGCGCCGTCCGTCGCGCGCACCAGCAGCGCCCCGGTCATGGCGCCGCAACTGCGCTTCATCTCGCCGATGGCCTGCGCCACGCTGTCATGGTCCCGCCCGATCGCCTCGATTTGCCTGCCCAGGTCGCTGCACCGGTCGATGGAGTAGAGACCCATGGCAAACATGATGATCAGCAGGCAGACCAGCCCGAGCATCACTTTGGTTCGCAACATGGTTTTTCGATCAGGAGTGGACTACTTATCGGTGGAGGGAGCGGACGGTTCGGTCATTTCGGCGTAGCGTTTCCGCTTGCGGTAAAGGGTCGCCGGGTCGATGCCGAGAATCTGAGCGGCTTCGTCCATGCTGCTGGCGATCTCGACGATGCGCATGATGTGTTCGCGCTCGAGCTCGTCGAGGCTCACACGATTGCCGATGATCGCGCCGGAAGGCTGCGTGCCGCGCAGCGTGTCGGGAAAATCGTTTACGTCGATCTTGTCCTGCTTGGTCAGGATGACGGCGCGCTCGATGACGTTGCGCAGCTCGCGCAGGTTGCCGGGCCACGGGTAGCGCTGCATCGCGGAAAGCGCCGCGCTCGTGAAATCCTTGATCGGCCGCGCGCTCTGACGCGCGAAAAGTTTCAGGTGCTGTTGCGCGAGCGACTGCAGGTCGAGCGCGCGCTGGCGCAGCGGCGGCATCTCGATGGTGATGACGTTGAGTCGGTAGTAGAGGTCCTCGCGGAACTTCCCTTCCTTGACGAGGTCCTCGAGCTTGCGGTTGGTCGCGGCGATGACCCGCACATTGGCCTTGCGAGGCTTGGGATCGCCCACCCGCTCGTACTCGCGCTCCTGTAAAAGACGCAGCAGCTTGGGCTGGATTTCCTGGGGCAGCTCGCCGATCTCGTCGAGGAACAGCGTGCCACCCTCGGCGGCCTTGACCTTGCCCCACGTCTCGCCCACCGCGCCGGTGAACGCGCCACGCACGTGGCCGAAGAGTTCGCTCTCGAGCAATTCCTTGGAAAGACTCGGGCAGGCCACGGTGACGAAGGCGTTGTCGCGGAAGGGACTGTTGCGATGCAACGCCCGGGCCAGCACGCTTTTGCCCGTGCCACTTTCTCCGAGGATAAGCAGCGTCGCGGCGGAGGCGGCGGCCTGCGTGGCCGTCTCGAACATCTTCTGCACGAGCGGCTCCTCGGAATTGAAATCGGCCAGGGTTTCCGTGCTGGAAAGAATCGATTCGAGCTCGACCACGCGGTTTTCCAAGCGGCTGTTCTTTTCAATGCGGGAGAGCGACTGCCGGATTTGTTCCGGCGTGAACGGCTTGCCGATATAATCCACCGCGCCGCGCCGCATGGCCTCGACCGCCGTGTCGATTGAGGAATAGGCAGTGAAGACGATGACGTTGAGCTTGGGCTCGGCCGCGAGCATCTTGGGAATCAACTCCAGGCCGCTTTCATCGCCCAACCGCAGGTCGAGGAACGCCGCGTCGAAGCTGCCCCGATTGAGTTCCTTCATCACCTCCGCGCCGGTGGAAACCTGCACACACTCGTGGCCGAGGGCATCGAGGGTCAGGCTGGTGGTTTTCCGAATGTGGGCTTCGTCGTCGATGACTAAAATGCGCATGATATTTTCAGGGATGGGCCGGAAGGCGACGATCGGTGGATGTTGCGTTGCATGGAGTGAGTGAAAGGAGGCAAGACGTCATGCTTCCTCCTTGGGAGGTTCGCCGGTGGGGCCGGCCTCGTCTTGGCTGAAGATCAGCACGCCGTAGGACGGAAGCTGGACCGTGGCGCTGAAGAAAAACCCGTCGCGATCCTCGCGTTCCGCCTCGACCGCGCCCCCGGCGTTGCCGACCTCGTGGAAGTCCGGGCTGTACCCCTTCCAGTCCGAGTTGAAGCGGATGGTCCAGCGTCCACCGCGCGGAAAGCCAATGCGGTAATCTGTCTCGATGTCGCGATTGGAGAACGACGCGACGACGACCACGTCGTCCCGCGCGCCTCCCTGGTCCCAGCGATGAAAGCCGATGACCTTGTCCTGGTTATTGAAATGGTGGAGGTGCACCGAACGGCCTGTCAGCCCGCGCGTCACGCCAAAGATATTGCGCCGCAAATGGAGCAGGTCGCGGTAAAGGCGGTTGATGCCCCGGTGGGTCTTGAGCTTGCTCCAGTCAAGCGAAACATCATCGCGAAACCAGCCCGTCTCTAAAAATTCCTGTCCTGCAAATAGCATCGGAACGCCGGGACTCGTCATGACGAGACCGGCCGCGAGCGTGGAGCGTTTCCGCGCGTAGTAGCCCTCGGTGTCCTGCGAATTGATCTCCTGCGGAATCCGCGCCTGGCCATTGGCGTCCTGGTCGTGCGATTCGCTGTAAATAATGCGCTGCGCGGGATCACCGTTGTAGGTGAACTCAATCGCCCGCGCGACACCGCCCATCGAGCGCGCCGCGTCGTCGGAAGTCACCACGCTTTGCCGGATCGGATGCACGAATGAAGGATCCCATTGCGTGTGATAGCCCAGGCCGCCCTCGCTCGTCGGCTTGGTGATCCATTCGTTGCGCTGCAGGTCCTCGGCGATCAGCCATCGACCGGGGAAGAACCGCTCGACCTCGTCGTTGATCCACTGCATCAGCGTCCACCCCTCGGGCAGGTCGGCCTCGGGCCGGCCCTCCTCACCACGCGTGTTGCGAATAAAGAGCGTGGCGTCGACGCGCAGGCCGTCGAAGCGGAATTCCTCCAGCCAAAGCAGCGCGCTGTCGCGCAGGTACTGGCGCACCTCACCGCGGCCGAAATCAGGCCGGTTCTCGCCCCATGGCGTCCAGGCGCGCTGGTCGTTATAGAAATAAATCCCGCCCTTGCCGTTCTCGCTCCAGCCGTCGTACTGCCAGAGGTCGAGATTGTCCGGGCCGAAATGATTGATGACCACGTCGATGATGAGCGCGATGCCCATCGCATGGGCGACATCCACCAACCGCTTGAGCCCGTCGGGACCGCCATACGACGGCTCAACCGCGAATGGATTGGTCAGGCTATAGCCCCACGAATGTTCGCTGGGGAACGCCATCAGCGGCATGATTTCCAGCGCGTTCACGCCCAGGCTTTTCAAGTACGGCAATCGCGAGATGACCTCGTCAAAACCGCCCGAGCCACCCTTGCCGCCGACCTTCTTGCCAAACGTGCCAATGTGCATCTCGTAGAGCACCGTCTCGTTCCATTTTGGCAGGACCAAGGCTGGCGCGTTCCACTTGAACGTGTCGGCGTAGATGATTGAGGTCGCTTTTTCGGGATGGATTTCCCGCGCGTAAGCGTCGTTCTTGCGCAGGCGTTGGTCGCCATTCACCAGCTCGAACTGGTACTGCTGGCCCGGCTTTGCGCCGGCAACTTCGATAAACCATAGGCCGTTGTCCTCGCGCTTGAGCGGATGGCGCGCGGCGTGCCATCCGTTGAACTCCCCGACCACGGAAACGCGCTCGGCGTGCGGCGCCCAGACTCGAAAACACGTGGCGCCATCCCCCGGGATGGCACCCATGCCGCGCGGATTATGAATCGATTGATTCATCGTCTCGCAATCGACTTACTTGCGAGCTCCCAAAACCAAGGCCCCAGCACCGGCGACGATGAGGACGACACCGGCGATCGTCACGGGGTAGTAGTGCGTTTCCTCGTGCTGGATGGTCAGGGAGCCGATCTTGGCGTCCTGATGCTCCTGCGTTACCGGCACAAATTGATAGATGCACGCGAGGAGGCCGAGGACGATAAATACAATACCTGCAAGTTTCATGGATTTCCTTTTGGATGGTTAAGTGGACTATTCCGACTGCACTCTTTGCAGGGGGAGTGCCAATCGTCATTAATTGCATATGCAATTAATGACGAGAGACTTACCGACAGACTACCGAATGGAATCGGAACCCGATTATTGCATTTTGCAATTTAGATGACAAGCAATTGGCGCGACGCGGCTCAATTGTTGTCGAAAAGGATGTCCGTGGAATTGAAGAATAACTTCAGGGCGACGAAGGGATGTTTCTCCAGCTCTTTCGCAATGCGCGGGGAGAGATCCTGCTGCGGCTTCTTCGACGTGCCAGAGAGATGAATGACCGCCACGTGGTAGGGGCCGTCGACGTGGGTGAAAATGACCGACTCCGCCGTGGGCAGCCATTTGAGGTAGGGGCTCGTCACGCCGAGATCGAGTTCCCCGGAAAGCGTCTTGTCCTTGGCGATGCTGGCGCGTCCTTCCAGGCGAAAGACGTCCTTCGACTCGACCTGCACATTTTCGACCGAGATCGCGCCTTGCTCCAGTTTCACGTCGGCTTGGCAGACGTTGAGTTTGAGATCGCCCGGGTCGGGACTCTTGGTCGCGGCGATGTAGGTGCGAAACGCCTTCAGATCGTGGACAACGCCATCGGCCAGCGTGAGATGACCCGACGCCTTCGCTGTCTCAAGTCCGGTGCCGGTGCTCGTGTAGTCGACGTGCCCGCTGAAGTGGCCCAGGACGTTCGCGCTCATTTTCTCCGGCAGCCAGGGCGAGACATTCAGCGACATGAAATCAGCCGCGACCTGGATGCTGCGGTCCTGCTGTAGGCCCGCCTCGCCGTGGATGCTGACTTGTTGTTCCGGATGCGCCGGGTCATCGCCCAGGACCAGCGTCGGGCAGGAAAGCTTCGGCTTGCGGACGAGCAGGTGGATGTGCTCGATGTTGAGCCGGGGCGTGTCCGGCGTCGTGAACGTGCCGCCGCGCGCGTCGTACTCGAAGTCGCGGCCATTGGGCGTGATCTCCAGAAACGTGTCGTGAAGACCTGACTCCTTGTTCTGGAGCTGGAAGAGAACATTGGCGTCATCGACCTTGATGTCGTTGAGATAAACGCGGTCCGGCCAGAAGAAGAGATACCAAGGCTGGCCGGGAGGCTTGGGCTCGTTCGGCTTCGCCTCGGTCTTCTGCAGCCAGACGGTGCCCGAAGCGAAATGAAGAAACTGGATTTGCCAGCGCTTGAGAAAAATCCCGAGCGGATTAAAGGTGCCGGTGATTTGATCCGCCTTGAGAGCAACAATGGTCTTCGCGCCCTTTTGCCCCGCGCCCCAATCGTCGCGCATGCCGAATACACCAACGCGCGTGATGGGCCCGTACAGCGCCACTTGGAGATGCAGGCCCTTGGCTGTCTCCTTCTCCAGCATGCTGTGGAAGCCCGGCCCCTCCATCACGCGGGTCACCGCGAAATTGAGCAGGAAGGCCGCGACAAGGAGCGCGACCAAGACCGCGCCGCCTGCGGATGGCAATCTCAGGCGGCGACCCATGGGCGTCGATCCGTCCCCACCCTTAAAGTCGGGGCGAGCGACCACGAAAGAGGGAAAGAATCGCCAGGACGACGAAGACCAGGCACAGGATTTTGGCGATAGTCAGCGCAACCCCTGTCACGACCCAAAGGCCGAGAGCGGCGGCGACCAACGCGATGACGAAGAATATGATGGCGTAGTAGAGCATGCTGATGACTTTGCACAGCGCATGCCAGCCTCGTATCTGTTCGCAAGAACTTGTTAATCAACGAGATTCCAACTTCGACTTAAGCTCGATGGGTCTGATCAACACGCAAAATACAGTTCATCCAATCTAACTTCCGCAAATCGCGAGTAAGGAGGTAATAAACTTCGCTTCGTTCAAAGCCCCAGATACTCGCGGATCTTTTTGCGAAAGAAGAACACCAGTGCGCCCAAAATCAGCGCAATCCCCGCGAGCTCACCGATCCGGTGCACGATGAAGTCGTTCGGGCCGGGGACCTGCGGCGGCGGGGCGAAACGAAACGAGGCGGCGATTTCCACCAGCGCGGGGTCTTGACGAGGATCGCGCGTGTCGAGCGAGAGACGATAGAACTTCCCGTTCGCCGCCAGCGTGTAAGTGCGACTATAGATAACCTGGTGATCGGGATCGGGATAGGTCTGCTGGCTCTGGACGAAACCGGCGGGAACGCCGTTGAGCACCTTGGGGCCGGCATCGATGAACGTAATCGCCGTGCCGTTCGCCTTCGCCTTGTCCGTAATTTCCTGGGCCATTCCGCGAATAAAGTCCACCGTGTCGGCTTGCCGCTGATCGCCGTTGGCCGAGACAAGTATCCCGAGTGCGGCTGTTTCCCCGGGCGCGGCGGCAAAGAGCACCACGTTTGGCCGCTTCGTCACGGTCCAGTCATCAGGAATCGTCAGGCTCGCGCCCTGGCCAGGCACCGGAATTGTTTTGGCACCCACGCTCCACGCGGTTACGGCGAACAGAAGAAGGAAGATCGGGAGATGTCTCATGAATGGCCGAAGCGGCCATCTGAAATCGGGCAAACGACGCCAACTGGCAAGCGTTTAATCGTGCGAGCCTCGGCTACTCCTCGACCACCAGCGTTTCCGGCTGGCTGGGATCGAGGTCGCCGCCGAAGGCCGGTGCGTTGGACCGGAGCAGGATTTTTCCCACCGGCGCGCGCGACGGGCCGGCGTGATGATGGCAAATCGAAACGGTGCGGCCACCGATCTCGTAGCGGATAATGACCGCTCGTTCCTCGGCACGCACCGTCCAGCACGCGCGCGGCGGATTGGTTGTGCCGAACAGCTCACGCCGCAGTTTCAGTCCCGCCTGATAAAGATGGAGGATGCGCCGATGCTCCGGCTTCTCGAGCTCGCTCCAGTCGAGCTTGGAGCGCAGGAACGTCTCCTCCGCCTGCGGATCGGCCATCTGATCGATGTTCTGTTCGGTGGCGAACTTGGTTTCGAGAAACTCCCGCCGACGGCCGTCACGGATTGCCTTGCCGAGTTCCGGCGGCATATCGGTGAAATAAAGGAAAGGCGTGTTCGCTCCCCACTCCTGTCCCATGAAAAGCATCGGCGTCTCGGGCACGAGGCAGAAGAAGAGTGAAGCCGCCCGGTAGGCCGCGGGCGATATGACCTGATGAAAGCGATCGCCGATGAGTCGATTACCGACCTGGTCGTGATTCGAGATGCAGTAGACGAAACACTGCGGCGGAAAATCATCGGCCGGTGTGCCGCGCGGTTCCTTGTGAAACGGACTGATCTGGCCTGTGTAGAGCCAGCCCTTCTGCAGCGTCTGGACGACCTCGTCGGTCGAGCCCTTGAACATGCAGTAAAAATACCGCTGGTCGCCGGTCTGGCTGACGCGCATGACGTGATGAAAATCGTCCGACCACAGGCCGTCGAAGTGCCAGCCGTTCTTGTCGCGCGGATCGAGCACGGAACGGGTGTTGCGGTCGTCCTCCGCGATGATGAATCCGCCGCGCGAGTGAACGATGTCGGCCGCCTCGGCGAGCAAATGCACGTCGGAGGGATCGTGAATAGTGTGGGTCGCATCCATGCGAAAACCGTCGATGCGAAATTCATCCAGCCAGTAGCGCACGTTGTGCAGGAGCATCGCGCGCACGGCCGTGGAATTGTCCCCATGCAGGTTGAAATTCTGGCCCCACGGGTTGTCCTTGCCCTGGTAGAAAAAATAATCGGAGTACTGATGGCTGTAGTTGCCCTCGGGACCGAGGTGATTGAAGACCGTATCGAGAATCACCGCCAGGCCGTGCTGGTGACAGGCGTCGATAAGCGTGCGGAAATCGTCGGGCGTGCCGTAGCCGTGATAGGGCGCGAAGAGCAGCACGCCGTCGTAACCCCAGCCGCGTTTACCGGCCCAGTCGGCCACCGGCATGATTTCCAGTGCCGTGACGCCGAGCTCCACCAGATGATCGAGCGCCTGGATCGCGCTGAGGTAGGTGCCTTCCGGCGTCAGCGTGCCGAGGTGGCATTCGTAGATCACCTGCCCGTTGAACGCCGGTCGCTTCCAGTCGGTGGCCTTCCACGGAAACTTCGCCGCATCGATGACCATCGATGGCCCATTCACGCCGCGCGGCTGAAAGTGCGAGGCAAAATCGGGAATGGGCGCCGCGTCGTCGAGCGAGAACGAGTAGAGATCGCCCGGAGCGCCCTTGCGATCGAGGCCGAAGAAATAGCTGTCCGACGCCGGCTCCAGCTCAAGCGTATACGTCTCGCCATCCGGTTTCTCAATATGCGCGACGACCTTCTTGTGGCAGAAAGCCCAGACGCGGTAGAGCACGCCTTCCGGCGTCGGCAGCGGCCCAATGTCGCCGGGAAACGGATTCTGGAGCGAGGTCATGGCGTCGAGTCGGCCGGCATGGCATTCGCGCCGCGATGCTCGGCTGGGCCCACCTTGGGCGAGAGATTGCGCGCCGTGTTGATCAGACCCACGAGCGTGAAGGCCTGCGGAAAATTGCCGATCAACCGCCCGCGCGTCGTCTCGTATTCCTCCGCGATCAGGCCAAGGCTGGTGCGGATGGACAGGAGTCGCTCGAACATTTCCCGCGCTTCTTTTTCGCGGCCCATCAGGTGCAGGCAATCGACCAGCCAGAATGAGCACGGCAGGAACGCGCCCTCGCCCGGCGGCAGGCCATCCACGTTGACCGATTCCTCGGGATGGTACCGCGCGACGTAGCCGTCGAAGACGAGTTCCTTTTCGATCAGCCGAATGGTCGACGCGACCCGCTCGTCCGTCGCGGGCAGGAAGCCGACCAGCGGAATCATCAGCACCGCCGCGTCGAGATTTTCGCCGCCGTAGTATTGCGTGAACGCACCGCGCTCCTTATGAAAACCCTTCTCGCAAATCTCGTCATGGATCGTCTGGCGCAGCTCGCGCCAGCAGTCGACGGGACCCTCCAGGCCGAACTCCTCCACCGCCCGCACCGCGCGATCGATCGCGACCCAAGCCATGACCTTCGAGTGAGTGAAGTGACGCCGCGGTCCGCGGATTTCCCAGATCCCCTCGTCGGGCTGGCTCCAGTTTTTCTCCACGTAATCGACCAGATGCCGCTGCAAGTGCCAGTAAGCCGGATCGCAATCGATCTTCATCTCACGCGCAAGATGCATCGCGTCCATCACCTCGCCGAAGACGTCGAGCTGCAGTTGCTCGGAAGCCGCGTTGCCGATGCGTACCGGAGCCGAATTCTCGTAGCCGGGAAGATGCGGGAGCTGCACCTCGGTGAGCCGCCGTTCGCCCGCCACGCCGTACATGATCTGAAGTTGCGCCGGGTCGCCCGCGACGGCGCGCAGCAGCCAGTGGCTCCAGTCAGCCGCCTCCTCCGCATAACCGGCCTGCATGAGCGAGTAGAGTGTGAAGGTCGCATCGCGCAGCCAGCAGAAGCGATAATCCCAGTTGCGCACGCCGCCGAGTTTCTCCGGCAGCGACGTGGTCAGTGCCGCGACGATGCCGCCGGTCGGCGCATAGGTCAGGCCCTTGAGCGTGATGAGCGAGCGCATGACGGCCTCGCGCCATTCGCCGCGATAGGTGCAGCGCGACGACCACTCGAGCCAGTATTCCTCCGTCTCGGCCAGCGACTTGTCCGCGCTGATCGGCTCGGGAACGGGATGGTGCGACGGATACCAGGTCAGGACGAAGGATTTGCGCTCCCCCTCACCCACGCTGAAGCGCGCGACGGTGGAAAGGTTCTCGCCGAACGTGGGCACGTCGCTGCGCAGGATCAGTGCATTCGGCCCGGCAACGGCGGTGAGGCCGTTCTCACACCGCCTCACCCAGGGAATGGTCATGCCGTAGTCGAAACGGATGATGAGCTTGGACTCGAGGTTGACCCAACCGCGGATGCCCTCGACCACCCGGACCACGTCCCGATAGCGGCCCTTGGGCGGCATGCTGTCGATCAGGCGAACCGCGCCGGTCGCGGTCTCGAAGACGGTTTCCAGTACCAGCGTTTCGCCACGATAGGAATGGCTGGAGCGGACGACGGGGTCTGTGGGACTGATCTGCCAGCAGCCGTTTTTTTCCTCGCCGAGCAAGGCGGCGAAACAGGCGTCCGAATCAAAGCGTGGAGTACAGAGCCAGTCGATCGAGCCATTAAGCCCGACCAATGCGCCCGTATGCGTATCACCAATGAAGCCGTAATCCTCGAGTTTCATACAGATGCCAACGAAAAGGGCGGCGGAATTTCCGCCGCCCGCTTTCGACTGAGGGTGAATCTAGACCGGGGGACGACGTCCGGCGATCAAAGAAACCACGAAGAGCACCAAGAAGACGATGAGCAGGATCTTGGCGATATAGGCGGCTGCGCCCATGACTCCCGTGAAGCCCAACACGCCGGCGATCAGCGCGATAATAAGAAACGTGATGGCATAGCCTAGCATTGGAATTCCTTTGGTTGATTTTAACTACATGCGACTGTCTTCCTTCTCTGCTCAAAGCGTGCCAATGCGATCAATCAACATAACGCTCTAGTTCGCAATCACTTAAACTGTAACCCGTCGACTACCTCTTCGTCTTCTCCTTGCAGAGTGCAAAAAAGAACCCGCACGGGCGGCATCGCGCCTGTGCGGGTTCGGTGAACGCGTGCTTATCTAAGAGCGGCTGAACTTTTCCAGCATGTGACGCACGTCCGCGACGGTTGAGCCGAGCCGCTTCTGGATGCGGCCGACCAACTCGTCTTCCTGTCCATCGGTGTAGGTCAGGTCATCGTCGGTCAACTGACCGTACGATTGCTTGAGCTTGCCCTTCACGACGTTCCAATTTCCCTTGAGATTCAGTTTGGTTTCAGTTTCGTTCATGGTTTTTCTTTGGTTTATATATAAAGCGGTGATTTCTATTTCCGACGGGCCAGGCCGGCGAGGACAAGCCCGCCCGCCAAGCCGATGCCGACCGCGGCAAAGGGATGCTGCTTGATCAGGCCCTTGAGGCTGATCCAGGAATCCGAAGCACGACCCCGTACATCGGAAAACCGGCTGCTCGCCTCACCTTTGAAACCGGCGAATTGATTCACCGCTTCGTCTTGGAGATCGCCGACTACCCGGCTGGCGGCCTTCCTCAGGTCCTTGGTGTGGTTGAGAATGTTGGTCGTGGGTTGGAGGATTCGATTGCTCATGGTGTCCTTTCGTTTTAGTGACTGGGAACTTCGTATTCCTGGGTAACGCCGATGTCGTGGGCGTGGGCCCGCTCGAAAATTCGCCGGGCGACGTGCTCCTCGTGGCTGTTCTCGGTGTGCGCGGCAATGAGGATATTACCGTCCTCTAGCTTGCCAGCATAAAGACGCGCTTCGTATTCAGGAAAGCCGAGCCCGGCCAAGGCGCCGCCCATGCCGCCCGCCGCCGCTCCCACTGCTGCGCCGCTCAGCGCCGCAAAGATCGGCCCCGCGGCGAGGAGCGGCCCCCCGCCGGGCAGCGCCAATACGCCAACGCCCATCAGCCAGCCGGCCAATCCACCGAAAATACCTCCCGCGCTACCCCCAATGACCGCGCCCTCCGGTGCCTTGGTTTTTTTGGCATGCGCGAACTCATGTGTCCCTTCAACGTCCGGAAACAAGACAGACACGTCGCTGTTGGCGTAGCCCGACACGCGCAATTCATCGACAATCGCCTCCGCTTGAGCGGCGTTGGGGACAATGGCGAACACGGCGGTTTTCATGAGAGGACTCGTGGGACTAGGAATTAAAGATGTCTGGTAATCTTCCTGCATGGGTTATGCCAAGAGCTTGTATATCTTTATAAGTATCTATCTGTATGATTCTTATGAAATATGTAAATTTGCCATATTTTCAAATTACCGCTTTTTTCGGGATCGAGACTTGCGGTAGAAGGCGCTTTGCAAGATCGTCTATGAAGTCGGGCCGAATGCTAACTTCATATATAGTTTGACTTTGGCACGGGTCATGCGATTCTAAATTCTATGAAGAACTTACCTAGCCAGCTCATTCTTGCCGGGGTCCTGTCGATTGCCATGTCGGCGCTCGCCAGTGCCAATCCCTCGATCCTCCCTCTCGGTGGACCTGATGCCATCATGCAGTCGCCCGCCCAGGCCGACCTCACCGTCAGCCAGAACGTGAAGAAGGCGATCGCCTCCAATCGCGATCTCGCCACCACCAGCGGCCACATCGCGGTCATCACCACGACCGACCACACCATTTATCTGCGCGGCACGGTGCCCAGCGGCACGGATCGCACGCGGATCCTCAATGCGATCAAGCCCTATGTGGCCTCCTATCGCGTGAGCGACCAGTTGATGACGGTTGCCCGCTAATCCAGTTTAAAACGGTAAGTTGCCTCGCGGAGAAGATGGAATTTTTCCATCTTCTCCGCTTTTTTTATGTCGGTTTCGGCCGGTTTGATGAAGAGTCCCTTTGTCGCCGCATCGTGAAAGTGAGACGTACCCCTTCATGAAAAGACTGGCCCGGGCCCTGGCCAAACTCATCTTTGGGAACGAGGGGCTGTCGAAACGCCTGGAACGCGCCGCGTGGATCCAGGCCCTGGCCAAGCGCCTTCGGGTCCGCGAACTGATGAATGCCGGGTTGGCGCGCTACCCGATCAAGCGCCAGCTGCCCGACTCGGGTGTCCGCTATTCGATCGAGACGTTTGAGACCCTGGCCGTGGAGCGGGCCTACTTCGGCAATCCCATCTTCGCCACGATTTTCGCCGGCCATCCGCCCACGACATTCATCGATCTCGGCTGCAACTCGGGAATATTTCCGTGTCTTCTGGCGCATCTCGGACGCGGCGCGGTGCCCCGCGGTTTTTGCGTGGACGCGAATGAAATCCAGGTGGAACTCGCGCGAAAAAACGTGACCCTCAACGGCTGGCCGGAGGTTCGTGTCCTGTGCGGCTTGGTGGGCAGTGCGCACCCGGACGACGGCAAATCAGAATTTTTCCTGGCTCCGACCAGCCTCGGCTCCTCTCAATTTGCTTATCGGGAAACGGAAAGCGGACATCCCATCGACTGGAAACGCATCGTCGTTCCGACTCTGCAGGTCGAGCCGACGTGGAACCAGCTTTTTGGCCCGGATGTTCGTTGCGGCTGCCTCAAGATCGATATCGAGGGCAGCGAGATGAATTTTCTTCGCCAGGAAAGCGGCTTCCTTGTCCGCGTCGACACGATCCTCCTCGAATGGCATGTCTGGGCGACCACGCGCGACGAGATCACCGGCTTTCTGGAGAAGCACGATTTTCGATTGGAGCACACCATCGAGGATGCTCCCCGGAACGGCGTTCTCTTCTTCCGGCGGACGAGCGCTACGTCGTAAAGCGCGAGGCTGCTACTGCTCCGCCGTACCCAGGTTCATCTGTTCGATCTTCGCGCGCTGGAGGACGTCGTAGACGTCGACCACCTGCTGGTACCGCAGCGACTTGTCCCCGCGAAAGATCACCGCGGCGTCGGGCGTCTTTTCGCGAAAGGCGATGAGTTCCTGCTCGAGCGTGGCGAGATCGACCGGCTGGTTGTCGAGATAGACCTGGCCGCTGGCATCGACGCTGACGGTGCGAATCGACTTCGGATCGATCGGCGGCGTGACGTGGGTGGTCGAGGTGGGCAGCTTCAGCGCGACGTGGTTTTCGAGCAGTGGCGTGGTGATGATGAAGATGATCAGCAGGACAAACGCGAGATCGAGCAGCGGCGTGACATTGAGCACGGCCATCGCCGTGTGGCCGGAGCGTTCCGAGTAGCGTTTCATGTCACGTCACTTCGTTACCGGCTGGCCGCCACCGAGGTGTCGAGATAGCGATGATCAAAGGACGACGCCAACTCGGCGGCAAAATTATCGAGCTCGACCGTCATGCCGCGCAGCGTGACGACGAGGAAGTTGTAGCCGAACATCGCCGGGATGGCGACGAGCAGGCCGGTGACCGTGGTGATGAGCGCGCCGGAAACGCCCGGCGCCATCGCGGCGAGATCGGGATGGCCTGCCAGCGCAATGCCGCTGAACGTGTCCATGACGCCCCAGACGGTACCGAGCAGGCCGAGGAACGGCGCGCCGCTGACGGCGGTCGCCAGCACGGTCATGCGGTCCTCGAGCTTGAGCGCCTGCTCGCCCACTTCGCGCTCCATGGCGCTGCGCA
>Ga0182024_10013750_pt1 | contig 15746 bp, 18 predicted proteins | sample P32metaG_FD_120480 | JGI IMG/M metagenome (GOLD analysis project Ga0182024, IMG submission 120480) | Permafrost microbial communities from Stordalen Mire, Sweden - P3-2 metaG (Illumina Assembly) | ecosystem: Environmental > Terrestrial > Soil > Wetlands > Permafrost | place: Sweden: Stordalen... | reverse complement strand
GAGGCTATTGGGCCCCCGGCGATAGCGCGGGCTATCTGCGGCGCGGCGCCGGCTCGCTCAGCCAGGGGGGCGCCCACCCGCTGTCAGCGGCGTTCAGGTCCGTCCCCGGCGGGACGATCTCGTCGATGCGGTCCAGGATCCCGCCATCGAGGCGGATTTCGTAGGACTTCAATAGGGAAGTCAGCTGCTCCATCGTGCGGGGGCCGATTATTGCCGAGGTGACGGCCGGGTGCTCCAGGACAAAGGCGACCGCGAGCTCGGGCAGGCTGTAACCGGCCTTAGCCGCCAGCTCTGTCAGTTGGTCCACTGCGGCCAACTTCGTTGCGTTGCTCGGGTCGTTGAGGTCGTAACGGGCTGGCAGGCGCGAAGCGCGCCGGGAGCTGTTGTCCTTGCCCGTCCCGAAGCGACCGGAGAGCCAGCCTCCTGCGAGCGGGCTCCAGCTGAGCACGCCCATCCCGTATTGCTGGCAGACATGCAGGAGATCTGTTTCTATCCCGCGCGCCAGCATCGAATAAGGAGGCTGCTCGGTCGAAAGCCGCTCGCGGCCACGCTGCTGCGAAACCCAAAGGGCCTCTACCACGGCCCACGCCGGAAAGGTCGAGCTACCGAAGTACCCGATCTTGCCGGAATGGACCAGGTCGCTCAGCGCTGACAGCGTGTCGTCGATGTCTGTACCGGGGCTCGGGCGGTGGATCTGGTAGAGGTCTATATGGTCGGTGCCGAGGCGGCGAAGGCTCGCCTCGCACTCGGAGATTATCCAGCGCCGGGAGTTGCCTTCCCTGTTCGGCCCCTCGCCCATGCGGGCATGGAACTTCGTAGCCAGCACAATGTCTTCGCGGCGGTCAGGCCCGAGCTCGGCTAGGAAGGAACCCACGATCTCTTCGGATTCCCCGGCGGAGTAGACGTCGGCCGTATCGATAAAATTGATCCCAGCATCCACGGCGGCGTGCATTATGCGGCGGCACTCCGCGTGGTCGGTGTTGCCCCAAGCGCCGAACATCATCGCGCCTAGGCACAACGGGGTGACCTCTACTCCGGTTCGTCCAAGTTTGCGGTATTCCATGAAGGCGAAGCTAGCGCCCTGCCGCGGCTACAGGCAGAGCCATACCGGCCCGCTCCTAGCGTCAGGAAGCCGACGCCCGGCGTGGCCGATCAGGTCGGGCTACTCCGCCTCGGCGAGAGCCCGGGCGGCTGCGTTTTGCTCAGCCCACAACCGGCGCCTGCGTTTCCAGAACGAGGTCTTCCAAACCTTGAAACCACCACGACGCCCTGGGGCGGGTGCTTGCTTCGGCTTGGGGGACGCCTTGCGCCCGACGTCGTGCAACACGACGGGCAAGACGGCGTCGTCGAGAGATTCCTCGTCGAGCAGAGCGACGTGCAGGTGGCTTCGCACTGCGTGGCGCGTGGTCCGGCTGGTCTGGCGCCGGCGCCCCTGCGCGTCATCGAGGAACGGAGCGTCCATCAATCGGGTCATCTCCACCTCCGTTACGCACCGGTCGGTTGAATTACCGGTTAATAAACCATGGTGCCACGTCAGGCGGGCGAAGTGGAGGATCTTTCTCTGAACACCGTGTTACGCCAATATTTCAGCTCTTCGACGCTCTCCCTGATGTCGTCGAGGGCGCGGTGGGCGCCACCCTTCTTCGGGGCACCGGCGTACGCCTCGGGGTACCAACGCCGGGCGAGCTCTTTGATGGTTGACACGTCGATCGAGCGGTAGTGGAGGTATTCCTCCAGCTCAGGCATATAGGCAGCCAAAAAACGTCTGTCCGTGCCGATCGAGTTGCCGCACAGGGGGACCTTGCGCGCCTCGGGGGCATGCTTTCGCACGAACTCCAGGGTCTCGTCGGCAGCTGCTTTGAGGGTCACGTCGGAGCTCGCTATGGCATCCAGCAGGCCGCTGCGCGTATGCATCTGCCGCACCACCTCGTCCATGGACTCCAGCGCCTCGGGCGGTGTAGCGATCACCAGGTCGGGGCCTTCGTCGATCAACTCGAGCTCGTCATCGGTTACTAGGGTCGCGATCTCAACGATCTTGTCGCGCCCGGGGTCAAGCCCGGTCATTTCGAGGTCCATCCAGACGAGCATTCAGCGGACTCTATCGGGCGGTGCATGGCACCCGCTGGCTAGCGTGGTGAGCGTGGTCGGCCCGGGCTCGAAGAGCGACATGGTGGTAGAGGACATGGTGGTAGATGACGTGATCGTCGTGGAGGGCCCGGCGGTCGTAGCCGACGTGGTCGTAGAGGTGGTCCAGCTCGACCCGGACATGGCGCTTCCCGACTACGCCCGGGCGGCCGATGCCGGGGCCGACATCCGTGCCAGCGCCGACGTCACGATCGCGCCCGGTGGTGGGCGGGCGCTGGTGCCCACCGGGCTGGCCATCGCCATACCGGAGGGCTACGCGGGTTTCGTCCAGCCCCGCAGCGGCCTGGCACTGCGCCACGGTGTTACGGTCCTGAATGCCCCAGGCCTCATCGACGCGGGCTACCGTAACGAGCTCATGGTGCTGCTTGTGAACACCGATCCCGTACAGCCCTACGAAGTACATCGCGGCGACCGGATCGCCCAGCTTGTGATCAAAGCGGTGGCCCAGGCTCGCTTCGTCGCGGTCGACGAGCTGCCCTCTTCCGAGCGCGGTCTCGGAGGCTTCGGCCACAGCGGGCGCTAGGGCCGGGGGCTGCTACCGGCGTGCCCGAGCTTCCCGAAGTCGAGGCCCTTGCCCTGTTCGTAACCGAGAAAGCCGGCGGCACGACCATCGAGCGCGCCGAGCTGGGCTCGCTGTCTGCATTGAAGACCTACGCCCCCCCGCTCGACGCCCTCGTTGGCCGCACCATCAGCGGCGCCGAGCGGCGAGGCAAGTACCTCTGCATCGAGGCTGGAGGCCTCTGGCTTGTGGCGCACCTGGCCAGGGCCGGTTGGCTCCATTGGCGCGACCCTGTCCCGCCGGCGAAGGCCCGCCCAGGGAAGGGCCCGCTAGCCCTGCGGGTCGGCCTCTCGAGCGGTGCCGGCTTTGACCTCACCGAGCAGGGCACAGAGAAAAGGTTGGCGTTGTGGCTTGTCAGTGACCCCGCGACGATCGAAGGGGTCGCGCGGCTCGGGCCGGATCCACTCAGCCCAGGTTTTGACCAGGCTTCGCTGGCCGCGATCTTGGCCGGAGCGCCCGGGCAACTGAAGAGCGTCTTGGCCGACCAATCGCTGCTGGCCGGTGTCGGCAACGCCTACTCGGACGAGATCCTCTGGGCAGCGAAGTTGTCCCCGTTCAAGTCGGCCTCCAAGCTCGACGAGGCAGAGATGGCGCGGCTTTACGAGGCACTGACCGGGATATTGCGAGGGGCGGTGGAACGAAGCCTCGGACAGGCTGCCAAGGAGCTGAAGGACGCAAAACGAGCCGGCATGGCGGTCCACGCCCGCGCCGGGCAAGCCTGCCCTGAATGTGGCAGCACCATCAAAGAGGTGTTCCTGTCCAACCGGAGCTTCCAGTACTGCCCTCCATGCCAGACCGGCGGCAAGGTCCTGGCTGACCGCCGCCTCTCGAAGTTGCTCAAGTGAGCGCTCGAGGAACGACGAGCGAGGCCGTCCATCGGGGAGTGCGCTGGAGGCGCTCGCCGTCGGGGCGGACACTGTGGTTCAACGACGGCCTTCACCGCTGGGTCCTGTGGGAGCCCGGTTCCGACGCCCCGCCCTTGCCACCGAGCTGGGAGCCCGATGAGCCAGTCGCCACAGCCGGCCCGCCCCCGGCCAACGCAATGTCGACTCGCGCGCCCATGCGCTCTCCTTACCGGCTCATCCCTGTCGTCGTAGCGGTCATAATCGTCGCACTCGCCCTTTGGGAGGCAACCCGCCCGCCGGGCCACGCTACGAAGGCAGACATCGCCGCGGCAGAGGCTCTCAAGGGCCAGTGCCTTGTCAAAGAAGGGGGCAAGCCGTCGTTCCCGCTTCTCTCGCCGACGCCCGTCAAGTGCTCTGAGGCCAAGGCCTTCGCCAAGGTGGTAGCAGTGATCGTCCCCGGCCACCCCGGCTCGTGCCCGCTAGGCAGCGCCGTGGTGCAAGTGCTCCAAACCGGCATTGTCGGAGAGCCCAGCGAGTGCCTGCTCCCGGTCAAGCACTGACCTAGCCGCTCTCGCCTTTCGGCTAAGGGCGGGGGACGTACCCCGGTGACATGCCTCAAGGCGGGGCCGCACGCCCGGTGACGTGCCCGCCTAACGGAACGGGCACGTCGCTCGGGCGCACGTCCCGCCCTATGGAGGTCCGAGTGGGCCGCGGGATAGGCAAGTGCCGCCCCTTCGCGAGGCGCTAGTCTGTGGAGACAACGCGGACGTGGCTCAGCTGGTAGAGCACAACCTTGCCAAGGTTGGGGTCGCGGGTTCGAATCCCGTCGTCCGCTCCCAAAGGACCACGCAAAGGTCCACAACTTCGGAGTCGTCCTGCCACCAGCGATGCTGGCACGCCGAGCACACGAAGAGCCTCAACTGCTCACCCCCCGGGCGGCTCAGTTGGAGCGTCGGCGCCATTTCCGGAGCATGTTTACACCGCACTGCAAGGGTATTGGACTGCTCGCCGCCGCTTAGATTGGCCATACATTACTACTTCGCCAGTAATCCAGGCCTTCCCACACACGACGATTGGCCCCAGCGACGGTGACCTTGGTCACATCTCGGGGTAGTTGTCGGGCTTTGCCGTAGGGGTCGTACACGAAGCGGTGACGACGTCCCCGCTCAGCTCACCAGGCCCTTCGTTTAGACCACGGAGCCAGACATCGGGAGTGGCATAGCGGGCGCTGGCGCGAGGTCAAGGCACGAGCCCCTCCACGTCTCAGAAGTGGTCAAAGGTCCCGGGCTCGAGCGACTAGTAGCTCTGCTGGCGAGGCGGATGGTAGGACGAACACATTTACATGGAACGGCTAGGAATATCAGAAATGGACGTAGACCTACTATGGGCGGAACTTGAGTCGGTGGAGTTCCCAATGCTGAGCGTCCCGATCCCGACGGACCAGCGCGCAAGGTACCGCCGCCTGTGGGCCCGCGAAAGGGAGTTGCTTGCTCACCGTTCCCGCAACTACGTCGGGGCTGACACGCAGTGATCTTCCTGTCGAGGCTAGACGGCGAACAAATTGTGGTGAATGCCGATCTCTTCGAGCGTCTGGAGGCTAAACCCGAGACGATTATCACGCTGGTGGACGGCACCAAATACGTAGTGGCGGAAAGCCTCCAGGAAGTCGTAAACAGAGTTCGGATATTCAAAGCTTCGGTCCTCGTGACCTGCAATATCCTGGAGACCCCGAGCCATCAACAGGCGGCGCTGAGGCTACTGCGGCGGCGATCCTGATTGCGGCGGTGGCATGAGAGTAGATAGGGGTGGCATGAGAGGTGGTGGGGCAGGTAGCCGGGCTGCCGGAGTGCGCACCGCGTTATCCGCTCGACGTCATCATCAACGCGTCGGCCGTCATTGCCTCATCGTCGGGATTCGCTGGTGGAGGCCAGATACGGTCTTGCCCTGGTCTATGCGATCGACGGTACTCGCCCTGACTTGCACCTGGACAAGGACGCGTCTGCACTTCAAGGTCCTGGCGGGACAGCAAAAGCAACGCGGAGCGTAGTTACGCGCGGAGTTGCCTATTGTCCCGCCAAAGGAGATTCGCCCACAGGGAGGGCCAAAATCGGGGGACGGGCCCCGTGCCCGCAGGTTGGCTCCGGGACGGCCAGGGCCGTTGGTATGCCGTTGACGCCTGCGCCGGCCATGCCTCCCAGCGCGTGAGCCGTCCGGTCAGGCAGATGTGCGCCGACATGCGCGTCGCCCCTCTCGTCCCTGCTGTCAGCTCACGTAGGCCTTGGGCGGGCCGATTCGTTCGCCGGATGCCGCGGGTGCCCGCAACATGTTGTGAGAGACGCCCTCGGGCTCTGTCGGAGCTGGGAAGGTGACATTGACCGAGAGCCCTCCTCCTGGCAGGCAAGCAGTAGTGATCGGCGCGCCGTGGGCGCTGGCGATGGCCTGGACGATGGACAAGCCGAGACCGTGTCCGTTCCGATAGCGCGTGCGGCGCCCATCGAGGCGTTGGAACGGCTCGAACAGCCGGTTGAGCTCGCTTGTAGTGAGGAGGGGCCCGGTGTTGGTCACCGACAGTACGGCCTGGCCCCCCTTCACGCCGGTCGAGATCTCGACGTGGCCACCGCTGACGTTGTGCCTAATGGCGTTGTCGACGAGGTTGGCGACGAGACGTTCGATCAATGCGGGGTCGCCGTCGAGCGGTGCTGGGCAGGTGGCGGTCTCGATACGCAACCCGAGGCGTTCGGCTTCGTGGCCTGGACGCGCAATCACGCTCTGGCAGATCTTCCCCAGGTCAGTCCGCTCACGGTGGTGGAGCCCCACTTCGCTGGTGGCGAGGGTAAGGAGCGCTTCGAGGAGGGTCTCTTGCTCGCGGTTTGAGGCCAGGAGCTCCTCGGCGGTGGATCTCCACCCCTCCGAGGTGGATGGATCGCCGAGCGCGACCTGTACCAAGGTGCGTTCTCGGGTGAGGGGAGTTCGCAGCTCGTGGGAGGCGTTGGCGACGAAACGCCGCTGCGCCTCGAAGGCGGCCTCAAGACGTGCGAAGAGGTCGTCGAGGGTGTCGCCGAGCTGTTTCAGCTCGTCCTCCGGCCCGTCGAGGGCCAGGCGCTCGTGGAGGCTGGTCGAGGAGATCCTTCGGGCCGTGCGGGTGATGGTCCGGATGGGCCGCAGGATCCGGCCGGCAACGAGCCAGCCGGCCAGGAGTGCGAGGATGGCCACGATGGCCAGGGCGATTCCCGAGTTGACCAGGAGCTGGTGCGAGTCGGCCGCGCGCTGGGCGGCTTGGGCGGATCCCGCCTGTGCCACCTGATGCACGGCCCGTGACAGCTGGAGCTGAGCCTGCGCCAGCTGTTGCTGGGCCTTCTCTAGCTGTTGCTGTGCCTGCGCCAGGGCAGGCACAGCCTGCGCTAGTTGATGCATCGCCAGTGCTACCTGATGCTGGGCCTGCGAGACCGGCTGCAGAGACAGCACAAGCCGGTTGGGAAAGTGCGCCAGCTGATGATATGCCTGTACCAGCTGCTGCTGGGCCTGTGCTAAAGGAGCCAGGGCCTCGTGCTGCGGCGGGCCCTGAGCCAGCTGGTGTTGGACGCTCGACGCGGAAGGCAGAGCCTTTACCTGGTAAGGCAGAGCTTGAGCCAGCTGACGCTGGGCCATTGCCAGCCGCTCTTGGGCTTGTGCCAGGGGAGGCTGAAGATGCCGGATGGCGGGCGTACCAGGGATCTTCGGCAAACGTGGCGTTTTGTATTGGGTCGCCCGCTCAAAAGCGATGTAGGTGGCGCCGAGCAGGGTGGCGCTGAAGAGAAGAAAAAGGCCGCCGCAGAGAGCCGTGAGCCGGAGCCGAGCGCTACGACGCGGCCAGCTCAACCACGAGTTAGGTGCGAGGCGGAAGTGAGATAGGTGCATCATTGCCCTCCGATGCGGTACCCGCTCTCGCGGACGGTTTGGATCACTGGTGGGTGACCGAGCTTGCGCCGCAGTCGCCCGATGGTGACCGCCACGGTCTTAGTGAACGGGTCGGCGGCTTCGTCCCACACCCGTTCGAGCAGCTCCTCGGCAGAGACTGGTTTCCCCGCTGCGGCGAGCAGGCACTCCAGTACCGCCAGTTCCTTGCGGGTGAGCGAGAGACGCAGTCCAGCGCGAAACGCGACTCGCAGGAGAGGGTCGAGGCTCAGGTCTCCGTAGACCAGTTCGGCTGGCGGGGTCGCTGGGCGTCGAGCTACTGCTCGGATGCGGGCCACCAGCTCGGCGAACTCAAACGGCTTGGCCAGGTAGTCGTCGGCACCCAACCCGAGGCCCTCAACGCGGTCCTTGACCGTGCTGGCGGCGGTGAGCATCAGAACCCGGCTCGCTGACCGCTCTGCGACCAGGGCCCGGCAGACGTCGTCACCGGGGGTGCCGGGCAGGTCGCGGTCCAGCACCACCACGTCGTAGCGATTGACCTCCAGCCGGGAGAGGGCCTCGTCGCCGTCAAGCGCGACGTCGACGGCCATGCCTTCCCGGCGCAGCCCGACGGACACCGCCTTGGCCAGAACTTCGTCGTCTTCGGCTACAAGCACTCTCATGTCCCGATGATGGCTCCCACTGGCTGTGGTCCGTGGTCAGCCCCCCGGCGTTGAAGTGGACCGAACCTTGACCGTCCAGTTGCTAAGGATGGCAGGTCGGAGGTGACAGCCAGGTAACAACTTTTGTCAACGTGGTGTCACCTGCCATTTCGTATAACTGCTGTGACACCGTTTCGACCGGGAGAGGACAGATGAAAGGCAACGAAGAGTCTGGCGCCGCGGCTAGCGCTGCTCGGACGGCGCTTGTTAGGTGGTCGGCCTGGACGCGAGGGACTGTTGCGTTTATCGCCGTGACGGCAGTGGTGGCATTGGGTCTGTCGGCGTGCGGGGGCGGGCCCACCAACAGCCAAGGGGTGGCGGCTTTGCCCTCGACGACGAGCCAGCCGGACGTTTCCGGAGGAGGGCCTTCCAGCAGCCAAGTGGCAGCGGCTGGCTCGACGTCGTCGGCCAGCGCTGTTGCCGGCGGCGCTGTGACCACGCTGCCTTCGGCTGCATCTCCGCAGGAGGAGGCACTCGAGTTCGCCGAGTGTATGCGCTCCCACGGGATCGCCGACTTCCCCGACCCGAGCAGCGGGGGTGGCTTCATTTTCAACGCGAGCGCTGGCATCATCCAAAGCCCTCATTACCAAGCCGCTCAGAAGGCCTGCCAGAAATATATGCCACTCGGCCCTGGCTCGGGCCCGCCCCCCTCCGCTCAGGCACTGGCGAACATGCTGAAAGTCTCGCAGTGCATGCGTCGTCACGGCATCTTCGACTTCCCCGACCCAAGGACCTCGGTCCCATCCCACGCCCTTCCTGGCACTGTCGGAGTAATTAGTGACATTGACGGCGTTATCTTGGTGTTCCCGAGCACGATCGACGAGCAGTCGCCGGCGTTCACGGCGGCGGCGGCCGCGTGCAGGTTCCCGCTCCACAACCATTGATGGCGTCGCCCGGAAGTGAGGGACTGCGGCGATGGGCTACGTCGCTCGTGGCGCTGTTGGTTGGCGTGTTGGGCGTGGCCGCGTGTGGGAGCGGATCCCCAAGCTCGGTTGCCCACATGGCCACGACCGTCTCTTCTGCCACTTTTGCTGCCACCACCGTCGCACCGGCGCCGGGGAGCACGACCCATCCGGGACCTTCATCGGGTCAGCCTGGATCGTCTGTCTCGTTAGGCTCGTCAACCCCGTCGGGCGTGCTTACGGGACCGAGTAGCTCCAGCGCCCTGGAGTATTCGCAGTGCATGCGCTCCCACGGGATCGCCAATTTCCCCGACCCTGATAGCAACGGCTTGATCCCAAAGCTCTCGGCGGGCTCGGGCATTGACACCAACTCGCCGACGTTTCAGGCCGCCCAGACGGCCTGCTACAAGTACACCCCCGGGGCCACAATGACCTCCCCGGAGAGAAACCAGCGCGAGATCGACCTGCTCAGGTTCGCTCAGTGCATGCGCTCACACGGACTACCCAACTTCCCTGACCCTACCCTCAACCCAGCCGGCTTGTCGGGCTTCGCCATCGCGGGCAGCTCGGGTGTGGACCGGAACAGCCCGATTTTCCAGGCGGCCGGCAACGCGTGCAAAAACCTAATGCAGGGCTTGCCAGGGCCCACCGGAGGCAATGGAGGGTGAAGGCGAGCGCGTGATCGTCACACCGGGTTGAGGGAAAGTGGACGCGCTCGGTGCAGCCTGTCGATGCGCATGTGGAGCGCGATGGCAGCACTCGAGATCGCTGCCCAACCACACCACACCGAGGCGAACCCGTCGAACGTGAGCCAGGCGATGACGCCAATCGCGACCAGGTTGACGATGCCAAACGTGACGACGCGCTGACGGCTCGACAAGAGCAACGTCCCGCAGACGGCGCCGACGTAGAGGGCGGTGACGAAGACCCCATGGCTGAGGTCGACGGTGTACGCGAGGTGATAAGGACGAAGCTCCACGTTCACCGGGCCGCGAGCCATCGATTCAAAGAGGTCGCCAGCCACGACCAGACCCAATACGACGAGCGGAGCCATGGCCCGCCGACGCCGAAGCAACGGCTCGTTCAACAACACTGCGAGAGGCACGAAGACAGGAAGGACCACGAATGCAATTAGCAGGTACGCCCAGAGGGCGATCCTCTCTAACTCGTGCGGTACGTGACCCTGCAAGCCCAGCCAGACCAACGCCTCCATCATTTGGTGGACGCCGAGAAGAATTGGCAACGCGGCGAGGGCGACGACACCGTGGCGCTTTCTCGCGCTGCGGACAGCATCGACGCCGATCGCGGCAATGACGATACCCCCGACAAGATCAGCCTGCGGAGAAAAACACACTTAATACGAGGCTACAGGGAATTCGTGACCCTCGTCCGGGAGGCGCGGCTCCGGCAGCGCCGAGGATCTCGCCAGCTTGGACAACTTCCGGGGACGAACAGACAGGCGGAGTCAAGCCCTCGTTGGAGTCCTTGACACGAGTAGGCCGGTATGGTAACGATTGCACAAATGGGAGGAGTGAGCGATGACCGGTCTTCGGTAGGAGTTCAGAGTGAGGCTGCGCGATGACTGCGGAGGCGACCCCGGTCCCTTGCGCTCAAGCTCTCGCATACCTCCAATCCCAGATTGCTAAGCCGCCCATATGGGAGCAAGACATGACGGAGCTGCGCCGTGACGCCCACGACGAGATCCTCGCCACGACGGGACGGCCCGAGCCGGTTGCGATGGTCGAGGACCTGACAGTTGGGGGCGTGCGTGCCCGTCTCTACAGACACGCCCCTGATATGTGCGACGTGCTCGTCTGGTTCCACGGAGGCGGTTGGATGCTGGGCGATCTGGACTGCTTCGACCCGCTGGCACGGGTGCTCGCGAACCGCTCGCAGTGCGCGGTGCTAGCAGTTGACTACCGGCTGGCACCCGAGCACCCTTACCCGGCGGCGATCGATGATGCGTGGACGGCGACTGTTTGGGCGTCTAAGCGGTTCATGCGCGTTGCCGTTGGCGGCGACAGCGCTGGGGGCAACCTGGCCGCAGCCGTTGCATTGCGTGCTCGCGAAAGCGGCCTCAGGCTCGTCCTCCAACTTCTCGTCTACCCAGTCCTTGCGTATGCGGTGAACACGCCGTCGTACGAAACATTTCGAATGCGCTACTCGAACTTCGCTGGACGAGAAGGCTTTGGGGCGAGTTCGCAGGACGGGATCCGTTTCATTTGGGATCTTTATGTACCCGATCCCTTTCGGCGTCAAGATCAGGACGCGGCACCGATGTGTGCGACTTCACTTGCAGATGTCTCGCCAGCACTTATCATCGAGGCCGAGCACGACATCCTTCGGGGTGAGGGTGAGGAATATGCTCGACGACTAAAGGACGCCGGGGTCGCCGTCGAATCTCACTGTTACGCAGGTCAAATCCACGGCTTTTTCCATATGCTCGGGATAATGCCTGACGCCGTTAACGCCGTCGACAAAGCCGCAGATGGGCTCCATCGAGCTTTCTACGGCTAAACTACGCTATTCCAGCGGCGCGCATCCATCTCCCTCTCCTCGAATATGGGTGCTCCGAGCTCCAATTCGGCGGAGATTAGCCGACGGCGTCCTCAGAGGGGCTCGCCTTCCTCCTTATGCACGTTTTGGTTAAGCAACTCAGAGCGAGTAATAGGCTGACCAACCGCCCCACAACTGCGAACCGGCTTGACACCGTGGGCTTGGCATGGTATCGATTGCATATGGGAGAAAGGGGGAGGACTTAGGTGCCGGCAACCTTGCCACCACTCGCCGAGCAGATGCCCGCCGTCATCAAGCGGCGTGACCGCAACGGACTACCTGCCTGGCGGAGATACGACAGGAGCCCGGTCAGGGTTCCCTAATTGACCATTGACCAGCGAGCCTTGACGCGCTTGCTTAGGAAGGAGCATTCGATGATTGCAAGATGGGCACAGACGAGACGTCGATTCGGCTGGCCTTCCGCCGCGGGCCTACTCCGCAGGCGACGGACCTCCGGGGCGCTCTTGGCTGGCGGGCTGCTCGCGACCGTCGTCATGTCAGTCGCGCCGAGCGCCTACAGCGCTCCAAAACAGTCCGACGTAACCGCCCCACGCGGCACTCTCACGATCGCGATACCACAGTACCCACCCAGCCTTGACCCAGCGTCGGGCCAGAACGCTTACAGTGATTTCTTCGATTTGGCCTACGCACCGCTGATCGTCAAGGAGCCTAATGGGGAGTTCAAGTCGGGCCTGGCAACGAGCTGGCAGTACGGCTCCGACAACAAGAGCTTCTCAATCATGCTGCGGTCAGGAGTGAGGTTCAGCGATGGAAGTGCGCTCACGGCTGCCGCAACAAAGACGTGGATCCAGCACGAAATCGCCTTCTCTGGCGGAGCAGGGGCTGGTTACTTCGCGTCGCTCAGTTCTATCGACGTGACGGGGCCGCTCAGCCTGACCCTCCACTTCAGCGCGCCAACACCTGAGTTGGAGCTCATCTTCAGCCAGATCCTCGAGATGGGTGAGATCGGCAGCCCGAACGCGACCAGCGGCAAGACGCTGACGACCGCGACGGACGGAGCTGGCGAATATATGCTCGACGCCTCGCATACCGTGACTGGCGAGAGCTACACTTATGTACCGAACCCCTACTACTGGGATAAGAGCGCTGTCCACTGGAAGACGGTTGTCATCAAGGTTATTACCAACCCGTCGACCGTGCTTTCCGCTCTTGAGACGGGCCAAGTCGACGTTGCGGAAGTGCAGCCCATCACGAACGCTGCCGCAGCGAAGAGCGCCGGACTTCGGGTGGACGCGCCCCTAACTCTGTACATGGCCCTCGCCCTCGAGAACCGAAATGCGGCTCCGCTATCGAGCCTGCTGGTGCGTCAAGCGCTCAACTACGCCGTGGACCGTGGGCCGATCGCCAAGCTGCTCGGGAACGGCTATGGCCTTGCTATTGACCAAATGGCTGTCCCGGGTGACGACTCCTACGACGCGGCCCTTAGCAACTATTACCCCTACAACCCAGCAAAGGCCAAGCAGTTGCTCGCGAAGGCAGGTTACCCGCATGGCTTTACCCTGCCGGTGCTGTCGCTCGCGGCTGCTCAACAAAACACGCTCGCAGAGGCGTTGCAAGGTCAGCTCGCCAATGTCGGCGTCACGCTGCAGCCCGATATCGTGCCTAGTGTCAACCAGTATGAGACTGACATCGCCGGTACCAGCTTCCCAGCGGTGACCCTGAGCTGGGGCCGGCTGCCCGCCGTGACTCAGTACCAAATCCTCTGGGGACCAAATGGGCAGTCCTCGCGCCCGTTCAAGTCCAGTAGTCGTCAGCTCAACGACATCTACGACAAACTGATCACTGCGCCCACCTCCACGGAGCCTACCGTCGCGAAGGAGATGCAGCAGTACCTGGTGCAGAACGCCTGGTACCTCCCGGTCGCTGCGACACCTCTGGCCGAGTTCTACCGCTCCAATATTTCGGGCGTGAACGCGGCTCCGCAACGCAATACGGACTATGACGTCGAGTTCGCGCCAGCGAGCTGAGACTGCGAGGGGCGGAAGGGGGCCCGCTGACGCGATCCCCCTTCCGCGAGAGCTAGAAAGTATGGCCGATGCTTAGATTGATAGTCCGTCGGACGCTGCTCTCGGTGCCTCTGCTCTTCATCGTCTCGACGTCGACGTTTGTGCTGGTCGCCTTGATCCCAGGCAATATCGCACGGACAATCGTCGGCGCGCAGGCGACCGAACAGCAGTACCTCTCTGTGCGCCGCAGCCTTGGGCTGAACGAGCCTCTCTATACGCGCTACTGGCAATGGCTCGAGGGCGCGCTGCATGGGAACCTCGGCCTGTCGCTGTACAGCCAACAGCCCGTCAGTTCCCTTGTGGACAGCCGACTAGCGCCGACCCTTTCCCTAGTCGTGGGCGCCACGGTCGTCTCGGCACTCGTCGGTGTTGCCTTTGGCGTCGCCGGAGCTCTGCGCCGGGGCGCGATCGATAGGGTCGTCGATGGCGTCGCTCTCCTTGGTCTTTCGATCCCGTCGTTCTTCCTGGGGTTCGTTCTCGTCGAATGGTTTGCTGTGAAATTCCGATTGTTCCCCGCAAGCGGCTACGTCGCCTTTGGCGTTTCTCCTGCTGACTGGCTCGAAAGCCTTGTCTTACCAGTAGTCACGCTTTCCGCTGGCGGCGTCGCCGTGATAGCCAAGCAGACGCGCGACGCGATGCGCGATGTTTTGGACCGACCATTTGTCAGGATGCTGAGCGCGACCGGTATCCCGCGCCACTCTATTATCTTCAAGCACGCCCTTCGTAGCGCCGCTATTCCTGTCGTAACCATCGTTGGGCTCGTATTCGTCGCGGTCCTGGGAGGCTCGGTCGTAGTCGAGTCAGTGTTCGCCCTTCCCGGTCTTGGGAGCCTCGCCGTACAGGCCACCACGGAGTCTGACCTCCCGCTGATCCAGGGCATTGCCCTCTACTTCACTGTAATTGTGATTGTTGTCAATTTGATCGTTGACCTTGCGTACGGCCTCCTCGATCCGCGGGTACGGGTCGCGTGAGCGCGTCCGCTGCGCTGATCGCAGATCCTCCGCAGAGGTCATCGGGCATGCGGGCATCCGTCCGCGGCTTGTTCGGCCGTCCGCTTGCAGTCTGCGCGCTAGCGTTCTTAGCCGCCCTGGTACTTGTGCCCATTGCCGCGCCGCTCTTTGCTCCCTACAACCCAGAAGCGCAAGATCTGACGCGCGTCCTCACAGGACCAACCACCCACAACCTACTCGGGACAGACACTCTTGGGCGCGACGTGCTCTCGAGGCTTATCTATGGCGGCAGACGGAGCCTCCTCTCAATCGTCGAAGGTCTTGTCGTCGTGATGGCGATCGGCGTCCCGCTGGGGCTGGCGGCGGGCTACGTCGGAGGTTGGGCGGACCGCGTTCTTAGCCGCCTTGGTGAGATGGTGATGGCAATTCCCGCGATCGTCCTCATTCTCGTCGTCCTCGCCGCCGTCCCTCACAACGAGGATGTCGCCATGTTCACGTTTGGAGTTCTTGGCACACCGACGATCATGCGCGTGGTTCGAGGCGCCACGCTCCAGGTCCGCAAGGACCTCTACATACAGGCAGCTCGCGTATCCGGTCTCACGCACTTGCGCATTGTCACCCGCCATATCCTTCCCCGAGTGATGGGGCCTGTCATCGTCCAGGCTTCGCTCTTCTCCGCGTACGCCCTCGTTTTTGAGACCGGTATCGCCTATCTTGGCCTCACCGGCAATCCCGAGGCGCCAACGTGGGGCGGGATGATAGCCGAGGCGTCCACCGTGATCGAACAGCAGAGCTGGTTGCTCTTCCCGCCGGGAATCCTGATCGCGTTGACGATCCTCGCGCTCGGGCTCCTCGGCAACACGATCCGCGACATCGCGGTACTTGACGACGTCGTAAGACCACGACGAGCCACTCCCTCAAGCCGGGCCCTAACGTCTGCCCTGATCGACCATCGGGGTGCTCGACCTCAGCCGTTGATTATCGTAAGCGATCTTGAAGTCGTGCTACACAACCGGGGCGGCACCACTCCCATCGTCGACGGAGTGAGCTTTGACATTCTCCATGGTGAAACGGTCGGACTGGTTGGCGAGTCCGGATGTGGCAAGAGCGTAACTGCGCTTGCTCTCCTTCGCCTCCTCCCAAATGCGCTTGAGACGACCCGGGGTC
>Ga0182024_10013749_pt1 | contig 15746 bp, 9 predicted proteins | sample P32metaG_FD_120480 | JGI IMG/M metagenome (GOLD analysis project Ga0182024, IMG submission 120480) | Permafrost microbial communities from Stordalen Mire, Sweden - P3-2 metaG (Illumina Assembly) | ecosystem: Environmental > Terrestrial > Soil > Wetlands > Permafrost | place: Sweden: Stordalen... | reverse complement strand
TTAATCATGTTTACGCTGAACGTCTGTTGCAGGCTCAGACCCGCGGCTCCAGGACCAGTCAGAGAAGTGATCGCGGGAGGCACGATCGGAGTGCCGGGTTTGATCGGCGCCGGCGAGTTTGCCGGTGCGTCGACTCCATTGCCCGCTCCTGCAAAACCGACGGGGAGGCCGGAATCCAGGATGTGGGTTTGAAACCGGAACTGAAAGACAACATCCGGCCGCGCGTCCTGATCGTTGTCGACCTTGATCTGATATACGATCGATGGATCGAACGGAAAATAGTTCGGTCCATTGCTCGGCTGCAGAAACGGATCGACGTTCATGACGAACGTAACAAACCCCGGATGATCGTAGCTGACAAAGGCGTAGAAATCGGTGATGTCAGCGGCGTGATCCAGGGCGGTGATAGGTGCCTCCCGGTGGCTGGACGCAAATGCGCCAGGTGGGACGGCCATGAGCAGACTCAGCACGAGTCCGACTGCAGACTTCGATTTTGACATAGGACTCTCCAAATTCATCAAGCGGTGTTGGGAACGGAAGGCCTGAACAAGACGGGAAGGGATTGCAGAGAGCTCAGGAACTAGCCGTTCGTGTCAATAGATACGCTCCAACTTCTCGCTTGGATTGCTGCGCGGCGAAAAAAATCCGAGTGTCGCAATCCACAGGCTGGGCCGATGCGTAATCTATGACAGGAGCCAACCGCGTAATCGGTAGCACCATTCCGAAAAAAGGGCCTGCCACTTTATCGAGAGAATCCAAAAGGAACCTCGAATCCTTTTCATAAAGGAGCTTCTAGTGCCCCAGTGGTACCCTGCCCCGAGCTGCCCGGCTTACCGCTCAGATCACTGAGGTACAAATGCGCGCTTCGAGATCGATCCTCCCAATTGCGAGCGGTAGAATTCGCCCCTGGACTTTTGCAATCGCATTTCACCTTATTGCAGCTCTTGCCTGTCCCTTTGCGGCGGTGGCTCAAAGCGGCGCTGGCCACGCTACCGGCACAGTACTCGATCCGGCGGGACGGCCGGTGGCTGGAGCGGACGTCAAACTCGATTCCACTTCCGGTGCACGCCTGACCGGTACCACCGGAAGCAACGGCGGATTTACGATTGCGCTGCCCGCGTGGGGCGCCTACACGGCGCGGGCGGAAGCGGAAGGATTTGCACCGGTAACACGCCGAATCGATTTGAGTGCTGACAATGCGAACCTGACCTTGCGCCTGGAGCGTGTGGCTGGAGCGGCCGAAGAGGTGATCGTCACGGGCGACGTGAGCGAGGTTGCACTCATCTCGCCTGACCCATCAGAAAAAGTGCTGGTACGCGAAGAGCTGCTGGACGCTAATCCCGGACGGCCGGGCGCGCCGATTTCGATTCCGGGCCTGCCCATCGAAACGGCATCCGGCGGCATCAAGGCGCCGCAATACTTCGTGCCCGGAGTAGCTGGCGACCACGGCGAACCGATCGCACAGTACATCGCAGTGGGCGGCTATCTGGTTACGAACAACCTCTCTGCCAACGCGCATGGCAACGGCTATGCCGACCCGAATATCTATGTCTCCGGTTCACTGAGCAGTGTGACCACAGACGGCGGCGCGTTCAACGTGCTGGAGGGCAATCATGCGCTGAACCTGGCGGCCACCTACGGCCTTCACCCGCAACTGAGCCGCTTCCTCACCCTTACTGGCGACTATCGCGACGCGGATTTGACCGCCGGATTTGCTCCAAATAATCCAGATAAAAAGGAGTGGTTGGCTGTCGAGGCTAATTACGGCAACGGGCTGATGAAGCGGCTGGAGCACCGCAAGCAGTTCAAGTGGAACGGGCTGCGTGTCTACGACCCTGGCAAGCACGAGATCACGCTGTTCAGCCTCGGATACTGGGGCAAGTCGCACGAGGGAAACTTGATTCCGATAGGATATGGCTTGCAGATTGGGGACACTGTGGACCCGCGTCAGTTTGACCAGACGCACTCATCAATCCAAGCCGTCGACGACTTGTGGAAGCTCAGGTCGAGCGACGAAATTGCCTTCTCCGGATTCTTTCGCACCTACAACCTCGCGCTCAATTCAAACTTCGGAGAGGGGCTCATCCGGCAGAGCGAGTTCCGCACCGTGGAAGGCGCGGCGGCACGCGAGACGCACAGGTTTGCGCAGTGGTTGCAAGCTATGGCCGGCTTCGACTACCACGAGGACGACATTCACCGCGACGACCTGGACCACTATCTCTCGGACAACGTTTTGGTCTACGGCCCCTTCCTCAAGGTCTTATCCAGCAACGTGACCATACGCGATGCAACGCCCTATGTGGCCTCGCACAGCGACCTGGGCAAGCATCTGCGCCTCTACGCCGGGTTGAGGCCCGACACCATCGAGTTGAAGAACACCGATAGGATGAACTCGGCCTATTCGTTCGATATCTGGAGTACATTTCTGGCCCCTAAGGCCACGCTGGCATGGACACCGGGAGCGGGCGCTGTCCACTGGCTGCCGTCGGCTTCGTTCAGCATCGGACAGGCCTTTTTCACGGAGGATCCGCGCATCGCCGTGGGCAGCAAAACCGCTGCCAACCCGACCGGAGAAGCCGCGCTGCCTTCTCCCTTTGAGCGCTCCCACTCTGAGCAATTGGTGCTCGAAAAGGAGTTTTCCGCGACCGATGTACGCGTGACAGTGGGCCAAACGACGACCACCGACACCCTGGGCAAGATCGACCCCGACAATGGAACACAGAAGCCGCTGGGACCCGGCACGCTTAAGTTTCTCACCGCCAGCGTGCGCCATCGATTCAGCAGCTTCGGGACATTGCAAGCGGTTCTCTCCAAGGCCGACGCCCGCTTGTCGGGTAGCACGATCGAAGGCCAACAGATCGTCGCGCAGATCGCGCCCGAGGCGCCGCGAACCATCTTCGACACCCTTGCAACACTGGACAAGTTGCCTCTGGGCCTGCACGGAAGGGGCGAGTACGAGTACGTGGGCCACAAGCAATTGGACTTGGGCAACGCGCAGCACTCAAGCACTTACGAAGCGATTCCGGTCGGCGAGACCCTACTGGCGGTAGTGCGACCGTTCCTGAACGGCCGTATGGAACTGGGCGTAAACGGAATGCTGGCCCGTGGCTACACAGGTGAGACTACAGAAACCTTCGATCCCGGATGGCAGATGGGAGCAGTTCCCTCTTGCGCACCTGGGTCCGGCCCAAGCGGCGCTCAGAACGACTTCGACTGCGGATCAGTGGAGCGGAGTGTTGGTATACGCATGGTTTCGTGGGTGGGCGGGTCAATCTCCTGGCGGTTTAGTTCGGAGAAGTAATGCCCGCCTTTACGATGATTATGGCAATGATGTACTTAGGAACTTGTTGAAATAGGTACCGTTCTGCGGCGGGGAAGCGAGTCGATTTGTCTAACCGGTATGCGTGGAGACGAACGGATTCAGGACGGGATGTTCAGCTATGTATCGTTGCAGCAGCGTGTTCCTCATGATCATCCGTTGCGGGCAGTTCGCAAGTTGACGGATGCGGTGTTGCGGACGTTGAGCCCGGAGATGGATGCGTTGTATGCCGACTCCGGCCGTCCATCGATTGTGGCCTACTTCGTTCGTTTTGTTGAAGACTCCAGCTCCCTGCTTGGCGCGTCAACTTGATAGGTTCAGCTTCCAGAGACTCCAACTGTCGATCAGCTATAAACTTCGGGAGCAGCCTCAGCTTCGTCTGATCATTTCTTCCTTTTAGTCTTCTTGTCCGGGCACCCACTGAGCGTTTGGCGCAGGCAGAGGTTCAGGTGGTGCTCGAGTTCGCGATCGTCGAATGTCTCGGGATTAAAGAAGTGACTCAGGGCCAACCCATCCAGCACCCCACAAATGGCGAGGGAGTCGCACAACTGGGCTTTCGCGTTCTTTGCCTTCATTTGCGGCAGAAGCATATTCAATTCCGGGATGGAACCGCGAAGCTTCATCGCACTGTACAAAACCGCAAGCCGCTTGCGCTTGCGCGGATGGCGGATTGAGTAGAGCTTGAATTCCAGGTTGAGAAGCATGCGCTCCCGGTCCCTGGTCAATTCACTGAGAAATTGTCCCAGGGCTTCAACACGCTGCGCCTGCGAGGTGAGCCCGGCCAGCAGAGGCTTGAGTTCGGCCAGACCACGATTGATGTTCTCTTCGAAGATGGCGAAGAACACATCTTCTTTATCGTTGAAATTGTCGTAAAACGCGCCCCGGGTCTTGCCGGCCTTCGACGCGATCTCTTCAATGCGGGCGTGTTCGAACCCGTCGCGCGCGAAAACGGCCCGGGCGGCGCGAAGCAGCTGCCGCCGGGTGAGCATCGCCCGCCTCTGCTTGTGCAGACTCTCATCCCGACGTTCAGCAACCGCTTGACGAATCATCGTTCTCTCAATTCCGTCCAAAATAATCATACACCCATGTATTTTTTCTAGAATGAATATGAATCACGAATCGTTCTGCCCTGCTCCGCATCTTTCACTCAGTCCCAAGGCTGGCGGCCACTCTTCCCAGGCGGGCAGCAAAGCCAGGGATGCCTGAAACCGCCCAGGAGATTCATCAATGATGAAGCAAAATAACGAGGCTGCCTTAGCGAAATTTTTCAATGGAATGAGCCGCGCCCGGATGGCCGCACTGGTGCTCATCGGCACAGGCATGCTTGCCGGTTGCGGAAACAAGAATGTGACAGCGGCCGGCCCGCGGCCACCCATGCCGGTGGCGGTGGTTCAAGTCACGCCCACCGATGTGCCCCTCACCGGGGAATGGGTTGGGACGCTCGACGGATTTGTGAACGCGCAGATTCAGCCCCAGGCCAGCGGCTACTTGATCAAGCAGAACTACAAGGAAGGCGCCGAGGTTGCCAAGGGGCAGGTGCTGTTCGAGATCGATCCTCGCCCATTTCAGGCCGCATTGGACCAGGCCAACGGGCAACTGGAGGAGGCCAAGGGACAGGTGCTCCAGGCGCAGGCGCAACTCGGCCTGGCGGAGATCAACGTCAACCGCGATACGCCCTTGGCGCACGCACGCGCCATCGCGCAGAGCCAGTTGGACAACGAAGTTCAGCAGAAGGCGCAGGCCGAAGCGGCGGTGCAGTCGGCCAAGGCTTCAGTTGCCGCAGGCGAGGCGGCCGTCGCCAATGCAAAGTTGAACCTCGGCTTCACTGAGGTGCGATCGCTGATTGGCGGCGTTGCCGGCCAGGCGACGACGCAAGTGGGCAATCTGGTGAATCCGCAGTCCGCGCTTACATCCGTTTCGCAGTTGAATCCGATCAAGGTTTACTTCTCGATCAGCGACCGCGAATACCTGGTTCTGACCGAGCGCGCCCGTCGGGGCGGCGGAAATCTTCTCAACAGCGCATCGGCAATTCCGCTCACTCTCACGCTTGCCAACGGGCAGCCATTCCCGCTCAAGGGGCGCATCGCATTTGTCGATCGGCAGATGAATCCGCAAACCGGCTCCATCCGCATTGCGGCTGCCTTCCCCAACCCCGGCAATGTGCTGCGGCCCGGCCAGTTTGGGCGCGTCAAGGCTGAGACAGAGCTTCGCCACGGTGCATTGCTCATTCCGCAGGCGGCGGTGTTTGAGTTTCAGGGGCTGCACCAGGTTTACGTCGCCGAGGCCGATGGCAAGGTGCATGTGGAGACGGTGAACCTGGGCGCGCAAATCGGCACCAACTGGGTTGCGGAGTCCGGCGTCTCCGCGGGCGACAAGGTGATTGTCGATAACGTGCAGAAGCTTCGCGAGGGCGTTCCAGTCAGTCCGCATGCGGCTGCCGCCGCTCCCACCGAAACCGCAAATAATTCGGCGGGGAGGTAGCCAATGTCGAAATTCTTCATTCGACGGCCCATCGTGGCCATCGTCATTGCCATCCTCACCGTGATCGTCGGCACGGTTACGCTGTTCACCCTGCCCACCTCGCAGTTTCCTGACATTGTTCCGCCCGAAATCCTGGTGACTGCGACGTATCCCGGCGCAGATGCCAAGACCGTTGCGCAAGCTGTTTCCACGCCCATCGAACAGCAGATGAACGGCGTGGACAACATGATTTACATGAACTCGGTCAGCGCAAACAACGGCGTGGTTCAGCTATTTGTCGACTTCGACGTAAAGACCGATCCCAACATCGACCAGGTGCTTGCACAGTTGCGCGTGGACCAGGCGCAGTCGCAGCTTCCCGCGCAGGTGACGACGGCCGGTCTGACGGTGCAAAAGGCGCTCACCTCGCCGCTCATGCTTGTCGCCGTCAATTCCCCCGGCGGGAAGCTGAGCCAGGACTTCCTCACCAACTACGCCATCATCAATCTTCAAGATCAGATCGCGCGCGTGAAGGGCGTCTCGCGCGTGCAGGTCTTCGGCGGACAATACGCGCTGCGCGTGTGGGTCGAGCCGGACAAGCTTGCCCAACTCGGCGTGACAGCGACAGACGTGATCAACGCCATCCAGACCCAGAACAACGTGAATCCCGCCGGCCAGATTGGCGGCGAACCGATCCCCAAGGGCCAGCAGTTCACCTACACGGTGCGCACCCAGGGCCGCCTGGTCACGCCTGAGGAGTTCGGCAAAATTATAGTGCGCGCCAATGCGGACGGCTCGATTCTGCACCTGAGCGATGTGGCGCGCATCGAGCTTGGCGACCAGGCATATGGGATCTCGGGACGCTATAACCAGGCTCCTTCGGGCGTGATGGCCATCTACCAATTGCCGGGCTCGAATGCGGTGGAAACAGCCAAGGCGGTCACTGATCGCATGAAGGAGCTCTCGGCGACCTTCCCTCCAGGCATCAGTTACGACATTCCGCTGGACACCACGAAGGCCGTCACCGCGGGCATCCATGAGATTGTGCTCACGCTTGTGGAAGCTCTGGTGCTCGTCGTCATTGTCGTCTTCATCTTCCTTCAGGGCTGGCGCGCCACGCTCATCCCGCTGTTGGCGGTTCCAGTCTCGCTCGTTGGCACGTTTATCATCTTTCCCGCGCTGGGCTTTTCCATCAACACGCTGTCGCTGTTCGGACTCGTGCTCGCCATCGGACTGGTGGTTGACGACGCCATCATCGTGGTTGAAGCGGTTGAGCACCACATCGAAGAGGGCATGGATCCCAAGTCGGCGACAGAGAAAGCAATGGAAGAGGTTGGCGGGCCGGTGGTGGCAATCGCGCTGATTCTGGCGGCGGTCTTCATCCCCACTGCATTGATTCCGGGAATCACCGGCCGCCTGTATCAGCAGTTTGCCGTCACCATTGCCATCTCTGTGCTCATCTCGGCGTTCAATGCACTCACGCTCTCGCCGGCGCTGGCTTCGCTGCTGCTGAAGCCGAAAGAGGAGGGCGAGAGGAAGGGATTGCTGGCGAGAGGCTATGCCGCTTTCAACAAGTTCTTCGGCCGCACAACAGAGAGCTTCGTCCACACATCCAGCATCCTGATCCACAAATCGGGTATCGCCATGATGGCGCTGCTGCTGGTCGGCGTGGTGGCGGTGTTTCTCGGCTCCAGCCTCCCCGGCGGGTTCCTACCGACAGAAGACCAGGGCTACATGTTCCTCGCATTGCAGCTTCCCGATGGCGCATCCGCGCAACGCACGGACACCGCGCAACAAAAGATCAGCGACGCTTTGCTGAAGACTCCGGGCGTGCAAGGCGTGATTGCAGTCACCAACTTCTCACTGCTTACGCAGGTGCAAAGCACCAACGCGGGATTTTTCTTTGTCTCTCTCAAGCCGTGGGAGATGCGCAAGACGAAGGAGCAGCAGTTGGCATTTATCCAGGCCAGCGTGCAAAAGCAACTCTCGGCTGACCCCGACGGCATCGCATTCGCGTTCCCTCCGCCATCGATCCCCGGCATCGGAACTTCCGGCGGCGTTACTTTTATCCTCGAGGACCGGTCCGGATCGGATGATCCGGCAAGTCTCACGAAGAATGTGTTCGCCTTCCTGGGTGCGCTTTCAAAGCGGCCTGAGATTGGCGCCGCGATTCCCTCCTACCAGCCCGCGGTGCCGCAGCTCTATGCCGATGTGGACCGCGAAAAGGCGCTGCAACAGCAGGTGGATTTATCGAACGTCTACACCACCATGCAGACGTTTATGGGCGGCTACCTGGTCAACTACTTCAATCGTTTTGGCCGCCAGTGGCAAACGTACGTTGAAGCCGAGGGCACGTCGCGCGCAAACATCGAGAACATCAACCAGTTTTATGTGCGCAGCGCCAATGGCAGCCAGGTCCCGCTCTCGTCCCTGGTGAAGGTCAGCCAAATCACGGGCCCCGAGTTCATCTACCGCTTCAACGAGTTCAACGCGGCGCAGATCAACATCACGGGCGCTCCCGGCTACAGTTCCGGACAGGTGCGGAAAGCCATTGAAGAAGTGTTTCATGAGACCATGCCGGCCGATGCTGGCTTCGATTATTCCGGCATGTCATACCAGGAGCAGCAGGCGGAGAAAGGCGTTCCCGCGTGGGCCGTGTTCGGTCTATCTCTCCTGTTCGTGTTCCTGATTCTCGCGGCTCTTTATGAAAGCTGGACGCTGCCGTTCAGTGTGCTGCTCAGCACACCAGTCGCCATTCTGGGAGCTTACCTCGCGCTGCACATGCGCTCGTTTGAAAACGACATCTTCGCCACCATCGGTCTGGTGATGCTCATCGGCCTTTCCGCCAAGAACGCCATCCTGATTGTCGAGTTCGCCAAACTCAACTACGACAGCGGCCAGAGCATCTGCGAGTCGGCGCTGAATGCCGCGCGGGTTCGCTTCCGCCCCATCGTCATGACGGCGCTGGCTTTCATTGTCGGCTGTCTGCCCCTTGCGGCGGCCAGCGGCTCCGGCGCTGCTTCGCGGCAAATTCTGGGCACCGTGGTTGTGGGCGGAATGACGCTCTCCACGGCGCTCGGACTCATCTTCATCCCGGTCACGTTTTCGGTGGTCGAGTATCTTTCGCACCGATTCGTGAAGGGCGGCGAGGGTGTCACCATGGATTGCGGACATGAAACCGCCCCCAAAGGTAAGGTAAGACCGTTGCCAGACGAAATCGCCACGCAGACGGAAGGAGGCCAGATATGATTGACACTTCCTTCCAATCGTCATCGCGGGTCAAGACACTCTGCACGCTTGCATTTGCCGCTGTTGCAATGGGCTTGCTTGCCGGCTGCAATGTGGGGCCCAAATATACGCGGCCCAACTACACTGCGCCTCCGGCGTACCGCGGCGCGGATGAAACCGCCGTCAGCAGCGACGCCGCCGGTTCGCTTGGTGACGAGCAATGGTCCGCCGTCTACCGCGAGCCGGAGCTTCAGGATCTGATCCGCAAAGCGCTCGCCAATAACTACGATGTGCGCATCGCCGCGCAACACATTCTCGAACAGCAGGCACAAGTCAGAATCACGCGCTCGCAGCAGTTTCCCGCCATCACGGTGGGCGGCACCGGCATTGGCGCAACCTTGCCGGCTTCGCTTGGGACACAGATCGCCAGCCCGCTCGTTGATGGGTCGCTGAATCTCTCAGCCACATGGACGCCCGACTTCTGGGGACTTTATCGCAAACAGACCGAGGCAGCGCGCGCCCAGCTATTGGCCCAGGCCTGGGCGGAACGCGCGGTGCGCATGACGCTTGTCGAGCAGGTGGCAACGTCGTATCTTCAGTTACGTGCACTTGACCGCCAGCTTGAGATTACAAAGGACACACTCAAAGCTCGCCAGGACTCCGTCGACCTGACGAAGACGCTCGAAAGCGGCGGGTCGGTTCCATTGTCGGACGTGCGCCAGGCCGAGCAGCTGCTCTATACGGCGACCTCAGAGGTCCCTCAGTTGGAACAGCAGATTCAGCAGCAGGAAAACGCCCTCACTCTTCTGATCGGCGAGAATCCGGGCCCGGTCGCGCACCAGTATCCGAACGCACTCACGCCTCCGCCGCAGGATCTTCCCACCGGCTTGTCTTCACAGCTGCTCGAGCGCCGGCCTGACATCCAACAGGCCGAGGCCACGCTTATTGCCGCGAATGCGCAGATCGGAGTAGCCCGCGCCCAGTTCTTTCCCAGCCTCTCGATAAGCGCCTCCGGTGGAGTGGGTGGAGACAGCTTGAGCAGCATCTTCGATCCCGCGGGCAAAACCATTTATGGAATCGGCTCGCTGGCTCAACCGCTCTTCGAAGGCGGCAAGCTGCGCGGCCAGTTGCAGCTCTCGCAGGCCACCAAGCAGGAGATGGTCCTCAATTATCAGAAGACCATTGCCGGAGCCTTTCGCGACGTTTCAAACGCGCTCATTGCGCTGAACAAGCAGCGCGCCTATCGCGAGCAGCAGGAGAAGCTGGTGGCCGCCGCGCAGGATGCCACGCGCCTTGCCCGTCTGCGTTATCAGGGTGGTTCGACAAGTTATCTGGAAGTCCTTACCACGGATTCCAATCTCTACGCCGCACAGCTGAATCTGGTGAATGCTCAACAGGGTGAAGCGCTCACGCTCGTCGAACTCTACAGCGCCCTCGGCGGCGGATGGCGGTAATCGACCGCTCGATACGACTGATCAGGGAATCGATCGGAATGTTGATCGATTCCACGGCGGCATCCACAGCTTTGGTTCCGGTCAGTATTGCCTTTCCAGGTGAGGTGGAGTTGCAGGACCGAGGCCGTCGGCAGTCACGTTGAGACCTACTCCGATTCCATCCTCTGACCCACCCCCGGTTGTGCCTTCGGATGTCAGCGCGCAGGCGCGAAATCAGGCTCGGAACCGTAGCCGTTTTCAAGATGAAGTCATCTGCACCGGCATCGAGCGAAGCCTTTTCATAGAATTTCCCATTCGTAGCGGTGAACACGAGAATCGGAGCCGCGACCTCTGGAGCTTTTTCGATTCAAGTGCTTACATATCCACAAGAGGCGAAGAAGTTTGAGCATTCGCTTTGGGAGACGTTGTTGAGCAGATTTCCGATTTCCTTCCAAAGGGCATTGATCTCCCGTTTGGCTGCTTTGCGCAGCAGTGCCTTGAGCTTGGAAAAGAACTTTTCTATCGGGTTCAGATCCGGCGAGTAGGCCGGTAGATAGAGCACGATCGCGCCTGTCGCGTTGATCGCTTCCTCGACCCCGGCCACTTTGTGGCTGCTGAGGTTGTCGAGGATCACGATGTCTCCCGGTTCGAGCGTGGGGCATAGAAATTTGCGCACATAAGCAAGAAACATCTCACCATCCATCGGCTCATCTGTGACCATTGGCGCGGTCAATCTTCGGCAGCGCTTCCATCCACGCTCGCCGCGCCTGCTGCACGTCCTCGCGTTCTTGCTTGCTGGCGTGCAGGGGGTTTTTGAAGGTGAGATTCCATTTGTTCAACTGATGCCACAGCGCGCCGGTCTTGATCCAAACGCCTTGCTTGGCCAACCGCTCACACAATTGGGCCAAACTCAGATCGGGCTCCTGTTCGATCCAGGCGCAGAGCACGGATTTCATTTCAGCCACCCGCGAACGGCGATGACCGCCAATCTGAAAGCTGCTGCGAATTCCTGTCTTCTGTTCCCTGTCCCGCTTGTATGGCGTTAGTGGCCGACGAGTGCTCCAGCTGAAGCATTCTTACGAGCGGGCCTTCCACTTCATCGATAGTGCAGCCAACTTTTCATCGAGGGATGCCGGGGGCTTTGGTACGGGCCTCGCCATGGACCTCGGCGACGACGCCGATAAAGCCTTGATCGAGAGGGCGATGCGCTTTGCCCTCATATCGACGTTCAGCACCTTCACCTTGACGATCTGGCCGGTCTTGACCGCCTCCGATGGGTCTTTGATATAGCGGTTTGACAGTTCGCTGATGTGCACCAGGCCGTCCTGGTGTACACCGATATCGACGAAGGCTCCAAACTTCGTCACGTTTGTAACCACGCCTTCGAGAACCATCCCCGCCTCGACATCCCCGATCCCGCGCACTTCGTCGTGGAAGCTGGGCGCTACAAATTTATCGCGCGGATCGCGGCCCGGTTTGCTCAACTCGGTCAAAATGTCGTCAAGCGTGTAGCTTCCCGCCGAAAGCTGCGTGCGATCGACCTTCTCTAATAATTTTGGCTGCTCAATGACTTCCTTGATCGAGGTCTTGAGCGACAGCGCAATCTGCTCGACCACCGGATACGACTCCGGATGCACCGCCGTCATGTCCAGCAGGTTGTCTCCGTTGCGGATGCGCAGGAAACCCGCCGCCTGCTCGAAGGTTTTGGGCCCAATACCCGGAACCTCCAAAACCTGCGTGCGCGACCGAAAGCTGCCCTTTTCGTTGCGATAACTCACAATGTTCAGCGCTGTACGCTCGCTGATGCCGGCCACGTGGCGCAGCAGCGTCCACGAGGATGTATTCAGATCTACGCCAACGCGGTTCACACAACTCTCAATCACCTTTTCCAGAGACTCCGCCAACAGGCGCTGGTCCACATCGTGCTGGTACTGGCCCACTCCGATCGACTTGGGATCGACCTTGACTAGTTCCGAAAGCGGATCCTGCAGCCGACGCGCGATGGAGACGGCGCCGCGCACGGTCAGGTCGAGGTCGGGGAACTCCTGCCGGGCAATGTCCGATGCGGAGTAGACGCTGGCGCCCGACTCGCTCACCGTAACCGAAAAGATGTCCTGGATGCTCTTGTCGCGCAAAAAGTCGCGCACAAAGGCATCTGTCTCGCGCGAGGCGGTGCCGTTGCCGATTGCGATGGCCCGGACGTTGTGGCGGCGCAAAAGTGTCTCAAGCTTCGGCACGGCTTCGTCATTGCCGTGCTTGGAGGTGTGCAGATAGAGCACGTCGTGCGCCAGCAGTTTGCCGGTCTCATCCACAACGGCGACCTTGCAGCCCGTGCGCAGGCCGGGATCGATTCCCAGCACGGAGATAGGCCCGGCAGGCGGAGCCAACAGCAGGTTGTAGAGATTGTCGCGGAAGACCTGGATGGCTTCCGTGTCGGAGCGCCGTTTCAGCTCCAGTCGAATCTCGCCCTGGATCGATGAATTCAGCAACCGCTTCCACGCGTCATCGATAGCAAGCTCAAGCTGGTGTGTCCAGTCGCCCTGCCGGCGCAACACGTGGCGCCGCATGATCCCAATGGCCCGTTCCGGCTCGACCTCGATGAGAAAGTAGAGAACGTTCTCTCCTTCCCCGCGGCGGATCGCCAGCATACGATGGGAAGGAATCGTCTTCACGGGTTCCTTGTACTCGTAGTACATCTTGAACTTTTCCTGCTCGTCGACCGCGTCGGTCGCTTTGCGGCTTACGATCTCTCCTTCGTCGAAGACAAGCTGTCGCAGCGCCTTGCGAATATCCGCATCTTCGCTCATCCACTCGGCAACGATGTGCCGCGCGCCTTCGAGCGCTTCGTCAACCGTGCCCACACCCAGTTCCCTGTTCACAAAAGCGGCGGCAAAGCTATCAACCGGCTCGGCGCCCGGGTGCTGCGCCCACACATAACTTGCCAGCGGCTCAAGTCCTTTCTCGCGGGCGATGGTGGCTTTGGTCCGGCGCTTGGGCCGAAAGGGGAGATACAGGTCTTCGAGTTCGCTCCGGTCGAGCGTGGCCTCGATGCGGCCCTTGAGCTCGCCGGTCAGCTTGCCCTGTTCGGCAATCGAAGCCAGTATGGTTTCCCGCCGGTCCGCAAGATCGCGGAAATAAGCCAGCTTCTCTTCGATGGCGCGAATCTCGACCTCGTCAAGATTGCCGGTGGCTTCTTTGCGATAGCGTGCGATGAAAGGAACAGTGCCGCCGTCGTCCAGCAGTTCAATGACCGCGACCAGGCCGCGCATAGGAAGGTTCAGCGTTTGTGCAATGTGAAGAAGGATTTCGGGGGACAGGTTTTTCTTATCGGTCATGAGCGCCTTGCTTCATCGTACATGTCGCCACCACGGAGAATCTACCTTCTCTCATTGTGCAAAACATACCTCCGCCCGGTCATTCGAGGTCATCATCGCAAGTGACGATGTTGGCAATGTACGCAGCAACAGCCCCGGGTGGATCGAGCCGATCTAGTTGGATGCCCAGCCGACAAACCGGATTGCCTCCGACAACATCAATCAGCTCTACGTGCGACCTGCTCGCAGCGGTGGCGCCACATCGACCCATTCGTGAGGGCGATCCTCAGGTTTCGCTGTTCGGCTCACTTTGCAGGAGCGCAACCGCGCCCCCATCTTTGAGCCTCCTTGTTGCTGCTCGTCAATGCGATTGTCGGCTCGAAAAGGGGCCCCGCGATTTTGCCGGGATCACGTCTCCTCCTTGAGATTTCAACAAGCAAAAACACAATAGGCTTGTATACTCACGGCATCACCCGCTTGTATCGGCGCAGCAATATTCGCTTTTAACTATGGAGCATGACATTCGCGGAACTCATCGCGGAAAGGGTGCGATGGTCGATGAAGAAGGCGGGAATCGAGTCGCGCGCACAGTGAACGTCGCGCGAATGGAGAGCCTGAATCGTGAATGCATTTGAGCAGTCGGGCAATATCCTGCGAAGAAGGTCGCATCCTGCGGACCAGTTATTCTTCCCCTCTTTAGCAAATCGATGACTGACTCGTCTCAAGCCGTTGCTGGGGACGTGTCTCGACTCTTGGAGAGTGGCGCTCAGCCGTTCCAATCTGATCGCCAACTGGCGCGTTGGATAAGGAGAAGCGCGCATGAGCATGTTCACAAGAGCCTAGTCTTCGTGAGCCCCGAACCGCAAGTGTAGGACGCTCTGCGGCTGCGTTCACGCCGGGGAGCTTCCGGCACAGGCCTTGCTGCACCGCTTGACTTTGCACCTGGGAACGGCTATAAAGCAAACCATCTGGTGTTCGGGAAGCGCGGTCAGAATCCGCCACTACCCCGTAACTGTATTCGCTGAGAATTGAACATGGAGCTTGCTCCGGCCACTGAGGTTTTCCTCGGGAAGGCTGTTCAGATTCGTTGAGGCGTAAGTCAGGAGACCGGCCAGATGCCAACCTGGGCTTGATCCAGCTTCGATGGGAGAGCTGGAGAGCGTTCCCCTGCCGGTCACGACAAGCATCGGCGACGAGAAAGCTGCCTATTTTATTTTTCCCGCTGTCCCGGATGGAGCAACACTCCGCGGTCAGAGGTATTGCATGCAGGAGAGGGACCGCAAGACGGTCACGCTCGTGCTCGGTGGCGTTCGCAGCGGCAAGAGCCGCTGGGCGCAGGACTTTGCTGCGAAGGCTGCGCGGGTGGCGTATGTCGCGACGGCGCAGGCTTGCGACGCGGAGATGGCCGAGAAGATCCGCCGCCACCGGGAACAGCGCCCGAGCCATTGGCAGACATGGGAAGAACCACTGGAACTGGCGCGCGTGGTTGCCGATCACGCTGCGGCATTCGATGTCTTGCTGGTGGATTGCCTGACGATCTTTGTGGCAAACCTTCTGGAGGCTGCTGAGACTGATCGATCGAGTATGGATCTACGCATCGAAGGATTTTTGGCGGCGTTGCGCGCGGCGCCTGCTTCGGTGGTGCTGGTTTCAAACGAGGTTGGCAGCGGAGTGGTGCCGCCTTATCCGGCAGGGCGCAGATTTCGCGATGCGCTTGGCGAACTGAACCAGCAAGTGGCGTCCATTGCGGACAACGTTGTGCTGCTGGTAGCCGGACTCCCGCTTGCCCTCAAGGGAACGATCGGAGCGCGTGTCGTGGAGGTCCAGGCATGAAGAGATTCTACGCATTCCTTGTTTTCTGTGTTGCACTGCCCGGATGGTGCTCGCGGACGGTTACAGATGAACTGGGCCGCGTCGTCGAAGTCCCGGATCATCCTCATCGGCTGGTGTGTTTGATGCCCAGTGTTGTGGACGATGTATATGCGCTTGGTG
>Ga0182024_10013748_pt1 | contig 15749 bp, 15 predicted proteins | sample P32metaG_FD_120480 | JGI IMG/M metagenome (GOLD analysis project Ga0182024, IMG submission 120480) | Permafrost microbial communities from Stordalen Mire, Sweden - P3-2 metaG (Illumina Assembly) | ecosystem: Environmental > Terrestrial > Soil > Wetlands > Permafrost | place: Sweden: Stordalen... | reverse complement strand
GTTTCGATGGTCGCCCCGTCGTGCAATCGAAAGACCCACTTACGGGTCGAGCCCCGGTCGCTCTGGACGTAATTGTCGACCTCCAAACTCGGTGGGAACTGCCCAACGAGGCGGGTGCGCAGGGCCTTGGGGATGGTGGTTATGGCGTCAAAGGTCTGCGCCTCGCTCCACAGCCCGTGCCAGACCTGGTCGACGCGGTAGCGGGGCTCGTCGGTGAGTAGTTCACCCAGCTGCTCCTTGGTGTACTCGTAGGCCGACGGCATGAAGCCACGCTAGGCCACCCGTCGCAATATCGCGGCGCCGTCGATTCTCTGCTTGACTCTTACGCGGCGTCGCCGACGTGGACCTCGCCCAAGGACTGGAGCATCAACATGGAACTGAGCAACACATCGGCCGTCGTCACCGGCGGCGCATCGGGCCTGGGCGAAGCCACGGCCCGAGCCTTGGCGGCCCGAGGCGTCAAAGTGGTCCTGGCCGACCTCAACGACGAGCGGGGCGGCCACATCGCCGCTGAAATCGGCGGGGCCTACGTGCACTGCGACGTCACCAACACCCAAGAGGTGATCTTCGCCATCGAAGCGGCCAAGACCATGGCCCCCCTGTGGAGCGCCGTCAACTGCGCGGGCATTGGCTGGGCCACCAGGACCATTGGCAAGGACGGCGAGTACGCATCGGCCCACGACCTCGATCTCTATCGCAAGGTCATCGAGATCAACCTGATCGGCACCTTCAACGTCTGTCGCCTGGCGGCCACGGCCATGAGCCACAACACGCCCGACGTTGACGCCCTTCGCGGCGCCCTGGTCAACACCGCCTCGGTCGCCGCCGAGGACGGCCAGATCGGACAGGTCGCCTACTCCTCGTCCAAGGGAGGGGTGGTGGGACTGACCTTGCCGCTGGCGCGCGACCTGGCGGCCATTGGCGTGCGGGCCAACTGCATCCTGCCCGGCCTGATCGACACCCCGATCTACGGCACCGGACCCCAGTCCGACGAGTTCAAGGCCCGCCTCGGGGCCGGCGTGCTCTTCCCCAAGCGACTGGGCTACCCCGAGGAGTTTGCCTCGCTGGCGGTGGAACTACTGGCCAACAGCTACATGAACGCCGAATCGGTGCGCATCGACGCGGGGATCCGGATGCAACCCAAATAGATCGGCGTCCGTCGCGGCGTCGGGTGCGCGGCCTAGCTTCCGAGGTCGGCCCGCGAAAAACGGTAGAAGCCGCCCGCGCCCACGACCAGACCAATCGCCGAGCACACCACGATCGCGCCCCAGTTGGGAGACTGGGCGGGCACCAGTCGCAGATAGTAAAACGGCGAACTCAACAGCAACCAGTGGGGCCAATGCAGTATTGGCCCCAACAGGGCCAGGAGATACGTCAGCGCCACCAAGGCGGCCAACGAGATGTACGCGAAGCGTTTGACAATGGTGATGAACAAGACGGCCACGCCCGTGAGTAGCGGCGTGGTGCTGACCGCGTTCACCATGCCCACGAGCGGGTACCAGAACTTCATCGACGTCCCGCTCGCCTCCACGCCCGCCCATATCGAAAGTCCACAGAGCAGCGACACCATCAGCGTGCCCAGTGAGGTCGCCACTACCGCACTCAGCATCCACGTGAGCCGTCCGGTGCCGTTGGCAAGGGGCAGGTCCAGGCGACCCTGCTGATCGTCGCTCGCCAGCATCACCAGCATCGCCAGGACCATAAAACTAACGGCCAGCGTCATGGTGAAACAGACCTCGCCGACGAAGCCCTTGGCGGTGATGATTATCGAAAATCCCAGCCGGTCGAGGAGCCGCACGTAGGCCGGATTGGACCGGCAAAAAGCGACGAGCGCGTGGGTGAGGTAGCCAATGATGAGTCCAAACGCCACCAGACCAATCGACCACGCCGTCAGTGTGCTGCGCCGTTCTCGCCATGAGAATCCCCACGCGGAGCCCAGCAACGCCGTTCGAGGAGCCGCGCGATCGCCGCGGGTCCAGCGCGCGCAACCGAGATCGCGTCCCCTTTGTATCCTCCAGACGGCGCCGGCCACGAGAACGGGGATCACGAGGAACGCCGCGATCCACCACGGCGCGTGATGCTGGAACGAACCCAGGTTCTCCAGCCAGCCAAAGATCGTCAGCCAGCGCAGCCACCCGGCCGAGTTCGAGCTGTCGGCAATCATCCTCACCAGAAACATGAGGCCCACGGCGCTGAGCGCCACCTGGGAGGCACTTCGTCGCGGCGCGACGACTTGGGAGACAATAAGTCCAATAGCCGCGCCGCACCACGCGACGCCGGTGATACCCAGGGAAAAGAGCACGCAACTCAGCACATCGGGGGTCTTCAAGATGAGCGTCAAGAAGGTAACGGCGCCCAGCACTACGCCTCCTTCGCCCAGCACCGCGATGACCGTCGCTAGAGCACGTCCGCGCCCCCGGCGCCCGACGACCAGGAGGTCCCACGATTCGTCATCTTCAGCACCCCGCGTGACGCGCGTCGCCATGAGCGCAGCCCACACCGCGGCCGCTAGCGCCAGGTACATGCCCGTCTTCCACGCCACGAATGCTCCGGCCGTTCGCAGCGAGGCCGCTCGGCCATAGAGCGCGCTGATGGCCGGATTCTTGAGCAGTACCACCACGGCGGTTAGTCCCCGAGCCCCACCACTGGAGTAGAAGGCCGCCTCGTTCACTCGAATCACGATGACCAACACCAACGCGATCACCGCCGTACTCGCGAGAATCTGGCGCCACACCAACGAATGGGTGGACCGCGCGGTGAACTTCACGGCGTCGCGGGCGCCGCTTGGTCGTAGTACGAAAGGAATATCTCTTCCAACGATGCTTCGCGAGTGCGCAGCGACGTGACCTGCTGGCTGGCTAACGCGACCAGCAGGGGGCCCGGTGGACCGACGAGTTGTAGATGCACGCCGTCACTCGTCAGCGTGAAGTCGCTGACGCCGGGAACACCACTTAGATCGCCCACGGTGCCCACGATGTCGAATTCCAGGCCCACGTGGCTTCGCAGGTCCTCCACGTCAGCAATGGTTACCAGATGGCCTTGGCGGATCATGGCCACCCGAGCGCAGAGGTGTTCCACCTCGGAAAGCATGTGAGAGCTCAACAGAATCGCCTGACCGCGGGCCAGGGCCTCCACCACACAATCGCGAAAAACACGTTCCATGAGCGGGTCCAGACCGGACGTCGGTTCATCCAATAACAAGACGTCGGCACGGGTAGCAAAGGCGGCAATGATGGCCACTTTTTGACGATTGCCCTTCGAATAAGCCCGTATTCGCTTTTCCGGATCAAGTTCAAACTGTTCAAAGAGATGGTCGCGATAGCCGTGGTCCATTGAACCGTGCAAGGAGCCCAGCAGGCCAATGGCCTCACGACCGGTCAACTGGGGCCAGAGGGCGACGTCGCCGGGCACGTAGGCCACGTGTTGGCGTGCGAGCGGCGAACCGGCGGGGTGGGCGAGGATCGTGGCTTCACCGGAAGTGGGTCGCAGCAACCCCAACAACAGTCGCAAAGTGGTGGACTTGCCCGCGCCGTTCGAACCCAAGAAACCTACGGCCTCACCGGCGTCGACCGTCAGATTGAGTGAATCAACGGCCCGCACCTGGCCAAACATTTTGGTCAGTTCCTTCGCCTCGATGGCGTGCACGCTCACTGATTGAACCTATCTCACTACACCCAGTTGTTAATACCTGGGCTGACACCCTCGATGAAGGTCGTGCTCACTCCCGTGAAGAGCGTCCAACTTGGGGTGGACAGGCGAAACGCCGACGACGGGTTGAAGCGAACGTCTAAGCCATTGCTTTTTCTGGCTCCATCATCTTTCCGAATGTACGTCGAATGTCGATCTCAGGCGCTTCACTGGTTGCCCACCGTGTCACTGGCTATCCCCGTCGAAGCCCAGAGCGAGAAGCCAGGTGTCGAGGTTGACCGCAACGCTTTCCCGTCAGTCGCGGCAAGGCGAAACCGAAAGCCGAGGCGCGATCTCTAAATCAGATCTCTCGGGCTTCAGCAACATTGTCGAAGCGCGCGAACTCGCCACGCCACGTGAGATGCGCCGTTCGTGTCGGACCGTTACGGTTCTTGCCAACAATGATCTCCGCCTCGGACTTCTTGTCGTTGGCCACCTCGCCGTACTGCTCCGGGCGAAAGAGGAAGAGCACCACGTCGGCGTCCTGTTCCAGCGAACCGGACTCGCGCAGGTCGGACATGACGGGACGCTTGTCCGCGCGGTCTTCGAGCTTGCGTGACAACTGGGACAGTGCGATGACCGGACACTGCAATTCGCGGGCCAGAATTTTTAGCGACCGACTCATGTCGGAAACTTCCACTTGGCGGTTCTCGGAGCGGCCTCGCGAACTCATCAACTGGAGATAGTCGACGATCACCACACCTAAATCACCCTGTTGCTGCTTGATGCGCCGAGCGCGCGAACGTACGTCCATCACCGTCAGGCTCGGGTTGTCGTCGATGAAGACGCGGGCCGACTGGAGAAATCCGAAGGCCTCGTGGGCGCGGTTCCAGTCCGCATCGCTCAAGTCGCCAGTGCGCAATTTCGACGAGTCGATGCGCGCGGTCGAGGCCAGGATGCGTTCGGCCAGTTCTTGACGGCTCATCTCTAGCGAGAAGAACAGGGCCGGCCGTTTAACAACGGCGCCCACGTGGATCAAAATTCCCAACGCGAAGGCCGTCTTGCCGGTACCGGGACGGGCCCCGATAATGGTCATGCTGCTCGGCTGGAGGCCTTGCAAAATAAGGTCCAGGGACTTGTAACCGGTCTCGAGACCGTTGAACTGGCCGCGGGTCTCGCCACGCTCTTCGAGGATGTCGGCCTCGCTGAGCAGGAGCCGTTGCAGCGGTGAGACCGTATCAATCTTGCGGTTATCGCCTATCTGATTGATCTTGCGTTCCGCTTCATCGATGAGACCCACCACGTCATCGGTCGCCACGTAAGAGTCGTCGACGATCTCGCCACCGACGGCGATCAGGCGTCGCTGTTGGGCCTTGTCACGCACGATCTCGGCGTAATGCTGCGCGTTGGCGGCCGACGGGGTATTCATCTGCAGTGACGACAACACCGCGAGCTCGATCGCTACGGCGCCACGTTCTTGCAACTTGGCCTGCACCGTGACGTAGTCCACCGGTTCGGCCGCGTGCGTGAGCGCCATGATGGCGCCAAAGATCTGTCCGTGTAATGGACGATAGAAGTCTTCGGGCTGTACTGTCTCGTAGGCCACGCTGACTGCTTCGGAGGAAAGCAGCATCGCCCCGATCAATGACTCTTCTGCTTCGATGGCACTGGGTGGAACTCGACCCGCATTTGGAGCAGTTCTACTTCGGTCTGTTTCAAGCTGAGTCATGAGACATCAACGGTCGCAGGTAACGGCTGTGCGTCACAAGAACAACAAGGTGGGGATTTCTCTGTGTTTAACTTCACCACAAATATCGTGCACGTACCCTGTGACAGCACTACGCCGGGACCCACGGTCCCGGCGTAGTGCACCACAAAACTTCAACAAATTATTTAGCGACGACGTCCACCGTGACGGTTGCCACCACGCCATCGAACAGGGTCGCCGAGACGCTGGCCGTACCCAATTCTTTGATGTGCTCGACCATGTGGATCATGTGACGGTCCAACGAGATGTTGGTCGCCGTGCGAATGGCATTCACGACGTCGGCTTCGGTTACTGAACCGAAGAGTCGACCATTGGTGCCGGCGCGCGCCGCCACCACTACGGTGGCCTGTTCGATCAACGCGCGCTGCGCTTCGGCCGCTTGACGACTCTCGGTGTCGCGCACGTCGCGGGCCTTGCGCATGGAGGCCGCTTGAATTTCCATGGTGTCGTTCGCGGCGAGCGCCGCACCGGTCGGCAGCAAGAAGTTGCGCGCGTAGCCGGACTTCACTTCAACAATGTCACCGCGGCGACCTACGCCGTGCACGTCACTTCGCAGCAGGACTTTCATTCGCTCACCTGCTCGACCAATGCAACCTCGGCGACGATGTTGGCCACGTCGTCAGCGGCACCGGGCTCGACTACGACGCCTTCCAGCGTGGCCTCGGCCTCACGGTCCTGGCGCGGACCGCGTGGTCCGCGGTCACTGCGCTCTCCCCGGTCGCCGCGCTCGCCCCGGTCGCCGCGACCACCGCGACGCTCGGTCACGGTGCGCTGGGTGTACGGCAACAGGGCCAGCTCGCGGGCCGTCTTGATGGCATCGGTCACGTCGCGCTGATGCTGCTGACAGTTGCCCGAGACCTTGCGGCCGCGGATCTTTCCGCGGTCCGAGATGTACTTGCGCAGTTGCGCCAAATCTTTGTAATCAACCGTCGCCACGCCGTGTTGGCAGAAAGAACAGGGCTTCTTCTTGGTGCGACGATTATCGATCTTGGGCGCGCGCTTCGGCGGCTTGGGGTTATTAATACGGGGCATTAGAAGGGCTCCTCATCAAAGGCGTAGGTACTGGGTTCGTTGGCACGAGGCGCGGTGGCCGGTCGGTCGCCGGAGCTGAAGTTGCTACCTTCGGGTCGAGGGGTCTTGGTGATGACCGCCGTAGCAAAACGCAATGAGGGTGCGATCTCATCGGCGTTGATCTCCACGATTGAACGCTTGTCGCCGTTCTCGGTCTCCCAGCTACGCTGTTCCAGCCGTCCATTCACGATGACGCGTGCGCCCTTTTGCAGCGAGTTCGCCGCGTTCTCGGCCATGGCTCCGTAGCCCGTGACTTCGAAATACGAGACGCGCTCTTCCCACTCCTGGGTCTGGCGGTTTTGCCAGCGGCGATTCACGGCGACCGAAAAACGCACCGCGGCCTGGCCGGAGTTGAGGAACTTGAGTTCGGGGTCACGGGTGACGTTCCCCACGACGGTAATGGAATTATCGGGCATTTCTTCTCCTTAGATTCTTAGGCGTCCGAACTTACGCTTGAGCCGTGACACGGCGGGCGTTGGTCTTCTCGTGGCGGCGGAGAATCTTGAAGCGAAGGACTTCATCCGACAGCGTCAGAATTCGGTCAAGTTCGACCACCGTCGTCGGCTCACCGCTGAACTCCACCAGCACGTAATAACCCTCTTTACGCTTGTTGATCTCGTACGCCAAGGGACGCTTTCCCCAACGGTCGATGGTTCCGGGATTTCCACCACTCGTGCGAATGGTGTCGAGCGCTCGATCAAGAGCGATCTGGATGGTCTGTGCGTCGACGGCAGTGTCGAACACGATCATGGTTTCATAGGGCCTCATGGCCGATTTCCTTTCCCTCTGGTCCGGCGGGCCGGGCTCTGCGGAAACAGAGCAGGGTTATCTGGTTACTTCCCCATCTATATGGGAAAGTCAACTCTACTCCAGTGCGCCGAGATTGGCTAGTTGAGCAGGTCCTCGGGGTTGGCGTAGGCCTCGGACTCGTTGGGAAAGTCTCCGCTTCGCACGTCGGCGGCGAAGCGGCCAATGGCTTCGGTGATGGCCGCGCCCAACTGGGCGTACTGGCGCACGAACTTGGCCGGCTCGTGGTTGGTCAGGCCCAAAATATCGTGAAAGACCAGCACCTGGCCATCGGTGTCGGGACCGGCGCCAATGCCGATGGTGGGAATTTCGAGTGACTCGGTGATGCGCGTGCCGACGACGCGGGGCACCCCTTCCACGACCAGGGCGTAGACCCCCTCGTCCTGCAAGAGGGTGGCGTCCTTGATCAACCACTCGGCCGCCTCGCGCGTCTTGGCCTGCACCTTGAACCCACCGAAGGTCAGCACGCTCTGGGGCGTCAGACCGAGGTGGCCCATCACCGGAATTTCGGCGTCGAGCAGCGCGCGCACCACGTCGCGGCGAACGCGTCCACCCTCGAGTTTCACGCTGTTGGCACCCGAGCGTATGAGCGCCGCCGCGTTGCGAACGCTGTCGGCCACGCCCACGTGGTAGCTCAACCACGGTAAATCGGCCACGATATGGGCTTTGGGCTTGGCGGCGCTGACGGCCCGTACGTGGTAACACATCTGTTCAATGGTCACGTGCAGGGTGTCTTCGTGGCCCAGCACGACGTTGGCGACCGAGTCGCCCACCAGAATGATGTCCACCCCCGCGGCGTCTGCATAGCGCGCACCCGGCTCGTCGTAGGCGGTCACCATCACCAGCGGGACGCTGCCGCTGCGACGCTTGCGCGCGCGAATGGCTGGAGCGCTCAGGCTCACTCGCCCACCTTCTTCTGTTGGGCCATGGTCCGACGGACTCGACGTCCCCCGGCGGTCCATTTGCGAACCAGGTGATGGAAGGAGCAGCTCGCACAGACCTCGACCGCGTAACACTGCACCGGCTCTACACGTCGCTCGAGTTTGAGTAGTTCGGCCCGGGAGGTGGGACAAGTCCCACCGGCTGGCAAGCGAGCGCCAAAGACGTACGTCACCTCCACTAACTCCTCGTCGTGACAGACCGGGCAGGTCTCGCCCGTCGAGCGGCCGATGTTCTTGGCGGCCCGCAGCAGCTCGGGGTGGGCGTCACAGATATCTTCGTGGCGGACAAGTCCAGCCGCGACCTTGGCCAGGAGGGCGTGACGTACCAATCCGAACTCAACGACTGCTCCATCGGCAGTGCTGGTGCGAAAACTCTTATTCATTAGGGGTGACACTACTGCGACCGTGAAAAACCGGGGGTTTTTCTTATTTTGCACCTTCGATATATCGAAGTGATATGATGATTCCCATGTTGGACATCGCCATTCTTGGACTTCTCATGGACCGCGATCACCACGGTTACGAGATACGCACTCAATTGCGCGACCGACTGGGTATTTGGGCCAACGTATCTTTCGGTTCGATCTACCCGGCCCTGGCGCGCCTCGAGCGTCACGGCTACGTTGAGGCAGTGGCCCCCACCGAATCTCGAATCGGCGCCTTGTCGACGGGATCGCTCGCCGGAGAGCGCGCCTCGCTACGCGCGCTTCGCACCACCCCTGGACTGGGCCGACGCGGTCGCAAGGCCTACCGCATCACCGAACGCGGCCGCGAGGAGTTCGTGCAACTGCTGAGCGATCCCGCGACGCTGGACGATAGCAAGAACTTCTCGCTGCGTATGGCCCTCGCCAAGTACCTAACGCCCAATCTCCGGGTGGGTCTGCTCGAGCGCCGCCGCGCCGACCTGGTTGCCCGATTGGCTGAAGTCCGGGCCGGAGCAACGAACGAACAACTGGACGACTACGCGCGCAGTGTGATGGGGCACGCCGCCCAGGGCGTCGAGTTGGATCTTGCGTGGATTGACGATTTCCTGTCCACCGAACGCGAAAGTCAAGTGACTTTCGCTCAAAAGACGAAGTAGGAAAGGAGAGCCATGGAGAAGATTCGCGTGGCCATTGCGGGCGTCGGAAACTGCGCCAGCTCACTTATTCAAGGCGTGACGTATTACCGCGACGCGAAAGAGGGTGACGACGTACCCGGTCTGATGCACGTGGTGCTGGGCGGCTACCACGTCAGCGACCTCGAGTTTGTGGCGGCCTTTGACGTCGACGCCTCCAAGGTCGGCAACGACCTCGGCAAGGCCATCGAAGGTGGCCAAAACAACACCATCAAGTTCGCCACCGTGGCGTCGCTCGGGGTCACGGTCCTGCGCGGACCAACCATGGACGGCCTCAACAAGTACTACCGGGCGTCGATTGAAGAGTCGCCGGCCGAACCCGTCGACGTGGCTCAGGCTCTGCGCGACGCTAAAGCCGAAGTCCTGGTGGCCTACCTGCCCGTTGGCTCCGAGGACGCCCAGCGCTTCTACGCGCAAGCAGCCCTCGATGCAGGAGTGGCCTTCGTAAACGCGATTCCCGTGTTCATTGCCTCGGACCCCGTATGGGCCCAGAAATTCGCCGACGCCAACCTGCCCATTATCGGCGACGACATCAAGAGCCAGGTAGGTGCCACCATCGTGCACCGCGTGCTGTCGCGCCTCTTTGAAGACCGCGGGCTCACCCTGGACCGCACCTACCAACTCAACGTGGGCGGCAACATGGACTTCAAGAACATGCTTGAACGCGAGCGCCTCGAATCCAAGAAGATCTCCAAGACCCAGTCAGTGACCTCGCAGTTGGAGAGCAGCCACATGGAACCGGACAACGTGCACATCGGCCCGAGCGATCACGTACCGTGGCTGCTCGACCGCAAATGGGCCTACATCCGCATGGAGGGACGAAATTTCGGTGACGTGCCCCTCAACCTGGAGCTCAAGCTCGAAGTCTGGGACTCACCCAACTCGGCCGGCGTCATCATCGATGCCGTTCGCTGCGCCAAGGTGGCACTCGACCGCGGCATTGGCGGACCGATCATCGGGCCCTCGGCCTACTTCATGAAGTCTCCCCCGATACAGTTCCACGACGACGTGGCTCACGAGATGGTCGAAGCCTTCGCGAACCAAGGAGCCGACAACGCGGTCTGGCCCGCTTGATTAACTAAGCAGCATTTTCCGGCGACTCCCCCGTCTACGCGACGGAGGAGTCGCGCTTAGGAGGACTTTTCACTCCACCACTCGCGCAGCCGCACCTGCGCCTCGGGCACGCTGATCTCGCCTTCGTCCAGGCGAATCTCCATCAAGAATTCCAGCGCTTCGCCCACTCGGGGACCGGGCGCAATCTCGAGCAACTCCATCACCGCCACGCCGTCGAGCGCGGGACGCAGCCGGCTGAGGTCCTCTTGGGCTCTCAGCTCGTCGATGCGCGCCTCGAGCTCGTCCATCCGCTGGGCCAGGGTGGCGGCCTTGCGGGCATTACGCGTGGTGCAGTCACAGCGGGTCAGCTCGTTGAGCTCTTCAAGCAGATGACCGGCGTCACGAACGTATCGACGCACGGCCTTATCGCTCCAGCCCATTTTGTAGGTGTGAAAGCGTAGGTGAAGCTCCACCAGCATGGTGACGTCCTCGACCAAGTCCTGGGAGTACTTGAGCGCGACCATCCGCTTTCTCGTCATCTTCGCGCCCACCACTTCGTGGAAGCGAAAGGTCACTCCCTCGTCGGTGATATCTCGGGTCGCGGGTTTGCCAATGTCGTGAAAGAGCGCGGCCAACCGGAGGAGCAGCCGCGGCGAGGTCTTGTCCACCACGGCCCAGGTGTGCTTCAGGACATCCTTGTGGCGTTGGATGGGGTCCTGCTCGAGCTGCAACTTGGGCAGCTCGGGCAAGAAGTAGTCGGCCAGGCCCGTGCGAACGATGAAATCGAGACCCAGCGACGGCTGCTCGGTCATCAACAGGAGGTCCAGCTCGTTGCGAATGCGCTCAGTCGAGACTTTGGTGAGCTTTTCGGCCATTTTTGTCGCGGCCGCCTCGATGGACTGGTCGATGCTCAGTGCGAAACGGGCGGCGAAGCGGGCGGCCCGCAACATACGAAGGGGATCATCGCTAAACAGGATCTCCGGATCGGTGGGGGTGCGCAGCACCTTTTCGTCAAGGTCGGCGAAGCCGTTATAGAAGTCAAAAAGGGTCTGCACGTCCGGTTGATTGGCCCCCAGCGCGATGACGTCGAGCGCGAGCGCGTTCATGGTGAAGTCGCGACGGCTTAAGTCCACCTCCAATGAATCGCCCCACTCGACCGACGGCTTGCGCGAGTGGTCGACGTACGCTTCGGAACGAAACGTCGTGACTTCCACCTTGATGCCCGCGTCGCGCAAGACTCCTCCGATGGTGCCGAAGGCCCGACCCTGTTCCCACAGTGCGGTGCACAGTGGCTTTAACAGTCGGGCAATGTCGTCGGGGCGAGCGTTGGTGGTGTAGTCAATCTCGAAATCTTCACCGGGCGCCTGGTCCAGCACGGCGTCGCGGATCGAGCCTCCCACGGCGAACAGACTGAAGCCCGCGTCCCCAAAAGCGAGCGCGAGCGGCGTCGAAAGACGGGCGAGTTCGCTCAGACGATCGTGGACCGGTTCATATGTTGTCACTGCGAATGAAGGGTAGCGGGCGCCCGAGTTGAGACGTGACCGCAGGTAGCCTGTAGCAGCATGTTCCACCGATTTCCGACCTGGTGGCGGGCGATCAGCGTCGTACTCCTCGGCCTCGCAACGGTGACGTGGCCTTCGGCCGCGCAGGCTGAAACGACGTCGTCGTTCAAGGTCTCCCACCAAGGAGCCTGGGTCGCCCTGTCGCACGACGGTCGGGCCCGCCTTCGGGTCACCCTGAAGCTGCCCACGCCCCACGATAAGGCCGTCGCACAGCTTTCGCTCTTCCCGCGAATCCTCACCCGTTCGCAGATCACCCCCATCATCAGCGGATCCGGCTCAAGATCGCCGTCGGTTTCGACCACCGCCCTCATCGACCTCAACTGCGCCGCCCACCGCTCAATTTCATTCACCGTCGGGCTCTTCACCCGGTCGCCCGGGCCCGAGAGCGCACCCTGCGGATCGAGGGCGGCCCGACTCCGCCTACCCTGCGCCGGGGCGAGTTGCGATGGGGTCTATCCGCTGAGCTACCACCTCACTATCAACGGCACTACGACCACCAAGTGGTCACTGATCGCGGTGCAAGCCACCCGCGTCGCCCAGCCACTTCGTTTGAACTGGATCGAGACCTTCGATCCCTCCACACTGCAGCACAGCGACCGGGCGATTGCCGTACTGAATGCCATTGCCCACGACCGCACGTTGCCGGTGACGCTCAGTGCGGACTACCGCACGCTCGCCCGATTGATGCCGTCCGCCAAAACTCCGCTGAGCGCACAGTGGGGCGCGGCGCTGATCGAGGCCCTGGCCAGTCCGCTGCACCGCGTCGTCGTCGCCCCGCCAGGCAACATTGATTTTGGTGGCCTGGTCGCCAACGGATTGACGACCCAGGTGGCGCAGCAACTCTCGCTCACCGCTGCATTTCTACAATCGATTACGGGCCGCTACGTCGACAGTCAGGTCCTGCTTTCGGGCGGCCCTTCGCCGAGCAGTCTGGATGCCCTGGCCGGAGCCGGCGTACGCGACGTCATCGTTCCTGATTCGGCGCTTACGGTCGCACCTTCCACGACGCTCAACTGGGGCGCTCCCTTCCATCCCCAGGGCGCGCAATCACTCAGCGCCCTGAGCATCGACGGACCGCTCTCCCAACTGGCGACCGATGAATCGATTGAGCCGGGACGACGGGCGGCAATGACGGTGGCCACGTTGGCCTTTCTCCACTTTGAAGCACCGGACGCTCCCGCGAGCCGCAGCGTCGTCGTGGTGGCTTCCGCGGCCCAGACGCCCGCGAGCTACGTCACTGATCTTTTCGGTTCCCTGGTCCGCAACCCCTTCGTAGTCGCCAGCAGCCTCAGCCCGTCGTTTAACTCGTCACTCATCGGCACCAATGGCGCGCCGGCGGCGAGGACGCTGGTCAAGTCAACACCCCCCACGTGGACGGCCGAGAACGTTCGTTCGCTGGTCACGCTCATCGGCGCGGTGAATTCGTACAACCGGGCCATGGCCTCGACCGGCATTAGCAGCACTCTCAGCGCCGACGTCGCCCAGAGCGAGGTCGTCGGCAGCCCCAGCGGTCGCCAGGCAGCGATTACAAGAGCGCTCAACACGTTGAACCATCAATTGAGCCTTTTCTCCGTGAACTCCGGAGCCATCACCTTGGCCGGGCCGGGCACGGCGTTGCCCATTACGGTGATCAGCCGGGCGAACTATCCCGTGACCGTGGTGGTGCATCTCATCACCAGCACGCTCTCCTTTCCCAAGGGTGACAACATCGTCACCACGCTCACGTCACCGACCACGGCGCTTCGAGTGCCCACCTCCAACCACCGCGGTAGCAGCCTCACCCTGCAAGTCGTCGTGACCACCCCCAACGACCAGGTGGTGCTCGCTCGCTCCGCTATTCAAGTGCGCATTGCCGGAACGTCGGTGGTGGGCTATCTCTTGACCATTGGTTCATTGCTGGTTCTGGCCTACTGGTGGTTGCGTACCAATCGCCGCCGTCCCAAAGGCCGCCACGCCCGATGAGTCCCAGCACGTCGCACGGTTCACGAGTCTTCTCCATGGCCAGCGGGACCTTGGTTTCGCGACTCACCGGACTGCTCCGGGTACTGGTCCTGGCGTGGGTGCTCGGCTTTACTCCCATCGCCGACGCCTTCAACCTGGCCAACACTGTGCCCAACATGCTGTTCGATCTGGTGCTCGGCGGCGTACTGAGCGCGACCTTTATTCCGGTCTTCGTCGAACGGCTGGCCCTGGACGGAGAACGACGGGCCTGGAAGTCCATCTCCAGCGTCATCACCGGCGCGCTCATGGTGCTGGTGGCGGCGTCGGCGCTCGCCTGGATCGCGGCGCCGTGGATTATCCAGGGCTTTACCGCGCTTAATCACACCACCTCGAGCCAATCACTTCACACCCTCAGCCAGCAGCGGACCCTCGCCACGTCGCTACTTCGTTGGTTCGTGCCCCAAATCTTCTTTTACGGGATCATCGGCATCGCGACGGCGCTGCTCAATATCCGCAATCGCTTCGCGCCAGGTTCGTGGGTGCCGATTGCCAACAACGCGATTTGCATTGGCGTATTGGTATGGTTCCACCTCGTCGACCCCACACCCACGCTGCACTCGCTGGAGGGATCAAACCATCTGCTGTGGCTGGGCCTAGGCACCACGCTGGGAGTCGCCGTACAGTTCCTTTGCCTGCTGCCCTCCTTGGCCCGCAGCAACCTGTGGCGCCTCTCGTTTCGTTTCGACCGCAAAGATCCGGCCCTGCGGGCCATCAGCCGCCTCGGCAGTTGGACGCTCTTGGTCGTGTTGCTCAATCAGCTCTCACTCTTCGTCGTCTTGGCCTTCGCCTTCGCGATCAAGGGCAAAGGAAACGTGAGCGCCTACACCTACGGTTGGTCCTTCATGCAGATGCCCTACGCCGTCGTCGTCGTCTCCGTGCTCGGTGCACTTACGCCGCAATTAGCCGGCCTGGCGACCAGCCAGGACTTCGCCGGTCTCGGCGAACGACTTCGCTTCGGACTGCGTCAGTCACTCGTTATCATCATCCCCTGCACGCTGGTACTGGTCGTGTTCGCCCAGCCCATCGTCGGAATCTTGTTGAACAAAGCGAACGACTCGAAGCAGCTCTCGGTGGGCATCGTGCTCGCGGTCCTGGCGGCTGGGCTGCCAGGCTTCACCGTCTTCCAACTTTGCGTGCGGGGGTTGCAGTCCATGCAAAGGGCCCGCGAGGTCTTTTACCTCTACGTGTTGGAGAACCTTCTCACGATTGGCCTCGCCATCGTCATTGGTCGCCGCTCGCTGGCCGGGCTCACCGCGAGCGTCTCGATCGCCTACAGCGCCGCGGCCGTCGTGGCGCTGTACGCCCTCGCGCGACATCACGTGCGCGTTGCCTCGGTGATCTGGGCCCGTCACGTGCGGCGCAGCCTCTGGGCCTCGTTGCTCGCGACGCTGGCCATGGCGCTGATGTACGCCGCCTCGAGCGCCACGCAGGGGGCTGGGCTGATCATCCGATTCCTCGGCGCCGTCGCGGTGGGCGTGGTCGCCTACATTACGGTGGTAGTGCTCGCTCAGCGCAACATTGACCGCAGGGCCGCGAGAAGTGTAAGGCTTGAATAGTTCGAGGGGGGAACGTGGCACACGTTCGTGTTATCAGTGACAGCAGTTGCGATCTTCCTGAAGAGATCGTGCGCCGTCTCGATATCGAGATCGTCTCTTTAAGTATTCGATTCGGCGACGAAGAGTTCACCGACCGGGTTGATTTGACGCCGGCCGAGTTTTGGGCCAAGTGCAAAGCCTCCAAGACACTCCCCGCTACCGCCGCGCCCTCGCCGGGCTCATTTCAGGCGGCCTACGAACGAGCCC
>Ga0182024_10013747_pt1 | contig 15750 bp, 9 predicted proteins | sample P32metaG_FD_120480 | JGI IMG/M metagenome (GOLD analysis project Ga0182024, IMG submission 120480) | Permafrost microbial communities from Stordalen Mire, Sweden - P3-2 metaG (Illumina Assembly) | ecosystem: Environmental > Terrestrial > Soil > Wetlands > Permafrost | place: Sweden: Stordalen... | reverse complement strand
TCGCGGCACCTCGATGAGCTCCAAGCCGGTTGCTTTCCTCCTGGCCGACTTGGGAGTGACCAAGACCCATAGCCGTCCTCACGTTTCCGATGACAACCCGTACTCGGAGAGTCAGTTCCGCACTATGAAATATCGTCCCGAGTTTCCCGACCGCTTCGGCTGCATTCAGGACAGTCGCGCTTTCGCGCAAGGATTTTTTCGTTGGTACAACGAAGAACACTACCACTTGGGCTTGGCATTGCTCACACCGGCCATGGTGCACTACCAGCAAACCGGCCCCGTCTTGCAACAGCGTCAACAAGTGCTCGATGTCGTCTATCAACTTCACCCGGAGCGCTTCGTGCACCAAGCTCCAAAACAAGCTACGGTTCCGACGGAGGTCCGGATCAACAAACCAGCTCAACTTAGAAATTAAACCTCAGTAAATTCCGGGATCATGTGTATCATATCAAAGTTGTTGACACGCGCCGCTCTTGAGATAACGCAGTTGGCCGATCGGTGTTCACCCCAAATCTGAGGCACAGCACGACAGATTGTTCGGAATCTGGAACAAAAGAAATGCCAGACTCCGATCACTTGTGTGTGCAGCATATTATCGAGGGTCTGTTGTGGACGACTGTCGAACTGTCCTGCATTACTCACAAGAAGGAGGATGAATGGATCAAGCTTCAGTTCAGCCGATCGAACGAGAGATACGGGATTCAGGTTTTTTCGTACTTCGAACTCCAACCCTTCCATCCGATGATCTCATGCAATGGTGCGAAGGATTAACCGCAGCGGAGTCATATCGCTCAAACAGGAATCGCGATCAGTTGGAAACAACTTGGCAAAGGGATATCTTACTGGTTCGTGAACGTCTCAAGCATGTAATTGCAAGACCAGAAGTGTCTCACGCCATTCTGATCGCGTCGCCCTCACTCCATTCCAGCATAGGTCATTGGCTCCATGAGCCAGACTCAAAGAAAGGGCAACAAACTGAGCGAGCACTGGCTAGATATTTCGAGCGAATGTGTTGGCGAGCCACACCGTTTGGAATATTTGCAGGCTGCACTGTTGGCCGTATAGTAGACCGGACAATGCAGACGCGTATGACGCTCCAGCCGCACCAGGCGTATCAGATATGCACAAGGCTCGATTTCGATTTTCTGCTCTCATTGACCGCGGCTCTCCGTTCTGACAAAGAAATTGCCAGACAACTTCGCTATTGGCCGAATTCAAGCCTCCATCGTGTAGCTGGCGCGTGGCACTATGTCGAAACGAGATCACTGAATAAAGATCTGACGCATCACTTAGTGAAAATTGAAGCGGATTCGTACGTCGATGCTGTCATTAAACGGGCAGCGAATGGAGCCACAATCCGGGATGTCATCGAGGCTCTGCTCTCAAACGTAGATCCAACGTTGCCGGTACGGGAAGTCGAAGACTACGTCGCGACGCTAGTGGAGAATCAAGTCCTTGTACCGAGCCTTTTTCCTCTAGTGACTGGCGAACCAGCATTGGACGATCTTATACGACAGCTGGAGGAGATTCCGGCAGCACATGACGTTTCAAACGTATTGAAGCGAACACGAACTGGGTTGCTGGCCATAGATCGTAAAGGCCTCGGCGCAGACATGCAGGACTTTTCTGAAATCTCGACATCGTTGGTATCTCTTCCAACAGCATATAACGTGGAGAAATCCTATCAGACGGACATGTTAAAACCAGCGGCCGAAGCTGCACTCAGCGAGACAATCGTAAAGGAGATTGCCGACGCGGTGCATCTGCTGAGCCGCTTTGATACCAAGGAAGAGTCACGAGAGCTTGCATCATTTCGTGACGCCTTTTCAGAGCGATATGGAATATCACGAGTGCCACTCTTGGAAGCTCTAGATGACGAAGCAGGAATCGGCTTCGGACAGGAAGCCAGGGATGATTCATCTCTGCTCTCCGGCATGCGGCTTGAAAGGAAGGATGACACCTCTGCATTCGAGTATCTTCGCCCGGTGCATGCTTTTCTGCTTAAGAAAGTATCCCAATGCCTGCAGGAAAATAGCTCGTGTTTAGACTTAACCGACGATTTGCCCCCGTTCTCTCCAGAAAGAGCGCAACGCTTGCCCGACTCATTCTGTATAAATTCAGAGATCGTTGCACCCTCAATGGAATCCATTAACAAAGGCACATTCGAGATTCTGTTAAACTACACGGCTGGTCCTGATGGAGCACGAGCTCTGGCTAGGTTTTGTCACCTTCATTCAAGTCTGACCGAGTTCGTTAGCCAGCACCTTCGCGAGGAAGAGGCGCACAACCCTGATGCCGTCTACGCAGAGATCGTTCATTTACCTGAATGGCGCATCGGTAACGTCCTGAGCCGTCCTGTTTTACGAGGCCATGAAGTGGTATACCTAGGCCGGTCAGGCGCCTCAGCAGATCAGCAGATACCGGCATCCGACCTTTTGGTAGCCGTAGAAGATGGGGAGATCCGTGTCTACTCCTCCAAGTTCGGGCGAAGAGTGATCCCGCGCATGACGACCGCACACGGGTTCCACCTCCCGTACTTCAATCCTGTTTACCGATTTCTATGTTTTCTTCAACTCCAGCACGGAGTCTCCGGACCAGTCTTTTCGTGGGGACCGTTAGACTCGTTGGAATATCTTCCGAGAGTACGCATTGGACGTGTCGTATTAGCCGTTGCGCGTTGGCGTATAGAAAAGCGGGAAATTGACGATCTGGGCAAGTGGGATGGTAGCGGGCGATTTGCACGAATTCAGGATCTTCGTGAACGACATCAATTGCCTCGGTTTGCTGCGTTGGTGGATTCCGACAATGTGCTTTTTGTAGATTTTCACAATCCACTCAGCGTTGAAGCTTGCCTTCAAGTCATGAACCGGTTGCCCGAAATTACGTTTCAAGAGATCTACCCAACGCCAGATAAGTTGTGTGTGGCGAGCGTCGAGGGTAGTTTTTGGCATGAATTATTCATTCCCCTGGTGTGCGTGCCCCATGTACAGAGTTCCGGCTTGCGCCGCAAAGAGATGCCCAAGGCACAATTTCCAAACCGAGAGCATACATCCCAGTTTGCCCCGGGGGACGCCTGGCTGTATATCAAACTGTATGGCGGATTAGCGACCCTTGACGAGATACTGAAAGAGTATCTTCCCGGCATCCTTCGAGCGGCTAAAGACGCGAGCTGCTTTTCTCACTGGTTCTTTATTCGGTATGCGGACCCGCGTGAGCACCTCAGGGTTCGGTTTCATGGCAATCCGGATCGACTCTTGCAGGAACTGCTTCCTATGATCCTTAATGGCTTAAAGCCACTGTCCACAGCGGGCAGACTCTGGAAAATCCAGCTAGACACTTATCAACGAGAGACTGCTCGCTATGGCGGTGAGGAGGGAGTGATTGAGGCGGAACATATTTTTTGTGCCGATAGTGAGGCGGTCCTAAATGTTTTGGGACAGCTACAACCACAAGATGATGCCGACATGCGGTGGCGCCTCGGGCTACTAGGTGTTGACTCGCTCTTGAGAGATTTCGGGCTCGATTTAGCCGAAAGGTTGAGGATAATGGAGAAACTTTGCTCTTGGAGTCACAGCCAATTTAAGCTCGAACCAAAAGATCGCATAATTTTTGGTAAGCGCTTTCGGGAGGAGAAACATGCATTGGAACCGCTGTTCGCGGATCAATCTGATTCCAATCCTGTGATCGATATGGCGAGAGAGGTATTCGTTAGGCGCTCACGCCAGATGACAAAGAACGTTGAAAGCATCAGGATGCTGGTCCGAGATCAGCGTTTGTTTGTGGACATGAGTGAGCTCGTCGGCAGCTATGTGCATATGCATGTTAATCGCCTCGTCCGCTCGCAAGCGTCGGAACATGAGGTAGTCCTTTACGACTTTCTATTACGTTTGTACAGGAGTACGTCGGCACGTTCGTTCGGGCCTGCATCTTATCGTAAATGGTAAATTGAACTGTTAAAGGGGATTAGCTCTCGGGCGCGGCCAGCCGCAGCTGATGAAATGCTCTTTGTTTTTATTGTGCAACTCCCCTGCAGACCGGCGTTCTCACAAGCTGGAGCATGAATCACGAATGCTCGATTATTGTGGAGCGAATTCGCTCCCAATCGGTAACGAAGATCATGATGAAACTTCAGACTCTTCTTCCCTGGGGCGAATCGGTGTGGCACGATGCACGCTTTGCGTCTCGGTCTTTACTGCGTTCTCCGGGATTCACCATTGTTGTGGTGTTTTCTTTAGCCTTGGCTATAGGTGCGAATGCTGCAATTTTCAGCGTCATAGATGCGTTAATGCTAAAGCCGCTTCCCGTTTACGACCCGGATAGGTTGATGGAGGTCGCGCGAACTGACGATGCGAATGCCTATACCTACTCTCTATGGCGGCAGATCAGCGCTCAGCAGGACGTGTTTTCCAGCGCTTTTGCTTACAGCCTGACTTCGTTTGTAGCATCAGAGCATGGGCAGAGGCAATTCATTCCGGGCTTGTACGTGAGTGGCCAATACTTTGAAACTCTCGGGGTACCAGCGATCCTAGGACGCACGCTAGCGGAATGGAATGACATACCAGAAAATTCTCTAAACTGTGTTATCAGCTATGGGCTTTGGGAGCGGCGATATGGCAAAGACCGAAACATTATCGGGCAGAACCTGCGGCTAGAGGGCCACAATTTCCAAATAGTCGGCGTCACGCCTGCCTATTTTTGGGGTATTGATGTAGGAGAGAAATTTGATGTGATTGTGCCCCTGTCCAGTGAAAGGATGTTACATCCCGACCGGCCAGCAGCAGATGCACCAAACAAATGGTGGCTTTCAGTGGTCGGCAGACTTCGGCCCGGTATGAACACTGCTCAAGCAAGTGCCCGTTTGCAGGTGCTGGCTCTCCCGATCTTCAACGCAGCCTTACCTGCGGGTGCGAATCTGAAGGACTGGCAAAACCTGTTAAGACTCAGACTTAAAGCGCGTCCGATGCCAACCGGAATTTCAGACATGCGAGACCGATATCGTCAAGCAATCGTTGTCTCAATGATCTTGGTCGGCGTGGTTCTATTAGTCGCTTGCTTGAATATTGCAACTCTTTGTTTGGCACGATATGTCGCACGGCAACGAGAACTGGCCACGCGCATTGCCCTGGGGGCCCCCCGGTTGAGAATCTTGCGGCAATTACTAACAGAAAGCTTCGGTCTCGCGATATTGGGTGTGGCGCTTGGCCTCGTGTTGGCTAAGTTCGCGGTCAATTTACTGATCGCTGGGATCTCGTCGTCGCAAGATCCGCACTTTCTCGCCATCTCAATCGATACACCCACAGTAGTATTCTTAACGGGTATTTCGCTCTTTGGCATTCTATCGTTCGGAATCATTCCAGCATTTCGAGCATCCCGACAGGATGTCCACCTAGCGATAAAGGGACAACCTCCGGGGGCCAAGACATTGTGGCTTTCGCTCGGACGAGCTCTGGTCACCGTTCAGGTCGTCTTTTCGATCATGCTCCTGATTGCTGCCGGTCTTTTTACGAAAACGCTTCAGTCGCTCTTGGCAGAGGATCTGGGATACCGGCCGCAGAGAGTGCTCGTCATGCAAGCAGATGCTCAAGAGCGTGGCCACATGGAAAACGCACATACAGCTGACACGATCCTGGATGCAATAAGAACTCTCCCACAAGTCAAGTCAGCAGCGCGATCGATGCCTGCACAACCGATGGCCACGAGGAGTCAGATTAACGTAATCGTCGACAATCCGACGGAACACGCACGGAATGAGTTTCACAGCGTCTTCATTTCTGTATCCCCCAAATTCTTTCAAACGATGGATACTCCCCTAATTGCAGGACGTGAGTTTTCAGAGGCGGACGCATGGACGTCGCCTGCAGTTGCGATCATCAGTCACAAGGCAGCGGACAGTTTCTTTCCCGGCATGAACCCAGTTGGCCTGCGCTACTATCAAGTCGACCAGAGCGGAGGCAGGCGGGAATACCCAGTTGAGATCGTTGGGATCGTCAAAGATACGAAGTATGGAAGGCCGAATCAGGACCCGCTGCCAATTATTTACCGACCAGTTGCTCAGAGTCCGAAGGCGTCAGAGCTTGGAAGGTTTTACATTCGCTTCTCTGGCGACGTCTCAGGCGTCATTGCGTCTATTCGAGAGGTAATCAAGGCTGCCGCCCCGTATACAAATCTCGATTTTCATCTGTTGTCGAGAGACGTCGATGAATTACTTCAGCGCGAGCGTTTCACTGCGACTGCCTCAATAACTTTCAGCCTAGTTACGTTCGTCATGGTCGCAATCGGTATTTACGGTATTGCATCATACTCAACTGCCCAGCGAACGAACGAGATTGGTTTGCGTATGGCCATTGGGGCAAGCCGTCAAGCTGTGATTCGAATGATTGTGGTTGAGAGTGTCAAAATGGTTCTGCTGGGCATAGGGTTTGGAGTGCCAGCCGGATGTTGGATGATGCTCCTTATTCCTGAGATGCTGTATGGAATCCGCTCAACTGACCCCCTGACAATACTTCTCTGTTGCTTTCTAATGCTTGCCGTAGCCGTCTTTGCGACCTTCATTGCCGCGAATCGGGCTTCTAAGCTCGATCCACTTGTAGCCTTGAAATCCGAGTGAGTCCGACACCTACACTGCTTCTGGAGGGGCACTTGAAAGCAGGAGCAGACGGTCCCATGTTGGTTCAACAGGCGTCGCGCCGGCCAAGAGAGACAGTGCTATACCGATAGCTCCGTCCAAGAGAGCTGGGCAGGGCTCCCATACGGCCTCCTTGGATGAACTCTCGATGGTGAATCTCGAATAGCCGCCGAACCCAGTCCCAGGTCGGCAGAAGTCAAGCGTGCGTTGAAACCATGACAAAGCTGCCGTGCGGTATCGCTGATCCCCCTCCATTTGGTAAAGACGATTAAAGATGTGAGCGATCCCCGCTGCACCGTGGCAAAGCCCTGCATCTTTCACTAAATACTCGTCTGGTTTCAGATCGAGACAATGGTCTATCAAGACGCGAGCTGATGAACGCCAGTCCGATCGATCAACGCTTCGGGCTATTTGGAGCACAACTGTTGCAACGCCGAGGTCCCCATAACACCAAACCGGTCTGGCTTGCCGAGAACCGTGAACCGCTGACGTGCATGAAGGGAACCGTGACGGAGCACTATGAGCACGGGACTGCGAAAGAAGCCAGCGCATTCCGTTCTCAAGCAAATGCCACGCGTGCTCTCTTTGAAGACCCCGTATGACCATTTCAGATAACAAATACAGGATGCCGGGAATTCCGTGCGCTACGCCAAGATCGTAATGTCCCAACGGGAAATCCGACCGTTGCCATGCAGGCACAAAATGTGGTTCCGTCAACCACGAGATTCCGCCCTCGTCGTATTCAGCTGTCGAACTTAATTCTTCACCTATGAGAGCAAGCCCCTGCTCTGCTCGTACGCTAGGCAGTCGTTCGAGAAAATATACGCCGAAGCCTACGAGGCCGCTAATCAAATCAAAGGGATACGATCGAGGTTTTTCCTGTAGCTGTTTTATTATCTCCAGATCGATATCTTCACCCAGATCGTCTTCCTCCTTGTCTATGGCACAAGTGGAGCCGCATCCAGCACGGACCAACAAACGAGAGATATGTTCAACAGTCCACCCCAACCCGCAAAGCCCCCCGTACAAGCTGATATCCCGGTTGGACATGCACTCAATTGCTGCATTCAGTTGCTCGACGCAGTGACGCTCCCATTGGCGGTCCTCAATCGTGCAAGAGAGATAGGCATACAGTAGGGAGTCTTCATACCTATAATGCTCGCGCTGCAGGCGATCCTGTAAATATCTCTGCTGCAACAATTCGTTTGCGATTGTCACGACCGATTTCAATGCCGCCGCGGCCATGCCATCGGACTTGGATAAAATCGGGGTCCAGGGGCTCACTTTGGCGACTCCTTTTGATCGTATGTTGCGACTTATTGCGCTAAAGACAGAACAGCATTCTGGGGTGTGATGTGCGCGAAAAAAAAAACCCTTCCGCAAACAACGTCGAAAGGGCATGATTGTACAACCTGAGTTCAACTGTACAAGTGCTCAAAGCTGCGGAACCTGGCGGTTACAAACTACGGGCAGCTACAGCTTACCGTAAGGATTTCGTTCCTGCAGTCCGAGAACGTGGTTCCACAGCTGCAAAGCCGCTCTCCCTTCTTCTGAGACTGAGGCATCGCATCGAGACTCCGAAGGGTCACTTTTTGAATCGTCAGTTTTTTTCTAGCTACCACTTCTGTCGACATTTTCCTCTCCTTTAGTTGAGTTGCCCTAAGGGGAACGAAGATTAGTATGAACGGCGACACTTCCCGACAATATTTGTTTTCCGTTACGAAATCCGGATTTCTCTCCTATTCGGGCGGCGATCTGATCGACGTCATCCAGACCGACGGTGGTTTGGTGGCCTACGTCGCCGATATCTCCGGCCACGGCCTGCCCGCCGGCCAGCTCATGGGGATGTTGAAGACGGCCATGCGACTGGCCGTGCAATTCCGCCAAATGCCGATAGAAGCGCTCGAAAGTGTGGACCGCGTGCTGCCAGATCTCAAGGAACGTGAAAATGTTTGCCACCCTGGCCCCGCTCCGCTTCGATGTCTCCAGTGAAACCGAATACGCGTTGGCGGGCCATCCGCCGATCCTCCACTATCGGCACGGCAGCAGGGACACGGCCCGGCCTCTCCATGGAGCAGCTTCCGCCGGGACTAATCCCCGGCGGTTCCTATGTGCGCCGCGTAGTATTTCTCGATCATCTCGACACTCGTGCGGCAGTTCTTAGCGATTTGGTAGATGTCGGCGCCTTCCATCAGGCGGAGGCAGATGTATGTATTCCGCAGACTGTAGGCTGTACGGGGTCGTCCTTCGCGGTCAAAGCGAAGATTTTGTTCGTCGAGGATGGTTTTGAAAAGCTCGCGCTGCCACCTCGGAAAAATAAGGTGCGTCGGTCCGGGAATGCGCCATTGATCCCCAAGTTCAGCAGAGGTTACGGACGTTTTTGTGGGCGTGTTCACGCCATAAATGCGCGCCGGGCGAAGCCGGCTTCGAAGTCGCTCAAAAGGCCTCACAGCACCGGGCATACTCTTGCAGTATCCGACGCCGCGCTTTCCGGTGCCGACTGCGCCGCCGATTTGCTGCCCGGAAACGTGCCGTCAGAGCAACGCGGTTTTGTCGCTCACGGAGGCGGGGTTGCAGATTGAAGTTCTTCGCCGCCTTCGGCGTCGGGACGGGTAGACACGTCATCCCCAATTGGGAACTGCCGAGCTACTTTAGGTATCTGTTGGGATACTTGTTGAAAACAAGCGACTTCCGGGACGGCGGGAGCTAATGAGCTACCGCCGGGCGCTCTGTGCGTAAACGTGTTGATCCATCAAAGGTTACGCAGGATGCGGCATCTGAGGCGTTGTCGCCGCGCGCGAGCGGCATCCGGTGTGCGTCCGGACTTTTGTCCGGCGTCTGTCCGGTCATGCTCTGAGGTTCCGGGTGCAAACCTTTGCGGCAAACTCCAAGCTAGGTGTGGGATGGAATACGACACGGTTGCACGCGAAGGACTATATCTCTTCTGATCCCAAGAGCGAGGCCAAATCGGTCGTGGTGACCATGGAAGGCGTGCAGCGGCCCTCGAGCTGTTCGAGAAACACTTCGGAAGAAAGAACCGCACGCGCGTCAGCGGTAGGCTTCGCGGCGACCGTAACCGAGCCATTCCTAAGCGGGAAGAGAGTACGAGCGCGGATCACGGCCCGTCAAGCTCCGTTCCGCAAAGGGCGCGGAACGCCTTGCGGCTGCGCTTCGCTTCGGGGCGTTGACAGGCCGTGCCCACGCCCGTACGAACCCTCCCGCTATGTTCGGAATGTCTCTCTCTGCCCCAGCGGGGCAACCCCTTCAACGCGGCAATCCGAGTCCTGCGAAGAAGTAGTTAGCATCGGTGCCGATTAACAAGAGCACGCCTTGCCGTCCCGCATGAAGAGGTAATGCATATAGGCTCCGCAAAATCTTGGCTTCTACAGAGTCGATCAAGCACCTGGAAGCCGACGAACCCCTGGCCAAATCGCGTACCAATTCCGGCGTTTATGCGCCGGAGAAAGAACCGTGATTCCCTTGGCTTTCCTCGGCGTTCAAGGCCGTGGATTGTTACCTCTGGCCGTGCTCTTCAACCTTCCGGGAATCATTGCTGTTGACATGGTATGAGTGAGAATTGCGACCGCTCCAGAAGTACGAATTGGCGGCCATTAGATCGAGGCTCCTAGACCACTCACAAGGCTGGTATCGCCTCGGATTTCCAGCGGAATTGGAAGGCGGTTCAGCACCTCGTCTGGCGTTAATTGGACTCGCCGACTCCATTGTAATGTCGAAACCAACCAGACCTTTTTGCAGGTAAAACCAGCCGCGATGATACACCTCATTCGGCGATTATCGCGCCACTCTCAGTTGCAGTTCAGCCAGCGGATTCGAGTCCGCAACCAGAGGTCAAGACACCACCTTCTGGCCTTCCGAAGAAGCCCGTCAAAAGGCAGGCTATCTTTCCCGGAGCATCGAGGCGAAGAACTGGGAATGAGAAGGCCGAGAGCTATGACGAATCGCAGTAGATCGACTGAGCTAATTGCCACTCTAATCTCAAGAACTCCAATCTGGACAGATGGCACTTATGTGCTCTATTTGCATGACCCGAAACAGCAACTTCGATGGTTGCGAAGTGTGCACATGAAGCGCAGGTCAGCGCGCTTGATAAGATGGTATAACTTCTCTTCCACTACATCTATTGCCGGTTAAGTATTACATGTCTACATTTGACTACTTAGTCTTACGGATGATAGGTCTTTCATTGCCCATATCTACAGCGCCACATTGACGCTTTCATTTGGCGCTTAGCCTGTGCTATGTCCCCCGATAAACACTGCCGATGAGCGTGCTGTCGCGTTGCCGATTCGGATCGCTATTGTGAGTCGAATCAATAACACAAATGCGAGATAACTACAGAACATATGGGTTTGTCGCCTGGGAAACCGTGAGTAAGTCAGCAATAAATAATACACACAGTGAGCATCTCTTGCGACGCTTAGTTAGTCTAACCCAGAAAACAGGAGCGAGATATTACGGCGCTCGTTGTCAGAGCTGAATCGCATGTTGACCATCTCCAAAGCATTATCGGCAGGACAGGCGCGGACTTACCATGTGCGCGAGTTTGTGTCGGAGAAGCAGAACTATTGGAGCCGTGACGCGCAGGTGCATAGCGAGTGGCAGGGAAGGCTTGCCCAGGAGTGGGGACTGCGTGATTCCGTTGGTGCCGAGGAATTTGCTCGATTGAGCGAAGGACAGCATCCTGAAAGCGGCGCGCAACTCGTCAAGCACCAGCCTGCAAAGACCTACGACAACGAGTACGGCAAGGAAATCACCAGCGTCGAACATCGCGCCGGGTGGGACGCGACATTCTCAGCGCCGAAATCCATTTCTCTCACCGCGCTTGTCGGTGGCGATGAGCGTGTGCGGCAGGCGCACCGTGAAAGTGTCCGCATGGCACTTGGCGAATTGGAGCGGTATGCGCAAGCGCGGATCGGCAATATCCACGCGCCAGAGACGACAGCCAAGTTTATCGCCGCCACCTTCGAGCATGACACTGCCCGCCCGGTGGATGGCTATGCTGCGCCGCAACTTCATACTCATGCCGTCATTTTCAATATGACCGAGCGCGAGAACGGCCAGACGCGGGCGCTTCAGGAGCGGAGTCTTTTCCAGTCGCAACAGTATGCGACCAGCGTATATCGTTCCGAGCTTGCCACGCGGCTGCAAGGGATTGGCTATGAGATCGAGCGAGGAAAGCATGGCCAGCCGGAAATCAAGGGCTACACGCAGGAATACCTGGATGCATCCAGTCCGCGCCGGGAACAGATCAAGAGTCACTTGCAGCAGATTGGAAGAGAAGGCGCGGGCGCGGCCCAGATTGCGGCTCACCGCACGCGAGACAACAAGCAGATTCATTCTCCGGAAGAGGTATTGCAGCGACACCGCGAACTAGCTGCGCAGCACGGCCATCAGGCGGATCGCGTTGTGGCCCAGGCGCGCGAACATAAACAGATTCATGCGCCGCACTCGAACAAGACCGAGCAGCAGGCCGTAACCTATGCTCGCAATCATGTCTTCGAGCGGTCTGCCGTGCAGGATGAGCGCAGCATTTTGCAGGCGGCGATAAGCCGTAGCATGGGGCAATCAGCCCATGAAAAAGTGCGGCAAGAATTTGCGCAGCGAGTCGAGCGTGGAGAGTTTCTCGTCGTTGGCCCTGTTGAAGGACGGGCCGCGCCACTCTATACCACCGCTGAAATGGTCCGCATGGAGCAGGATGTCATCGCTCGTATGCAGAGCGGCAATCAGCGCACTTACAGCGATCCGATGCTAGTCTCGCCTTCGCTGCGCATTGCAACCGAGGACCGCCATACGGAGTTGAGTCCGGCGCAACGCGAGGTGGTCGATGACATTTTCGTGAGCCGCGAGAAGATCGTCGGCTTGGACGGGATCGCGGGTGGTGGAAAAACAACGACGTTGGCGGTGGTCCGGGAAGGAGCGGAGGCCGAAGGCTACAAGGTCGAAGGTTTTGCTCCAACCTCACGCGCGGCACAGAAGCTGGCCGAGGCGGGCATCGAGACCTCGACTCTGCAGCGTCATCTGGCGCGGGGAGAGCAGCCGGACACAGGCGAGAAAATGCTCTATGTGCTCGACGAGTCTTCGCTTGCCTCGACGCGGCAGATGCACGACTTCATGGAACGGCTTCATGCGCGAGACCGCGTTTTGCTGGTAGGCGACGTGCGGCAGCATGAGGCGGTCGAAGCGGGCCGTCCTTTCGCGCAGCTTCAGGAAGCGGGAATGCGAACGGTGAGACTCGAAGAGATCGTGCGCCAGAAAGACCCGGAACTGAAGCAGGCCGTCGAGCAATTGGCGCGTGGTCAGGTTGGCACGGCCATCGATAGCCTTGACCGGCAGGGCCGCGTACATGAAGTGACAGGGTACGAGGAGCGCATCTCGGCCATCGCACGCGAGTATGCAAGGTCGCCGGAAAGCACGCTGGTGGTGTCGCCCGACAATCTGTCACGCACAGAGATTAATCAGCGCATCCATGCCGAGCTGCAAGCGCGCGGCGTCGTAAGGAGAGACGAGCACTCCGTCCAAACGCTGGTGCCGCGTCAGGAGATGACCGGAGCGGATCGCAGTTGGGCACAGCAATACCGAGTTGACGACATTCTGCGCTATTCGCGCGGGTCGCGGGAGACCGGCATTGCAAAGGGCGATTACACGCGCGTCAAAAGTATCGACGCGCAAAACAATCGGCTCACAGTGCTGCGCGTAGATGGAAGTGTAACGACCTATGACCCTCGCCGCCAGATGGGCGTCTCGGTGTATCGCGAGCAGGAGAAGGCATTTTCGGTTGGAGACCGTATCCAATTCAGCGCGCCCAATCATGAGCTGAAGATTGCGAACCGTGAACTCGGTACAGTGGAAAGCATCGCGCCGGACGGCGCGATGCGGTTGAAGCTTGATAACGGGCGCAGCATGGACTACGAACCTCAGCACCATCCGCACCTCGACCACGGCTATGCCATCACCAGTCATTCCAGTCAGGGACAGACCGCCGAGCGCGTACTCATTCACGTGGATACGGAGCTGGCGGCGAAAGACTTGCTCAATAGCCGTATGGCGTATGTCTCGGTTTCGCGTGGACAGTGGGACGCGCAGATTTTTACAAACAACCGCGAGAAGCTGCCGCAGGCTCTTGGTCACGATGTCTCGCACCAGAGCGCGCATAAGCCAGAACAGGCGATTGCACCAATGCAGCATCAGGAGGCTGCCAGGTCACAACAGCCAGGGCAGGATCTGGGTATGGGTATGGGCATAGGTTTGGGCTTCTGATCTTGAACAGCAATCGACGATAGTTTCACGTGGGAAGGCAATGATGAGCGCAGAGTCACTTGGTAAAAAACCAATCCAGAACACCAGCCAGGCGGCACTTGCTCTGGAGCGGCGTTATTTGGCCGCTAACGATAGCTTCGCCGAAAAGCACTATCGCGTTAGCGACCTCGCCGAACTTTGGGGTTTGGGCAGGGAGACGGTGCGAAAGCTCGTCAAGGACGATCCGGGCGTCATCAAAATCAGGATGGGACGCAAGCGGGCGCACACGGTTTACAGCGTGCCGGAATCCGCTGTGCGGCGCATTCGTACGCGGTTGCTGATGGGAGCCTAAATAGGATGGTGAAATTCTCCTGTCACCCCTTCGCGGGTTTCGGCATAGCAATAACATTCGGCTTTGGTTTCGGCTTCGTATCGAAAGCCGCTTTGAGTACCGCCGTCAATCGCTCCTGACGTTCGGGAATCCAAGCGGCGTAATGTTTCCTCACGATCTGCTCGGTATTGCCCAGCAACTCCGCCACGTCGCGCACAGTAACGCCGGGGCGCTCAAGCAAAATTCTTGCGAAGGCATGACGGAAACGATGCGGCGTCGGCTTGTCCTTCCACGGGCCGCACAGTTCCCAGAGTTTATTCAGCTTGCGCCGCCACAAATCGGTGATGACGTTCATATCGTTCGTACTGTGCTCCCCGAAAATATACGGCCCTGTCTCAAGGGCGCGGGTTCGGATGCGTTGCTGCAACCATTCGGGAACCCAGGTGTAAACGTGCGTGTGCGCCTTGGTGGTCCTCAGTTGAATGGTGCCGTCTGGCCTCATCCGGTCAATGTGAAACGTGCTCACGTCCGAAATACGCAAGCCCGTGTATACCGACACCGAAATAAAATCCGCGATGTCCTGCCCTTTCCATCGGGTGCGGTGTTGGGCATAGGGGCCTTGAGCTTTGCGTTCTTTGGTCGCTTTGGAAAATTGGATCTCGCGTTTCCCGTATTTGCTATCGCAAGCGTCATACATGCGTTTGAGTTCTTCATCGGAAAACGGCAATTTCTGTTCGCTGCGCGGGTCGTTATGCTGGCCGCGCTGGTTCTTTACCATGCGGGCCGGATTGCGTGGCGTCCATTCGTTCGCGTGACAGAATTCAAAGAAGGCTTTGACAACGCTCATGTTCTTGGCGGCTGTGCTCGGCAATACGCCCCATGTCGCTCGAAACTCGCGCACATCAATCGGCGTCCACTGGTCTATAGCGGCGTAACCCTTGGCGTCTGAGAAGCCCCGTAATTGCTTCAGGACGAATTTATAGTTTCGTTGGGTGTTGGGTGCCGTGTGTTCCTCAAACTCGGCTGTAAACGCGGCTATTGCACGAATTACGCTAATCCGTTCGGGGTTGGTATAAGGCAGGGTTAACGGCGCTTCAATCTTTTCCTGGCCGTCCCATGAGCCGGACTGTTGCAACAAAGTAACAATGGACTTGGCTTCGTCCCAATCGGCGGTGCCGGTCTGTCTGCGGTTGAATCTCCCGCCAAGCGTGCCGGAGACGTGGATCAGGCAGGCGCATTTTTTCCAGCCGCGCCGTCCCTCTTCAAACTGGCCGGTGCGGGTGTCTTCGGGGTGGGAGCCTTCACATTCCTTGCGGTGGCGTCGATAGAGGTTGAGGGCCATGCAACATTGGATGCACGTTGCACGCCATTGCACGCTAAAACTATGCGACCCTCGTAACCTATTGAAAATAAGCTGGCGGAGAGAGTGGGATTCGAACCCACGTTACCCTTTCGAGTAAACACGCTTTCCAAGCGTGCGCCTTCAGCCACTCGGCCATCTCTCCGGCGTGAATTTTTCGGTAGGGAACGACTCCAG
>Ga0182024_10013746_pt1 | contig 15751 bp, 9 predicted proteins | sample P32metaG_FD_120480 | JGI IMG/M metagenome (GOLD analysis project Ga0182024, IMG submission 120480) | Permafrost microbial communities from Stordalen Mire, Sweden - P3-2 metaG (Illumina Assembly) | ecosystem: Environmental > Terrestrial > Soil > Wetlands > Permafrost | place: Sweden: Stordalen... | reverse complement strand
GATTTCTTGTGTGGCTACCGATTTCGTAGCCGCAACCCTGTAAGACCTCGATCTGCGGCCAGGTATTGGGTGTGAAACCATATTCACTGGCCACGTGATCATGGGCAAATTCCCGGCCGTTCGAGATGTGCTCCGTGGAGATGAAATATGCGATGGGCACGCCGGTTTCTTCGGTCACAGCGCGCAGGTTCACGAAATTGTCAGCGTAGCCATCGTCGAAAGTAATGGCCACTGTGGGAACGTTGACGCCGCCCTTGCGCACCAGTTCGATCGCCTCGCTCAAGCTGACCACGCGATAGTGGCGCAGCAAATATTTCACCTGGCGCAAGAAGTAAACCGTCGAAACTCCGAGACGATGAGAACGATCAGAAACCAAATGGTGATAAAGAATCATCACTGGAAAATCGGCGTTCTGCCGATGCTTCCGATTGCGTATGGCCAGCTTGGGAGCGTTCAGCACAGACTTCAGAAACAGCTTCCATAGCGGCCAGCGAAAATGGCTAGTCTTAACTCTGCGCCGCGCCGCCAGTTTCTTTTTCATCTGCAGCAGGTCTTCGTCGGTCGGCCTGCGGAATAGTTTGCCGGGACCGCTTTGGGGAGTTTCCGTTACCGTCCCGTTCGCGAAATCGCGAATGGCCGCTACGATTAGGTCGCCGCCTACAACTTCGGCTTTCAGGGAAAGGCTCTCCAGATCGTCGAAAGGCTCGATCGGAATCACCGCCGATTGAACTACGGCTCCCACATCGACCTTGGCCTCGACGCGATGGATAGTCACTCCGATTTCTTTCTGGTCATCGAGCAACTCCCACAGGCCTACGGCGCCGCCGCCACGGTAGTCTGGCACCTTGCGCTTGTGAATGTTGATCGATCCCTGCTTTGGAATCTTGAAGAGCACGGGCTTGAGGATGCCGGTTCCGAAGACAAGGCCTAGATCGGGATTGAGGCACCGCACAAAATCGAGAGATTCCGGGGAGTGAATATCAGGGGTGATGAAAAGCTCGGTTCCACTTCCGCTGCATTCCACCTGCAATTCGTCAAGATCATAAAACGCTCTACCATTCGGCCATTTCGGCGCCGCATGGACATAACGGATAACGGCGTCGAGCAGGCTGGTCAACCTGGCGCCGGCCTTCGCGAGAATGCGATGCATCGAATAGCGCCAGTATGCTGGGCGCGTTATCTTTTTGCGCCGGAATTGCAATCGCTGCTGGCGGGTCTTTGGAGGGCGGCGTTCGTATAGCACTCCGACGACTTGGGCTTCTGGAGCCTCCCGGCGAATGCGCTCCATGATACGGGCGACGCTGCGCGGCGGGACTGATGTGAAGATTACGACCTTTAGAAGAGTCTCTGTCATCCTATTTTTCGTCTTTTTGGTCTGGCCGAACGCGGAAAACGCGATGGCCACGGGCATGGTTCAAGTGCCGCCGAAAGATGCCGAAAATTCACACTACAACATACTGTAATGCCTGACATTGGTTTTCCGGCGTCATAGGCAAAGGAAGTAAATACTGGAAGTAACCACTGGTGATGTTTCTTTGCGCCCGGAAGACCAGCGTGAGCAAGCGCATTTCCGATTCTGGCGGGCGTGCCGGGAATAATGGGAAAGAGTTTACCCACGTTGGTTCGATTTCCTTCCCCATGGTGACCAAAGTGGGTCTCCCCCAGCCAGACACGTGTGAAATCAATGATATAAAGACATTGGGATCGCCTGACTTTGGACTCCATTTTGCTCATTCAGACTAGAGCAGGCATTCCCTTTTATACGAGGTAACAGGCTGGCTTGGCGGCCACAAGGCGCATGGCTAATAAGAAAATTGTCATCATCGGTGGCGGGCCGACTGGGCTGGGAGCGGCTTATCGCCTGCACGAACTTGGCTACGACAACTGGATTCTTTACGAGAAATCTGACGACGTAGGCGGCCACTCCACCTCGCATCTTGATCCACAGGGATTTGTCTGGGATGAGGGTGGCCACGTCATTTTTTCGCATTATCCCTACTTCGACAAACTGATCGACGACATGCTGGGGAAGGAAGTGCACGAGCGGATACGCGAAAGCTGGGTGTATTTGAATGACGTTTGCGTGCCCTATCCTTTTCAGAACAACCTGCGATACCTGCCCAAAGCGCTGCAAGTCAGTTGCCTGATGGGCGCGGCCAAGGCTGCGGCTAGCCGAAACAACGATGCGACGAATTTCCGCGACTGGACTCTGAACACCTTCGGCGAGGGTATTGCCGAGACCTTCATGTTCCCTTACAACTCCAAAGTCTGGACAACGCCGCTGGAGCGCATGTCGAAGGGTTGGATAGCGGAGCGCGTCGCGGTTGTCGACTTTAAGCGGCTTCTCGAAAACGTGCTTTACGAAAAAGACGACGTGGCTTGGGGGCCGAATAACAAGTTCCGTTTCCCGCTTCACGGCGGAACCGGGGAAATTTACCGGCGCATGGCGCGAAAATTTCCTGACAAAGTACGTACAGGAAAACAACTGGCCGAAATCGATACGGCTCAGCGTAAGATTTCATTTACTGACGGCACGGGGGACAGCTACGACACGCTGATTTCAACCGCGCCGATCGATCTGGTGGCAGGTATGCTGAAGCCGGCGAATGCGAAACTGAAGGAATCGGCCACGTTGCTTGAACACAACGATCTGCTAGTTCTGGGAATTGGGTTGAAAAAGAAGATCGACACCGGCAAATGCTGGGTGTATTTTGCGGACCCGGAAATGCCGTGCTACAGGGCCACATTTTTTTCCCATTACTCGCCCAACAACGTGCCGAAGGGCGATACCGAGCAATATAGTTCGCTGATGTGCGAAATGTCGGTGCCGCTGGGACAAAAGGTCGATATCGAGCGCACGTATGAACAGATGCTTGCCGGGCTGATCCGTTCGAAAATTCTGGAAGAGTCGGATCGGGCGCGCATCATTTCCCGCTATCACAGGCTGGTTCGGTATTCCTACCCGATTCCGACTATCGATCGCGATCGCGCGCTCGCCATCCTGCAGCCAGCGCTGATGGAGCAAGGGATTTATTCCCGCGGACGTTTCGGAGCATGGCGCTATGAAATAGGCAACATGGACCATTCCGTTATGATGGGCGTGGAAGCGGCCGATCACATCGTGAAGGGGCAGAAAGAATTGGTTTTTCACAGTAGTTAAGTATTCTCGAGATTATGCAAGCAGACCAGTCAAATCCGGCGCCTAAAGTCAGCGTGATCATTCCGAGCTACAAGACCGCTGATTTGATCGCGGCATGTTTGGATTCGGTGTTCGCGCAGACTTATTCGGATTTTGTGGCGATCGTGGTCAACGACGGCTCTCCGGACACTGCAGAGTTGGAGAAGGTGCTGGCGCCGTATTTTGACCGGATCGTCTACATCAAGCAGGAGAACAAGCGGGCAGCGGGAGCGAGAAATAACGCCATCCGGCACGCACGGAGCGAGTTCGTCGCATTCCTGGATAGCGATGACACTTGGATGCCCGATCATCTGGCGTCACAAATGAAGTTGTTCGCGGACGATCCGACGCTCGACTTGGTTTATTCCAACGCTCTATTGGTGGGGAACCCCGAGAAAGAGAGCGAGTTCATGGAGCAGTGCCCGTCGGCGGGACAGGCAACCTTCGACGCATTGATTGAGGAGCGCTGCCAGATTCCGATTTCGACGGTAGTGGCGCGAAAGATTGCTTTAGTGCGCGCTGGATTGTTCGACGAAAAGCTTCCGCGATGCGACGATTATGACATGTGGGTGCGCTCAGCTTTCAGTGGCGCCAAGATTGGCTACAGCCGGAAGGTGCAAGCCCGGCTGTTCATCGGGCGTCCTGGCTCTCTCGGCGTGTCAAGGGCGAGAATGGCGGAAGCCTATTGGAACATCCTGGAGAAATTCAAACAAACTTTGCCTCTTAAAGGAACGGACCGCGATGTAGTGGAGAAGCGGGCAAGCGAAATTCGCGCGATGTACCTGGTAGAAGAGGGCAAGTGCGACCTTCAACAGCGGCAGTTTGACAAAGCGCGAGAACACTTTGCCGAGGCCAACCAGTCTTTGGGTGAGACCAGATTGAAACTCCTGTTACTTGGTTTGAAAATCGCACCGAATGCGACTCGCAAATTGGCGTCTTTGTGGAGCCGTGTCCGCAATGGCGCTTTCATGTCGAGCTTTGGCGGAGCACGAACGTAGGCAACTTTTCGTCGCGGTGATCAGATGCAAAGCCTGCAAAATCTTCCTCCCGGAGCAGTTTCTCAATGATGTACGGCGTCAAACGGATCGCCCGATATTTGCTTGGCACAGACTTTGCGGGCCGCCAAATGGCGGTACGACCGGACGACACGCTCATTGTGTCTTATCCGCGCTCGGGAAATACCTGGACTCGTTTCCTTATTGCAAACCTGCTCTTTCCCGGTCAATCCGTGAGTTTCGCCAACATTGAACGACTGATACCGGACGCAGAAGCGCAGTCCAGCCGATACATGAAGAGGCTTCCAGGGCCGCGTGTGATCAAGAGCCATCAGTACTTCGACCATCGTTATCCGAAAGTGCTGTACATTACGCGTGATCCGCGGGACGTGGCGATTTCCTACTACAATTTCTCACGCAAGTTTGGCCATACCGAGGATGCTTTACCGATAGAGCAGTTTGTTCACGGCTTTGTGGAAGGGACGCTTCTGTCGGCGGCCTGGGGGACGTGGGCGGAAAATGTGTCCACATGGGTGGCAGCTCGCGATGGACGGCCGTCGTTTCTGCTATTGCGCTACGAAGACTTAATCGCGAACACGTCGACTGAACTGGAGAAGGTGGCGCGCTTTTTCGGTGTGGATGCTAGTCCAGATCGCTTGCTGCAAGCCATAGAGAACAGTTCCGCCGACCACCTGCGCCAACTGGAGAAGAAAGAAGGCGGGGAGTGGGTGACGACTAAGAATCGGCGTGCCGACATTCCGTTTATCGGCACTGCGGTGGCGGGGAAATGGAAGTCTGTGTTGCCATCGTCCGCAGTCGAAGAGATTGAGGCGGCCTGGGGCAATATCATGGTGCGACTGGGATACGAACTGGTGACGCGAAGGGATATTCCATCTGCCAATGCGGTCCTGCTTGGGAAGCGCGAATGACGGCCACAACGTTAGCGAATGGCAATCTGCGCGAGGACGCGAGAATCTAGAACGGACTGGAGCAGATGCGGAAGCATGAAAAAACGGCGATCCTGAAGAACGTAGGATCGAGCTGGTCGGCGCTAGGCGTCAACGTCATTGTTGGTATTTTTCTCTCGCCATTCATTGTGCATCGATTGGGAGACGCCGCTTTTGGCATTTGGATTCTGATCTTCTCCATTACCGGCTACTACGGTCTCTTTGACCTGGGTATCCGTTCCTCCATCATCCGCTACGTCTCGAAATATTCTGCGACGGGCGAGAGTGACAAACTCACTTCATTCATCAACACAGCGCTCTTCAGCTACACCGGCATCGGCGTGGTGTGCATGGCGGTGACCACTCTGTTGAGTTCTTCTCTGGAGCGTGCGTTTCGCATTCCGAGCGGAATGCATTCCGAGACGCGGCTGTTGCTGCTCATGGTCGGGGCCTCGGTCAGTCTTGGTTTTCCACTCGGCGTGTTCGGGGGAATGCTCGAAGGGTTGCAGCGCTTTTATATTCTGAACTGGACGAGCATCGGCGCGACGCTCGCTCGCGCCGTTTTAATTGTTTATTTTTTAAATCGCGGATACGGGTTGCTGACGGTGGCTTTAATAACGGTTCTGCTGCCGCTGCTGTCTTCAATTCTGCGCGGCTTCATTGCATTTCGATTGTGTCCTGTACGGCTCGGCTTCAGCCATGTGGATCGCGCTTCGTTGCGGCATATGGTCAATTACGGCGGCACCACTTTCATTGTGCTGGTGGCTGCGCGACTGCGCTTCCGCACCGACGAAATCGTGCTGGGAACGATGATGTCGACGGTCGCGGTGACATGGTTTAACTTCGGAGCCCGCATTGTCGATTATGCCCAGGAATTCGTTACCAGCCTGGCGCAGATTTTTGTGCCGATGTCGAGCCAGTCAGAGGCGACTGGCGATCTCGAACGGGTGCGGAAAATTTATATTGCCGGGAACCGCGCCTGCGCGTTCCTTATTTTTCCCATTACCGCGATCCTGATTCTGTTCGGCAAGCATATTATCCGCATATGGGTCGGGGCCCGCTACGTTCCCGGGAGCTACCCAGTGCTGGTGGTGATGATCATTCCCTTCACGCTCATGTTGGCGCAGGCTGCTTCGGGACGCATTCTGTTCGGCCTTGGAAAACATCAAACCCTGGCGGCGGTCACCGCCATCGAGGGAGTCGCCAATCTTATTTTAAGTATTGCTCTTGTGCGGCCGCTCGGAATCGTGGGTGACGCGCTCGGGACCGCCATTCCTCTCAGCTTTACTTGCCTGGTATTTTTTCCTCGACATTTAAAGAAACAAATAGGCGTTCCTATCGGGACTTTTGTGCGCGGCGCTTACTTGCTGCCAACGCTTTTGACGCTTCCGTTGGTGACGGCTTTGTGGCTCGCCAACCGTTTTTTTTATCCTCGCAACCTGATTCAGTTGACGATCGAACTTTTGCTGTTGAGCCCAACTTACGGCGTCGGTCTTTTCTGGGCTTATCGCACAAACCGTGCGTTTCATGTCGCCGAGATTGCGGGCGTGAAGCCACCGGTAAAGGCAGAGCAGCCGCCGCAAGCATTGGTTGCCGTTGAATATCAGAATGAGCAGTAGCTATGCAGAAGGGGCTGAGCGGGATTCTTTGCAAACCAAGAAGTCGTTTTCGGCGCGGAAGTTTTTGAGGGTCAGATGATACGTCATCTCGCAAAAGGCGTGAAGCATCTATTCGGGCTACACCGTCCGGGGCGAATCCTGCCGGTATTCCGAGACGACATTCTATTGGCCTCCTATCCGCAGTCGGGTTGCACGGCTTTGCAATTTCTTCTTGCGAACTTATTCCATCCCGATAGAGAGGTGAATTTCGACAATTTGCGCCAAGTGGTTCTCGACGTCGATGTCAGTACGAAGCGAGATTTTGACCGGTCTCCGCGTCCGCGAATTATGAATACGCATAGCGGTTTCGATGCCCGCTACCGGCGCGTCATTTATCTGGTTCGCGATCCCCGTGATGTGGCCCAATCGCGGTACGAAACCCTCCGCAAGTTGCGCAAAATTGACGATCAACTTTCTATCGCGGACTTTATTGACCGATTTCTTGCAGGAAGAGACGTGAAGGAGCGCGCACCTCAGGATGATTCTGGATCGTGGGGAGAGAACGTGGGAAGTTGGATGGCCGTACGCTTCAGCCACCCGGGTTTTTTGTGGTTGCGATATGAAGATCTCGTAGCCGATGCCGAGCGCGAATTGAAGCGGGTGGCTGACTTCCTGGGATTGCCGACGGACCCTAAGAAAATCTCGCAGGCCATTGAACGAAGTTCTCTTGCTCCATTAGTCGATAAACGAAATGAATTGCCGGAAGCGCAGGTAGCGAGTATCGAAGCGGCGTGGGGCGACATCATGGCTTGTCTGGGATATAAACTCACGACTCGCGACCCTGGTGACGCGCTTAAGTCCAGCCTGATTGCGTTGCTGATGTCGGATGGCCGCGGCAAGACCGGTACCGGGAACGGTAATCGCCCTTGATATTCCCTGCCCTCAATTTCGTTCCGGTGAATCCCGCGATAAGGATTCTATGATCAAGCGCCTTGTCAATGCGACGAAACGTGCACTTGGAAAGTCCAATCCGGGCCGCTATTTTCAAGTGTTTGACGATGACGTGTTTATCGTTTCATTTCCAAAGTCCGGCAATACGTGGACACGATTCTTAATTGCCCATTTAATACATCCGGAAGAAACACCGGACTTCGGCAATATCGACCGGCTGGTCCCCGAATCGGAAGGGCTCACGACAAACCAATTAGCTGCTGTGCCCCGGCCCCGGGTAATGAAGAGTCACCAGTATTTCGATGCGCGATATCGCAAGGTCATATACATCGTTCGAGATCCCCGCGACGTTGTCGTTTCGCAATTCCATTTTTTTCGAAAGCGGCGGCGAATCGATGATAATTATCCGATCGAGAAATTTGTCAGAAGCTTTGTGGCGGGTGAAACGTGCGACTACAGTTCCTGGGGTGGAAACGTTGCCAGTTGGCTGGTCACGCGACAGAACTCTAAAGATTTCCTGCTCCTGCGTTATGAAGACATGCTCGCGCGCACAGAAGTGGAATTAAATCGAGTGGCATCGTTTCTCGGCCTTGAAGTAACTCCCGAGCTGGTGGCGCAGGCGGTGGAACGCTCTTCCGCCGATCAGATGCGAAAGCTGGAAGGGGGCAGCTCGGCGGCCCTGGTGACAAAGAACTCACGCCAGGATATTCCCTTCGTTCGATCGGCTCATGTCGGGGGATGGAGGAAGACTCTACCGGAGGCAGCGGTGGTGGAACTCGAGGATGCCTGGGGAGATTTGATGGTTTATCTGGGATACGAGCTGCAGTATCCGGAAAAGCGGGCCGCCGTTGATGTTCGGTTTACAGAAACTAATTGAGAGCCTCCGTCGGCAGAAGGATCGTGTGCCCTACTGTCCTTGATGGTTGAGAGAAATCGGAAACCACCAAGGACACTAAGGTACACGAAGAAAATCCTGCAAAAGCCAACCGGGCTTTTCTTACGATTGATTCAAATGTATTCAGCCAGCATGAAGCAGCGTTACTGGGCGGTTTCAGTAAAGACCGCGGAGTTCGCCAATCCATTCGCCGTGGCCTGAACGGTGATTTTTCCGGAAGACGCGGGGAGCGTGTAGGCTTGCGCAGCCGTTCCACCACTAGTGCTGATCACGGGATTGATGTTGGAAAAGCTGCCTCCAGCGCCTCCGTCAGAGAATGTGACGCTGTTACCGGAAACAGGATTGCCGTATTGATCACTTACGAAAACGCTAAGAGGCTGTGGTAATTGTGTCCCGGCCAATGCCGATTGATTATTGCCGCCGGTAATGTTGATCGTCGCCGGCGGTCCGGCAACGGAATATTCAGGAATAGACGCGCTCGGGATGCCGCTCGATGAGGTGATCACTTTAACGGTGCCGACAGTGGTGGGCAACTGCAAGGTGGTGCTTGCCAAGCCGTTAGCGCCAGTGACCGCAGAAGATGAACCGATAACGCCGCCGTTACTGGCGGAGAAGTAAACTGTAACGCCGGGCACACCATTTTTGTAGAGATCCACCACCTTCGCGACTACGGGGCTGGCGAGGTAGGAACCGGCTGCGGCAGTCTGCTTCTGTCCCTGGATGTAAATGATCTGGAACGGAGGACCGACCTTAGCCGTGGCGGACACCGTACCATTCGCGAAACCCACTCCGGAAATGGTCAGAGTGTAGGTGCCCGCCGTTTTCGAAACAGTATAGGTGGTCGACACATTCCCGTTTGAATCGCTGACTGCAGATGCGGGGTTGAATACACCACCTTTGCCGCCATCACTGAAAGTGACGGTCGCGCCAACGTCTGGTTGTCCGGTGTACGGATTTACGGCTTGGACTTGAATGGGCGCGGCCAGTGCTGTACCTACGGCGGCAGTTTGCCCATTGCCACCCGTAACGTTAAGAACTTGGAACAGCCCGTAGGCCACCACACTGCTGGTCGTTCCGACATAAACCTTGCCGTTAGCGACGGTCGGGGTGACAAAATGACCGACGGCCAACAATGTGTCACGCTTGTTTGCGACCAAATTTGAGTTGTAAAGCAGCTGAAGGGAAACAGCGTCGAAAGCCAGAAGAGAGCCTGTTACGTCCCAAAGAACTCCAGCGGTCGTGCCGTTAGCGGAAATGGACGGCGAGTGCCCGCCGTTATACTTCGCAGCCGTCGTAGCAGGAGTACCTAGAAACCCCCCGGACAATGGAAAAGCCATCACTGGCGAATTGGTAGGAGTGAAATACACGGTGTTGTTCCAGTAAGCAGGCCCGCCGAATTCGGCGTCGGTCACCGTGGCGCTGGTCTCTCCGGGAATGAGAGTAGTTTCCTGAACGACTCCACTATCGTTAACTTCGTAGGCTCCCATGAGGTCTCGATTAAGAACGTAAACGAAGCCCTGTTTGCCGCTGGCGATGAGTTCGTGAGGATAGGGGCCATCCTGATCGGGAAGAATCAGCGCGCCGGCGGAACTCAAGTCGAGATCATATTGATTGAGATAGGCAACGTCCGACGGGGTAAAGTAGTCGGCGATCGTGAGATCGCCAGGATCAAGCTTCAAAACGCTGTTGCCGTAGGTCTGCCCGCCGGTTGGAATGTTGTAGCAATGAGAGCACGATTCAGCGGTCTCCACAAAGACGTTACCCGCCTCATCGGCGGCAATACCGGTGCCAGCCTGCCAGATGGAAGCGAGTCCGTTGTCGGGTGCGGTGTTAAAGGACGCGATTTGCGACAAGCTGCCTTCGTCGTAGGCAAGCAGCCAACCACTAGCTTTGTCGTTACAGCCGTTCGAGCCAAAGCCCATATAGATGGTATTGTTCAGCAGCAATAGTCCGGGACGGTTTTTCTCGTGGAGGCTATTGAACTGCGTGACCTTTCCATAGTTCACAGTGCCAGTGCTGGTGCTGGTCGCGATGATCAGCACTGGTGCGACCAGATCTAATCCGGTCGTGATATCGAGAGCATGCAGGGTGTGCCGGACGACCCCGCTGAAGGCAGTCTTCGCGACCAAGTACATGGTGTTGGTGGCGGTATCGATGACCGGAGTGCCAATGATGCCCTCCTGGTTGTAGCCAAACGAAGTGCCGCAAGGGAGAGTGCCGCTGGCGGTGGCGGCGGTGGTGCCACCATCGAGCATGCTGGCATACCAGAGTTGACTTCCGTTGTCGGCGTCAAAGGCATAAACGGAATCCGCCTGGGTGGCGACGTAAACGACGTTATGGGTCCCTTGCCCCGGAATGCTGACGTTGGGTATGAAGAGAGGCTGCGCCATCACGACATAGTCAACGGGGAAGGTAAACAGCTTGCCGAAGCTATGGGAGTTGACATTAGCCGGAGTGAGAAAGGGCTCATTAATGTTAGACCCGTCGCGGGCGTTATCGCCGTGGTTGGTCCAGAATGGCGAAGGAGGCGGCTGCTGGGCGAATGCCGATGTCAGCATCGTAATGCCAATAACCAACCCTATTAGCCAGCGGCCGAGAGTTGAAGGCGCAAGGAGTCCTTTTCCTTGCTTGAACCGCAGTCTAACGGCGGCTGGACGAGCATAGGCGAAGTTCTCGTCGCCGTGTGACAAAAAGTGGCACATCGTTTAAGCACTCCGAAATCTGAACGCAGGGTTTCCCTTAGAGTTGAGAGCACATGGGATACCTAAAAACCGGCACTTGCTAAAGATCCAACTTCTCAAAACCCTATCATTATATTGCGGTTGTAAATACCGCTTGGGAGGGTGTCTGCTGCCCGATGCAGAGTATACGCAAGATATTGCACATTTCGTGCTTCTAAACGTAAATTATAGGCTGAAATTATCCGACGATCATAAGTAACCATTCCAAAAAGATCGCAAGTTTTGTGGACGGACGAGTCGTGTACACTGGTTGTCATTCTAGTCAACTTTACTCCAATTTTAAGAATTCGGGTTACTAGCGAACGTGACACTCTCGATTGATCGCGGTGCGGACGGAAAGATTTCGATCATTCGTTGCAGCGAGGGCGAAGTTCACATTCACCCGCTTTCGGACCATAAACGCCGTGTAGAACTGCGGCCGTCCCAGCCCGACACTTACATTCCCCAACGAAGCGTGGAGACCGCGTACTCCGACGACTTGATCGCTGCAAGTCTGGAAGTATCCGGCTTCATCTGGCTGTGTTCCAACATCGCCAGAGATGAAGACGGTTCTGGACTGGAAAAAGATCTAACAATCGGGCTGTTCAGTTTTGTGCCCAAAGAAAAGTTTCGCGGATGCCGGCTTCTCGATTTTGGCTGTGGATCTGGATCCTCCTCGTCAATTCTAGCCAGATTGCTTCCGGATACTGAAATTGTCGGCGTCGAACTCAACGCGAGCCTTTTGAGGCTGGCGAACGCGAAGATCGAATTCTATGGGCTCCGCAATGTCCGTTTCGAAGCCTCGCCATCCGGCACCGAGTTGCCTGAGAATCTTGGTTCTTTTGATTTCATTTTATTGAGTGCCGTTTACGAACATCTGCTGCCCAAAGAGCGGGATGAAACCATGCCATTGGTGTGGAGCGCGCTGCGGCCGGGGGGAATACTCTTCGTAAATCAAACGCCGCATCGATATTTTCCGATTGACTTGCACAGTTCAGGCTTGCCCCTGGTTAATTATTTGCCCGACCGTCTAGCTCACAAGGCGGTCGTTCGATTTTCGAAGTGGAGCACGATTAACAAGTCTCCCGTGTGGGAAGAACATTTGCGCGGCGGGCTCAGAGGCGGGACCGAAGCTGACATTCTGAGGAAAGTATCCAAAGGCAATAACGGCCGGCCCACTTTACTAGAGCCGTGTATTCCAGGCGTGAAAGATCGAGTTGATCTTTGGTATTGGCGTTTGAGTTCCCGCCATCGTCCAATCAAGCGAGCGGCATGGCTGCTTCTGAAGACCGTTTATTTTATGACGGGCTCGGTGGTTACGCCCAACGTCGCGGTCGCCATTCAGAAAAGTTAAAGCAAGCGTTGCGACTGTCGCTTCCGTGGCTGCTTTTTTCACGCGATTTAAGAAACCAGTCCCCACGCGAAAATCGCAGCCTTCTTTTTTGTTCTTCCATCTGAATCGTCCGAGTGCGTATCTCAATCATCATCAATGTGCGATTGATTACCTTAGTTACGCTGCCTAAAAAGATTCCTTTCAGAAAACGCTGCCTTTGCTCACCAGGCTGGCTCATTCGCTGAGATCACGCTACTGGCGGGGGTTTTCACCTGCTCATTCTTCGAAACTAGCGGCCAGTAACCTACGCGAATCGGTACATACAACGCTGACATGCACCAACTATTCTGAAATGTACTTTTGGTATCTGTGAAGTTCTGAGCGACCTCGATAACTTCAACATGAGGACAATCGACTAGTCCCCCAATTTTGTAGGGTCGAGGGCTCACAATGTCTAAAGTAGCGGCAGGAATTGAAGCAATAGAAGCTGTTTCATCTTCTAATTCCACCATTTCGCGAGCGCTAATGCTGCGCTTGAGCGCTGCAATGCTGCTAACGGCGGTTGCTCTTCTCACCACTTCTTGTGGCACGCTGGCGCAAGCCAATGGAGCGCAGAGTCAAGCGGCGGTGAATCACTTGAATGTTTACGGACGGCTTCCCGTCGGTAAGCTGAACGAATCCTACAATGCAGTGTTCGCCGTCGGTGGCGGAAACTTCCCCTATTACTTCTCAGTCAAAACTGGAACGCTGCCTCCAGGAATCAGCTTGAATCCAACCACAGGCAGGCTCTCGGGCCAACCCACGACTATAGGCACTTTTTCGTTCGAGGTGATTGTCACCGACTCCCCGCACCTTGAGCAAGGAAGCCAGATTTTTTCTCTCGTGGTCGAGAGTGCGACGGGCGGAACGATCAGAGTAAGCCAAACTCCGCAGAGCGCGACGCTGTCGTCGAATCAAAAGGAACAATTCACTGCCACGGTTAGTGGAACCTCCAATACGGGCGTCATTTGGTCCGCAACCGCCGGCTCGGTTGACAGCACCGGTCTGTACACGGCGCCAAAAGTGACTTCGAAAACTAATGCAATGGTTACCTCAACCAGCGTAGCGGACGCAACCAAGTCAGCCAGCGCTTCCATCACGATTAATCCGCCAAGCACGCAGTCGCTACAGATTACAACCGGAAGTCTGAGCGCAGGCCAGCAAGGGAACGTCTATGCCGAAACTATGGCAGCGACTGGGGGCGCGACGCCTTATCGTTGGAGCATCTCAGCCGGAGCTCCGCCGCCGGGAGTTTCTCTGAATGTGAATGGAGAGCTTTCGGGCGTTCCTACATCAACCGGCACTTCCACGTTCACTGTCACGGTAACCGACAGCAACAACCTGGCTACGAATGGAAATTTTAGCGTCAGCGTGGTTGCCGGCAGCAACTTCGATGGTCCAGCGGAATTGCCGCGTGCGCAAGTTTCGAGCGCAATGGCGGATACTCCAGCACCGGGCTCCACGCTTTCAGTCGCAGCGGGCGGAAATCTTCAAGCTGCTCTGAATAGCGCAAGCTGTGGAGACACAATTTCATTGCAGGCTGGTGCAACTTTTTCAGGCCTCTTCACATTACCAGCCAAAAGCTGCGATAGCGGGCATTGGATCATTATCCGAACCAGTGCGCCGGACAGCGCATTGCCCGCTGAAGGACAGCGGCTTACACCTTGCTATGCCGGAGTCGCCTCTTTGCCAGGTCGTCCACCGTTCAATTGTTCCGTGGTAAACAACGTGTTGGCGAAGGTTTCTTTCCCAAGTGTGGGAGGCGGTCCCTTCGTGCTGGCCCCTGGAGCCAATCATTACCGTCTTGTGGGCTTGGAAATCACTCGTCCCGCCGGCACGGGCTTTGTCGGCCCGCTGGTTTACACACAGAACACCGCGGCGGAGTTCATTATTATCGACCGTAGCTGGATGCACGGCACGGCACAGGACGAAACCGTCACGGGCGTTGACTTTGGAGGTATGACGAACGCGGCGGTGATTGATTCGTTCATGACTGATTTTCACTGCACAACACGGATAGGAGCTTGCACCGATTCCAAGGCAATCGCTGGTGGCGTTGGCTCACTGCCGGGCGGTCCGTACAAAATCTCCAACAATTTTCTGGAAGCTGCGGGCGAGAACATTTTATTAGGAGGGGGCCCGGCAACCACCACCCCGGCGGATATCGAAATCCTGCGCAACCACTTTTATAAACCGGTAATTTGGCAAACCGGGCGTCCGGGTTTTATGGGTGGCAAGGATGGGCTGCCGTTCGTGGTCAAGAACCTCTTCGAATTGAAAAACGCCCAGCGAGTGCTTCTGGAAGGCAACATCATGGAATACAGCTGGGGCGGATTTACGCAGGCTGGAGACGGCATTGTCTTGACGCCAAAGAGCCAGTACTCTTTGGCTAAAAATCAGAGCGTTTGCCCCCTTTGTCAGGTGACCGACATCACCATCCGCTACAGCACGCTCAGCCATACCGGCGGTGGAATGGTCCTAGCCAACGTACTGTCTCAAGATGGCGGCGAAGCTTCGGCGGGAGGCCGTTATAGCATTCACGATGTCACCGTGGATGACATTAATGCGAAGGAATACAGCGGAGATGGCACTCTATTCGAGGTCTTGAGTAACTGGTCGGCGCATGGCCTAACGGATGTAACCATTAACCACGTAACCGGGTTCTCCGATCCAAACACCCGGGTCATGGGCCTGTCGAACCTGCCGACAAAGGCGCCAATGACCGGGTTTGTTATGACCAACAACATCATAGGAGTAGGAACCATGACCATGGGCACGGCGGGTGGCGGAATTACCAGCTGCGCGGTGAGCGATGTTCCGCTCCTAATCCTTGGACGGTGTTTTGAAACCTACACCTTTACGAATAACGCGATTATCGGCAGCGCACAAGCGAGCCAAGCTTCAAAGTGGCCGGCAAACAATTATTTTGCGCCGACCGCTTCTGCCGCCCAATTCGTAAACTTTAACAACGCTAATGGCGGCGACTATCATTTGCAAACGTCCAGCCCGTTCAACATCCTCGGAACTGACGGCAAACCGCTCGGCGCTGATATGACGTCATTAGAGGCCGCGATCGCTGGGGTTTACTAAACGCT
>Ga0182024_10013745_pt1 | contig 15751 bp, 11 predicted proteins | sample P32metaG_FD_120480 | JGI IMG/M metagenome (GOLD analysis project Ga0182024, IMG submission 120480) | Permafrost microbial communities from Stordalen Mire, Sweden - P3-2 metaG (Illumina Assembly) | ecosystem: Environmental > Terrestrial > Soil > Wetlands > Permafrost | place: Sweden: Stordalen... | reverse complement strand
GGTTGCTGATAAATGGGCGCGTTGAATGGATTTGACGACGACACAGGCGCTGCTACTTCCGAAGTGAATAGGCTGGCAGCGCTTTCTGTGGCAGGTTCCTGGGGCGGCTGAAGCGCCGGAATTTTGGTGCCAGTTGATCTTGGACTGAGGGCGGCGATGGTCACCGGGGCTGATCCAGACATTTGCATAGCAGGAGGTGGGGCTGGCATGGCAACAACTGGTGGGGCGGGCAATGAGGCGGGGGGAGGCGCAATGGGCATGGGCGCTACCGGCGCTGGCGTTGCAGGTATTGGCGCAACAGGGGGGGCTGCAGCGGTGGCAGGCAAGGGTTCGAGATTATTGTAGCTGGCAGTCAAGCGGCCCGGCCGAAGACGTTCACGAATATCCTGTGAAGCGCTGGTTGGGCTCAGGGCAGATGGGGATGGCGCTGGCGTTACAGGCAGCGGCGAGGAAGGAGCTGGCGCTGCTGGGGCAACGGGCGTTGGCGCAGGTACAGCCACTGGCGGCGCGACAGGGATCGGCGCGGCAACAGGCCTTGGCGGGGCAACAGGCATTGGCGCGGCAACAGGAGTTGGCGCAGCAACAGGAGTTGGCGCAGGTATAGATGTTACAGGTGCTGTCGATGCAGGGCTGCGGGGAAAGAGCGACGCCGGCTTCACTGGGGTGGTCGGAGGGGGAGCAGCAACCGGAGCCTCGACTTCATTGGTTGGTCCACTCCAGGTCTCTTCGACGCCACTATAATGGGCGCGCATCACCATCACGTTTTCTCGGTCGATGGCCACTTCGACCAGCTTCTGCTTGGATACCAGAACGTGCTGTTCCAGTTCTTCAATGCGTTGGGTGATGACATTGATTTCTTCGAACGTGTGGGCTTCTTTTTCAGCAAATTCGTCCAGCAGCTTTCGCAGCATTTCCAAGCTGGGCATGATTAATACAGCTCCTTCAACAACCGAAAGCCAACTCCGGCACCTATCAAGTTTATTACCACCTGCCAGAGAATTTAACCACTTTTGGCGCTCCAGCACTCATAAAGATGGCTATATGGTGACTATTTTTGATGATTGGCAACATCGGCCAACACCGCATTCAGTGCTTTGCGATCATGACAAGATGATGGCCGGCTGGATCAGTCGAATGTGGGCTGTTATGCGCCTGTAGCCCGGCCTTGCTCGCTTGTTGCATCTTTGGTCGCTTGAATCAGACTGCTGAACAGCCACATGCAAAGCTCATCTAAAGAGTCGATGGAAGGTGTGCCTTCAGCCATGCGCCACATCATTCCCGCTTCCGAGATTTTCACTTGTATGCTGGCCAGCGGCTTGTAATCGATTTCCGATTTACTAAGCGCCATCACCTTGTTGACCGGAATGAGATAAAAGTCTATGCAATCTTCGCGACCGCGCATGACCAGACTGTAGTTGCTCGTCGACACTCTGGCCCGGAAATAGGTCTTCGTCTCTTCCGCTTCACGCATGCGGTTGTAGCGCGTCACTTCCGTGACGTCACCAGATATGGTGCCGGAAACATGCAACTCGGTGCCGCCTGCGATCTGGTTGAATTCAAAAGTGAATCTTTGCAGAAGACCGTAAATCTTGTCGATCAAAGTCTCGATGCCTTTCTTGTAAATCGATTCACGATAAATCTGCTGCAGATGAACACCGCGCTTCTCGGCTAAATACTGCATGGAATCTTCTTTTAACTTGTACATCCAATCGTTGCCTGTGTCTGCTGTTTGAGATTCATGGTAAACAAGGATCTGCTGTGAGAGCGCTGCTTCACGCTGGTCGGCGGTTAATTCCGGCACGCCTTCGAAGCGGTCGACAGATCGCGCCGGGCCGGTTTGCCTGGCAGGATGATTGTCTAGAAATTTGCGGGCATCTTTATCGTCCTTTCCACTGCCAGAACCTTTGTCTGACCCGCCTTTGTTCTTCTTCTCCCACATCAGCGCCTCCTTGCGGCATCTACAGCAGAGTTCCCCTGGACATTTGTGCTGGAACCCCTGTGCTGTATTTACCCTTCTATTATCAGCCCGGAGCAGTTTTCCGTATATGCGCGATAAAGTATCAGCGAAAGCGTGTATATGGGCACTCAAACGGTTACAGGGATTGGGTTTCGCGGCCGCCTTGATGTGAGATTTTCTTAATTAAATCTACAAAGGGGCTAGTCAAGCGGTCTTAGCGAATAGGCTCGCGGAAACGAATCTCCAGAACCGATGTGGTGCCCGAACCAGGCTCTGACTCAAATTTTATCCTGGCTGGGTAAAAGCAGCGAATCATCTCGGCCCGTTCCTTGATGCCTGTCATGCCGGTGCCGCCTTCTCGGGCCTTTCTGGTCGAGTCAGTGGAGTCGTCAAGGCAGAATCCTCGACCGTTATCGCGCACAGTCAAGCGCACCAGGTTGTCGAAGATCTTGATGTTTACCGTAATACGGGTGGCATCGGCATATTTCTCCACATTGTTCAAAACTTCCTGGACAATCCTATAAATATGCAATTGCACAGGGTAGGGAAAGTCAGGCAAATCCCCTTCGCAATCAAAAATACAATCTGCCCCGGTGCGCTCTTCCACCCGTTGCAGCAGATCGGCAATCACAGTCTTCAAACCCCAATCAATCAGATCTCGTGGTGCCAGGTCGTGACAAATATCGCGCAGCTTTGCCGACACCTTATCCAACTCTTCAATCATCTCGCTGGCAGCCAGCTTGCGGTCGCCAGAGAGCTGGCGTTTGAGAGCCATGATGTCGGCGATAACAGCGTCGTGTAAGTCGCGAGCAATTCTGTTTTGAATCTCTTCTTGTTGGCTGACGATTTTTTGCGCCATATTCTGTTCGGCCATAAGCAGCTCACGCACAGTCTCTCGCAGAGCGGCGCCCTCAAGATTCTCGAACATGACCGAGCCGACCATGTCGTCTTTTAATCCCTGCACGGTGTTAAAAACCAGGTGCCTGAAGGCGTTGCGCACGACATAGTAGAGTTCGTCAGGATCAGCCGGCAGGGAATCGATTGCCCAAACCCCAGGAGCTGAGCGATCGTGCAGTTGCACCACGTTTTTCAGACGGGAGGGCGTTTCGCTTTTGCTCAAGCGCATAATTTCCGTGGCCGGCAAGAGGAAAAACTCAATGCGCCCATTCCAGCCCCTGATCGTCAAGCTCCACAAGGTTGAGGAGGCCCGGCAGCGTAAGTATCGCACCGGTTGAGAGGATGACTCATCCACTTCGTCTTCTTTCACTTCGGTAAGATCGGTGGTGCTCATGCGCAAGCCGGAAAGGGCTCCGACATCCGATGTCAACTCATTGAACTCGATGACCAGCCCTTTTAAAGTGGCGTAGAGCAAAGTCATCAACGCGGCGGTTGTTTCCTGCACATCATAGCCGGCAGTTTCGCCATGATTGTTTTCAACAGCCGTGGGCAGCATTTTGTACGCTAACTCTCGCAACCACAGCGATTGATAAATGGCAGCCTGAGCGCGCCTGCCAAAATCAATGGTGGAATACTCTTGCAGTTGCGCAAAGCGCCCCAGACTCTCGGAAGATGTCTTATTCACGTTTGCCTGGGCTCGTTCCACCCGCTGCGTAATGCCAAGTTTGTCGGATGCTATGGGAGGCAGTACTTCTATCAACTGCTTGAGAAACTCGTCAATGGCATAGTCCAGCATTTGCTTCATGGATCCAACTCAAGGTTGCCGTAGCCGCTCTGCACAGCCCAGGCGATCAACTGCTCTCTGCTTTCCAACCCGAGCTTGAGCAGCAAGAGTTCGCATTGTTTGCGCACCGTAGCCGGCGATGCCTGGCGATGCTCGGCAATCTCTTGATATTTCATGCCGCGGGCCAAAAGCCGCAACACTTCCTGCTCGGATCTGGTCAGCTTTGTTTCGCCGCCCAAGAGTTCCAATGAAACAACCGGCTTTTTGCCGCTCAGCACCTGGCGCATCGCATCCGCCACTTTGGCTGCATTTTCGGATTTGAGCAAATAACCGGCCACTCCCATCGACAAGATGGTCTGGATAAACGCCATCCGGTTTTCGGCGGAAAAGACAATAACGTGCGAGCCATCAACGCTACAGAACGATTTGACCGTCGAGCGTGGACCAGTTGAGCCCGGTAGATGCAGATCAAGCAAAATGATCGTCGGCTTCAAATCACGGGCCAGCTCCAGACCTTGATCCGACGTTGTGGCAGTGCCCACAACGTCAATGTCCATCTCACGCCCCAGACCGGTGGTAAGCCCGTCGAGGGTGACCTGGTGATCCTCTACTATTAGTACGCCGATGCGGTCCATGTTTTTACTTGTGCAATCAATAGAGTCATACCCAAGGGCAAAAGCCCGGTACCGATATTAGCCAAAATCTCAATTTAAAGACACGTCTGAGACTCTTCTGGCGACCAGTGCTGTGTGATTGATGGTAGAGTTCACTTGCGTTTTTCATGGTGATTGCTTGATATGCATTTTGATGTAGTAACGCTGTCGCGTTTGCAATTTGCCCTGACAATTATGTTTCACTATCTCTTTCCGCCTTTGACGATCGGATTGAGTGTGCTCATGGTGATCATTGAAGCGCTTTGGATCAAATCCAGAGATGTTTCATACAAAGCGATGGCGCTGTTCTGGACAAAATTGTTCGGGGTCACCTTCGCGGTTGGCGTGGCAACAGGCATCGTCATGGAATTTCAATTCGGCACCAACTGGGCCACATATTCGCGTTTCGTCGGTGATGTGTTCGGCTCAGCCCTGGCTGCGGAAGGCATTTTCGCTTTCTTTCTGGAGTCGGGGTTTCTCGCTATCGTCGTCTTCGGATGGAACCGGGTGACACCAAAGATGCACTTCTTCGCCACTTGCATGGTGGCCTTGGGCTCCATTTTTTCTTCGGTCTGGATTGTGATCGCCAACTCCTGGCAGCAAACGCCTGCCGGATACCATCTGGTCCGCACCGCATCTGGTTTGATGCGCGCTGAAGTGACTGATTTCTGGGCCATGATTTTCAATCCCTCGACTGTTCCTCGTTTGCTTCACGTTTGGATTGCGGCCTTTATATTGGGCGCTTTCTACGGGATGAGCATTTGTGCCTGGTACATTCTCAAAGGCAAACATTTAAAGTTTGCCAAAAAATGTTTTGTGATCGCCCTTCTTTACGGCTCGGTGGCCTCGTTCGCCGGGCTTGCGTCCGGACACTTGCAGGCCTGCGAGGTGGCCAGCAATCAGCCGGCTAAGCTGGCCGCTCTGGAAGCCAACTTTCACACGGGCAGATCGGGAACGGAGATGTACATTTTAGGCATTCCCAATATCAAGGAGGAGCGCGTCGATCTGGGCTTGTCGATTCCCAAGATGCTCTCCGCGCTTGTCTATTTCAACCCTGACAAACCTGTGCCCGGTCTTGATTCATTTCCAAAAGAGAATCGCCCACCAGTAGTGGTGCCATTCACGGTTTATCACATTATGGTTGGCTGCGGCATGTTGTTCATCGGCATGAGCATTTTGGGTCTGTTCTTCTGGAAGCGGGGCACTCTGTTCGAACAGCGTTGGCTTATGTGGGGATATGTCTTCACGGTTGTGGCCGCCTTTGTCGCCAATGAATGCGGCTGGGTTGCCGCAGAAGTGGGCAGGCAACCGTGGGTGGTGTATGGACTTTTGCGCACCCATGATGCAGTGTCACATTCGGCGCGTGCACCGGAGGTGATGGCATCGATTTTGATGTTCAGCTTTGTCTACACCTTGCTGTTCATTGTCTGGGTAACAGTTTTAAACGACAAAATCCAGACCGGACCGGAAGAACTGGAAGCAATTGATGAAGCGCAAGTAGGCCCGCCCGAGTCAGGCGAATCACTTTGGCAGGCAGCGGCCCGCACCATGAAACGTGAATTCTTCGCTCTCACTGCGGCCCCAACGCCTGCCGAACCCACTGAAGGAAAAGATTCATGAGTTTGAACGAGATCTGGTTCATCCTTCTGGGAATTCTGCTCACCGGATACGGTGTGCTCGACGGTTTTGACTTCGGCGTCGGCATCCTTCATTTGCGCGGAAAAACAGATCAAGAGCGGCAAGCGATCATGAATTCCATTGGTCCACTCTGGGACGGAAACGAAGTTTGGTTGGTCACCTTCGGCGGTGCCCTTTTTGCAGCGTTCCCAGACGCATATGCCACCGCTTTTTCAAGTTACTACATTCTCTTTATGATGCTCTTATGCGCGCTGATTTTCAGGGCCGTTTCCATAGAGTTCAGGAGTAAATTTAAGGGCAAGTCGTGGCGCAATGCCTGGGATATCAGTTTCAGTCTCTCCAGCACCATGGCCGCGTTTTTCTTCGGCATGATTGTGGGAGAGCTTTTCCTCGGCTTACCCTTCGGAAAAGATACGGAATATCACGGCTCCTTCCTCACTCACTTCAAGGCCTACCCGCTTCTTACCGGCGCTCTTTCCGTAGCCGCCTGCGCCATGCACGGGTCGATCTTTCTCTATCTGAAAACGGAGGGTGAACTGCAGAAAAAAGTGCACGGTTGGATGTGGCAAACCTTCGGTATATTCCTGGTCATGTACATGCTGACGAGCATCGTCACCCTCGTATGGATTCCCAGTGCCACCGTCAACTTCATCAAATACCCGTGGGCCTGGGTGGTGGTTTTGCTCAACATTCTGGCCATTGCCAACATACCGCGTGCCATCCATTTGAATCGACCAGGCTACGCCTTCATCTCCTCCATCTGCACACTGGCTGCGCTCACTTTTCTGTTTGGCATCGCTATGTATCCAAACTTATTAGTATCAAGCGACGATCCTTCATACAACTTGAACATTTACAACGCCGCCTCATCGCAACAGACGTTAGGCATAATGCTTGTTATCGCCATGATGGGTCTGCCCTTTGTGCTCAGCTACACAGTCATCGTCTACTGGATTTTCAGAGGGAAAGTGAAAATGGGCAGCCTGGATTATTGAATTTGGCACTTGTAAAATAGTTTTTGTCAAACCACAGGATGATGGAATAGTGACTGAAGAAAAATCTGCCAAAGAAGCCATGACGCCAGAAAAAGCAATCGAGCACCTACAAAAGGTGGGGCTGGCGAAAGGGTTGACTGCTTCCGTCTTCAAGCAGATCGCTCTTGAACTATGCCACGAAGAAGGTTTTGAGAATGATTTCCCTGTAGTTAGTATCCTTGATGCTTATTATTGCGATGAGAAAGATGGCGCCGCCCGCGCCCAAGAAGATGGATACATCAGACACGATTGGCGATTTGGCCAGGAAACATCTGATGCAGTGGCTGAATTAGCTGCGCTGGTGGGCACACAGCCAATCTTGCGACAGCTTGGTTATAGAACTGAAAAGGGAGAAACACTTCTTGGTGTCAGGCGCGACGATGGCGTAGGTCTCTCAATAGAGGTGCGATCGCTTGACGATATTGTCGCCTTGTTCAATGTCACTTTGCAAGAAAGAAGAGATGAGCGACGATTCTTCTCGCTCGACACTGAGGAAGATTGGCATGCCTACTTGCTTCTTACTCACTATACAGCCGATCACTTAACGAGCAGCTTGCCCTTCGATCAATTCGAGGACAACTGCAGACCGCCTGTGCCTTCACTGAAACGTTTTGAAACCTGGCCTGGCGAGATCAAGCCCTCTTATCTGCAAGAGTTTGCTCGCCCGGAGGGTATAGCAAAGTTTCGCGGACAGTTTGCCCTTGTCTCTAACAAGGCTGATGACTACTACGCAACTGCCGACCTGGAGAAATTTCCGCCCGTCTTCGAGAGGCGCGACGGTGAATTTGTCGTCCACATTGATCGAGCTCGTGATGGTTCCCGGCTGATTTGCGCCGCTGTCAAATCTGAGAAACCGCCATATGTCTTTCGCCCGTCAGTTTGCTCGGGCTCTGTTTGGACTGATCCTTCGCTCCCGGCAGAAGCCAGCGAAGCTTCAATCAGCGAAGCCTATTTTGTCAACGACTCAGTGGTGGCATTTCCACCTCAGGGCGGCAAGTTAGAGAGACCTTTGATTGGCAAAGGCGACCAACTGGCACAGCTGTCATCATTGCCAGCCAGAGCACGTTACTCTGTCAATGGAGTGGTGCGAAGAAATGAAGCCGGGGATGTTCTGATCTGGAACGGTGATGGTTACGAACTGATTGATGGTCAATGGCTGTGCACCTTTAAGCTGGGCATAAAGAGCCCAACCGGCACTTTTTTGTGGTCATCAACGGCCGCAGGTGAGGACGGCTTCTTCTACATAAACGATTTTATGCTGTACGAAGTTCATGGCTGCGACGAGCCGAAACCGCACCTGAAGCGAGAGTTTTGTGCGGTCAAACCCGGTCCTGACGGCGGTCTGTTGCTGGTCTGGGCAACCAACGAGAATGGCAATGTGGGCGCCTTGTATTACCCGAGCAACGGATCGCTTCTCACCAAGCGACTGGCTATCTTGAACCAGGAACTCTTTGGTAATCCACAGCAGCGCATCTCTGACTTGTATTACTGCGATGACGGTCGGAAAATCATCGCCTTGTGCGCGGATCAGCTCTTGGCTGTTCCGGTTGATCAAGTTTTTGCCACCATCACTGATAGCAAGATCAAAGAGAAGGTACTTCAGCGCATCGAAGCCGCCACCGATGAAGGGACCGTTGAATCTATGATTCGCAACCCAACCGAATTCAATTGGGAGCCCCTGCCCTTCTATCAAAATTTCCAACTCCTGCACGCGACCATATCGCTTCGTAGTAAACCGGTAGTGTATACGTACGCCGATGACGGCTCCCGTGTCTTCAGCTTGTATGAGACCTCAGCTGAATATCTTTCCTCCTACCCAGATGCTGTTTCCGGAGAAGAGCAAATTTACGCAGTCAACAAGCTTGAAAATCTGTACCTGGATGCCGGTCAAGTTCCAGCTTACCTTCGTTTCTTCTTCGCAACGATAACGAAAATTACCCTTGTTGAAGGATCGCAAGATGTTAATTGGTACTCCAAAGAACTTTCGCAGACACAGGCAAAACTCAAAGAGCAAGCGGAGTCTTTGATCTTGAGCCCAATGAAGATAACGCCAACGATGCCGACCTGGTATAACGTGGTGGCCACGGGTTATAGACGCCAGCAGTTGATAGAGCTCGACCTCTCGGTTAGTCGAGCGGGTGAGGTCAAAATCAAAAGTGAACGAAATCTGCTCGAACAGCTTCCCATAGTCGAGATAATCTAGCGTATATGCCCGTGGGGCCAGCTGTTCCATACAGATAAACGGTCGCAGATGGAAAGTTGGCACCATATGCGCACCACATCACCTGTTCGATTCAATCGCTGAACTGTTGCGATGGGGACAAGGTTTTGCAGCGGCCGAGCGAGCGGCTTATCATGTTTACAAAGAAAAGAAATTTTAGAGAGAGAGACGCCTCCACGCCGGGTTCTTCCGCACATTAAAATAATTCGAGGGGAAAGCCCCACTTACCTGCTTGACTCCAGTGTATTAACAATTTATAATCTCCTCAAAGTATTCTCCTGTGGGCAGTTTGTCTAATCGAGGAGTTCCCTGGCAGCTGATTTGTTCAGCAGGCGTTAGTAACAAGGTAAGAGGTTAGTCAGATGGTGCTCAAACGCAAGCGCGGCGCAACTTTAGGACTCGTTATAGCGACAACGTTCCTATTGTCGATTGTCGGCATAGCGATCGTCTTCTTCTGTCTGCTGCTCGGTGGAGCGCGAGAGCTTCAAAACGCAACCGACTCAGGCAACCTGAATGTGGCAAAGCAAAGTCTGCGCTACCCAAGCCTGAATGTCTTCGGCAACGGAAACCTTGACTTATCCGGCCCTCGCTTGCAGGAAGTGCAAACCAACTTCAGTCAAGACAAAGATGTGAACGGGCAGTTAGATTTGCTCACCTTCAATCGATGCGTCGGGCAAGTGATGCTCGTAGCCATGAACGCCAGCGTCGACAACGGACCAAACAACGCCGCTGTGCGCAATGCTCGTAACTTGATTAATCTGATCACCGACAATCAACAAGGTATCGGCACTTTGCTGGCTAACAAACTGGCCACAGATCATCAGATGGATTTGAACTTCTCCAATCTGGCTCAAATTGCCTCGCTGAGAATGTTGAGCAATCCAAACGGTTATACAAACACGACAACCGCGGCCAAAGAGGCATCATATATGGTGCCAAGCACGGCCAGCAATCTGGTTGTGGATCCGGGTTCTATTCCTCCGGCTTTCCTGGCCAGCGATCCCGGCTTCCTGACCAACAATTTTGTCAATCAGGCTGGTGGCACATATCTGAAAGGCTATTCCTTTATCTCAATTCCCTCTATCACTGACAATGCTAATTATCCGTTGATGGGCGTGCCCTTGTGCCCGACCCTCAAGCCCCACCTCATCAGCCTGACAGATTTCAACGCCCAAAGAGTGTCGCCTTTGCCGGCCGGCGGAGCAACTGCCAGCCGCGTTCCGCCAAACTCATTCAAAAGTGGTGGCAACGGTCTGGACGGGCATCCGCAACTTACGTTGGGCTCAATTTCGTGCTCCCTTGCCGGTTCCTTAACCAGCCAATACCTGGCTAATATTCCTTGCGGATTCATTGTCGTGGCCAACGGCAACGGCTTCACACCGACGGCCACGCCTGGATTGGTGCAGGTCGACAACAATGCCCAGGGTTTGATTGCAGGAGCATATGGTGGAAATGGCAGAGACATCTTCTCTGATGTTTTGATGTACAACACAGTCTTTGTCACCGCCGACGGTGCAATGACAGAAAATCCGCAAGTGATAATCGACATTCAAAACTTCAAAGCCGCCAACCCCGGTCAGCCTGTGCCAGCCAACCTGGCTAACGCTCTTGACGGTCCCAGTCCCAAGCAAACTTACGCCGATGGCATTCAAGTAAACGAAACACCTGCGGCCTGTACAAACTTGAATTCCTCAGCCGGTGCCATGAATCCAAACAGCCAATGCATTGCCAATTTGCCGTCAATGGCATCGGTTTACAACAGCAACTTGCCCCAGGCTGGTGCAGCCGGCACTTTGACTGGATTGATGGATTTGGAGAAAGAGAAAGCGGAAGTAATCGATCCCCGACCATGGGGCGGACCCGCGCTTGTAAGCGGTGTTAACGGCGCCTGTACAGGATTGAAGAACTTCCCAGCAGGCGGAATTCCAGCCAGTGCACCAGTCAACTTTGGAACACTGGGAACACTGGGGAGCCTGGTTAGCGGTTTTAGTGCCTATCCCGCATCAGCAGGAGCGGAATCTCAGATCTACAGCGCCCTGCTTTTGAAGATCAATCAGATAAAGCCTAAAATCAGCGGTCCTGAAGTGCAAGCCATTATGAACACTCCAATACCGATGGGCTCCATCATGTTCATCTGGATGGACGACAGTCAGGGAATGCACGTCACCACTGCGGCTGGTTTGCCATCCTGGATCAATCCAAACAATGTCTTACCGGATGGGTCCACGACCACAGCTCTAACCGGCGCGCAGGGAGTTTTTCGCAGCTACGTAGATATTCTGGACGAGCAAGGATTCCCCAGCCCGTGGGATTGCCCGGGCGGCCCAGCGAGCTATCAAAACGAAATGCAGTGGACCAATTCGTCTGGTTTCAACTGCCTGCAAGGCGTGCTGCGCTTCCAAAATTGCGCCAATGATGGCGGACAACCATGGAAGTGCCCCTGCTAATTGCATGTCGTGAGACCGCAGGTGGTGCCGCATGACACAGGCGGCCAAACCGAAAAATAAAACTGATTGGCTGGTGATGGCAGCTCTTTTGGCATGGCTGCTACCTAGTCTTTTTCAGTACTGCACAACCCAACCCAAACCAAATTCAACGGCAGTGCCTGCCACCATTACATCTGCAGGTATCCACGATGAGCAGATCGGAAGTAGAGTTTACGATGCATTTGCTGACTACGCGTATTCGATAAATGGCGCAACATACAAGGGACGCATGCAATCACTATCATTTATCTTCCCCGTGGCAGATTTTGGTGCCTTGTCCAACACGCAAGCCGTTGCCTTTGTCAGCACAACTAACCCGGCAGAGAGCTCAATCCCCACACTGGGAGAGCAATTCACTAAGACGATATTCTGGAATTACATTCTCTTTTTCATCAGCGGAGGCATCTGTGCGGTTATAAGAGGTCTTACTAAGATGAGCGGCGCGCACTATGATTCACGAAAACCGATGCGGCCTTTTTGAAGAGCGTCATCGTCAATGGCTTCTGTGATATTCATCCAACCTCCAACAATAAGGGGCAGTCGGTATTAACCATCGCTTCCCAACAGATCCTGCAATCTCAACTTTTCCCCACACTCTGAGCTGGCTTCCGAGAAACCAGGCAAGTCTACAAAAAGGTAACTTGACCAGAATCCTTCCATAAGGTACCATACATTTGTATGGTACCTTGCTACCTCATTTCATTTTCTTCTTGAGGTGAACAGCAATCGGCTGTTCCATTGAATTCGAATTGTAGATACCATATGTGGTGCATGGGCTTAGAGTTGCAGTGACTTGATCCAAGTTTAAAGAGTAAGCCCCCGTGCACTAAATCTTAGACAGACAGCGAGTCCATATCCAATCGGTGCGTCTTTGCTGTACTAGACAGGTAGCGCAATCGATTTATAATTGAACGCTTAAGATATCTGGTCGACAAGCGCATTACCGCCGATATGTTAAGGACGCACATTATTGCCACTCGGAAAGGAGTTTCAAAAATGACGTATAACGCGCTACTCAAATGTAATTTGAAAGAAGGCATGTTTCCTTCTGAATATGCAGTCTCGATACAAACAATTTCCGACGATGAAGTAGGTTTCTTTTGTCCAAAAGACCTAATTTTAGACGAAAAGCTTGAAGTTCAAGTGATTGAAAGACTGGAGAACAGGTCTCTGATTCGCCTTCCAGTTGAATCATTTAGTAGTAGCACGTTCATTGTGTCAAATGACTTGCTCAGCATGAATGTGGTGGCAGCGTAGAAAAATGCTCGGGTTAAATCAGTCGAAAGCAGAAGTGGTATCGTTGGTGGTGCCGAGCAATTGGACATTAGATGCTAAAAGCTCCGTTATTCTTCAGCCTACGACTCTTGCTGTTACTTCAACGTCTTCATAACCTTGACTGAATACGATGTGGATTCAATCGCTGATCGACTCCAGGAAAACTCGAATTCTTCAGGAAAATTCGGTGGACAGGGCACAACAAGTTGGCATCAAAGGCGCATTGGCGAAGTACTACTCAGGCACATGTTCGAACCTATCGAGAGTGACACCAAATTTGGTGCTGGAGAGACCGAGCGATCTGGCGACAAATCTCAAGTTGCCGGCCTTCCCTAGATCCACTTAGCGGGCAACGGATGTATGCTCTTAATATGAAAAGCATTACGACGAGCCTTAAGGCAAAAACTGCTTGGCGATTCTTTTCCTTTGCGCCGCTCTGGGGCTCTGCGGAGCCGTCCCGCGGCTCGGTTCTTTGGTCCGGGTTCTCCCGACTCATCTTCAGAGAGTTGGAGCGAAAATTGATTTTGGGCAACATTCAGGCGTGGTCGCTAATGCCAAAATTATTGACCAACTCGACAGCTACAATCGTTCGATCCACCTATCGCCTGAGACAGTCGCATGGTTCGAGCGCGGGCTTGCGAGCACCATGGCTGGTGATGAGAAAGCCTCCACCTATGCTTACAGTCGAGCTATTGCCCTAAACCCGAAGTATGCCTCTGCATTCAACAATCGCGGAAATGCGCGAGACAACCTCGGAGATAAGGAGGGAGCAATTAGTGACTACAAACGAGTGATCGAACTTAATCCGAAATTCGCCCCCGTATACAACAATCTTGGGGCTCTACAAGACGGGGCTGGAGACAAGGCCAGCGCTATGAAAAACTACAACAAAGCGATAGCCCTTTCTCCTTATAGTGACGTGCTCGACAATCGGGGAACTCTCAAACAGGATCTTGGAGATACTCAAGGCGCTCTGCAAGACTACAATCAAGCGATCAAACTGGATCCGACTTATGCGCGGGCTTACGGCAATCGTGGATCTGTGAGATCTGGTCTGGGAGACGAGACGGGTGCAATTGCAGACTATAGTGAAGCAATCAGGCTTGATCCGAATTATGCGTGTACGCAATGCGTGGCTCTGCTCGATCGTCTATGACGGACATGAAGGGTGCCATCCAGGACTATACAGAGGACATCAGATTGGACCCCAAAGACTCCTGGGCTTACGAAAGGCGTGGCTCCGCTCGATCATTCTTAGGAGATAGGAAAGGTGCCATAGCGGATTTTGAAAAAGCGATCCAACTTGACCCAAATTGCGCCTGGGCCTACTACGGTCTGGGCAACGCGCGTCGCGGCGGTCAGACGGAAAGGCAGCCATCGCAGCTTTTAGCAAGGCTATCGCTATTGATCCAAACTATGAGCTAGCTTATGCGGACAGGGGCTTTGACCGGTATCTTACGGGAGACAAGAAAGGGGCCATTGAGGATTTTGACCAAGTTGTCAGGCTCCAACCGAACCAGGGCTTTAACTATCTCATACGCGGCGATTTTCGCGCAGAATTTGACACCGTTGGCGCGATTGCTGATTTCGATCAATCCATCCGCCTTGGCACAATGAATCGCTGGGAGGCTTACTGCCGTTGCGGAGAAGCCCGGTCAAGAATTGGTGACAACTTGGGCGCTATCGAAGATTACGGAAAAGCTATTGATCTCGATCCGACAGAGGCACTGGCTCGCATTCCGACCTTATGCAAAAGCGCATTTCGAAGGAACACAGAGTTGGCTCCAAAGTGGCTCAAAGACCGTTTTAAGTAACGGCTTGTCCCGTGCGATCCATCCGACAATGTGTGCACCTAATGTGGTGCCAATGCTCGAATATGTACATCGGCTAAAATTTTGCCAGCACCCCTGGCGGGGCTCGGAGCACGCGGCCGGCCTCGCCGACCGCGCACTCCGGCCTCGCGCGCGCAGAAGCCTGGAGATTTAAAAGTTGTGTGTAACCTCAAGCGTTGATCAAGGCATCACTCTTGCAAACAGCTGCATGACTCAACCTTGGATATCTCAACGATATCCGACGCCACTGCAAAATACGTGCAGTCGGCTCCAAACACAGGAATTTAATGATTCTTCCATTGGTGGCATTTGTTTTGAATTCGCTAGTGCCTTCAATGTTTCACCGGCTTATTCGGCGTGATGAAGAGATCGTCCAGATCGCCTGCTTTCAATTGCCCATTTTTCGAAAACATGAGGGCACCGCGATCGGCACACGGGTGATAGCTTGGATCAAGTTGGAAAAATTCGGCGGGTTTTTCAACAGTTTTTACACTGGTAGTGTCCATCATGGCGACGGTCCTGCCGCGCAACAAACAGCGCACGCGAACAGGCAGTCCGTATCCGGTTGGAATGCCGCAGGCTTGCGACCAGGCGTCGCTTGCAGTTTTGTCACAGGGTGTTTGCAAGCATGTCCAAAACTCGATAGTAATCTGTCCCGTACCCGAACTGGGTATTAATGCGGCCACGTATTTAGTACATTTGAGACCGCAGATGGTAGTATCTTCCATCTTTTTCACCGATCCATTCTTCAGCTGAAGCTCCTCACCATTATCGTCTTGGAACAAATGTTTGCTAACCGATTCGAGCATATAGGCTTTGTTTTCCGGGTTGATTACAATCAGTGAGCCAACGTTTTTCTTAGTCCATAACACCCAACCATTTCGCCCGCCAGCCTTCAGCGCGCGCGAAGAAACGAACTGTAGACCTCCATCATATGGAAATCCAAAGCCTTTCAGCTCCAGACAATGCAGAGG
>Ga0182024_10013744_pt1 | contig 15752 bp, 11 predicted proteins | sample P32metaG_FD_120480 | JGI IMG/M metagenome (GOLD analysis project Ga0182024, IMG submission 120480) | Permafrost microbial communities from Stordalen Mire, Sweden - P3-2 metaG (Illumina Assembly) | ecosystem: Environmental > Terrestrial > Soil > Wetlands > Permafrost | place: Sweden: Stordalen... | reverse complement strand
GCCATCGAAAGCTTCCTTGCACCGGCTTCCCGCAAAGGTTTGAGGAGATGTCAATTACGCGTAATTATAGGCAGCGAGATTTGGGTTATGAAACGGCTTCTAAGCGGGCGCTGAGGTAACGGTTCCCGCGAATTTCATGCGATGCGCTGATGTGGGAGCGGCGTTCCCGGGTCAGCGGTCTTACCCGACATTTTGGCGGCTTTGTGCGCGATCCAGATCTGGCGGACCAGATAAGCGATGATCGCGACATTCAGGATGAGCAGCAGCACCTTCATTACGGTGGCGTGCTCGCGGATTTCATAGATTTCAATCGGCAGCAAGCCGGACGTCGTAATGACCGTCAGGTATTCCGCCCATCGCCTGTGTAACAGCAAGCCAACGCCTTCGACGAAGAAGAGGGCGGCATAGATGAAGGTGCCGACGCTGAGCTCGTGCAGGCGTTTGCGGGGGATGCCGGTTATTTTTTCGATGGCGGTGTGCAGGTAATGGTTTTCGGGATCAACGCGAATGTGCCGTACCCAGCCGGCGAGGGTGAGGGCGATATCCGCGTTGATCAGATGACGCACCGCCATCGCGACGATGAGCAGCAGCAGCGCTTTAAGGATCGCAAATGCGCCGATTAGCAGAATCAGGCGATTTGACTTCTCGGGTTGAGCAATTGGCATAGGGCTTCTCTGACTATATCGGCAGCACGATAACGTCCGCCGGGTCAATCGCGGCGTAGACCGATGAGCCGGACTCCATCGGTGTCATTGCGTTGTCCGTAAGCAACGCGTGCAGGTGGCGGCCAGATTCGGTGGTGAGCAACACTTGCCGCGTGGCCCCGCGGAAGATGGACCGATCGATCGTCGCGCGAAAGCACGCGCAGCCGGCGGTTGGCTCGGAACAGATTCGGATTCTTTCGGGGCGGATGGAGATTGAACCGACGCCGGTCGGAGGAGTTGCACTTTCCGGAATTTGAAAGCTCAAGCCATCGCGGGTTTGGATCGTAACTTTGCCCGATTCTCGAGCGGTTATCGTCGCCGGCATCACATTGGCTTGCCCGAGGAAATCCGCGACAAATGCCGTCGCCGGCTGGCGATAGACCTCGGCGGCGGGACCGAGCTGCTCGATTTTTCCATGATTCATCATCGCGATCCGATCGGACATCGTCAGCGCCTCTTCCTGGTCGTGCGTCACGAAGATGAAGGTGATGCCGACCCGGGTCTGAAGGGCTTTCAGTTCGACCTGCATCGCGCGACGCAGCTTGGCATCGAGGGCCGCCAATGGCTCGTCGAGCAAAAGCACGCGAGGCTGGCAGACCAGCGCGCGGGCCAACGCGACGCGCTGGCGCTGGCCGCCGGAGAGCTGCGCGGGTTTACGGGCTTCGAAGCCCGTGAGCGAAACGAGCTCGATTGCTTCAGCGACGCGTCGCTTGCGTTCATCGCGTGGGGTTCGTCTTACGCGCAAGCCGAAGGCGATATTTTCGGCAACGCTCAGATGGGGAAACAGGGCATAGTTTTGGAAGACCTGATTGACATTGCGTTTATGGGGCGGGACGCCGGTCACGTCGGCGTCGTCGAGCAGGATGGAGCCGGTCGAAGGAGTCTCGAAGCCGGAGATCATGCGAAGCAGTGTCGTCTTTCCGCAGCCGGATGGGCCCAACAAAGTGAGAAATTCGCCGGTCTCGACGCGAAGATCGACCCCGGCCACCGCCGTTGCATCGCCGAATCGCTTGCTGACATGCTGAAGTTCAACCAAATGCTGTATCTCCCACAACCTATGAGCGGACATCTTAATGCTAAAGATGAGTTCCGATAACTGTTTTGCCCTGATAAAGCTGTTCGGCGGCGGGAGCTTGCACCGATAGAGCTTCCGGACGTTCCGCAGCGGAAGCGAAGTTATCGGTCCATGCCCTTGCCAATCGGCGGGGGCCAACCTGATAATCCCGGCCCGGTTCATGCCCACATGAACCAGGCAGTTGCCGATCGCGGGGAATATACGGGGCCCCGATCGTCCAAAGATCACGCGGCTGATGCGGCGCGGTCTGCAAAAAAGGAAGCGGTGAGCTTCCAATTGGAAGCTTAGGAAAGGAGTGCGTCTTGCGTTCTCGATTTCGCATAAGCTCGGTTCGCCCGCTGGCGGCGCTGGGACAGGGATTGGCCCTCTCGGCACTGGCGCTCAGCGCCGGCTGCGACACCAAGGGCTTTCTCGATCCGACCGAAATGGGTCGGTTTCAGAAAGATTCGCTGGTGATGCCCGTTGTTTCCCAAGTTGACCCGGCCGTTGAAGAGCCGGATAACCAGTGGGCCAACGCCGTCGATCCTACTGCCGAAGATCTGAAAGCCTACACCGGCGACTACCGCATCTCGCCCAACGATCTGATTCAGATTCAGATCTCGGATCTGACCGGCCCCAACACTGAGACGGTGAAGCAGTCGCGCGTCACCGAGAGCGGGAACATCAGCCTGCCAGTGCTGAAGGATTCAATCCACGCGGCGGGGCTGAGCGAAATTCAGCTCGAGCGCGCGATCGTCGCCGCTTACAAGAACGCGCAGTTGATTGAAAACGCCACGGTATCGGTGACCGTCATCGAAGCTCGCGGTCGTGCATTTACGATCCTCGGCCAGGTTGGGCGAGCCGGACAGTATCCGATCGTCGACTCCGATTTCCGCCTGCTGAATGCCGTTGTGCTAGGCGGAGATATCACGTCAACGTTTGTCGATTATGTCTATGTGATGCGCAAGCCCGAGCAGCCCGAGACGCCGGCAGCGCCGACGGGAGCCATGCCAACATCGGCGCCGGCGACGGCGCCCAGCTCGGATGATCTGGCTCCCAAGTCCACCAGCATGGCCGATCCGGCGGATGGCGTGCAGCGGCCGCAACGGCTGGTCACCGCCGCCGACCAAAGCTTCGACGGATTCCATGACTACGGTTCCGGCGAGAATGTTCGCGTTATCCGCGTGCCGTATCAGGCGCTGCGGAATGGCGAACTCAAGTATAACATCACGATTCGCCCCGGCGATGTGGTCTACGTCGCTCCGCCGCAAACGGGTTTTTACTTTATTGGCGGGCACGTGGTGCGACCGGGTTCATTTCAATTGCTCGGCCAGCCGATCACGCTCCGGCAGGCAATCATCGGCGCCAGCATGCTTGACGGCCTGGCGATTCCGCAGCGCACCGAGATTGTGCGACACATCAACCCGGGCCACGAGGTGATCGCTCGAATTGACCTGGCGAAGATCTTTGCCGGCGAATCGCCGGACCTTTACATTAAGCCCGGGGATCAGATTATGGTCGGGAGCAATGCGTTGGCGCCGTTCCTGGCGGCGATTCGCGGCGGGTTCCGCATTAGTTACGGGTTCGGATTCCTTTTCGATCGCAACTACGCCTATCCGACGAGCCAGGGTATCCCGTAACCTCATTAATCGTTATCGGAGTCATAGCCGGGCTCGCAATGACCTTGCGAGCCCGGTTTTTTTGGGTCCTTGATTGGGAATTTCGCGAAACCTTTCCGGGGCTTTTCATGTCTTAATCTTGAAGCGATATAATTCCGAAGGGGTCATTGGGAATAGGTTTGCAGACCGGGCTGAGGGTCGAATCGGGCCAGGGCGTTTTGAACAGGCCTACCGAAAGTGCCGTATAGTCTCGTTACTGAGCGTTCCGCGGGCGGAGGCGATGTTTCACTGTGAGTTTGAGCCAAGCACCGATTAATTATGCGTTGCCGAAATCCGCCACCCCTGCGGATCCGGTTAGTATTGCGGCGTTGCGAGCTGGCATTCTCGCGACGCTGTTTATTGCGCTCTTCTGGCCAAACCTCTGGCGGCTTTGGGGTAAGACGAATCCCATCAGCGGCGAAGCCGAGTGGCAGCACGCGCTGCTTATCCCGTTTATTGGCTTGCTCTATCTGTATACAAATCGCGAGCAACTGGCCGCCACGAAGGTTCGGCCGGGCTGGCTTGGCGCTGTCATCATGGTGGCCGGCATCGCGGTGTTTGGCTACGGGATCTGGCCGGGGCAGAACGACTTTGTCAAAGACTTCGGGATGGTTGTCACGCTGTTCGGCATGGTGGCCCTGACGGCCGGGTGGCAGGTGATGAAGATCGCATGGTTTCCCATTGTTTTTCTCGTATGCGGGATTCCCTGGCCGGGATTGGTCTATAGCTGGGTGGCGGGGCCGTTGCAACGAATTGCGGCCCAGGTGGCGGTTGTCGTGCTAAGGGCGACGGGCGTCGAGGCCGACACGAGCGGGACCAAGATCATCATGCCGATGGCCAATAACGGCGCTGGCCGGGCGCTGAACGTCGCCGAAGCTTGTTCGGGACTGAAGGCGCTAATGACCTTCATCACCCTGGGGGCGACGATTGCCTTTCTCTTGTCTTCGTCGCGGCCGATGTGGCAGAAGATTTTCATCGTTCTGGCGGCGATTCCCATCGCGATTTTCTGCAACGTCATGCGCGTGACCGGACAGGGGCTTCTAGACCATTACGTAAGCACGCAGCTTTCAGAGAGTTTTGCGCATCAGTTCGTCGGCATCGTGATGATGATCCCGGCATTTATCATGCTGTTCGCGGTGGGTTGGATTCTGGATCGGTTATTCATCGATCAACTTGAAGAAGATGACGTGGCCAGGAAGAAAATCATTATCCGTCGGTCCAGCGCACAGCAAGGGGGGCCGGGATGAGTTTGGGCGGCGTGATCAAACGCGTATTTACCAAGCCGGACTTCGTGGCCGCGGCGCTCGTGCTGGGTATCGCGGCGGCGGGGATGAACTTCGCCACCGACTACCTGATGCTCCACTTCCGCAAGCTGCCGGTGCCGATGCGCTGTTCGGCATTGGATGCTTCCGATGGGATCCCATCGAATCTCGGCAAGTGGGTGTTGGTTTCGACGGACAAGCCGCTCGACGCCGACACGGAGCACGTGCTCGGCACCGACAAGTACATTCAGCGCCGCTATGTAAACAGTGACATTGTCGGCCCGGATGCGATTCGACATTTGACCGGGCTGGCTGGTGACGATCGCGACCGTCAACTCAACGAGCTGATGTCACAGCATCCAGAAGCCGTCATAGACATGGGTATCTTTTATTACACCGGCTTCGTCGACACGGTGGCGCACATTCCCGAACGCTGTTACATCGCCGATGGATTCGACATCAAGAACTCCGAGATTCAGCACGACCAAACCGTCGGCACGCTGCCCAATGGCTCGCCGCGAAAGATTGATTTCAGCTTCCTGAGCTTTGAAGATGCTTCTGGCCGCAATCGCATGCCGACGAACGTTGGATATTTGTTCCATGTTGACGGGCATTACGAAAGTTCATCGCTCGGCGTCCGCCGAAGCCTGCAAAGTCTGACCGAACGCTACGGCTATTACGCAAAGGTCGAATTGAAAACGCTCGGCACGAACGGCGAAGGCACTTCCACTCAAGATCAGCAGAAAGCGCTTGCGGCGATGAAGGATTTTCTTGCGGCGTTGCTGCCGGACGTCGAGCGAATCATGCCCGATTGGAAAGCACTGCACGAACCCGGCGCGAAGTTGCCGGTTGACCCCCACTGATCTCAACACCGAGTCAACGTCAATGGCAAAAAGAGTAAATATTGGGTTTCTAATTGGCCTCACGGTGGTGATCGGGGGCGTCGCGGTCGGCGGGTTTGCGCTGTTCTATTTGTCGCATCACAGCAGCAAATACTACCTCGATCATTCGCTGCAAGCGGAGGCCAAGGGCGATCTCCCACTTGCGGCCGGATACATGGGGCCTGCAATCGTCAAGGATCCTTCCAATAAGTCGCTTTACATCCGTCAAGGAGACTTGTACGCGCGGCTGGTTTCAGAAGACCCGCGCTATCTCGGCAATTCCGAAACCTCTTATCACCGCGCGCTAGAGCTGGATCCCGGCTATCCGGATGCAATCAATCGTCTGCTGACGAATGACATCGGTCGTGTGCGAAGCGGCGCGAATTCGCCCGCAGCCTTCAAAGAACTGAAAGACATCGCCGACAAGGGGGTTGCAAGCGACAGCGGCAACCCGCATTACGCGACGTGGTCGGCGATCGCCGTTGTGCAGCCGTGGCTGATGACCCTGAGCCAGGCATCGCCCACGATTGATCGAATTTCCAATTCGCTGGCTGACATTGCAAAGCAGCATCCGGAGGAGTCCGAGGCGGCATTCTACGCTTCCCTCGTACAGCTGCGGCGGGCGCAGGAGTACCGCGCGACCAAGCAGGACGACAAAGCCAAGGCGCTGCTTGATGAGGTTGCCCAGCGTCACCAGGCAGCCGCTAAAGCCAGTCCGCAAGACGCCGATGTGCAACTGCGAGCGTCCCAGGTATTCGCACAGATTGCCTCGCTTGATCCCGATCGCAAAGCCGAGTTCACGGAGCAGGCCAAGGCCGCGGCGACAGCCGCACGCGCGAACGCCAAGCCCGATGACGAGATGTTTGATGACATCTGTCATTGGCAGATTTTCTCGATGACGCAGGAGAAGGCGTCGCGCGACGAGATCGAAAAGGCGTACGTCGTCTGGTCTACAGCTCGGCCACACGATGCTCGCGTTCGACTGGAGCACGCTCAGTTCCTGGGTAGCGATCCCGCCCATCGCGGCGAAGCGATCGCGCTGTTGTCCGCGCCGATTACGCCGGACCCCTCTGTCACAGGCTTCGCCGCGCTTCAGGCCAAGGGCAACGAGCGTGCGATTCTCGTGGCGCTGAACAACCTGCGCGCTGACGACGCTTTCACCGCCCGACCCGCTGGACGAACCGAGCTGCTCACTGCCATCGACCAGGATCTGACCCGGATTCAGGACATGGGGCTCGGCGAGGACGAACCGCTGCTGAAGCTGCGCGGGAAATCGCAGATGCTGCACGATCAGCCGATTGAGGCCGTCAAGAGCTTCGATCGCGCCCAGGCGATGATCGGCGCCAACGCAATCGACCTTGATTTATGGAACCAGCGACTGCGGGCATACCTCGTCACCAACCAGACCGGCGTCGCTATGCGCATGATGGAAGATCTGCTGACGCGGATGCCGGGCAATAGCGATCTTCGCGCTCGTCTGGCCCGGCTTTACCTGGACACCGGGCAGACCGACAAAGCGGCTGAGCAAATCAAGGCGCTTGACGCCAATCCGCCCAAGAATCCTGAATCGATCTCCTTGGTCGAATCGATGAAAGTGCTCCTGCTTCAGCAGGAGGCGAATGGGAAGGGGGCAAAAGACCTGCTCTCTAAGTATCCCGAACAGACTCGCGACCAGCGGCTGCAGAAGGCTCACATGGCGGCCGATGTCGGGGAAAATGACGAGGCGGTTCGACTCTACCGGCTTGTGTTGCACGATGATCCCGCGGATGCGCAGGCCGGCACCGGCATCGTGTCGCTTCTGCTTCGCGAGAACAATAAAGCCGACGCGCTAAAGGTCGCTGAAGACGCGCTCAAAGCCAAGCCCGACAATACTCGCTGGAAAAGCCTGCACGATCAACTTGCGGCCAATTCGCCGGAGTTACTGTTAAAGGTGCAGGAAGATCTGATCAATCAGCTTCCTGACCCGCTTATGCGCGAGCTGCAACTGGCAGAACTGGCCATGACGCACGGCGATATGGACGGAGCGGGCAAGCACTATGCCGCGGCTGAAAAGATCGACCCGAAAGCGCCCCGCGTTCTCATCGCGCGAATCGGTTATCTGATGCGGCAGGGCAAGTACGACGATGCCGCCCGCGCCGTTGACGATGCCGCAACAGCGAACGCGGATCGCATGAACGGCCTGTCGCTTCGCACGCGGTTTGCGCTGGAGCGCAAAGATCGCGACGGCGCTCTGAAATATGGGAACCAATTAATCAGTCAGTATCCCGAGTTTGCGGTTAACTGGCTTCTTTACGGCCAGGCGCAACAGGCCACGGGACAATTGCGGGAAGCGGTCACCAGCATGGATCAGGCGCTGCAGCGGCAGCCTAACATGGTTGAGGCGTTCCGGATCAAAGCCGTCTGCCTCGAATCGCTTGGCCAGTACGGTGATGAGAAAGATGCGATCGCGACCGCGCGCCGCCTTGCGCCGGAAGACAAAACCCTTCGCGATCTTGACCTGAACTGGGAACTGCACCACGGCGACGCCGACAAAGTCGTCGCGACATGCCAGGATCTGCTGACAAAAGAGCCGAGCGCGGCGGTTTATGCGGCATTCGCGCAGGCTTCGCGCGTCGCCGCGGATGCCAAATATCGGGGCGACCCCGCCGCGTACAAGCAAATGCTCGAGAAAGCACGTGCCGCTCTCGACGACGGTTTCAAGCGATTCGGCCAGACCCCAGACGTGTTGCGGCTGTATGGCCCCCAGGCGATGGTGCTGGACGGACTGGGCGACACCGCGGGCGCGGAGAACACGCTGAAGCAGTATGCCGCGCGTCCCGAAGTCGCCGCCAGCTCGGATCCAAACCAGGAACTGGCCAAATTCTACGAGACGCACAATCGAATCCCCGAAGCCGAAGCGCAGTGGAAGGAAGTTTACAGAAAATCTGGCCAGGGCGTGGAAGCCGAATTGGCGCTGGCTCAGTTCTACGCGCGGCACGGGAAAACGGACGATGCTCTTAAGGTGCTGGAGGCCAATCCCTCGGATCGGCGCGTTCAGCGGCAGCGGATTGAATCGTTGCTCGCAATGGGTCGTTTCGCCGATGCCAAGACGGCGCTTGTCAACGCATATGGAAGTAATCCGACCGATCCCGCGGCCCTCTACTTTCGCGGCATTATTGAATTGAACAGCGGCGATTCGATCGGCGGCGTGAACGACCGACAACCTCCCGCGATCGCGATCCCGACAATGTGATGACGCGGATCTGGCTCGCCAGGGCGATGTTGGCACGCGGCCAACGTGATGATGCGGTCGTTCAGCTTGAGTACGCCTTGCAGCGTGCGCCGCTCCGGGACGACGTTCGCCGCCTCCTTCTGGAGGCTTACCAGAGCCCGCAACCGCGTTGGGCTGACTTTGATCGCGTGGTGCTCGACGCCGAGCAGAATCCCACCCTCAACCTCAATCCGCAGTGGTATCAATTCTACGCGCGCGGTCTGTCGCAGCGCGGTCAGTATGATGGCGCGAAGCAACAGATCCTCGCCGCCCAAAAGCTTGCCCCCGACTCGACGGCCTTACAGGACGAGTATGTAAATATCCTTGTTCAAGCGAAGGATTGGCAGAATGTGTTGACGCAGACTGACCAGCAACTCGCCGCGGGCCGCAAGGATGGAATGATTTACGGCCGGCGTGGCGTGGCCCGGGCTGGATTGGGCGATAAGACCGGCGCGCTGCGTGAATTCGATACGGCGATAGCCATCTATAAGGTCGGCGGGAATCCCAATGGCATCGCCGACGTGCTGGTTACGATGAACAACACCGTCGCGCCGGATGAGGCGCTGGCCCGTGTCAACCTGCTTCCCGAGAGTCCCGCCCGCGACATGCTCACCGCTCAGATCTACGGCGACAAGCAAGACTTTGCCCATGAGGCGCAAACCGCCCAAAGCGTGCTGACAAAGTATCCCAATGTGCCCGATACGATGAAAGCCGACGTGTACAGTACCGAGGCAACGGCGTATCTCTCGATGTCGCAATGGGATAAAGCGCATCAGGCCTACGACAGCTTGCTCAAATACCGCCCCAATGATCTGGTCGTGTTGAACAACGTTGCTTATCTGCTGGCGGATAAGATGAACGCGCCCCTTGACGCTAAGTCTTATAGCAAACGTGCTTACGACATAGCGCAATCGCAGGGCGGGGTGCCGGGAATCACCGACACGCATGGCTGGATTCTGACGCTATGCGGCGGCCGCGATGCCCAGCAAGGGTTGGGAATCCTGCAAAATTTGGTGGATTCTAATCAGAATCTCACGAAGTCGCGGTATCACTTGGCCGTTGCTTACCAGCGTGCGGGAAATATGGCTGACGCTGCCGAGCAACTGAAGATTGTGCAGTCGCAAATTGCCCAGCTTCAGAAGAACCATCAGCCCGTGGACGCCGAATTATTGGACGGAGTGAAGAAAATGGCCGAGCAAGTCCGACAAAAAACAGGTACGCCGTGATTTCGGCCTTGTTTTGCTAAAAATGGAGCCGGTTGTTCGTATGGTGTGGTATATTTGACGGCGGATAGGGGCCCGCACCTGGGTTTCAGCGTTGCGGGGCATACGAGCCAATTTGCTGATTTAGCGCTGGATGCGGTTCGTGGCGGGCGAGTTGGCCGTCGACAGGAGTGGTGAGATATGACGACGTTACCTCAGACGACGCCGATGCGTCTGCCCCGGCCGACGCCGACGCATTTGGCGATTCCGAACGCCAACGGGCATCCGGTTCACATTCCATCGGCCCCCGCAGCGCCCGGCCTGACGATTCAGGATGTCGTGCGGATTATCCGCGCGAATCTCTGGCTCATCGTGTTGTTTGCCGTCGTGTCGGCTGTCGGTGGCTTCTTCCTGAATAAATGGCTGGCCGCAAAGTATCCGCGGTACATTTCCACGGGCTGGATTGAAGTTCACACGCCCAACGAACTGCCGATGATTGATGCCGACAGCCATGTCGTCATGAATTCCGCCAGCCCGCAAGCCGTTGAAATCGAACAAACCAAGCAGGCGACACTCATGCGCGCCCGCTACTTCCTCAGCGGCCTACTGCAGGATTCGGACGTTCAGCAGACAACGTGGTTCAAGAGCTGGGACGGTCGCATGGATGATGCCAAGGCCGACCTCGAGCGCAATCTCGAGATCGTTCCGCGAAGTAACAGCAATCTGATCTCCATCGGAATGTCGACGCATGTCCCACGCGATGCAATGGTCATCGTGAAAGAACTTATCAAGCGGCATGTGCAGGAACGAACCGATCTTCTGCACGAGATGGAGCAGAAGCAGTCTGAAACCCTCGGGAGCCTCATTCAAGGATACAAGGACACGATTCAGCTCCTCGAAAATCAGATGCATACGCAGGCCAACCAGCTTGCTTTGCACCTCAGCACCAGCAGTGATGGCGCGGCGGGCGGTTTGGACGCGGAACTGTTGCAGGCCATTGCCCAGCAGTACCGCTCGAACGGGGAATTTGCCGAGGCTAAGAGCGTTTACGAGAGCTTCGATAAGGAATTGAAGAGCAAGATCACACCGATTGAACTTCAGGAAGAGATGGCTCGCTCTGGCGCGAATATTGGCCAGGGTTTGGTGGAAAACCTCATCGAAGCACTGTCGGCGATGGAAACCGTTTACGGTCCTGAAAGCCCGCATGTGAAACGGCTTCAGCAGCAGCTTGACGATGCGCGTCAGCACGCGGACGCTAGCCAGGAATCGCGCAAAGATGACATAATCTCTGGCATGGAGGCGAACTACGCCCGCAAAATGCTGGTGGCAAAAGCGCAGTATGACGAGGCCACCGCGGAGCTGGAGAAGGTCAAGAAGGAACTTGTCGTTAAGAACGCGGGCAAGAGCGAATATCACAAGCTAGAGCTGGATTGGACTAACAGTCGCGAAATGCTTCAGAAGGCGCAAGCTCAGCAGCGCTCGGTTCAGCTCGCCCTGGACTCCAACAACTGGAGTACGGCAGTTCCCTACGGCGAACCGGATATGCCCGAATCCCCGTCCTTTCCGAAGCTTTACATCACCATGGCGGCCTCACTCATGGTGGGCCTGATGCTCTCGCTCGGCATCGCGTTCCTCCGCGAGTTCACCGACAACAGCGTTCGCTCGCCGCGGGACATTCAGAAGATTGGCCAGCTCAACCTGCTGGGCATGATTCCGCACGAGGCCGACGACCCCGAAGCGGCGCAGGCGCGCCTGCCGCTGGCGATTTTCGAGGCGCCGAACTCGATTATTGCCGAGCAATTCCGCCAGGTCCGCACGCGTTTGCAGCACTCGGCGTCGCTCGACACCGTTCGCAGCCTGCTCGTCACCGGCACCGCGCCTGGAGATGGCAAGACGATGGTTGCCTGCAACCTCGCCGCCGGCTTGGCCCTCAATGGCCGCCGCATTCTGTTGGTCGACGCCAACTTCCGTCGTCCGCAGATCCATGCGGTGCTCAATATTCCCAACGACGTCGGCTTCGGCGACGTGCTCAATTCGCTCGATCTTTTCGAAAGTGCGGTTCGTCCGACGGAAGTGCCGAATCTCTCGGTGCTGCCGTGCGGCGTGAAGGCAACTAATTCAACTGAGCTTCTCGAAAGCCAATTGCTGATCGACTTCATCGAGCGTGCGTTGGAAGAATACGATCACGTGATCTTCGACTCCGGCCCGTTGCTGCTGGTTTCGGAAACAGCGGCGTTGGCTCCGCGCGTCGACGGTGTCGTTACCGTGGTTCGCGCTCGCGGCAACAGCCGGGGCATGCTCCAGCGGCTCCGCGATCAGCTCCGCCAGCTCAAGGCGGAGAACCTGGGCGTGATTCTCAACGCTGTCCGCTCCACCAGCGGCGGCTACTACGCCCCGATGATCAAGTCGTACTACGCGTACCATCAGAACGGGTAGTTCTGACTTCAAACTCAAAGCTCAACGATGCCGCTCGAGTTTTCGAGCGGCATCTTGCTTGGTGTCTCCACACTCCAAATCATCAAAACTCACGAGATGTTTTCGAAAGTCCAGGGAGCTCGCTGCGGCCGCGAGAGCCATTTGTCGGCTTCGGGATCATTCACGAATTGCTGCTTCTCTGGATCCCATTCAAGCCGGCGTCCCAGTCGCATCGAAAGCACGCCGAGGTGACAAACGCTGATCGATCGATGGCCAACTTCGGCCGGCGCGATCGGCTGCTGGCGCGTGCGGATGCACTCGAAGAAGTTGCCCTTGTGATCCTTGCTCACCGGAAGACGGTGCTGTTCTTCAACCGGCTCTTCAAGGAATTCGCGCTTGCTGGCTTGGATGTCGCCGCGGGTGACCCAGAGCCAGCCATCGGTTCCGTCGAAGCGAACGCCATTGTGGTAAGTGCCCACGCCCTTGCGAATCACGCCGCCGAAGCCCGTATCGTCGGGGGTGCTCATGCAGATATGTCGCACGCCGTTTGAGTAGGTGTACTCGACCCGGTAATCGGAAAATGCGGTGTATCCACCCGGCTTCATGCTGGCGCAGGGCTTGCCGTCGATCGCGGTCGGCCCGCTGTGGTCCATGTCCATCGCCCAGAGCGCGATGTCGTTGTGATGCGCGCCCCAATCGGTCATCGTGCCGCCGGAATAGTCGAACCAGTAACGGAACGTGGTATGACATCGCTCCGGCACATAATCCACCATCGGTGTCTGGCCGAGCCACATGTCCCAATCCAGTTCGGGTGGAACCGGCTTGGAAGCGAACGGCCCGTCGTTCAATCCCGCCGGCAGGATGACGCGCACTTCGCGAAGCTTTCCGAGTCGTCCGCTGCGAACGATCTCGCACGCCAGCCGGAATCGCGCATCGGATCGCTGCTGGCTGCCGACTTGCAGGATTCGCCCGCTGCTCTTAACCGCCTCAACGAGCCGCTTGCCCTCGTTAATCGTCAGCGTCAGCGGCTTCTCGGAATAGATATCCTTGCCGGCTTTGAGCGCGTGCAGATTGACCAGCGTGTGCCAATGATCCGGCGTGGCGGTGATGACCGCGTGGATGTCGTCGCGCTCAAGAACCTTTCGAAAATCCTTGTAAGGTTGCGCCTTGAATGTCGCCGCCGCTGTCTGCGCGTGACGATCATCCAGATCGCACACGGCGACGATGTTGCAGAAGGGCTGTGCCTCGTGCGCATCGGCGGTTCCGCGTCCGCCGCATCCGATCAGCGCGACATTCGGCTTATCGTTAGCCGAAGTCGGCTGCTGCGGTTCAGCGGCATCAAGTGTCTGTTCCACGAACCATGCCGGCAGCGCAGCAGCGACCGCCGCCGCGCCGGCTGACTTCAGTAAACCACGTCGTGACTGCATGCGCTGGCTCCAGAAATCCGTGCGAGAATGTGGTGCTCGTTCACTGCATATTCCGTAAGGCGCTCGATGGAGCGTCCGTGACATGGGCATCCAGCCCATGCGAACGATCCTCATCTTTGATTGACGCCGCCATTTCGATGGACCAAGCTCGAAGCGAAGCGTTCTTTTTTGCTTAACGTCATCGCGAAGGGAAGCACCGCCGATACCGCCAGCGGCGAGCTGTGTCATTTGGTTGGTGCGTCGTCCGAACAACGAAGGTCGCCAGCATGGGCTGGAAGCCCATGTCACAGACGCTCAATTGCCGCGATCGTCTCGCTGTCTCAATTCTCTCGGTCGCTCGTGACGGACTACACCTTGACGTCCTGCGTCCACAAGTGAACGTACTGAAGTATTTACCGTGTGTTGCTTTCGATTTCGCGTCACATCTTGCCGAGCAGAATTGCCAGCAGACCCTTTTGAACGTGCAGGCGATTTTCCGCTTCCGGGAAGACCAGCGATTGTGGGCCCTCCATGACCTTGTCGCTGATTTCCAGCCCGCGATACGCCGGCAGGCAATGCAGCACGACTGCCTGTGACGGCGCCGCTGCCAGCAGGCTCTCATCCACCTGATACCCGGCAAAGTGCTGCACGCGCCGAGCTTTCTCGGCCTCCTGGCCCATGCTTACCCAGGTATCCGTGACAATCGCATCGGCATTCGCAACCGCCTTCCTGGGATCATCAATTACTTCAAAGCTCATCCGCGGCGACTGACGCTTGATTGCCAGCACATCGTCCACCGGCAGCTCATAGCCCGGCGGCGCCGCCAGCACGAAATCCATCCCGAATTTTCCGCATGCCATCGCCAGCGAGCGGGCGACGTTGTTTCCATCGCCGATGAACGCCATCCGACGCCCGTTAAGATTGCCGAATCGTTCATGCAACGTAAGCAAATCGGCCATCGCCTGGCACGGGTGGCTATAGTCGGTCAATCCGTTGATCACCGGCACCTTCGACCACTTGGCCAGATCGAGCACCTTCTGATGCTCGAACGTGCGCGCCATGATTCCGTCGCACATGCTTGCCAGGACGCGGGCAACATCCTGAATCGGCTCGCGCGTGCCGAGCCCAACCTCCTCTTGCCGAAGCAGCAAACCGGTGCCGCCCAGGTGAGTCATCGCAACCGCGAAGCTCACCCGCGTGCGCAGAGAAGGCTTCTCGAAAATCATCGCCAGCGTTTGGTTTTTCAGAATGCGGTCATTCGCACCCGTTTCGCGAAACTGCTTCTTCAGATGAAGCGAAACGTTCAGCAAATGTTGCAGCTCGTTGGATGAGCAATCGGAAATATCAATGAAGTGCGTCATGGAAGCTCCGACGGGGCGCGGGAGAAAGCCGGCGGCTACAGGACGATTTCCGTCCCGATGCCGGCTTCGGTATAGATTTCCAGCAGGACCGAGTGGGGGATACGGCCATCAATGATGTGCGTTTTGTTGACGCCGCCGCGAAGGGCAACGATGCACGCCTCGACTTTCGGGAGCATGCCGCTGCTGATAACGCCGTTCTTCACCATCTCGTTGATCTGCTCGAGATTGACGCTGCGAATCAGGCTCTCAGGATCTTTAGGGTCGGAGCGGATGCCGTGGGTATCGGAAACGACGACGAGCTTCTCGGCTCGCATTGCCGCCGCGACCGCGCCCGCTGCCGTATCGGCGTTGACGTTTAACCGTCCGCCGGCATCGTCGCGCGCGATCGTCGCGATCACCGGAATCGAGTCGGCCTGCACCAGAAGTTGCAGCAACCGGTTGTTGACCGCCTTCACTTCCCCGACGTAACCCAGATCAATTCGGCGCCCATCCGGGCCAGACAGATAAGTCTTCTCCGCAAACAGCACGTTGCTCGACAAGGAGTGCAACCCCATCGCCT
>Ga0182024_10013743_pt1 | contig 15752 bp, 13 predicted proteins | sample P32metaG_FD_120480 | JGI IMG/M metagenome (GOLD analysis project Ga0182024, IMG submission 120480) | Permafrost microbial communities from Stordalen Mire, Sweden - P3-2 metaG (Illumina Assembly) | ecosystem: Environmental > Terrestrial > Soil > Wetlands > Permafrost | place: Sweden: Stordalen... | reverse complement strand
GTCGGTTGCATTCCCTCCAAGGCCCTCCTGCACGCTTCGGAGCTGTTCGAACGGGCGGGCAAGGATTTCGCCGGCTTCGGCATCGAGGTGTCGCCCAGGCTGAATCTGTCGGCGATGATGAAGCAGAAGGACGACTCGGTGAACGCTCTCACCAAGGGCGTCGAGTTTCTGTTCAAGAAGAACAAGGTCGATTGGATCAAGGGGACAGGCAGACTGGCCGGCCCCGGCAAGGTCGAGGTGACCGGAGCGGACGGGGCGGTGGCGGCGCTTTCCGCCAAGGCCATCGTCCTCGCCACCGGCTCGATCGCGGCCCCGCTGGCCGGCGTGGAGGTCGATCAGCAGCGCATTGTCGATTCCACCGGCGCTCTGACCATCTCTCAAGTCCCTGCGAGCCTGATCGTCATTGGCGCCGGGATCATAGGCCTGGAATTGGGTTCGGTGTGGCGCAGGCTGGGCGCCCGGGTGACCGTGGTCGAGTTTCTGGACCACATCACACCGGGCATGGACGGCGAAACCGCCAAGACCTTTCAGCGCAGCCTGACCAAGCAGGGGATTGTGTTCAAGCTCGCCTCAAAGGTTACCGGCGCCACGACCGACAGCGAGGGCGTCTCGCTGACCGTGGAACCGGTGGTGGGTGGCGACGCCGAAACCCTGCGGGCCGACTACGTCCTGGTCGCCATCGGGCGTCGTCCCTATACGGGCGACCTTGGCTTGGACAGCGTCGGCGTGCAACCCGACGCCCAGGGCTTCATCGACACTGACGCCTTTCGAACCTCCGCTCCCGGCGTCTACGCCATCGGCGATGTCACCCACGGCCCCATGCTGGCTCACAAGGCTGAGGACGAGGCCGTCGCCTGCATCGAGATCATCGCCGGGAAGGCGGGGCATGTGAACTATGAGGTGATCCCCAGCGTCATCTACACCTATCCAGAGGTCGCCAGCGTGGGCAGGACCGAGGAGGAACTGAAGGCGCGGGGCGTCGCCTATAAAGTCGGCAAGTTCCCGTTTACGGCCAACGCGCGCGCCAAGGTCAACCACGAAGCGGAGGGTTTCGTGAAGGTGCTGGCGGACGCTGCCTCCGACCGCATCCTGGGCGTGCATATGATCGGCCCCGACGTCGGCGAGATGATCGCCGAATATTGCGTCGCCATGGAGTTCTCCGCCGCTTCCGAAGATGTCGCCCGCACCTGCCATCCCCACCCCACCCGCTCCGAAGCCCTGCGCCAGGCCGCAATGGGCGTCGAGGGCTGGACCATGCAGGCGTGAGAGAAATTCCTTCCTATCGCCTTGGATGCGCCTTGGCGTAGGCGCCGAGCAGGCCGGCGGCGTCGACGGCTGTGTAGCGTTGGGTGGTCGAGAGCGAGGCGTGGCCGAGCAGTTCCTGGATCGAGCGCAGGTCGGCCCCCGCGCCCAGCAGATGGGTGGCGAAGGAGTGGCGCAGGGCGTGTGGCGTGGCGCGCTCGGAGAGGCCAAGGCGCCCGCGCAGGCGCTGAACCGTCGCCTGGACGTGGCGGGGGCGCAGGGGTCCGCCGCGGGCGGCGCGAAACAGCGGCGCATCGGCTCCAAGGGCGAAGGGCATCGCGGCGAGATAAAGGTCGGTGGCTTCACGCACGGCCGGCAACACCGGGGCGAGCCGGGTCTTGCCGCCCTTGCCAAGAATGCGCAGGCTGGGCGCCAAGGGCGCGTCGCAGCGCTTAAGCGACAGAGCTTCGGAGATTCGCAGACCGCAGCCGTAGAGCAAGGTGAGCACCGCCTGATCGCGCAGCGCCGCCCACGGGGGGGTATCCTCATTGCCCGCCGCCTCGTTGATGAGGCCGCGCGCCTGATCTTCCGAGACGGGGCGCGGCGCGCCCGGCTTGACGCGTGGGCCGCGCACCAGGCCGAGCCCCTCGTTAGGCGTATCCATCCGGCGGTCGAGGAAGCGATGAAAGCCGCGGATGGCCGAGAGCGCCTGCGACAAAGAGCGCGCGCCAAGCGGGTGGTCGCCTGCCCGACGTTTGGCAAGATAGGCGCGCAGGTCCGCCGCCGAGACCGCGCCCAGAGCCGCCAGGGTGACCTCTTCGCCACGGTGCTGCTCAAGAAAGTTCAGATAGGCCGCGGCGCAGGCGCGGTAGGCGTCAACGGTGCGGGCGCTTGCTCGGCGCTCATGGGCGAGGTGATCGAGCCAGGCCGCGAGCGCTTCCTGGGCGGTCAGGAGGCCGGCCATCGCTCGGCGGTGCGCTCGGCCACGCGGGCGAGAAAGGTCACCAGGTCGGCGCCCATATCGGCGCTAAAGGCGGCGAGATCGGCCGAGCCGAAGGCGATCACGCCCTGGCGCGCGGGTTCCCAAATGGCCAGGCGCACCACGGCCACGCTGCCGATGTGGCGGGCATCCTCGCCGAACAGGCCAAGAGCGGTGGGCCCGCGGCCCATCAGCGCCAATCGCCGCGGACCCAGGATAAGATCGACCTGGCCCTCCACCAGCGCCCGCCACCCCGCCGGCACGCCGCCTGGGCCCTCGAGGGCGATGGCGCCCGCCGCGAGACCGAAGCGCAAGCGCGCCAGCTCGTCGATCCGCCGCGCCAGATCGGCGTGGTTGCGCGACTCGAGAAGATCGACCACGGCGGCATGGGTCTGGGCCTGGGCGTCGAAATTGGCTCGGGCCATGGCCTCGAGGCGCTGCCGCTCGCTGTATTCGCGCCGGTGGGCGGCGGTGATTCGCGACAGGGCGACCGGCCCAAAGTCGACTATGTTGGCGACGTCGAGCCGCAATCCCAACGCCGCCAGCAGATCGCCGTCTCCGCGCACCAGATCACGATGGGCCTTGAGCAGATTCCTCACCGTCTCGGCGTCCGCCCTTCGGTCGGCGGACATCTCCATTTCGGCGTCAATCAAGACCAGCCCCCCTGGCTTGCAAAGGACCCGGCCGTGATTGCCGGAGCGCGTGAACGGCCGATCAAGACCCTTGCCGGTTAACGGGGGCTTGAAGCGGTGCGCAAAACTCGGCGAGGAAGAGAGCGTGACGCCGCGCATCGCCCAGATTCTCATTCCCATGCCTCTGCCCGAGGCCTTCGACTACGCCGAGCCGGCGGGCATGGACCTGCGCCTCGGCGACAGGGTGATCGTGCCCCTGGGACCTCGGCGGGTGGGTGGCGTGGTGGCGGGGCTGCGCGACGGCGCCGGCGACAACCGGCCGCTAAAGGAGGTCGCCGAACGATGGGGCGAGCCGCCCCTGCCGCTTCGCACCCTGGAATTCGTGCAATGGGCGGCGCGCTACGGCGTGGACGCCCCCGGCCAGCCATTGGCCATTGCCTTGCGCGGCCTTCGCGGGTCCCCGCCAAAGCCGGACCGGCGACTGGTCGCCGGCAAGGCGACGACGGCGCGGCTCACCCCGGCTCGGGCCAGGGTCGTGGCGGCCGCGACCGCGCCGATTTCGCCGGGCGAACTGGCGCGCACGGCCGCCGTCTCGTCAGGGGTCGTAAAGGCGCTGGTCGACCAAGGCATGCTCGAGGTGGTCTGGGTCGCCGCCAACGCCGCGGTAGCCATCCCTGACCTCACCAAGCCCGGGGCGAGTCTGAACGCCAGCCAGGGCGCCGCCGCCAAGGCGTTGACGGCCATGATCGGCAAAGGCGGCTTCGCGGCGGCCCTGCTCGATGGCGTAACGGGCTCCGGCAAGACCGAAGTCTATCTGGAGGCCACCGCCGCCGCCCTGGCGCTGGACCCACGGGCGCAGGTGCTTGTCCTGCTGCCCGAAATCGCCCTGACGCAAGCGGTGATCGACCGATTCGCCGAACGCTTCGGCGCCGCTCCGGCCGAATGGCACTCCGGCGTCACGGCCCGGCGCCGGCGCGTGGTGTGGGATGAGGTGGCCCAGGCCAAGGCGCGCATCGTGGTGGGCGCGCGCTCGGCGCTGTTCCTGCCCTTCGCCTGTCTGAAACTCATCGTGGTCGATGAAGAGCACGACGGATCCTATAAGCAAGAGGATGGGTTCATCTATCACGCCCGCGACCTCGCCGTGGCCCGCGCCAGGATCGAGGACTGCGCGGTGATCCTGGTCTCGGCCACACCGTCGCTGGAGACGCTGTGGAATGCGCAAGACGGGCGTTATCGCTGGCTGCGGCTGGCCGATCGGCACGGCGCGGCGGTTTTGCCCAAGGTCACGCTAATCGATCTGCGCCGATCGCCCCCCGAGCCTGGGCATTGGCTCTCTCCCGTCTTGACCGCGGCGATGGCGGAGACTCTTGCAAGAAAAGAGCAGTGTCTGCTGTTCCTTAACCGGCGAGGCTACGCACCCCTGGTGCTGTGCCGCGCGTGCGGTGAGCGGATGAAGGCGCCCGACAGCGATTCCTGGCTGGTCGAACATCGCTACAGCGGCCGTCTGGTCTGTCATTTGACCGGTTTTTCGATGATGAAGCCGGATCGCTGTCCTCACTGCGGAGCCAAGGACGCGCTGGTCTCCATCGGTCCTGGGGTGGAGCGCGTCGAGGAGGAGGCGCGGCGCCTCTTTCCGGACGCGCGGCTGTCGCTCTTTTCCTCCGACACGGTCGCTGACGCCGCCTCGGCGCGCGCTCTGATCGAGGCCATGGCGGCCGGCGAGTTCGACATCATGGTGGCCACCCAAGCAGCCGCCAAAGGACACAACTTCCCCAATCTGACCCTGGTGGGCGTGGTGGACGCCGACCTCGGCTTGCGCGGCGGCGATCTGCGCGCCGCCGAACGCACCTTCCAGCTGCTAACCCAGGTCTCTGGCCGGGCTGGCCGGCGCGAGCGTCCAGGCCGCGCCCTCATACAGACCTGGGCGCCCGAACACCCGGTTATGCAGGCTCTCATGGCCGGCGACCGCGACGGCTTTGTCGCCGTGGAGATGGCCGAACGCCAAGCCGCGTGCCTGCCACCGTTCGGCCGACTCGCCGCGGTGATTGTATCGGGCGCCGATCCCGTCGCGCTGGAAGCCTTTGTTCGCGCTTTCGCCGCCGCCGCTCCCAACGCCGAGGGGGTGGACGTGTTCGGCCCTGCCGACGCGCCGCTGGGTCTGGTGCGCGGCCGCCGCCGCAAGCGCTTTCTGGTCCGCGCCGAGCGGCGAGTCGACCTTCAGGGCTTTCTGGCCGCCTGGCGCGCCCGGCTGAAACCCCCCTCTTCCGTGCGGGTGGTCATCGACGTCGATCCCTACAGCTTCCTTTGAGAGATACCCGTTCGGTCGCGGCGAGCGGGCGCGGCGGATCGCCGCAAGCTGGCCCGACGCCGGCTCGTCGGCCTAACTGCAACGGCGCCTTCGCGCCGCTTCCGGTGGCATGAACGATCAGTGAGCCCACCGTCGTGTAACTATTTGTGTCGCGCATTGAATTGTGGGATGACGACAGGTTTGACCGTTTCCAGTAGATCTATCCGTCTATACGACAATAATATGTTGTGCAGATATAGTATCTGATCATGATCATAAAATAGCATTCCAGTGAATTTTGATATAGACTGATCGTATTCTGTGATTTGTATTCATTTAACTCTCGATATTTCAATTCGGTTCCTATGAGTTTGTTTTTATCGCCGCCGCGACTATCGGCCGCATTGCATGCTTCCGCTTGTCCAGATCGTAGACCCTGCCGCCGCCCGCTTCACGAAATCGCGACCGCGATCACGCATAAACACTCTTTTCATCCTCTCGAGGCAAGGCTACCCAAGGACGTGAGTTGATCGGGGATTCTCCCAAATGGGCCATCGGACGAGAACCGTTATCGGTTCCCTGGCCGCCGTCGTGCTGTTGAGCTTCAGCCCGGGTGGCGCCTTCGCGGAAGATTATTGGCAGTGCGTGCCGTTCGCGCGCCTGGTCTCCGGCATTCAGATATTCGGCGACGCCCATACGTGGTGGCAACAGGCGGCCGGCCGCTACCAGACGGGCTACACGCCCAAGGCCGGGGCGGTGCTCTGCTTCAAGCCTACCGGCCGTATGCGTTTGGGGCATGTGGCCGTGGTCAGTCAGGTGCTCACCGACCGAATCATCCAGATCTCCCACGCCAACTGGTCCGTCATCGAGGGCGAGCGCGGGCAGGTGGAGCAGAACGTCACCGTGATCGATGTCTCCCCCGCCGGCGATTGGAGCCAGGTGAAGGTGTGGTACGACCCCTCCCGCGACCTCGGCGCCACCGTCTACCCTACCTACGGCTTCATCTATCAGGACGCCTACGCCGCCGCCGCCTCCCAGTTCGCGGCCGCGCGGAACGCCGCCGTCAGCATGGCCCAGAACGCCGCCAATCAGGTCGTGGCCGCCGTGCGGCCGGGCGCTTCGCCGTTGCAGATGCTGGGCCAGGCGGCCGATTCCACCGATCGCATAGCCGCCCTCATTCAACTGGCCACCGGCCAGGGTGGCCCCAGCAATCACTAGGCCGGCCGGCGCCCTTCGCCACCCGTCAGATGGACCGATCACGCCTCGGCGCCGCGACATCGTCCTCCCCGGCCGTGGCGCGGGCGCCCTGGCCGCCTTCGAGTTTGGGCCGGTCGATCGTCCCATCGATCTGATCTTTCTGCACGCCAACGGCTTCAACGCCCTGACCTACCGCGCCATCCTGGCGCCGCTGGCCGATCGGTTGCGCATTCTGGCCATCGATCAGCGCGGTCACGGAGCGACCACCCTCTCCACCGATTTCCACGGGCGGACCAACTGGCACGACTTCCGTGACGACCTGCTGGCCCTCATCACCGCCCTGGACCTCAACGACGTGGTCCTGGCCGGCCACTCCATGGGCGGGACCTCGAGCCTGCTGGCCGCCGCAGAGGCGCCCGACCGCGTCCGCCGCCTGGTCCTGCTCGATCCGGTCATCCTGCCGCCGGACGCGCCGCTGGCCACCGGCGAGGCGGCCGAGTTGCACGCCTCCCTGATCGAAGGGGCGCGGCGCAGAAGGACGCTCTTTCCGAGCCGCGCGGCGGCCCTGGAGGCCTATCGCGGGCGCGGCGCCTTCAGGACCTGGAACGACGCCATGCTGGCCGACTTCGTGGCCGGCGGGTTTCGCGACCTTCCCAGCGGCGAGGTCGCTCTGGCCTGCGATCCGGCCTGGGAGGCCTCCAGCTACGCCTTTCAGGCCCACGATCCGTGGAGCGCCTTCCAGCGGTCGGCGTGCGAAATTCGCATCCTTCGGGCCGAACACCAGTCGACGTGCCGGGTGGAGGGCCGCATCGACGCATTGACCGCGTCCGGCCGGATATCCATTGAGACCGTCGCGGGGACGAGCCATTTTTTGCCCATGGAGCGTCCAAATCTGGTGACTAAGGTTCTCCGCGAGGCCGCGCGGCCTACAGGGCCAGCCCCGGCGTGATCTTGTCGCGGGCGCGCGCCCGCGACTCGGCGCCGATCGGGATCATCTTGCGGGCGTCGAGATCCAAGCAAGCCGCTACCGCTTCGGCGGCGCCCCAGGCGCGGCCGGTGGCTGGATCGAGCATCCAATGGACCACGCGCTGAAAACGCTCGTCGACGGCCACCAACCCTGAGCGCACTTCGAATCGATCGCCGGCGCGGGGCCACGCCAAATGGAGCAACCGGTACTCCAGCACCGCGCCGCCGACGTTGGCGGGCGGCTCCTGGGCGCCGCCGGATGGCGCAACGCCCAGCAGCCTCGCCAGCCCGGGCACGCCGTCGGAGACCCGTGCGATGAACATCTCCGGCCGCATGCGCCCAAAACCGTCGCAGTCCTGGTCGCCGAACGCGCCGGCGCTCAGCTGGGTCAACGCCAGCTGGTCGGCTTGCGCGACACCGGCGCCGCTGATCACCGGCGTCAACGCGATGCTGCGCGGCGCGGCCCGCGGCGGGACGGTCACCCGCAGCCCCTCGGCCATGGCGCGGGTCGCGGCGGACCAGGCGAAGGCCCGCTCCTCGCGGGCCGTGACATGGGCGGCCACCGTCTGGAAGGCCGCCGCGATCTCGCCGGTCCTCGAATGGATGAGAAGCTGGAGGAAACGCGCGTCCGCCTCGCCAAGGTCGATCACGCCGGCGGTCATGTGCAAGGCGTCGCCCGGCCTCGCCTCGCGCAGGAACCTGATGTGTTGTTCGCGGATCAACAGGGTAGCCTCGGCGTTGGGGCGAAAGGCGCCCTCCAGTCCCAGTGCGCCAGCGAGCCCCACCAGACCCTCCGCGGCGCGGGCGACGTAGAAGCGCACGTTCATGTGGCCCATGTCGTCGCACTCCCAGGTATTGACGCCGCCGCGCCACACCGGAAGACCGATATCCTCGCTCACCAAGGCCGATGCGCGGTCAGGGCCGCTTCGGCCGCGCACGCCTGAGACGCCGGCGCGACGGCGGCGCGCAGACCGGCCATTTCGGCTCGGGCGCCGTCCATGTCGGTGCGAAAGGCGGCCTCGGCGTGCAGCGCGGCGACGAGGGCGGCGGCGTTCATCACTCCGGCGTCGACAGCACTGGCGTTGTGGACGCCGCACACGACGCGGCTCTCGCCGAAGGCGCGGGCGCGAGAGAGGATGGGTGTCGCCCGATCGGGCGCCAGTTCGGCCAGCAGCAGGCCGACCGTCCAGCCCCAGGTGGCGTGGCCGGAGGGATAGTCGGGGCTCCGAGCAAGATCGGCGGCCCTTGGGACACAAATTTCTCCCTCGTCGATCAGATAGGGGCGCTTGCGCTGGTAGAGGGCTTTGGGCCGGTTGACGGCCGCCAGGATGTCGGGGCCCAGTTTGCGAAGGATGGCGGTGAAACGCGGCGCGCTCGTCTCGTTCAGATCCGTGCCCGCCGCGCAGCTGAAATCGCGCAACATCGCGGTAATCGCTTCATTGGCGTCGCCCTTGGCCAGAGCCCAACGCGGCGAATCCTTCAACGTCCGCGTCGCTTTGAAGATCGCCCGATCGGCGGCGCCCTCGGGAGAATCGACGCTGGGCGCGGCGGGCAGGATAGTGGCCGTGTCCGGCGCGGCGGCGGCGTACAGATAGCCCCATTGTTGATCGAGAGCCTGGCTGGCCGAAACGCAACCAACGACGACGATCGCCGCGATCAGGCCGGCCGACAGTCTGGCGCGCATGCCGATTTCCCCTCGAGGACGCCTTATCGTTGCACCAAGTTCGCCCTAAACGCGCGGGCTATCTGTCCCGTGGTCGAAGAGCTTCGCCCAGCGGCGCTTGTCGCGCGTGCGCCAGCCGCCACGGTGATAGGCGTCCGAGGCGATCAGGGGAACGACGGTGGTGGCTTCGGCGAACACCATCTGTTCGTGGGTGACGTCGACCTTGCCCCAGGAACATGCCTCCTTGAGGGTGGATGACGAGCAGGCGCCGTCGCGCACATCGGCCACGGTGATCTGGACGGCGTATTTGTGCATTTCGGTTTCGATGCCCAGAATTTCGGCGCAGACCACGGTGTCCTGGGCGAAGTTCTTGGGGACGCCGCCCCCGACCATAAAGAGGCCCGTGGTTCCCGCCGCGACCTTGATGTCGGTCAGTTCGCGAAAATCGGCCACCGAATCGATGGTGACGTAGGGCTGTTTGGCCTTGATGCGCTGGGCCTGATGCTTGACGAGGCCAAAGCCGGCCGAGCTGTCGGTGAAGGCGGGGCAGAAGATAGGGCAGCCTTCCTCGTAAGCGGTCTGGATGAGGCTGGCGGCCTTCCTGGCGTGGCCGGAGGCGAGCCACCGGCCGATCTCGCCGATGAACTCGCGCGAAGAATAGGGCCGCGGCTCCAGGCCATCGGCGATGTCCTTGATCGCGTGGTCGCAGGCCTGCAGTTCCTCCTCGTCGATGTAGGTGTCGTAGATACGGTCGATCAGCAGGGCGCGAAGATCACGGTCGTCGACGCCGCCGCTCGCCTGGTAGTGCTTGAATCCCAGCGCCTCGAAGAAGTCCATGTCGATGATCGACGCGCCGGTGGCGACCACCAAGTCGGCCATGCCGTACGTCAGCATGTCCCGATAGACGTGCATGCAACCGCCGGCGCTGGTCGAGCCGGCCAGGGTGATCCAGACCGAACAGGCGCCGTCCTCGATGGCCATGGAGAGGATGTCGGCGGCCCGGGCGGTGTCGCGCGAGGTGAAACTCATCTTGCGCATGGCGTCGATCACCGGCCTCGCGTCGTAGGAAGCTATATCGACGTGTTCAACGACGCTGCTCAGCAGCTGCGCCTTGGTGTTGGAGGTGGGGGCGTTCATGTCTGCCGGGCTTTCCTCGTTGACTACCGCCGCCGACGCTTTTTGCCGCGCGACCGCGACAACTTGACGACCGTGTCGGTCTCGCCCCTGGGCGAAGGGATGGAACGTGGGGCGAGGCCAAAGAGGGAAGCCATGGGCGCGTCTTCCACCGCCGCGGTCTCCACCTCGCCAAAGCCGTTGAACCGCGTGGCCATGGCGACACCGTAGGCTCCCAGCATGCCGATCTCCACATAGTCGCCTTCGCGCACGTCCTGGGGCAGCCAGAAGGGTCCGGCCATGTAGTCGGCCGGGTCGCAGGTGGGGCCGAAGAAGCGGAAGGGCTTGAGGGTGGGCGACGCGGCGCCGTCGGCGCGCGCCAGCTTGGCGGGAAACGGCCACTTCAGGTGGGCGGCGTCGAACAGCGAACCAAAGGCGCCGTCGTTGAGGAAAAGCGCATCGCCCTTGCGCAACTCCACGCGGGTTAGCAGCGAGGCGCTTTCCGCCACCAGGGCGCGCCCCGGCTCGCACCAAAGCTGAGTGGCCTCGTGGACCATCATCTCGGCGAGGCCGCGGTCGATGGCGGCGACGTACTCGGAAAGATCTGGAGGGACCATGCCGGGATAAACCGAGGGAAAGCCGCCGCCCACATTCACCACGTCGGCGAACACGCCGGCCCGGACCAGGGCGCGGGAGGCCTGGGCCATGGCCGCCTGGTAGGCCGACGGCCGCATGCATTGGCTGCCGACGTGAAAGGAGACGCCCATCAGGGCGTCGGTGGCCCGCCGCGCGGCCATCAGCAACGACGGGGCCCCCTCCGCGCTCACCCCGAACTTGCCGGTCAGCGGATAGGCCGCGCCCGAGGTCTCGACGGCGAGACGCACGATGAGGTTCAGATCGCCCGCGCCGCCGGTCGCTTGGCCGATCTTGGCCAGCTCATCGTGGGTGTCCAGGGCGAAGGTGCGCACGCCGTGATCGAAATAGGCGGCCGCGATGGCCGCGCGGCTCTTCACCGGATGCATGAAGGCCATGCGCGCGCCCGGCGCGTTGGCGGCGACAAGTTCGATCTCGGCCAGCGAAGCGACATCGAAGGCGGTGAGGCCCGCCGCCGTCAGGGCGCGGATCACCCACGGCGAGGGATTGGCCTTGACCGCATAGAGAACGTCGCCCGAAATGTTTGTCCTGAACCAGCGCGCCGCTACGGCCAGGGCGCCGTGCCGCACGAGGGCGACAGGGCGTTGCGGCGACCGCTCACGGACCAGGTCCAGGGGTGAGTGATACGTGTGCAATTCACGTAACCCCCTGCAGATTGTTAACCCAATCCGGCGTTAGCAGCACGTAACATGGACATCGGGTCCGCCGGAACGCGGGCACATAGGGACCAAGGGCGGGGATGTAAAGCAGAAAACGCTCGGGCGCCCTTGGGCGCCGCTTTCGGCCTCATGGCCGAAATGCGAGCCACGGGCTAATGAGGCTCTTGATCCGGCTGGGGCGCGGGAGGGTCGATGTCCGATCACGACGGACCGTGGGGCGAGCCCCGGCCGCATCCGCCACGCGCCGACCGGCCCATCCGCGTCATCCTCTGGCTCCTGCTCCTCGCCGCGGCCGCGGCCGGAATCTGGATGCTCGGGCGAGCCCTTCCGGGCCAACTCTCCGGCGCCGACCTGGCCTATGTCTGGCTCGACTTCGGCTTGCTGGCCCTGGTGTCGAGCGGCGTCGTCTTCGCGCCTAGGCGCAGGCTGGGTCAACTGGCGCGTTACGCCCTGATCTGGACCGGCGTCGCGACGGCGATGGTGCTGGGCTACACCTTCCGCGACGAACTTGCGTGGGTGGGCCTGAAAGTGCGCTCCGAACTGATCCCCGCCTATGCGGTCGCGGCGGCGCCACACACCCTTGTCCTCAATCAGAGCGACGACGGCAATTTCTACGTCATCGGCGCGGTGAACGGGTCGCCGGTGCGGTTCCTGGTCGATACCGGGGCAAGCGACATCGTCCTATCTCCCGCCGACGCCGAGCGCCTGGGGATCGACGTGGCGTCCCTGAAATTCGACCACCCTTACCAGACCGCCAACGGAACCGGCTTTGGCGCCACGCTCAGCGTGGACCGCCTCGCGGTCGGTCCCATTTGGCTCACTCAGGTCCCCATATCTATCAACCAGGCCGACATGGAGACCTCGCTTCTGGGCATGACTTTCTTCAAAAACCTCGACTCCTTCGAGATCCGCGGCGGGCGGCTCTTCCTGCGCTGGCGCGGCTAAAGGGCGCCCGCCAAGCCCATGCGCTGGACCGGCGGCGCCGGGGCGTGTCATGAAACCGTAGCGCGCCATGGCGATGGAATCGTCAAGGACGTCTGGGCCCGACTGTCGTCTTAGCTAAGGAACTCCGCCACTCATGACTTCCGCAGCCGTCCTTTCCGTGCGGAGCGTGAGCAAGACCTTCCGCTCGAAGCGCGCGCTCGACGCGGTGTCGCTCGACGTGCGCCCAGGCGAAATGATCGCGCTGATCGGGGCGTCCGGCTCGGGAAAATCCACCCTGCTGCGCTCCATCGCCGGTCTGGTGACTATCGACCCCGGCGAAGGGCGCATCCAAGCTTTTGACGAGAGCGTCCAGGCGAACGGTCGCCTCTCCGAGAAGGTTCGCCAGGCGCGCATACGCATGGGTTTCATTTTTCAGCAGTTCAACCTGGTGGGACGTCTCTCGCTGTTCACCAATGTCGCGCTGGGCTCTCTGGGGCGCATCGGTTTTTGGCGCGGCGTTCTGGGTCGCTGGCCCGCGGACACGCGCGAGGCGGCCATGAAGGCGCTCGCCCGGGTGCAGGTCGCCGATCAGGCCGGTCAGCGCGCCAACACCCTTTCCGGCGGCCAGCAGCAGCGTGGCGCCATCGCCCGCGTCCTGGTCCAGAGAGCCGAACTCATCCTCGCCGACGAGCCGGTGGCCTCCCTCGATCCGGTGTCGGCGCGCCGGGTGATGGCCATCCTGCGCGACTTGAACGTCGATGACGGCCTGACCGTCCTGGTCACCCTTCACCAGGTGGACTACGCCTTGCGCTATTGTGACCGGGTGGTGGCCCTCAAGGCGGGCCGGATCGTTTACGACGGTTCCGTCCCGGATCTCAGCCAGGATCGGCTGGTGGACATTTACGGCCCTGAATTCGAGGACGCTTTTTGGGAGGGAGGGCCGACATGATCACCCGCCGCACGCTGGCCGGCATGGGGCTCGCGGGACTGTCGCTCGCCGCCTGCGGCGAGGATCAGGGCCCAGCCGGCGCGCGCGCCCCCGGCGAAGTCCGCTTTTCCATCCTCTCCACCGAAGCGGCCCAGAGCATGGAGCAGTACTGGGCGCCGATCCTCGCGGACATGTCGGCGCAGACGGGCCTGAAGATAGAGCCGTTCTTCTCCAGCAACTACACCCTCCTGATCGAGGCGATGCGGTTCAAGAAGAGCGATCTGGGCTGGTTTTCCAATCGTTCGGGCCTGGAGGCGGTCCGCCGGGCCGACGCAGAGGTCTTCGCCCGCACCTTCGATCCGTCCGGCGTAGACGGCTACACCTCGGTGCTGATCGTGAACGCCAAGAGCCGCCTGACCCTGGCCGAGGTTCTCAAGTGTGACAAGAAGCTCACCTTCGGTCTGGGCGACATGCTTTCCACCTCGGGCACTCTGGCCCCGATGACCTATCTCTTCGCGCCCCGCAACATCAATCCGGCCACCTGCTTCAAGAAGCTGCGCAGCGGCGCCAGCCACCAGAACAATCTTTATGCGGTGGCGGCGGGGCAGCTGGACGTGGCGACCAACAATTCGACCTCCCTCCTGCTGAACCGTCGCCATGGCCGCCATGAAGCCGACCAGGTGCGGGTGGTCTGGGAGTCCCCGAAACTGCCAGAAGACCCGATCATCTGGCGAAAGGATCTCGATCCGGCGGTCAAAGAGAAGCTGCGACAGTTCTTCCTCACCTATGGGCAGGGCGACAGCCCGCAGGCGGTCCGTCAGCGGGGCTATATGGCCAGGATCAATATCGGCGGCTTCCGGCCCGCCGACGACACCTTCCTTCTGCCGGTCCGCGAGATGGAGGCGACACAGAATTGGCTGCTGGCCAAGGAGGGCGGCGATCGCGCCAAGATCGCCGCCGCCAAGAGGGCCCTGGACGCCATCACCGCCCAACGCACCGCGCTCGAAGCCCGCACTCGGGCCCCGGCGGCGGCGCAATAGGCCATGACGGCGGCCGACCACGGCGCGCTGAGGCCCCCTGAACGCGCTCTGGGCGATCGCGCCTTCGACGTGCTCATCTGGGGCGGCCTGGCGGTGCTTCTCATCTCGAGCTTTCGGTCGGTTGAAATGTTCCGGATGGGCGACCTGTTCTCGGGCGGCCAGAACATGCGCCAACTCGAGGCGGAGTTCATCAGACCCGATTTCTCCCAATGGCGGCTCTACATCGCCAATATGTGGCTCACCATTCAGATGGCGCTCTGGGGCACCGCCTTCGCCATCGCCATCGCGGTCCCCCTGGGATTGGCGGGGGCCGGCAACGTCAGCCCGGTGTGGATCCAGCAACCGGTGCGGCGGCTTCTGGACGTGCTGCGTTCGGTGCCCGATCTGGTGATCGGCGCGATCTTCGTGGCGGCCATCGGACTTGGGCCTTTCGCCGGAGTCATGGCGCTGGCCATCAACACCGGCGGCGTACTCGGCAAGCTTTTTTCGGAAGCGGTCGAAGCGATCGACAAGAACCCGGTGGAGGGCGTGCGCGCCACCGGCGCTGGGCCGCTGCACCAGATTGTCTGGGGGGTCCTGCCCCAGGTGGCCCCGCTGTGGACCAGCTACGCGCTCTACCGTTTCGAGTCCAACGCGCGCTCGGCCACCGTGCTGAGCCTGATCGGGGCCGGCGGCATCGGCCAGAGCCTGTTCGACTCCATCAACAGCTTCGCCTTCGGCCAGACCAGCGCCATCGTCATCATCATCATCGTCGCGGTCTCCGGAATCGATCTGCTCTCACAGCTGATCCGGACGCGGCTGGTTTAGGGCAGGGTGGGGCGAGGCGAGGAGTGGTTCGGCACGCCCGTGGCGCGGGGTTTGTCAGCCCGCCCTTTCGTTGCCTGGGTTAAGGTACGAGCGGGCTGGAAGCCCATAGGCGCTAAGTTAAGACTGCGAAGCAGGCTTAGACATTGATTTTTCAACAGTTTATTTCCTCCCTCCCCTTCATGGGGAGGGTGGATCGCGCGAAGCGCGAGACGGGCGGGGTTCTTCTTTGGCAATCACCGACCCTCGAGGCGCGGCGCGAGCCCCACCCTGACGGCTTCGCCGTCTGTCCCTCCCCATGAAGGGGAGGGAGGAAGAAAGCATCTGGAACCAATGAGATGGGCCGAAGTCTCTTTAACTTAGCGCCTATGGGCTGGAAGCCCGCGCTACGGTCAGCCGTCGTAGTCCAGCTTCGGATACCAGTCGCCGCCGCGCCCTTCCGGCGTCAGGTCCAGCACCGTCCACAGCGGAGCCGGGTCGGGGGCGCCTCTTGGATCCTGGCCCGGGTCGGCGGTGGGGCCGGTCATCTCGCCGGACCAGAAATGGCGGATCGTCCCGTCGCGGCGGGTGAACACATTGAGGGCCGGGATCTCCGAGCCGTCGGGCAGCAGGCCGAAATAGTCGCGCGAATAGGCGCCGCTCACGTCGCAATAGAGGCGAAGGT
>Ga0182024_10013742_pt1 | contig 15752 bp, 12 predicted proteins | sample P32metaG_FD_120480 | JGI IMG/M metagenome (GOLD analysis project Ga0182024, IMG submission 120480) | Permafrost microbial communities from Stordalen Mire, Sweden - P3-2 metaG (Illumina Assembly) | ecosystem: Environmental > Terrestrial > Soil > Wetlands > Permafrost | place: Sweden: Stordalen... | reverse complement strand
GTGTCGGAGGGGGGACTTGAACCCCCACCCACTTGCGTGGACCAGGCCCTCAACCTGGCGCGTCTGCCTATTCCGCCACTCCGACGTGGCACCTCCACCTCGCCTGGCCGAGGCTATCGACGAGAGACCTTAGCCTCGACGATCCGCTCCGTCCTTGCGACGCCCAGACGCGGTTCGCCGCCGGAGGCTGGCTTGCCAGCGGCGGCTGCGGTCGCCGTCGAGGGCGGAATCACCCCGGGGAAGGTCTGCGGCGGGATCGGCGGCGTCAGCTGGACGGCCCAGTCCTGCGCGTCCCAGAAGACCCCTGCCCAGGTCGAGCTCTCCGAGACGTTGATCAGGTTGCTCTGATGGATTACCGCGATGGGCTGCTGGAACAAGGGGATGGTGGGCACGTCCTGCCACATCGTCGTGTCGGCATCGCTCAGATGGGCCGCCGCCTGGCTGGTGTTCAGATTCGTCAAGGCCTCCCCGAGAAAGCGGGACACGAGCGGATCGTCCAGGCCGAAGACATCCCGTGTGACAACGCCGGCCACCTCTGCACCAGGCTCGGTTCCCACAGGCGTCGGGGCCGACCACGGCAGAGCCGGATTCGAGACCGGTGGGATGGAAGCAGTGGCCGAGGACGCTATGCCGGGCAGCACCGGAACCGAGTAGACCAATGCCTCGCCGGCAGGAAACGGCGTCAGGAGAAAGGGGGCTATCGCCAGCTCGTAACTGCCCTCTGGCATCGTCTTCGCGAGCATCGTCGACAGTGGTGCCTCACGAACGACCACCCGGACCCCGACGGCCTGCAGCTCGGACTGGATCACCTCGGCTGCTTCTCGGATCGTCGCGTTGGCCTCCGGTATGAGCAGGGACAGCGTGATCGGCGGCCCCACGCCGCCGAGCCGCAGATATCCGTCGCCGCCCGCCACGAGGCCGATAGACGTCAAATAGCCGAGAGCTGTCGCCGGGTTCCATGGCTCGGGGTGCTGCTCGCCACTTGCCGCCTCGGCGGCGGGGGCAAACCGGTCGAAGCTCGGTCCGAGGGTCTCATCCTCGAGGCCGACAGAGTCAGACGAGATCTGCGCGAGGTACAGCGCGTCCTCGAGACCGAGCCGGAACGCCGCCGGCTGCAAAGTCGGTGAGGTCATGTTGAGGCACAGCTGCCAGAGTGTCGGCAGGGTGCTCTCCTCGCTGGAGAGAGCTCTTCCGGCCCTCGCCGCGCTGGCGAGCAGGTTCGTGTTCTGTGGGCCCGGCGGGGCCTCGGCCACCGAGACCGAGCCAGAGTCGAGGCCGGCGAGCGCCGCGGACGTCGGCATGACCTTGAGAACGATCTGGCTGAGGGAGGGCTTCGTTGCCCAGTAGGCGGGATTCCGCGAAAGGACGAGCTCCCTGCCTGCAACGACCCGCGTGATCTCGAAGGGGCCGCCGGAGATCACGCGTGCCGGATCGAAGCCCTGGAACGCGTTCACCCACCCGTAGCGCTCGCCGATGTGCGCCGGGACAAGATCGGAGAAGAGCGACTCCCATCCGGCGAACGGATGGCTGAAGGCGACGGTGACCGTATGGCCGCGCTGCGAGGATGTGATGCGGGAGATATCCCGGTAGCCGGCCAAGACGCCGGCGTCGGGGAGGAGCGCCGAGTAGACGAGTTGCTCCCTCCAGTTGTAGATGAAGTCCGCCGCCGTGATGGGCACGCCGTCCGACCACCTGGCCGCCGGGTTGAGCGTGTAGGCGATTGTGAGGGGTGACACGCTCACTGCTTCTGCACCCTCGACGAAGCCCGGCTCGAGCGTCTGGTCACCCTTGTCGTTCGTCACGAAGGCCTGCGGCCAGACCTGCTGCATGACCTCCTGAGTGATGCGATTGCCACCTGCCGGCGCCGACGGGTTGAAGTTCGTCGGAAGGGACGACACCGCCACCACCGCCGTGCCGTCGTTAGAGAAGACGGGGCTCGAGGGCTGAGTGAGGGTGGTTGTACGACTACCGGGGGCGCTCGTGCAAGCGGCGGCAAGAAGTGCCAGGACTAGTAGCGGGGTTGCGAGCGCCCTCCGCCTCACCCACTCCACCGGAGGGAGAGGGAGACGGTCACGAAGGCGAAGGTCAGCACGAATGCGACGGTGATGCGGTCCAAGTTGCGCTCGGCCACAGTGGAGCCGGCAGCGGACGAGCCTGTCGAGGAGCCGAACATGTCCGAGAGGCCACCGCCTCGGCCACTGTGGAGAAGGATGAGAAGCACGAGGCCGAGCGCCACGATGACGTCGATCACGACAAGGGCGTCCGTCAGCAAGGGAACTACTTCCTTCCTTGGGCCAAGTATGTCCTCGGCAGACCTGCGTTCGAGCGCAAGCAGGCTACCACCGGCCGAGGGAGAAGAGGCCTCGCCGACCGGGCCTCCCTAAGCGCCGGCGCGGACGATCTCGTAGAACTTCTCGGCGTCGAGACTGGCGCCGCCCACAAGCAGCCCGTCGACGTTGGCGCACGCTGACAGGGCGGCGGCATTGTCCGGCGTGACCGATCCCCCGTACTGGACGGTCAGCTCCGCGGCGGCTTCCTCACCGGCCAGCCGCTCGACCTGCCGGCGTATCGAGCCTGCCATCTCCTCGGCGTCGTCCGCGCTCGCCGTCCTGCCCGTCCCGATCGCCCAGATCGGCTCGTAGGCGACAACAAGAGCGCCGACCACGGCTGGAGGCCGTCCCGCGAGCGCCGCTTCGAGCTGCGAAGCGACTCTGGTGGTGGCGGCGCCGGAGTCTCGCTCCTGCAGGGTCTCACCGACACAGAGGATGGGGGTCATCTTGTGGCGGAGGACGGCATCGAGCTTCGCCCGCACAAGGGCGTCGGTCTCACCGCAGTGCTGGCGGCGCTCGGAGTGGCCGACGATCACATAACGGACGTTCAGCTTCTCGAGCATGCCGGCGCTCACCTCGCCGGTGAATGCGCCTGCGTCGTCCTGATGGCAATTCTGCGCCCCGAGGGCGACCGGCACAGCGTCGGACTCGAGAGCGGTCTGCACCGACCGGAGGGAGGTGAAGGAGGGGTGGAGAGACGCCGCTCGCGACTTCGGCAGGGGTGTCGCCCGCATGACGGCGGCCAGCTTCTGGACGTACTCGATCGCCTCGTAGTGGTTGTGGTGCATCTTCCAGTTGCCGCTCACCAGCAGCACACGCCCGCTTGCGGAGCGACGACCGCTCACCAGTTTCCGACACCCCGATCGGCTGCCGGCGCATGCCGGAGCGCCGCCAGCCCGACGAGATCGCCGTGCTCCAGGAAAGCCAGCGTCGCTCCCCCACCCGTCGAGATGTGGTCGATGCTCTCGGCGACCCCATAGCGGTGGACGGCCGCAACGCTGTCACCTCCCCCGATCACGGTATGACCCGTCGAGGCGGCGACAGCCTCGGCCACCACCTTCGTCCCGGCGGCAAAACGCGGATCTTCGAAGACACCCATCGGGCCGTTCCAGAGCACCGTCGCTGCCTGGCGGATCGCTTCGCCGAACATCTCCGCCGTCGCCGGTCCGATGTCGAGGCCCTTCCAACCCGCCGGCACTGCCCGGCCGACGACACGCACCTCGGTCGGGTCCTCCGCCTCGATGCCGAGCACGTCGCCGCCGGCCGCGGGTGGAGCCTTTGCGAGCACCACTCCTGGGCCGGCGGCCACCGCGTCGATGGGAAGCGAAATGTTGTCGAACTTCCGCAGGAGCGCCGCGCACTCCTCGATTCGGTCTGTTTCCACGAGGGAATCGCCCGCCGGCTCGCCGAGGGCGGCCGTGAACGTGAAAGCCATGGCGCCGCCGACGAGGATGCCGTCGGCCCTCTCCGCCAGGCTACCCAGCAGCCCGAGCTTGTCGCTGACCTTGGCGCCCCCAATCGCCACCACGAAGGGCCGGGCCGGCGCGTCAAGCAACTCCCCCAGCTGCTCCACCTCCCGCTCCACGAGGCGCCCGACCGCCGACGGCAGGAACTGGGGAGGCCCCACGATAGACGCATGGGCACGGTGGCATACCCCGAATGCGTCATTCACATAGCAGTCTTGTCCTTCGATGAGCGACTTTACGAACTCCGGGTCATTGCTGGTCTCGCCGGGCGAGAACCGCAGGTTCTCGAGCAACCGAATCCCGGGGACCATCTCGTCGAGGACCCGGCGTACCGGCGACAGGTCGAAACGTGGGTCCGGCCTGCCTTCCGGCCGCCCGAGGTGGGTGCACGCCGTCACGAGCGCACCTTGCATCTGCAGCCAGGTGAGCGTGGGCACAGAGGCCCGGATCCTGAAGTCGTCGCCCACGATCCGCTCACCGGCAGCCGTCGTTGTGATCGGCACGTTCAAGTCGAGCCGGACGAGGACATTTGCCCCGTCGAGGTCCCCAAGGTCCTCGATTACGGGCAGGTTTGCCTTCATGCCCGGCCGACGATCTCTGCCAGGTCAATGAGGCGATGCGAATAGCCCCACTCGTTGTCGTACCAACCGAATACCTTGACGAGGCTGCTCGAGTCGTCGACGGGGACCACCAGAGTCAAGGTGGAGTCGAAGGTGCACGAGGCCGATGTCCCGACGATGTCGCTCGAGACGATCTCGTCCTCGTTGTAAACAAGGACGCGGGACAGGGGTCCTTCTGTCGAAGCGCTCCGGAAGGCCTCGTTCACTTGCTCGGCGTCGACGGCCGCCCCCACGATCGCCGTCAGGTCGGTGATGGAGCCGTCGGCGACGGGCACGCGCAGCGCCTGGCCGTCGAGTCGCCCCTTCATGGAGGGCAGCACGAGGTTCGTCGCCCGCGCGGCGCCCGTCGACGCCGGCACGACGTTGATCGCCGCCGCCCGCGCCCGCCGCAGGTTGTCCCGGCCGAGGTCGAGCAGCTCCTGGTCGTTCGTGTAGGCGTGGACCGTCGTCATGAGGCCCTGGCGCAGGTCGAAGGCATCGTCGATGACCCGCACCATCGGAACGAGGCAGTTCGTCGTGCACGAGGCATTCGACACCACGACATGGCGCTCCGGATCGAAGTCCTGATCGTTCACACCGACGACAAAGGTGGCGTCGGCATCCTTGGCGGGAGCAGAGATGATGACGCGCTTGGCGCCCGCCTCGACGTGTGTCATGGCGGCGTCCCGGCTCGTGAAGCGGCCGGTGGACTCGATGACGACGTCCACGCCGAGGTCACCCCAGCCGAGCTCCTTCGGCTCCCGCTCCGACAGGACGGCGACGTCGTGACGGCCGACCCGGAAGCCGTTCTCGGTCTCTTCGAGGGGCTGCTGCAGGCGGCCGTGTGTGGAGTCGTACCGCAGGAGGTGGATGCTCACCGCCCGCGGGACCATGTCATTGACGGCCACCAGTTCGACCCGCCGGGAAGCCCTCCCGGCCGCCTCGTCGTCCTCGAGCAGCGCCCGCAGGAAGTTCCTGCCGATCCGCCCGAAGCCGTTGATGCCAACCCGCACCGTCATGCCATCGTCCTCTCGATTCGTCATAGCCGGGCCAAGCCTGGGCTGGGGAACCGGCGCCTAAAGCTACCGCTCAGCAGCCCTCTAGAGCTGCGGCGAGGCCGCCGGCGAGCTCGGGGACGTCGTGGTCCACGAGACCGGAGCTGCCCAGGCGCGCCTGCACGAGGCGCACGCCGGCCCCGAGGTCACCGATCGGGAGCGCATCAGGATCGGCCAGCACCACGTCGGGCGTGATGCCGTGCCGCCGGAGGGCGGTGACGTGGGCGGCCACGTCGTAGCCCTCCGTCTCGGGCCGTTGCTCGCGCAGATTGGCCACATAGACACGCTGGGCACTCGAGGCCGAGATGGCCTGCCCGAGCGCCGGGACGGCGCAGGCGGCCAGCACACTCGTGTAGAGCGAGCCGGGACCGATGACGATCTGGTCCGCGGCCAACAGGCGCTCCACGGCAAGCCGGGGCGGGCGTGCATCGGGTGGCACGAGCGAGACCTCAGTCACCCCTCGGGCCGCCATGACCCGGACCTGCCCCTCGACAACGCCTTCTGCGCCCACGGCCTTCAGCACGACCGGCCCGGTTGTCGCCGGCAGCACGGCGCCCACTGCGCCGAGCAGCCTGCCCGCCTCGGCGATCCCGGCGGTGAAGTTGCCGAGAGCCCGGGCGAGCACCGTGATGAGCAGGTTGCCGAAGGCGTGGCCGTCGAGGTCCCCGCCCTCGTAGCGATACTCGAGCGCTTCGGCCAGCGGCGACGGTTCCGGCAGGAGGGCTCCCAGGCATCGGCGGACATCGCCGGGAGCGGGGATTCCCAGCTCCTCACGGAGCCGGCCGCTCGATCCTCCGTCATCGGCGACGGACACGATTGCTGTGATCTCCCGGGCGAACCGTCTGGCCGCCTGCAGTGTCCGAGCGAGACCATGGCCCCCGCCGACGGCGACGAGGCGCGGTCCGTCAGGCTGGAGTCCCCCGCCAGCCCTCAACGAGCGAGGTCCCGGTGGTGAACGGTCGGGGCGAAGCCACGCCGGCGCATCAGTTCGGCGATCTCCTCGGCGAGGACGACCGACCGGTGCTGGCCCCCGGTGCAGCCGATGGCGACTGCCAGGTAGGACTTGCCTTCTCTGGCGTATGCGCCCAGCAGCAGCTCGAAGAGGTCGTCGAGCCGCTCGAGCAACTGCTTCGTCTCCGGTGAGGACATGACGTAGTCCTTCACTTCTTCGTCCAGCCCGGTGAGCGGGCGCAGCTCGGGCACCCAATGGGGGTTCGGCAGAAACCGGCAGTCGAAGACGAGATCGACGTCGAGCGGGAGCCCGTGCTTGAAGCCGAAAGAGATCACCGTCGTGTCCATCCCCGGACCTGCCCCCCGGTCCACCACATCGATCAACCGGTCCCGCAGCTCGTGCACGTTGAACTCACCGGTGTCGATGACGATGTCGGCGTCCCGGCGGAGCTCGGTCAGCATGGTGCGCTCCTGGCGGATCGCCTCGAGCACGCCTCCGTCCGACTCGACCGGATGCCTGCGCCGGCTCCCCTCGTAGCGGCGCACGAGTGCCTCGTCGGACGCGTCTAGGAACAGCACCCGGACCCGGGCACCGGAGGACTTGAGGGTCTCGATTGCGCTCGGCAGCTCGGCGAGGGCTTCGTAGCCTCCGCGCCCGGCAACGAGACAGAGCCTCTCGTACTCCGCCCCCGGCTGGTTTGCCAAGTCGGCCACCTTGCCGAGCAGCGCCGGGGGAAGGTTGTCGATGACGAACCAACCGCGGTCCTCCAGGGTGGCGGCGGCGGTCGACCTGCCGGCGCCCGACATGCCCACGAGGAAGAGGTACTCAGCCATCTCGGCCATTGTCCCATTCGCGAGCGCCGATCTTGGTCAGTGCCGCTCGAAGCGCATCAGGCACAGCCGCGGCATCGCCGCCTCGAGCTCGAGGTCGATCGACCCGGTGAGGAACTCGAGCGGCGGCGCCGGCTCCTCGAGCCGGGTCAGTACGAGGCCGCGCTCGGTGAGGGGGTTGACATAGCGCGAGAGCGGCCGGTGGGCGAAGGAGACCCGCACGCCTGGATCGACCTCCTCCACGGTGACGGTCTCGGGCAGGTAGGGGCCGATCCGCCAGTAACGCTCCTCGAGGAGGCGGTCGTCGACGAACCCGCTCCCCGGGCCCTGGATCACGGGATGGTTTACAAGAAGTAGAAACCGCCCTCCCGGCGCCAACACCCGCGCCACCTCGGCCAGCACTTGGTCGGGATCGGCCACGTGCTCGATCACGAGGCAGCAGACGACGCCGTCGAAGGCGCGAGCGGGGAATGGAAGCTGCTCCCCCGCCCCCTGCACGAACATCGCCCCGCCGCCCTGGGAGGCGGCGTTTTCCAGCTGACGCCGGAACGGGTCGAGGCCGACGACGAGCTCCGCCGCCCGAAACGAGCATGAGCCGCCGGCAACGCCCGCGAGCTGAGCAACGTCGGCGCCTTCAGCGCCGGCGCAGTCGGCACCTTGAGCAGCGTCGGCGGCTTCAGCAGTGCCGGCGCCCTCAGCGAGCCGGCGGGCAAGCTGGCCTTCGCCGCACCCGAGGTCGAGGATGCGGCGGCACCCGGCCAGATGGGCTACGGCGAGCGGGAGGATCTGCTGGTCGTACTCGACGTCGGCCCCGTTGGTGAACGTCGCCCGCCACCAGGTGGCGAGCTCGTCCCAGTTCTGCGGTTGCGCGTGGCGTGGTCGCGAGCTTGGGGCGCGGCTGCTCACCGCCGCGCCCGGACGTGCTCGAAGACCGCCTCTGCCACCGCGTCCGGCAGCCATGGCAGCGCCCTCAGCTGTTCGAGGGAGGCTGTGCGCACGCCGCGGACGCCACCGAGCTCGTCGGTGAGGCGCTTTCGGCGGACGGGGCCAAGACCGGGGATGCCGTCGAGGATGCTCTTCGTCATGCGCCGCTGCCGGAGCTCCCGGTGGAAGCCGATGGCGAATCGGTGAGCCTCGTCGCGTGCCTGCTGCAGGAGGTAGATCGCCTCGCTGTCCCGCGGGATCACGACCGGATTCGGATTGCCGCGCACGAACACCTCTTCGAGCTGCTTGGCCAGCGCCGCCACGGCGACCTTGTTCGTGAGCCCTAGCTCCTCGAGCACCTGCTCGCCAACGTGCAGCTGCCCCTTCCCGCCGTCTAGCAGGAGCAGCTGGGGCGGGTAGGCGAAGCGGGACGGGCGCCGGCGCCGGCGCCCGAGGGACTCGAGGTCCGGCTCCCCGGCAGATTCGGCCGGTTCAGCAGATTCGGCGGATGCGGGCTCGGCGGGCTCGCCGGGCTCGGCCGCGCCGGCGCTGTCGTCCCGGTCGAGCAGGTACCGGAGGCGCCGGGTGAGCACCTCGTGCATCGCCCCGTAGTCGTCGTTGCCCTGCACGGCGCTCACCTTGAAACGGCGGTAGTCGCTCCGCTTGGGGAGGCCGTCCTCGAGCACCACCATGGCGCCGACGTAGTCCGTGCCCTGGAGGTGGCTCATGTCGTAGCACTCGATCCGGAGGGGGGCCTCGCTCAGCCCGAGCGCCTCCTGCAGCTGCTCGAGGGCGACCGCACGGCTCGTGAGATCAGACGAGCGGCGCAACCTGTGCCGGTTCAGCTGCTCAGCAGCGTTCTGACGAGCCGTCCCGAGCAGCTCGCGCTTGCGCCCCCGCTGCGGGACCTTCAGCGTCACTTTCGACCCGCGGAGACCGCTCAGCCACTCTTCGTAGGTCAGGTGATCCTCGGGCATCTCCGGGACGAGGATCTCCTTTGGCAGCCCGATCGGTGAGCTGGCGTAGTGCTGCTCCAGCACCCGGCTGAGGAACTGCGCGCTCGAGAGCGGCTCGACCTTCTCCACGACAAAGCCATGGCGCCCCACCACGCGGCCCCGCCGCACGTGGAGCACCTGGACAGCGGCCACGAGCTCGTCCTCCGCCAGCGCGACGGCATCCAAGTCCTCCGGCGTGTCGGTCACCATCTGCTGGCGCTCGATGGCGAGGCGCACCGTGGCGAGGCGATCCCGCAGACGTGCCGCCTGCTCGAACTCCAGCTGCGAGGCTGCATCTCTCATCTCGGCCTCGAGCCGGCGGGTGATCGGCCCCGTGTCCCCCTCGAGGAAACCCATCAGCTCCCCCGCCAGCCGGTCGTACTCCTCGTGGCTGACCGCCCCGACGCACGGCCCCGAGCACCGCTCGATGTGGAACAGCAGGCAGGGGCGGCCGAGCAGCTCGTGCCGGCGCATCTTGGCGTCCGAGCAGGTCCTGATCGGGAAGGAACGGAGCAGCAGGTCGAGGGTCTCGCGGATGGCGTAGGCGTGCGCGTAAGGGCCGAAATAGCGGGTGTCCTTGCGCCTGGCCCCGCGCATGACCGTCGCCTTCGGCCACTCGTCACCGACCGTGACGGCCAGGTAGGGGTAGCTCTTGTCGTCGACTAGGCGGATGTTGAACCTGGGCCGGTGAGTCTTGATCAGGTTGTACTCGAGCATGATCGCCTCGACGTCGCTCGCGACGACTATCCAATCGACCGAGGCTGCCCGCTCCATCATTTGGGCCGTCCGCGCCGCCAGATGGCGCGGATCCTGGAAGTAGCTGGCCAGACGGCTCTTCAACGAGCGCGCTTTGCCGACGTAGATGACTCGCCCGTCGGCGTCCTTGAACTGGTACGACCCGGGCGCGTCCGGAATGGCGGTCGGGCGTTCGAGCACTACATCGAGGGTACGCCGAGCAGGCACTCGACCGGTCGCATCCCTCCGGCCGGCAGGCACTCAGCCGGCGCTGACGAGCTCGATGCGGTTGCCGAACGGATCGTCCACATAGCACCTGCGCACGCCGGGGATCTCATCGTCCCACCTCACCGCGTAGCCGGCCGCCTCGAGGCGGGACACCAACTCGGGAAGGGACCGGACGGTGAGAGCCGGGTGGGCCTTGCGCGCCGGGCGGAAGTCCTCCTCCACACCGAGGTGGACCTGGACCTCGCCGGCGGCGGCGCCGAACCAGCGGCCGCCGCGAGCTGCGAGAAGAGGGGGTTTCTCGAGGACCTCGAAGCCGAGGACGCCACAGTAGAATGACTCTGCCGCCGCCTCCTCACCCTCCGGCATCGCCAGCTGCACGTGGTCGAGACGAGTGATCTGGAACCTCATCACACCACTGTGCCCTTCCTCAATCCCACAGCGAACACCCCATGACTACCATGCGCACAATGCCACCCTTCCGCGTCGTAAGCGACTTCCAACCCGCGGGCGACCAACCGAAGGCCATCGAGCTTCTCTCGGCCGGCGTCGAGCGGGGGGCCCGTTTCCAGACGCTGCTCGGCATCACGGGCAGCGGTAAGAGCGCCACGATCGCTTGGACGATCGCCAACGTGCAGCGTCCGACGTTGGTGCTGGCGCCGAACAAGTCACTCGCCGCTCAGCTGGCCGGCGAGTTCCGGGCCTTCTTCCCGGAGAACCGGGTGGAGTACTTCGTCTCCTACTACGACTACTACCAGCCCGAGGCCTACCTGCCGTCGTCGGACACCTACATCGAGAAGGACTCCTCCATCAACGACGAGATCGACCGGCTGCGCCACTCCACCACCGCCAGCCTGCTCACGCGGCGCGACGTCATCGTGGTGGCATCCGTCTCGTGCATCTATGGCCTCGGGTCCCCGGAGGAGTACCGGGACCGCATCCTCGTGATGCACCCCGGCGAGCTGCACGACCAGCGGTCGATCCTCACTCACCTCGTCGAGATGCACTACGAGCGCAATGACCAGAACCTCGTGCGGGGACGCTTTCGCGTCCGGGGCGACACGATCGAGGTGCACCCGGCCTATGAGGAATACGCCGTCAGGATCGAGTTGTTCGGCGACGAAATCGAGCGGATGACCCGCTTTGACGTGCTCACCGGGGAGGTGCTCGGGGACCTTGACGAGGTGGTGGTCTTCCCGGCCTCGCACTACGTGGCGGGCGACGAGCGGATACGGCGGGCCATCCGCCAGATCGAGGTGGAGCTCGGGGAGCGACTACGCGAGCTGGAGGGCCAGAGCAAGATGCTCGAGGCCCAGCGCCTCCGGATGCGAACCGAGCACGACCTCGAGATGCTGGCGGAAGTGGGCACGTGCAGCGGCATCGAGAACTACAGCCGGCACCTCGACGGTCGCAACGCCGGCGACCCGCCGTACACGCTGCTCGACTACTTCCCGTCCGACTGGCTCCTCATCCTCGACGAGAGCCACGTCACGGTGCCACAGCTGCACGGGCAGTTCGAGGGGGACCGGTCCCGCAAGGACGTCCTCGTCGAGCACGGCTTCCGGCTGCCCTCGGCCCTCGACAACCGCCCGCTGCGTTTCGAGGAGCTCGAGCGCCGCCTCAATCAGTGCATCTTCATGTCCGCCACGCCTTCCCCCTACGAATTGTCGGTCTCCACTCAGATCGCCGAGCAGATCGTCCGGCCGACGGGCCTCGTCGATCCGGAGGTCGTCGTCAAGCCGACGAAGGGCCAGATCGACGACCTCATCGCCGAGATCGGCCTCACGACCGCGCGCGGCGAGCGGGTGCTCGTCACCACGCTCACGAAGAAGATGGCCGAGGATCTGGCCGACTACCTGCTCGAGACCGGCCTCAAGGTCCGCTACCTGCACTCGAACGTCGACACGATCGAGCGGATCGAGATCGTCCGGGACCTCCGCCTCGGCGAGTTCGACGTGCTCGTCGGCATCAACCTCCTCCGGGAGGGCCTCGACCTGCCGGAGGTCTCGCTGGTGGCGATACTCGATGCCGACAAGGAGGGGTTTCTCCGCTCGTCGACGTCGCTCATCCAGACGATGGGCCGTGCCGCCCGCAACGTCTCGGGCCGGGTGGTCCTCTATGCCGACGTTATGACTGACTCCATGCGCCGCGCGATGGCCGAGACTGAGCGCCGGCGCACGCTGCAGGAGGCGTACAACCTCGAGCACGGCATCGACCCGCAGACCATCCGTAAGGCCGTCACCGACCTCGTGGCCCAGTTCCGCATGGCCGCCGGCACGTTCGACGACGGCGCACCGTTGCCGTCCGGGCACACCGCCGGCGCCGACCGCTCCCGGCGGGCCGGCCGGCGGGCGGCCGAGCGCGTGGCGACCGCTCTCGGCGCCGGGTCGGGCTCCCGGTCCGGCCCCGACGGCATGCTGCCTGCCGACGAGCTCGGCCGGCTGATCGACGTGCTCGACTCCGAGATGCAGGCCGCGGCCGCCGATCTCCGTTTCGAGTACGCCGCCCGGCTCCGCGACGAGATCCGATCGCTCCGACGGGAGCTGCGGGAGGTGTCCTGACCGTGCGTGACCAGCTCGTCATCCGCGGTGCCCGAGAGCACAACCTGAAGAACCTTTCCCTCGAACTTCCGAGGGAGAAGCTCATCGTCTTCACCGGCCTCTCCGGCTCGGGGAAGTCCTCCCTCGCCTTCGACACCATCTACGCCGAGGGCCAGCGGCGCTACGTGGAGTCGTTGTCGGCCTACGCCCGGCAGTTCCTCGGCCAGATGGACAAGCCGGACGTGGACTTCATCGAAGGGCTCTCGCCGGCGATCTCGATCGACCAGAAGTCGGCCTCCCGCAACCCGCGCTCGACGGTGGGCACGGTGACCGAGATCTACGACTACCTCCGGCTGCTGTTCGCCCGGATCGGCCAGCCGCACTGCCCGAACTGCGGGCGCCTCGTCACTCGCCAGAGCCCCCAGCAGATCGTCGACCGCGTGCTCCAGCTCCCCACCGGGACGCGCTTTCAGGTTCTTGCTCCTGTCGTGCGGGGCAGGAAGGGTGAGTACTCCTCGCTCCTCGACGACCTCGCCAAGCAGGGCTATGCCCGGGTGCGAGTGGACGGCGACCTCATCGAGCTCACCGAGAGGTCCGAGATGGAGCTGGCCCGGTACGAGCAGCACACGATCGAGGTGGTCGTCGACCGCCTGATCTCCAAGGCCGGCATCGAGCGCCGCCTCACAGACTCGATCGAGACCGCGCTCCGTCTCGGTGAGGGGATGGCCGAGATCCTCCTCGCGCCGGACGGGACCGGTAACGAGGAGCTGCTGTCGTTCTCCCAGCACCTGGCGTGCACCTACTGCGGCATCTCGCTCGACGATCTCGCCCCGCGCTCGTTCTCGTTCAACTCCCCCTACGGAGCCTGCCCGGTGTGCAACGGGCTCGGCACCCGTTTCGAGGTGGACCCGGAGCTTGTCGTGTCTAACCCGGATCTCTCGCTGGCGCTCGGGGCGATCTCCCCCTGGGCCGGGGCCAGGACCGAGTACTTCTCCCGGGTGCTCCAAGCAGTCGCCGACGCCTTCGGCTTCGACATGCGCAAGCCCTGGTCGCGCCTGACCAAGGCCCAGAAGAAGGTGCTCCTCTACGGCGCCGGCTCGAAGCGGGTCCACATCCATTACCGGAACCGCTACGGGACGACGCGGAGCTACGACACCACCTACGAGGGCGTGATCCCGTGGCTGCAGCGGCGACACTCCGAGGCCGAGTCGGACTACCAGCGGGAGCAGGTGGAGGGCTACATGCGGGAGGTGCCGTGCGCCGGCTGCGGCGGCAGCCGCCTCAAGCCCGAGTCGCTCGCCGTGACGATCGGCGGGATGAACATCGCCGAGGTCTGTGCCCTCTCCATCCGCTTCGCCCACGACGTGCTCGGCACATTGGAGCTGACGTCGCGCGAGGAGATGATCGCCTCCCGCGTCATGAAGGAGATCCGGGCCCGGCTGCAATTCCTCGTCGACGTGGGGCTGGACTACCTGACGCTCGCCCGATCGGCGGCCACGCTCGCCGGCGGGGAGGCGCAGCGGATCCGCCTCGCCAGCCAGATCGGCAGCGGCCTCGTCGGCGTCCTCTACGTTCTCGACGAGCCCTCGATCGGGCTTCACCAGCGGGACAACCGCAAGCTCATCGGGACCCTCAACCGCCTGCGCGATCTCGGCAACACCGTCCTTGTGGTGGAGCACGACGAGGAGACGATCCGCGTGGCGGACTACATCGTCGACATCGGCCCGGGCGCCGGCGAGCACGGCGGGGAGATCGTCTGCGCCGGCCATCTCGAAGACATCCTCGGCTGCGAGCGCTCGATGACCGGCCAGTACCTCGCCGGCACGCGCCAGATCGCCGTGCCGCCGATGCGCCGCGAGCCTCACGGCGAGTGGGTCGCGGTCCGCGGTGCCCGCGAACACAACCTGAAGAACATCGACGTCGAGTTCCCCCTCGGCTGCTTCGTGGCTGTCACCGGCGTGTCCGGGTCCGGGAAGTCGACGCTCGTCAACGACATCCTCCATCGGGCTCTCATGCAACGCATCTACCGCTCGCGGACCGTGCCCGGGCGGCACAAGTCGATCGAGGGCGCCGAAGCGCTCGACAAGGTGATCGACATCAACCAGTCGCCGATCGGACGGACACCCCGCTCGAACCCTGCCACCTACACCGGCGTCTTCGACCACATCCGCAAGCTGTTCGCCCAGACCTCGGAGGCCAAGCTGCGCGGCTACCAACCGGGGCGCTTCTCCTTCAACGTCAAGGGCGGCCGCTGCGAGGCCTGTGCCGGTGACGGCACGATCAAGATCGAGATGCACTTCCTCCCGGACGTCTACGTGCCCTGTGAGGTTTGCAAGGGCGCCCGCTACAACCGCGACACCCTCGAAGTCTCCTGGCGGGGGCACAACATCGCCGAGGTACTCGACATGTCCTGCGAAGAGGCACTCGAGTACTTCGCCAACCAGCCAGTCATCGCCCGTCACCTGCAGACCATCGTGGACGTCGGCCTGTCGTACGTGCGTCTCGGCCAGCCCGGTCCGACGCTCTCGGGCGGCGAGGCACAGCGCGTGAAGCTGGCCTCGGAACTGTCCAAGCGCTCGACCGGGCGCACGCTGTACATCCTCGACGAGCCGACGACCGGCCTCCACTTCGAGGACGTCCGCAAGTTGCTAGGAGTGCTGCAGCGGCTCGTCGACGCCGGCAACACCCTCTGTGTCATCGAGCACAACCTCGACGTCATCAAGTCCGCTGACTGGATCATCGACCTCGGTCCTGAGGGGGGCGACGGCGGTGGGCTCGTTGTGGCGGAGGGCACGCCCGAGCAGGTGGCGAAGAACCCGGAGAGCTACACCGGCCAGTACCTGGCGCCCATGCTGGGCCTCTGAGGCCGTCTTCGGCCGTGTGGACGTCGTCGGCCTGAGGCCGTCGTCGGCCTGAGGCCGTCGTCGGCCGTGTGGACGTCTTCGGCCGTGTGGCCGTCTACGTCGCACCGCCGCTGTTTTACGGGCTCTACGCGTCTGAGTGGGGAGAGGTCGATCGGATCCTCGGCGGCTTCGGTCGTGACAGCCAGGTGACGCCTCCGGCATGGAGCAGTACCCGAAGGCGGTAGTGCTCGAAGCTGG
>Ga0182024_10013741_pt1 | contig 15754 bp, 12 predicted proteins | sample P32metaG_FD_120480 | JGI IMG/M metagenome (GOLD analysis project Ga0182024, IMG submission 120480) | Permafrost microbial communities from Stordalen Mire, Sweden - P3-2 metaG (Illumina Assembly) | ecosystem: Environmental > Terrestrial > Soil > Wetlands > Permafrost | place: Sweden: Stordalen... | reverse complement strand
CCCCGTTCAATTCGAGGCTGACGCAAACCTGCCCACCGCCGGAGGTGAATTTCAGCCCATTGGAGATCAGATTAAAGACGATCCGCTCAAGCAGATAGCGATCAGTATTGACGATTGCATGTGCCTGAGCATGCTCAAAACTGAGTTTCACATTCTTGCGATTGGCGAAGCCCTGGAAGTCTTCGATCGTGGCACGCGTCAAGCATATTGCGTCGACCGGCTGTCTGTGAACGTCTAACGTTCCCGCTTCCAGTTTGGAAAAGTCGAGCAAGCCGGAAATCATTTGCAACAGCTTGACCGAATTGTTGTGCACAGTTTTGAGCAGGCGTTTCTGTCGTTCACTGAGCGTGCCATGCTCGCCCATCAGAAGCGATTCCAGAGGAGCCAAAATCAACGTCAGGGGTGTGCGCAATTCAGCCGAGATGTTGCTGAAAATTCCCTCGTTAGCAACCGCCGCCGCCAGCGCGCGACTGTTTTTCTCATCCCAGCCAGGTCCGGCTGAGGCTGTGGCATCAGTTCCCGGCGCTGCTTTTTGATCTGCAGCTTTATCTGCTCGATCCGTCTTGCCACCAAATACGTGACTGAGAATCCGCCACATACAGCGCCTCTATTCCGAAAGGAGAAACCGTCCTCAATGATCGTGCAGCTGACGCGGTCGTTTTTTTAGTGACTTAGGAACTGGAGCAACGAAGGGGCTAATCATTGCAATTAAACAGCTGCATACTGAGCACACCGAATGTGGTGCCGCCCATAGTGGAGATTGAGATTTATCTTAGACCATTATACTACAATATAGATTTTCGGTTTTTCAGGTAAAGCACGATAAAATGCGGCTTTCCGCCACCTTTGCGGAAAATGTCGCCTATCTTCTCAGCCGCGGCGCTTAGCGCACCGACAATCGCTGCAACAGTCCCCGAAAACCGGCTGGAGTTTCCTGCCGCTGACTGATTGCTTCTAATCTATTGATCCGTTTCTGCACCCGATCGTGCTCGCGCGGCATCAGTCCGGGAGAAGCGGCCAGGTAGAGCTTGTACTGGAACAGGGCGTCCTTGACCTCAGCCAGAGGATTAGCCGAATTTTGCGCGTTTCTCTCAAGCGTTTCAGCCAAACCCAGCCGCGCCTGCGCCAATCTGGGATTAGACGCTAACGCGGCGCGATACTTCTCGATTGCTGCGGGGTACTGGTGAGAGTTAACCAGCGTTGTTGCACTGCTGAGGCTCTGTGTCGCTTCATCGCGCGTGGCACCGACGAGCGTGAGCCCATGGCGCCCCCGTTGCTCTTCCGCGACAAAAGTGACGGCCCGCCGGAATGCCAGGTCAGCGCTGTCGAGATCGCGCGCTACCAGAGCAAACTCGGCTATTTCCATCACGTCACTAGCGCTCGTGCTGTTGATGGCGGCTGCCGAAAAGACATTGCTGGCCTCGTTAAACTTGCCCTGAGTCAGAAGCAACTCACCATACAAAAGTCGCGTCGGCAAAGTCGATGGCGCAAGTAAAAAGGTCATATCGGGATTTTGCCCAGCCAGAGATTTCATCACAGCGTCGACGAGAAGCAAGCCCTGATTGGCTGGCTTCGTTGTTTTGGCCACCTGCGCCAACCGCTGGGCATCAGCTTGAAACTCCGGCGTAGAAGTTACGACGGGTCCGGACGTGCGCAACACCTTGGCGTAGTATGCAGAGGTCAGACCGATTTCTATTGCCAGATCGCCCGGGTTAGCAGCGGACAACGCCCGGTATTCCCGCAGAGCGTCATCGACACGATCCAGGCGCAATAAATCGCCGGCCAATCTTTGGCGCAACTCACTGTCAGGCGCGCCTCTTAATGCAATCTGCAACTGTTCGACCGCCGCATTGTACTCTCCTTGCGACTCACGCAACTTGGCGATGCCGAGATAGGCTTTCGTTTCGTCCGCCTTCAGCTTAGTCACCTGTTCATATTCACGAATGGCAGCGGCACTGTTGCCGCGAGATTCCAGCGCTTCAGCCATCGCTAAGTGGATGCTGACGTTGTTGGGGTTGATCGCTAAGGCTGTGTTCAGCTCGTTCATCGCGTCTTCGTAGCGCGCCTCTTTCATGTAAATCTCACCCAAACCCAGGTGAGCAGCTGAGTTCTTCGGAACGATGGCAATCGCTTGTTTATAATTCTCAGTCGCTTCCGCCAGATTACCTTTCAAAAATTGAGTTGCGGCGAGCATATTGAAAGCCCGTACGTAACGCGGATCCAGGCGAATCGCGCCGCCGAATGCCTGAATTGCCAGATCCAAACGCCCTTCCTCTTTATATACGATGCCGAGAAGATAATGCGCCTCCACGACACGCGGATCAGCATCAAGTGCTTTGTTGCATTCGCGCCCAGCTTGATGAAGTGCATCATGCCGGGTCAATGAGCCGAGCTGGTTCTTCTCCACACGGTAGAGCATCACCATGGCCTTGCCGCAGTGGGCAACCGGATTGTTCGGCTGAAGCGCCAGCACTTTATCGAACTGCTCGTCAGCCTCGTTCAGCTTGTACTGGCGACCAAGCGCCATGCCCAAGCCGGCCAGCGCCTCGACGTTGTCTGGTTCGGCAGCGACCACACGCCTGAACGCCTCGGTCGCTTCCGGATACGCGCCCTGCACCATAAGATCCGCAGCTCGCCTGATGTCATAAGGTGAGCTGTCCGTGCCCCCACCCGCGCGAGGTCCGCCAGCGCTGTCGGCCGGGGTGGCTGGGGTGCCAGCTGGCGTGGCAGCGGGGCTGGTCTGCGTGGCGGCGGTGCCGGTCGGGGTGGCAGCGGTGCCAGTCGGCGTGACAGCAGTGCCAGTCGGCGTGACAGCGGTGCCAGTCGGCGTGACAGCGGACCATCCAGGGGCAGCTGTGGCGGGCGACGTACCGCCGTCATTAGCAGGATCGGCAGCAGAAGCCGGCCGAGCAAGGGTTCCGGACAGAAGCACAGACAACGACAAGCCCAACAATGGCCGCACTGCAAATCGTTTAACGCCACCGGCAACCATTTAATTCACCTCGTACTGGGCTCAAGATCTCACAGCCTATTATCCGTGTAATGCAAAGCGCTGAAATGGATTGTCAGCGCTTGATTACGTAATTTTAGATGCTCTTAACGGCATTCTTGCATAAGAAACAGGTCCGCGCCGTCGCGGCACCTGATTTAACACAAGATTGAGGTTTAAAGCGTCAGGATAGTTGATGTGCCACAACGAATGATGCCGCCAGTCCCTTGATTTTCTTCCAGAAAATCTGAGGCCGCGAATTGGTGAAAAACGAGCGGTCTTATGCGGTCGGAAATGCATCGAGAAGCTCAAGCAAGAACTGGCGAAACCACTTGTTATTTAGGGGTTTTCCATATTCCCGACCTATGCCCCGCTTGGTGAGATTCTGAATATATGGGCGATGTGCTCTAGAGCCTGAACCATCCCAGCAGAAATCGGATCGCCAAAACCGGCATGGACACTAGATTTTTGAAACGATATCTATTATATTGACACAGTCGTTACAGTCGTAGTATAAAAGTCGACGTCTTCGACGACGATAAGCTCGCTTTTGTTGAGAAATAAAGAACGGCTCGCTCACGGCGTTGAGTTGCTGCTGTGCGACTGAATTATTGAAAGTCTCCGTTTGTTGAACGGTGGACTTGTCACCATTGCGCACCTTTAAACTAGATAGGTAAGAACATGGACAACACTGAATTGGCTGACAAGTACTTAGCTTGTCGTGATTGCTCGAAAAGCTTCCTTTTTTCAACTGCAGAACAAGCATTTTTCAGAGATAAAGGACTAAGCAACGAACCAAAACGGTGTGCCAATTGCAGACTCTTGCTTCGCACACAGCGTTCAGGCGTTCCCGCCGAGAAAACAGCGGAGGTCGGCTGCAGTGGTTGCGGAACGCCGACACGAGTGCCGTTCCAACCAAATGGACACAAGCCTGTACTTTGCAATGTTTGCTTCCACAACAAGAAAACGGGAGACACCAACGTTCCGGATATCCAACCGGCCGAACGCGAACGCGAGTTGGCGTTAGCCTGATCGAAATCGAAAAAGAGAACAGGCGCATGCCTCTCTCAAAATCCAGACTGCAACTCGTGCCGCAGCCGATACAGATATCGTCACTTCCCGATTTCGACTTCGTGCATCGAGTTGTAGGGGCACCCGGTCAAGCACAATTTCACCCGTTGCGCAGCGCAGTTTCGGCCGCACGATCGATGCAATTCGAAGCCTCTGCCCGGTACTGAACTGCGACAATCGTCACGTTATCGGGTGCTCCAACTTCAATGGTGCGCAAGAGCAATTTCGAACATGCTTCTTCGGCACTGAGGCATTCCTGCATTACCGGGGCTATCTGGTCATCGGTCAGGAAACCGCACAGTCCGTCGCTGCAAAGCATAATCCAGTCGCCGGGATCGAGTTCTGTTTCTGTTTTGTCAATTACCACATCGCGCTCATGCCCGAGACAGCGCGTGAGAACGCTGCGGAGCGGACTATCCAAGCACTCCTGCGGCGTTAGCCTTCCCTGCTGCATCATTTCGTACACGATCGAATGATCTTTCGTCAATGCGCCGATAGAACCCTGTTTGACCAAATATGCGCGCGAGTCACCGACATGCGCGATGTGCACTTTGTTCTCATCTGCTTGCACTGCCACCACAATCGTTGTGCCCATTCGCGAATGCGAGTTGATGATGTCTGCTGCTGCACAAACAGATTCGTTGGCTTTTTCAACCGCTCGTTGCAACCATTCCTGAACGTTGGCAGGGTCTGTCAATTCGGGGGGCTTATCCTGCCAAAAGAGCTCGACTGCCTCGACAGCCAGACGGCTGGCCTCGCCACCACCTTTAATACCACCCATGCCGTCCGCAACGACAAATAGCCGTTGATCGGGACTGACATAGCAGCGATCTTGGTTGTCCTTGCGAACTAAGCCACGGTCTGTTACCGACGCCGCGTTCCACGCGAGCTTACTCATCTCAAAATCCTCTCAGTTGCTGGATCACTACGTTATCGGACCCGGCTAATCTAAATTCTACGCCGTCAGGGTACACAATGTGAATTCCCGAAAACGAGTATCTTACCCGAATCGGACCTAAACAGATGCTCACAAACAGTAACATTCGCATCTTTGTTTGCCCATCCCCAACCTCACAAAACTTTGCGACCATCTGCAGAACGTAATAACTGCGTCACGCCCCAAGCGCTTTTGCCATCCTTGATCCGCCAAATGAAACCGTCGAGCACATAATGAGTGGACTGCGGCAGAGCAAGAAATGGCACGAGAATGGCGAGCAAGGCAGGATCGGATATCGCCGGCAGCCGCGCAAACGGAAAGAATAAACTCATGTGCTCTCGCCAAACCAGGCCATCCCAGAATCCCTCCTCAAAATACGCGAGCAATGCGAGGAACAGAAAAAATGCGGCCGCATGGGCGAGGATGGCAGCGACGAATTTACCTGACTGATCGCCGTTCGGCTTTGATGTTGGCGTGCTTCCAGTTGCTTCGCCATGATGAAACAACCAGACCAGCGCCATGTACGGTATCCCATGGCTGACTACATTAGTGATCGTGAACGCCATGTCGGAATTTACAGCGATAATGCCGACCCACCAACTGACGGCGGTGGCGAGCACAAGCAGATTGCGGGGAACGTTCAAATAAGACGTCTTGGCGTAGAGCCAGATCTCTTTTATGACATAAAGCGATGCCGCCAAACCATACGTAATCAGAGCCACCTGCGAGCAAAACGCAGGAACGGTCTCAACAAAATCGCCGTCGACAAACCAGCTGAAATTGCGTGGCAGATGCGTATGCCAGAACATCAAAGGGTATAGAGTCGCCAAATAAATAAAGCCGACATCCAACCATTTATACTTGGCGAACGCCGGTGGTTCCTTTCTTGAGTACAGCTTGAGAAAACCAAATTGCTGGCGAATGAAGTGGAAAACAGCTAAGTACGCGAGAACTCTCCAGAAGTAGAGTGCATCAAAGGAATAAAGCAGGCTGCCGACCATCCAGCACAAGAGCGGTGCAGCCAGCAGCAGGACGCGATGCTGAGTGAAGGCTTTGGGCTGCAGATACGTTCGGAACAGCGTTGCGTAAACGTGAGCAACATCTATGAGCAGGACAAAACACACCCATACCCAAAGAGGAACGTTTCTGGTAGCTTCCATCTCATTTTTGAAGATCAGCACAAGCGCTGACGATAGCAAGGCTGGCGACAAAATGAACAAGGTATCCCATCGCGCTGAGGACAACCATGGCAATTTGTAGCTTGCCTTGATCATGCTCGCAGCTGGTGCATTGCTCATCTGCATATCAGGTCCGCTCGCCGCCCCCAGGTAAGTTGAGCGCCAACATCACGAGCAGCTTCCTAGCCGCTTCCACTCCGTGATATTGCGCCTCTTCGAAATTCGACATACCGCTCATATCGGAGTGCGCAAACAAAACATTGCCGCAGTTCTCTTTCATCTTGCGTCTGGTATCACTCCAAATGAATCCGACTGAAGGCCGAATCATGCCATGGCCCCACGGCCATATATCCATTGAGATGATCTCGTTACCGATGCCAGGATGCATCGTTTGAAGGTCGCGCACAATCTTATCGGACCATTCAGTGGCGGAAGATTGGTACAAGGTCGACCGCGATGCAGCCGGTGCCATTTCTGAAAGTGCATCGTAATAAGTTAAGACGACAGGTTTTTCCCGAGTGCTGATATCTTGATGGTTAGCTAACACATAACCAAGAGATTTGCTGTAATAGCTGACATTGTCCCAGGCAACCGGAATACCGCGCTCAGCCGGAACTGCGCGAACAGTAACGTTTGCCACCAGCCACGGTGCGTACTGCAGATCGGTTTCAATTTCAGAAGGATACTCGCTGATTACGTGTTTGGCGATGAATCGCGGTGCAGAAAAAATGGCATAGTCGCAAGCAAAGGTCCGGTGCACACTGCTTCCCCTTTGCGCATATGCGATTTTAACCTTGCCATCATGCTGCTTGATCTGGGTGACAAGATAGCCGGTTCGAATATGATCGCTCAACTTGTCGCGCAATTTACCGACAAGAAAGCCATTTCCTTCCGGCCACGTAACGACGGAATTCAACTCCGCGTTTCCAGCAGTTCCTCTTCTTCCGGCGAAATAGTGAATTCCGGCCCAAGCAGAAACGTGCTCGGCAGTTGAGCCATAATCATCTCGACAGCAATAATTCACATACCAATTGAGCGGCTTGCTGACAAAGGAATTCTGTCGCAGCCAATCAGACATAGATATGCGATCGAAGTTGGTATATTTGGCATCGCCGGAGCTAAGATCAACAGGTATGGCAAAAGCGAGTTTGCCATCGGCACCGGTAGCCTTTCTCAAGTTGAGCATCACATCGAAGAACCGGGCGATTTCATCGAGTTCGTCCTTTTGCAGTCCTCTTCTGGGCACCAGTCCTTCTTGATACAAGCCGTCCTTAAACAACCGTTCCTGCGGCTCGTGACAGAGGAAGCGCTCATCGTATAAGGGCAAGCCGCTCTTAGTGTCGACGCCCGTAATCACTCCAAACTCAGTGAACAGCTCTTTGACATACTCGCTCTCAGGATTAGCGATCGGAACATAGTGTGCGCCCCATGGATAGGCACTGTATTCATTCTTTCCGCTGGCAGAATTGCCACCAACTGCAGACTCTAACTCCAAAAGAACAAAATCCGAAAAATTGTTTCTCTTCAGCCACCACGCTGCCGATAGCCCGGCGATGCCACCACCGACGATCACTATTCTCGCCGGCGCTTTTACATGTTCAATCGTTCCTTCCGGACTTGCCGCGCGCAGTTGGTGGCCAAAGTCGCGAGAAGGACCAAGCATGCGGCAAGGAAAGCTGGGCGACGGATGCTGCCATTGCCAGTAAGCTCCAGTTGCAGCGGCGGCGGCAAGACATCCCGCCCCCTTGAGAAAATCAGATCGACTAATGCGCGTCGACATATTCGCTCCACTCTGATTCAAAAAGGTGAACCAGATTTTGATTGTTCAACTTATTAATCTTATTTTCTGTCGCGAGCATATCTTTGGGGAAGTTGAGCATCTGGGCCATCACCTCTGGCGTGACATAGCGAAGTCCTGCGGGATAGCTGGTTTCAGCAGGTGGCTCGTAGGGTGCCAAAGAACCGATCACATATCCCCAGTCACCAAAAGATGGAACATAGGCATGATATGGAGTGACGGCGAATCCGGCAGACGCTAACGTATTAACGACACACCAGTAAGAATTTTTCGCATAATAGGGTGACGTGCTTTGAACAACAACGAGGCCATTCGGCTTCAGCACTGCCTTGAGAGTGCGATAGAAAGTGTCGCTGTACAACTTGCCGAGAGAATAATTGCTCGGATCAGGAAAATCAACGATAGCAGCATCAAATTTTTGCGGGTGAGAACGCAACCAAACAAATGCGTCATTGATCACAACCTTCACTTTCGGGTTGGAGAGCGAATGATCGTTCAAGCGTGAAAGCAAGCCCTGTAGCTTAAAGAGTTGAATCATATCCTTATCTAAATCAACAAGCGTAATCGATTTTATCGCGGGATATTTAAGCAATTCCCTCACCGCCATTCCGTCACCACCACCCAAGACGAGGATGTCCTGCGGTTCGTGCATGCTGGCAATGGCTGGGTGCACCAGAGCCTCGTGATAGCGATATTCATCGCGAGAGCTGAACTGCAAGTTGCCGTTAAGAAAGAGGCGAATATCTCGGGGACCACCGGTGATGACAATCCGCTGATAAGGCGTCGACGTTGTGTAAATCACCGGGTCCGGGTATGTTGAACTCTCAGCAAAGGACATTAGTTTGTCGGACATAGCAAAGCCACACACGAGTGCTACCACCAGGATTGCTGCCGTTGTCTTCAGGCTTCGCTGCCAGGGCAATTGGTCTCGAAACAGGTGGATTGTCCACCCTGCCACCAGCAGGTTGAATAAGCCGAACAGAAACGATGTGCGAATCAAACCGAGATATGGAACCAGTACCAGCGGAAACAAGAGCGACGCAAGCAACGCACCGATGTAGTCGAAAGTGAAGACCTTGGAAACGAGATCCTTAAACTCAAGGCGCTCCTTGAGAATCCGCATCAGCAATGGAATCTCCAGCCCAATCAAGATGCCGATAATCGTGATCAGCGTATAGAGAAGGATTCTGAAATTTTCAACGTGCTCGAAGCAAAGAAAGAGCAGAGAGGCGGACGCACCACCCACGACACCAACCAGCATTTCGACTTGGACAAATGTTAGAGCTACTTTCTTTTCTATGTATCGCGAAAGGAAGGAACCTATGCCCATCGAAAAAAGATACACACCAATGACTGTGGAAAACTGAGTCACCGAGTCACCCAGCAGATAGCTGGCGATCGTGCCTGCGATCAGCTCGTAGACTAAACCGCACGTCGAAATGACAAATGCGGTAATGAGGAGTGCATAAGTCAAATCTGCTTACCCATGAATTGCTGCGGAGACAATGTTGCTTACAGCTATGACCATGGCTGCCAAAACAACCGCTAACGGCAAGTTTTTCTCAACCACAATGTCCTTCCACATGTCGCCTGGAGTGATCCAGTCGAAGACCTTGGTGGATAGGCAAAGAATAGCGATACCAATTGCCGAATAGACGATCGCTGCCACTACATATTTGAATGTTAGTACTTGTTCCACTATTTTTCCTCCCAGATTATTTATGGTAGATACGCGCACCAGGACCGGTGGATCGACTGCCTGCAGAAGTTCCCATATCGAAAATCGTTCCGCCCCGACTGGATACGTAGATAAACAGAGCGCAAATGAAGATTCCAAAAACCAGATGAAGACGTGCCAACTGAAAGCTCCTTACGAAGGTGAAACATAGGGTGAATAGTCACTGTTGGACCAACGTGCAACCTCCACTTGTCTCATCTTCATCCATGCGATCATGGCTGAGAAAAAGAGAAAGAACAAGCACAAGAAATAATTACCGAAGTTCGGAACGTCACGCCAGACGGTCACCGTAAATGAACGCGGAGTCGTGTCCTTGTAGTCGCCGGACTCAATGTCGAAGTTGAGGTAGTAATCTCCGCCCGGCACCGCTGAAATCGTCTGCTCGCAAGATTGATCGCCTTCGGTCCAGGCCCCGTCGGAATCCGAGCCGTGATAATATTCCGCGGTCTGTTCGAATGGGAACGTCGTTCCGTCAGCGTTGTTGACCAGATCGCCTGAGACCCATAACCAACTATTATCTACTGGAGAAGTTATTTGGATTTTTGCGTTTGCTAAGCTCTTAACCAGAGTGAATTTTCCAGAACTCAAATCGCTGACCTTAGTATTGGGCGTATATGAAAAGGTTCCACTGGCAGCCTTACTGTTGGATGCAGTCACTGCAAAGAACATTTGAGCCAGCGTCAGGAAAACCACAAACGCGAGCCATTGTTTCTTGATAGAATTCCAACTGTTTGTGTCCTTGGATGGCTGATTTGGCGCTACCCCACGGGGATGAGCCACCTTATCCAGCTTGAACGCTTCTTGAATAACCTTTGGCTCAGTATATGTGCCAACGCTCCAAACAATGTCATTGTCAGATTTCTCGCGCGAAAGCATCAGCGGAGGATTGATATAATCCTCCATTTCGACAGTACTGGCGACAATTACCTTCCAGTAAAATTCACCGATAACGTAAACGACTTCCCCTGTACCTCGATTGAAAAGCCTGAAGTTTTTTCCGTCCAGCGAGGCAATGGCTGATGTTCTCTTCGTCTGGCGCGGCTTCTTCTTGATCATCTGGACAAAGCTCCAGTGATTATCCGCGCGGACGAGCCACCGATAGCCATAATAGGGATTGAATAGCAGATACTCTTCCCAGAAATAATCGTTGTCGCGGCGCACCATGAAACCGATTACTTCCCAGGTCCTTCCTGCCAATTTGCCTCTGGTGCCGAGTGGTATCACCGGTTGGTACGTACCGGTGGCCCTGGCGTACGTCGAAAGAATGGCGTAGTTGCTGTTGGTGACATCAATAACAGAGTGGCAAGAATCGCACACCGCCGATAGTGACGCGCCTGGATACTGCACCGAGACGGAGGCACCACATGACGGACACGAAAAGGTCTTCACCCGCGGAGTGGGATGCTCCGGGGGCCGATCGGCGGCATGGCTGGGCGGGTCACCAGCCATCGATTTGCCTTAAATTTTGAAATTTGAATTGGTCAAAGTCGAGGTAGTTGCCGGTGAACGTGCGTGTTTGGGTGCCAGCGTACTCAATGGTTGCCATTTCGCCTTCTGCGTTGCTGAAATCTACGCTAGTGGATCGCCGACCCTCCATCGCATTTAGCGGCAGCTCACCTTCGGAATAAACGCACCATACGTCGTGCACATCCTCAACTTGAAACGTTCCGGCATTGCCGATTTGCAATTCGACCCCGCAACCGAGGCTGTGTAACTCTGGCGGCTGCCAGCTTGGCACGGGCAAACAAAAGCCGTAGAAGCCTTGCGCTTCAGCCAACCAGGCTTCCCGTCCATTGCCGAACAGGGCATACCACTCGCTCCAGAATCCATCCTGATATGCCACTTTCAATCGTCCGACCAGCTCAAATTTTTCGTTGGAGTACATCCCGGAAGTACCAACTTGAAACGGCGTCAAATCATCTTGCAACTCGGCCATTTTACCGATCGCTCTCAAATTGATGTCTTGCCTGATCAGAGTCGACTTGCAAAAGCTGCACACAGCAAAGACTGAAGCCTTTGACTGAAAATTGACTATGGCACCACAGGAAGGACAATTGAGAGCAAGCATCAAGAAATACTCTTCAAAATTTCCGCTTTCTTCTTATCGTATTCTTCCTGCGTAATGATTTGCTTGGTGAGCAGTCCGTGTAATTTTTCCAACTTCTCATACGGGTCTTCCTTGGCAGCCGCTTCTGTATGACCAGGCGCTGATGCAGGTTGTCCTTGCAAACCTTGCGACGATTGCGCGAACGCTTGACCAATGATTTGGCCGACTCCTAATCCAACGCCGGCTCCTGCGATGCCACCTTCATTTTTCGCGGCGGCAGAGATGCTGTCTGCTGCTTGAAAGTTGGCGTATTTTTTCAGGTCTCCGACAAGACTCATTTGTGATTGCTTGTCCAGATATGTCTGCAACTCTTCCGGCAGGGTGACGCTTTGCACCAGGAACGAGCAAAGCCGGAGACCGTAATTCAAAAACGGCATGTCGAGTTCTTTTTTGAGCTGCTCCGAAAATTTCTGCTGGTTCGCAGCCATATCGAGGAACGCTGTTTCCGCCTGACCGAGCATCGTCGCCAACGAGGTGACGATCATAGATCTGAGCTGACCATCTAACTCGCTGGCTGTGTACGACTCGCGCGAACCGCTGATTTTCGAAAAGAATGTGCCTGGCTCATCAATCACGTAAGAGAACGTGCCGAATGCTCTCAAACGAATGACACCAAATTCCTTATCGCGAATTGATATTGGTGTCTGCGTGCCCCAGCGCTGGTCGATCTGCTCTCTGGTTGAAAAGAAATAGACCTCTGACTTGAAGGGCGATTTGAAACCTTTATCCCAGTTGAGAAGCGTAGTCAGGATGGGCAAATTTTGCGTAGTCAGATGATACCGTCCAGGTGTGAACGTGTCAGCGACGTTGCCTTCATTCACAAACAGCGCCATTTGCGATTCGCGCACAGTCAGTTGGGCACCATTTTGGATCTCTTTGTCGAGCGTCGGAAAACGATGAGCGAGCACTCCGTCAGTCTGCTCAGTCCAGTCGATGACTTCTATAAATTGTTTTTTGAAAAGATCGAACATGGAAACACTCCCCGTGTGGTCGCTCACGCGTATTGATCGAGATCCCAGAAAGCGTCACTATCATAGCCATTTGGCAATTAAGGCGGTTGAAAATAGCAAATTAAATAACAATCTATAGGCACCCGTCCCGTGACAGGTCCAGTAAGCTTGCGAAGATATTCTTAGAATTACGCCAGGAGAAACTGCGCTTGCTAAGATGTTGCACAAGGAGAAAAACGCGTGCCGGTTCAGCAAACGAGCAAAGCAACAAGCGATAGCAGGCACCAATTTTTTGGTCGCCACCTTCTTGCCAGTTATCTCGACTGCGATTCGCAAGCTCTAATCAGCTCGCAGATTTGTTTGAACGTGCTGCGCAAAGCCGTGCTTGCAACTGGTGCGCACATTCTATCCGACACCGTGCACCAGTTTCCCAACGGCGCAGTCACAGCCGTACTGCTATTGGCCGAAAGCCACGCGAGCATCCACACCTATCCCGAACATCACTCCTGCTTCATCGATTTCTTCAGCTGCGGAACATGCGACTTCGAATCATTGGACGCCATCCTGCGCGAGGAGTTGCGACCACGTGAAGTCATTTTCGAAATTGTCGAACGTGGCATAAGCATAAACAGTTCCAATCAGTAAGTCGCTTTCGCTGCAGTGGCTGCAAGACTGACCAGGCGCCCCAGCTTTGTATCTGCAGTACGTTCCTCAACAGTTGTGTTCCAGTCTTCGGCAACTTGCGCGAAAAAATTTCCCAAGGGATGAATATCAGTGAGCTGGGGGCTTTGATGGCTTTGCCTGCGGGTTCACTATCCCTACTGGGGCCAGACCTTCGGAGAAGATGCCGGCGCTATGTGCGTGTGGAATCGAAAAAGCGGTTTTCCCCTGCTTTGTTATGTACTTCCATTCATCTGATCCAGACTTCGACTCGAGCACCGCTGCCAATCCTTCCTTAAAATCCCCAGCTTCTTTGTATTTAAGTGGAATGACAAACTTTCCAGTCTTATCGATGTAACCAAAAGGTTTTTCGAATTGCTCAAGCTGTACGCGGGCAAGACCTTCACAAAAGTTCGAAACTTTTGTGAATTTGGGCTTGATGACCCATTTCCCAGTGTGATCGATAAATCCAAAATACATGGGTACACTAAAGTCGACGGGCCCGGCTTTCACCGCATATGCCAAACCTTCTTGAAATGGACCGCCAATGCCAAATACTGCCTTGCCCATTGCAAATGCTCCGGTCTTGTCCATATAGCGCTCTTCACCCTTCTCATCAACAACGCACAAGCCCTCGGAGAATCCGTTCACTATGACGCCTGGTATCTTTTCGCTTGGGATGACAATTTTGCCCGTAGGATCTATCACCTCGTACTTGTCTGTGTGCCCGGTAAAGAAAAGCCAGTAGCTAAAGGGAACTGTGTGGGAAACCACAGCCAACCCCTCGCTAAAAGTGCCAGCAGAATCGTACTGCAACGGTATGATGATATGTCCTTTGCGATCGACGTATCCCGTCTTGTCGGAAAAGTGATGAAGCGAAGGGTTGGTAGCTGGCAAACTGGCATACGCTAGACCTGTATCTGGGTCGAAGCCTCCGAGCTCGTAATAACTAGGTCCAATCTGTTTTCCCGTCTTATCTACGAAAATCAATTGACCACGGTCATTTCTAGCGATTGTTATGCCATCTGCAGATTCGCGTGCAACTTGCTTGCCACTTTTGTCAAGAAAAAGTTCCCTGTTGGAATCATCAATGACCAACGCGCGCCCATAGTAAAACCGAAAAGCATGGGCATATCGTGGTGGAATAACCCATTTGCCTGAGTGGTCGACGTAACCGTAGAGAATCTCTGGAGGCGATGCAGCTGCGCATGGAAGCGCCAAAAGGATGAGAAGCGAAAAGATCGCGGACAGAAACAACGCATTGTTGCAAACAATATTCTTCGCCATTGGTAAGCACACAGAAGTGAATTCGACTCCACTAGCTGAGAATAACATGCTGGTATGGAACGCACCTGGCGGCCCAAAGAGGTGTCTGATTGCACGTTGCGACAACGGTCTGGCATGGACGCGTCCTTGCTTCTGCAGCCGCCAAGACGGCAGCGCTCCCCAGGAATTAGATCATTGGGCGGAACGGATCGTTCCTACATCGGTATGTCGGTAACGGCAATCTGTCGCGAGCCGTTGACGTTGGTCAACACGAGCGGGGCCAACCTGTCAGTTTGCCTCAGCGTATAGATCTCGTTGCTCAGTTGATCGAAGTCTTGCCCAAGCGAGATCGCCGCTTCGTATGACAGGCAATCATCCTTTCTCAGCGCCGCTTCCTTCGCCGCGATTTCGAGCAGCTTCGCCCGAAGTGACATATTTAGCGGTAGATCGTTGATGAAAGTGATCTGCGTCGCCAGTTCGACTCGTCGCGCATCCATGATATCGGTCAACTTACTAGATAACTCTGTTCTTCGTACGGTCGTGTAAGTCGTCAACGGATCTTCAACCCATCCTGATGGAGATGTAGTGGTGATGACGGTCTTCTTGGTCACAGTCCGATCGGACAATGATGCTTCCGGTTCCACGGTCGCTAGCGGCGTTGCTACCGGCCAGTTCAAGGGTACTATCATTGGTGTTACTACCGTCCTGGGTCGTACGATAGCTCCCGAGCTGTCGATGACATTGCCGGCTGGATCGATGGCGAATGTCCCCTGAGCCAGTGCAGGCAGACCAATCAATAGAGTCCATGCAACAGACAGCGCAGCTATTGGTGTTTTGGGTGAAAACATGATCCTACCTCCAATCCTAACCCGAGCACTTCGGTATTCAGAAGTGCCAATCAGCCAATTAACAGATGCTTGGACGGGCGAATAGTCAATAGGTTCCAAAAGCCTCACGGAGCTTATTTGATCTGGAAACAAACGCGCCCCGTTTCGGTCAGATTCGTTTGAATTTAATGGGTCAAACTCGGCACTTTTGTCAGTGACTCTTAGTCTACAAT
>Ga0182024_10013740_pt1 | contig 15755 bp, 22 predicted proteins | sample P32metaG_FD_120480 | JGI IMG/M metagenome (GOLD analysis project Ga0182024, IMG submission 120480) | Permafrost microbial communities from Stordalen Mire, Sweden - P3-2 metaG (Illumina Assembly) | ecosystem: Environmental > Terrestrial > Soil > Wetlands > Permafrost | place: Sweden: Stordalen... | reverse complement strand
TGGTTCTTCTTTAAGCAGTCGAACCATTTCCTCTTTCTCAATACGCACAACAACCGACTCCGCCATGGCATCAACCGTTGCTATGCGTAGGACCTGGCCTGAAATGCAGCCTTCGCCGAAAAATACATTCGAGCCCAGGATTGAGACGACGGCTTCTTTCCCCCGGTCCGAAACGACAGAGATCCTTACCTTACCCTTCTGAACATAGAAGACCGCATCGGCGGGTTCTCCCTGCGAGAACACGATTTGGTTCTTCCGGTACGTGGTGATGCTATGCCCCTTGCCAGCACCGGCAAGAAACGTCTTCGGATCAAATTGTGGTTGATGTTTTTTCGCCATGTCACGCAGCTCCTTTGGGCCAACCGCATGAGAATCGGGCCAGTTTTCGACCCTTTTTGGGGAAATTCAAGCGTTTTTGGACGATCCGAATGTACCGATATAGAAAAAGGCGGCGTCAAAGGCGCTAGATTGCCGACACCCTAGGCGCCGCCGTCTTCGTGAATGTCCGTTTCGCAGCCAATAGCGGACATTTTCTTGGTGCAAGGCCTGCCTTATTTGACTCCTACTGGATTGAGCGCAAGGTCGATTTATCGGCCTTGGTGGCTGCTTGAGAGACAAGCGAACTTGCTAAACAAGTCTGGTGCTCTCGTCCCACTTGATGGAGACGATTGTGCTGCAGAAAGAGCAAGAGCGCTGGATTATCGAAGGAAATATTGCTCGGTTTGAAGACCAGTTGAAGCTTGCAACTAATGAAAAGGACCGTGACAGGTTAAGGGGAATGCTCGCCAGAGAACGGGAGCGGTTTAGCAGATTACCTCCCGAATAGAGTTCGGCTCCGTTAAAGTTACTTAAGTTCATTTCTGGAGAAGTTGATGGATCCCACAAGAACTGAACACTACCGCCTTCCACAGCGCTGCGATATGGTGGCAGGCGTGGAGTTCATCGTGGGGCTTACGCCGATTTGTGCGTTCCCCGACAGCCGCCGCGAACAGGCTGTAATCAATGCTCGCGCAGACGAAGTCAGCGCAAGCAGGCGGCTAAAAAGGAAACAAAGGCCGCGCAACGAGTAAGCGCGCTAAGGCCTTTTCTGGATATGCGGGGTGGAAGGCCCAGGCCCGCTACTCTGGCATTACCGCAAAGTGATCGATGCGCCGGTCTATCAATCTATTATTGAATAATTCCCGGGCTGAATTTCCAAGAGGCACAAGTACGTTAGTGCCCCATGTTCATCCCGGGCATGCTCTCATCGCTATGAGCGGGCGCTGATGCGACGATCGCCCTGTAGGCCTCCGGGGCCATGTTGGGCAGGGATTGGTAAAACGCCACGATATTCCAAATATCGGCATCGGAATGGCTGCCGCTTCCACGTGAGATAAAGTGTCCGGCTTACGCGCCCACTCGTCCGGCTTGGCCAGAACATGCTGGGCATAAGCACCGCGGTCGTAGCCCAGAAGGGCAAATACCGCATCACTGCGCGGCGACAATCAAGGTGAGAGCTCGGGTACTCGTATTGCCTCATCTAAAGATGCTCCTCAGCGTGGATGCGATTGCCTCACCGAGATGTTCCCGGAGATCGCCCCCGGCTTCTATCCAGATTTGCCTCGGCGCTAGCTGAGGTGACAGGCCGCGAAGCGCAGCCATCGGCAGCGCGAAGCGTAGCGGCCTGTCACATCGGCGGCTGGGCATCACGGCTGCATTTCAGCCACCGCACCATCGCTCTCTGCGTCGATGAATGGCCCGAAGACCAACCCATGGGCGCGGGCGCCGCGCCAGATCTTCATTCGGCGCTGTACGGTTCGGATCAGGCCGTCAGGATAGCGCCCCGGATATCTAGCCTGCAGCCGCTCCAGGAACTGCCGAGAGGTTCGCCAAGGCTCATCAGCGAACCATTCTTCAAGTTCGGGCGAGACCGCCCGCAACGGGTCAGGTCGGCGGCGCTCGCGCTTGGCCGGCGGCTTAGCGCGCGCAGTCGGGCGGACTTCGCCGCCGCGCCAGGCGATCCTCAGCCCGGACAGGAATTCCTCGAGCGGCAACGCGCCACCGTCGGCGCTCACCGGATCGCCGGGCGTATCGGCGATTTCGACGAGCCTCTCCTGAGCTAGGCGTATGTCCCTCAGCAACCGGACCGGGTCCAACGTCGCATACAGCGCCTTGAGTTTGCAGCGTGTCTCATCAAGTGTGCGCGGGTCGGCCAACAGACGTTGATACGGCGTCGCCGGCCGGTGATACCGTTTGACGACCTTGGCGCCGTCGCGATGCTTCTCCTTCAACTTGAATGACGGTTGAAAGAAATTCACGAAGAGGCGGGTTGAAGCATAAAGCTTGGCGAGTTCCCGGGTGGCTTGTAGTCCTTCGAAGCGACGGTATCCGACGATCTTACGAACGATTGCGCCGTTCTTCTGTTCAACGAAAGCCTGGTCATTCTTACGATAAGGGCGGCATCGGGTGAGCTCGATCTTATCGCGCAGGCAATAGTCCCGCACGGTCTCGTTCATGAAGACGCTGTCGTTATCAGTGTCGAATCCGAGAAGTGGGAACGGCAGCAACTTGCGAAGCTCGGTCAACGCAGTCGTAAGCACCGTCTGCTCCCGCACGAGCAGCGGCGCACATTCGGTCCAGCCCGTAGCGATGTCGGTCAAGACCAGGGTTTGTGTAAAGCTGCCCTTTGCAAATGGGCCGGAGTGGGACACCAGGTCAGCCTCGACAAAACCCGGCGCGGGATCATTCCAATCGGAGAATGTCCGGATGGGGACGCTGCGTCTGATCGCTGTCGAGCCCTTACGGCGCCGCGGCCCCGTTGCGCTCACCTTAACCTCCTTAAGAGCTCGATCGATGGTCGCGGGGCTCATGGTCAAGAGCTGCTGGCGCACCTCGACATCTAATCCGCCGTGGCCGTGGCGTTCCATCGCCTCAATCAGCAGTGGCAACAAGGGGTGCAGCCGCTTGCCGCAAATCCGATCCGAAGCTTCCCAGGCCATGATTAGCCCGGCGCGGGCGTCATCGCCATACCGTCGACGTCCAGGTCTGGGGCCGCCGTTGGCCGGCATGTGTTCGCCTCGCAGCAGCCGCCCCGCGTGTTTGCGATGGAAGCCCGTCAGCGTCACGAACTCGTCCAAGATTTTGGCCTTCTCAGCCCGCCCAGCCAAGATGTAACGCCCGCTGATGGCCGCCACCAACTCTGTGCGCGTCGCCATGCTCACCTTCCTCATCATCGCCTCCGTGGTTGCTCTGCCGGGAGCAAATTAGGTGAGGCAACGATCCAGCTTCAGGGAGCAGTTCAGGCGAGGCAATGCGGCTCTCACCTTGATTGTCGCCGCGCACGCGCGCGAACTTTATGACGCCGATCCCGATTGCGGCCAGCTACGACGATCTGAACGCGATGCTGGCCGAGCGCTGCCGCCGGCGTCAGTCCGAACGGGCCGGCCGTCACGCTGAGACCATCGGCGAGCGGCTCGTCGCTGACCTGGCGGCGCTACGCGATCTTCCCGTCGTGCCGCTGGAACCGTGCGAGAAGCGTGCGGGCCGGGTCTCGTCGACCGCGTTGGTCCGCTACCGCTGCAATGATTACTCTGTGCCGACGGCCTATGGCTTCCAGGACGTCGTCGTGAAGGGCTTCGTCGACGAGGTCGTGATCCTCTGTGCGGGCACCGTTATCGCCCGGCATCCGCGCTCCTATGGTGAGGGCGAGTTCGTGGCCAATCCGCTGCATTATCTTGCGTTGATCGAGACCAAGCCGAATGCCCTCGATCAGGCGGCGGCTCTGCAGGGCTGGGCGCTGCCCGAGATATTCCAGCATCTGCGCCACCTGCTGGAAGCTCGCATGGGCAACCGCGGCAAGCGTGAGTTTATCCAGGTGTTGCGGCTGCTAGAGGCGATGCCGCAGGCGATCGTGGCCACCGCCGTGACCGAGGCGATCCGGCTCGGCGCCATTGGCTTCGATGCGGTCAAGCTGATCGCGCTGGCGCGCATCGAACGGCGACCCGCCCGTCTCGACCTGACGGCCTATCCGCATCTGCCCAGGCTGACGGTGAAGACAACATCGGCGGCCGATTATACGGCGCTGATTCCGGAACTGGCGGCATGACCGGGCTTGACGCGATGCCGGCGGGAACGATGAGCGGTACTCCACAGGTCCTGCTGGCCCATCATCTCAAGCAGCTGAAGCTGCCGACGGTACTGCGCGAGTATGACAAGGTCGCGCGAGAATGCGCGCGTGATGGTGTCGATCATCCCCGCTATCTGCTGCGGCTGATCGAACTCGAGCTGATCGACCGTGAGCGGCGGACGGTCGAGCGGCGTATCCGGGCGGCACGGTTCCCGGCGGTGAAGAGCTTCGACACGTTCGAGTTCACCGCCATCCCCAGCCTCAACAAGATGCTCGTGCTCGAACTTGCGCGCTGCGAGTACATTCTGCGCCGGGAGAACATCATCGCGCTCGGCAACAGCGGCACCGGCAAAACCCATGTCGCGCTCGCGCTGGGCCTGGCAGCCTGCCAGAAGGGCTTCACGGTGACGTTCACAACCGCCGCCTCGCTGGTCAACCAGCTGATGGAAGCGCGTGACGACCGCCGCCTGCTCAAGCTCCAGCGCGATCTGCAGGCGGTGAAGCTGCTCATTATCGACGAACTCGGCTACGTGCCGCTGTCGCGGACCGGCGCCGAACTGTTGTTCGAGACCTTCTCGCAGCGCTATGAGCGTGGCTCGACCATAATCACCTCGAACCTGCCATTCGAGGACTGGACCTCGGTGCTGGGCTCGGAGCGGCTTACCGGTGCGCTGCTCGACCGGCTCACCCACCACGTCAGCATCTTGACCATGAACGGCGATAGCTATCGTCTCAAACAATCCGCCGGCCGCCGCCGCGCCCCCGCCACGGCGGACCAAAACCAAGCCCCTTCCAAGATCGTCGATCCCGACACCGGCGAGATCACCACAAGCTGATCGGCAACGACCTCAAGCGAATGCAAAGGGGGCCCGATCGGGCCCCCTTTGCATTGCATCCTGCGGCGCCATCACTGGCCTGCTATTACTCCGCCACGCTGGCCTGGAATCCAACCGCCGTTGACACGCAGGCGTCTCTTTTCGTCCATCTACTTGCCACCGATGATAGAGGACATGAACACCAGGGTATGGCGGTGACGTAAGAATTAATTTTGGAGATTTTCGCTTCCCGAATACCTCGTCCTTTTTAATCCCGGTCACGCTCCGATTGAAGTAGCGGGGCTTCCCTACGCGATATTTGGCCTTGCACTCGCTGAATTCCGCCGCGCCATCGATCATTTTATCTGCGTAATGCGCCATCATCGATCTAAACTCCTCGACAGTCGGGAGTGTCTTGCGACCATCGAGTGCCCATTGCGCGGTGCGAAGCACGACACATCGCGCTAGCTGGCGAGCGTTATGGGAGCGTAGCCGTTCTCCCGAACCCAACGCCTGTTCGATAGCTTTGGTGAGACGCCAATTCGATGCCATGTTGAGGTTGCGGTAATAGCCAGCTTCCTCCCACTCAGGAAACGACACGGAGGGGAGATGAATGTCGATAACCGCCGGGAGACGCCCTGCCCACCTTCTCACAGCGTCAAGCTCAGCGTCCTTAAGATTTAGTGTCTTGGTTCTCGTAACGAAGGTGGCAAGCGAACTGATGTCGATGCCCCTCGCCTTCCTCCCACTGGCGAGTGCCTCGACCATAGTGGTCCCGCCGCCCATAAATGGATCGAATACAAACTCTCCCGCCTTGGTGAAAGCCCGGATGACCGCCGCCACGAAGGTGGGAGAAAAGCGAGCGGGATATTTATAATGATTGTGGGTAAGTCCGGCGACGGGAGACGGATCAAGTGCGGCCGTTACCAGCTCGTTGACCATGTCTTGGTCCATCTTAAGCCACTCAGACTGACTCACCACGCGATCTCCCGGCTTTATGTCCTACTTAGAATCCGATTTGCGATTTTTGCCAATAGTCTAAGCCAACGTCCTGGTCCGCCTGGCTCTTTCTGGCTTTGCGAGCCAGAGACCCGCGGCAGCTTTCATCCTTCCGAATCGCCGACGCGACCTTTTGGCCGCGCTCAATGTTCGCCCGCGTTGCTTTGATCCTCCTTCGCATCCCGCCTCACCACCCTAAGCGCCCCCTTCGGCGGCGGCTTCTGTAGCTCTCGCGCGATCTCCCACGGCGCGTTCATCCATTCCTCTCGCGCCCCTTGGTCTAGCAACAAGACCGGCGTGGCGTCGGGGTGGATCGGCGCCACGTCAGGGCTGGCGTCGGTCGTGAGGAAGCTAAAAACCAGATGCCTGCCGGGCGCGGGATTGGTCTTGGTGCCCCGGTCGCCCTCCCACTCGCGCCAGATGCCGGCGAAGAACATCAGCGGGCGGTTTTCGTCCTGGGCGAACCAAGTCCAGATTGAACGTGGCCCCTGATTGTTGTCGGGCTCCGCGAAGCTGGTCACCGGCACTAGGCAGCGATGCTCCGGCTTCTTGAGATAGGTCTGCCAATACCGGCTATCGGTGTTTCGCACGTTCGTCAGGTATGGATTGCGCGGCTTGCTGCCGGGGATGTTGGGCGGGGGAAAGCCCCAACGCATATAAATCGCTTCGCGTCCGCCTTCAGGCATTGATCGCACCACGGGGGCAATTCCATTGGGAAAGATAGAGGACAACGGCTCGAAATTCCCAAGCTCGTTGTCCTTGATGGTGCGCGCAAGCCGCCGCAATTCGTCTCGGCTAGTCCTAACCGAATAGAGGTTACACATGAAGCGCAGCCTACCAACACCCCGAAATTCGCCCAAGGCGTCGCCTGTGGGATATTTCGCGAGATATTCGGTTCGATTTCTGGCCTCGGCGTCCGGATAGGTCTCATTCCATCGGCGCTCGCCGTTGATCCTGACTTGCTTACCCAACGGCGGGAAAGCCTCGATCCCATCTCCGTTGACCAAAGGGCCATGAAACACGCAGCCGCGCCGACCGCAGAGGGAGCAGTAGAAATGCTTGCGAATGGCTACACAGGCATCTTTGCGCTCAATGCCCCAGCGAATAAGCCAGGGTGCCAGCGGCACCGCGCGGGCATGGCCGCAATGAGGGTTTTCGCAAGTGACCCAGTGCCACGTATGGCGGATTTCAGGGAGATGGGCACCGTGATACCAGCGGTTCCAGATAGGAATCATTTCCATGCGAACCGTCAGACGAACCGCCGTCGGCTTTTCACAAAATCATCGTGGCTGACGGCGACATGGCCTCTCAGCCGCCCGTCCACAGCCTGGGCGATCAAGTCATGCTTGGCATCGCGGGGGCGCTTGTAGTCGGTATGGACCGGCCCAGGGCTGCGCTCAGGCCTCTCAACGTCCGTGAAGACCAGCCGCCATCCCTCCTGTTCCTGTTCGAAATGGTAGGAAAGCCCGCACCGGCAGGCGATCTGGGCGAAAGCCTGTTCCAGTGATTGGACGACATGGCCCTTGGCATCGGCAGTATTTTCAATCTCTTCGGCAAACACGACATACACGGCGGACCTCCCATCTTGACGATGAGAACGAATAGTGAACATTATAACGGAAGAGTCCAGCCGCTAGGGACTCGAGAACGCGAATCGGGATACGAAAAATAGCGCCGGACGCTTGAACACGTCGGGCCTCCCGCCCAGGTCGTTAGGTTGGGTGGTTCGTCTCCTATTTTACGACGGATTGGCCGTAGATTTTAAACAGTAACATTGGAGCGGTTTGTGTGGGGGTGAACCGCCCGAAAAGGCGAGCGTAACCATGATGAAAAGCGTCCCCACGCGCTTCCGCGCCTATCAATTGGGAAATGCCGGTTCTTCTTTCTCCTATTTCGCCGGAGGGCATTTCACGGTCATAGAAGGTCGTCTGACCGAAACCAGCCGCCCCTCTCTAGAACGCGAAATGAAGCGTTGCGTTGTAACTGCTGCCGATACGCTTCACATAACTAGCTGGGATGCGGACCATTGTGCAGCGTCTGAGCTGGAGGAATTGCTGGATCTCACCTCACCCAGGCGCATCGAAATCCCCGGTTACGATCCGCATTGCGATCATGCTGAAAATGCGGCGGCTATAATTGAGGCATTTCGGAAGAAAAAACAGACATCAAATCGCGTCGTCACTGTTGAAGCTATCACTCCCGAAAGCATTGATGGCTATCAAACCGCTGACAAGCTGGCATTCGATAACATTTTTTACCATCCGCGATGGATAGACGAGACCTGTAACAATAACAATTCAACGGTCAAATTTTTCCGCAGGGGATCGTTCGACGTCTTGAGCTTGGGAGATGTTGAAAGCCCTGACATCGCGGCGCGGCTTCGCCGCAGTAAAATTCTTCGACTGGAAACCGACGTGATGATTTTGGCACATCATGGCGCAGACAATGGATTTACTACGAAAAAATTTCTGCGGCATATTGAACCTCAGTTGGCGATTTGTTCATCCGATTACGACAACAAGCACGAACACCCCGATCAGGTTATTCGCGATTTGCTTCACGAGGAGAAAATTGCCCCGATGACCACCAAAACCGGCGATGTGATTGTGAAATCAATCGACGACCACACCGGCCTTTTTCGGGCGATAAATCTGAAGGCAAATTCGACGGAAATATCATCCCAAATGGACTTCCGGGCCAAGAAGGCCAAGCTGCTATCCTATAATTTGGACACGATCAGAGAAATCTACGCTTGAGTGCGTGATGGACGAAACCGCCAAAACGTTGAAAGAGGCCAACGCGAGCAAGCTGCTCACGATGCTGGCGATCAACTTGGCGGGATTTTACCTTTTGCAACAGGCCCAAGCCATCACGCTGGGCGAATGGGGCAAGCTGGTATCGGGCCTCATTTCGGCGCTCCCGGCAGGCGCGGGCTTGGTGATTATCGGTATTCTTGACGCCCAGGTCACCCCCAACATGAAAGCTCGGCTGGTCTTTTGGCGTTGGCGCCACCCGCTACCTGGCTGTGAGGCGTTCACCCGGCATGGTCCGGGTGATGATCGAGTGGGACGCGCGGGAATGGCAGCGCTTGAAGCAAAGTTTGGCCCATTGCCGACCGATCCGGGCGACCAGAACGCGTTGTGGTTCCGGATGCTTTGCTCAGTCGAGAACTTGCCGAAGGTGCTACAGGCCCACCGTCAATTTCTATTTGCCCGGGATTACGCATTTATGTCGCTGCTGATCCTGCTCGTTCTTAGCCCGGCGGCAGCGTTCCTTATTCATCCGCCCCTCACTGCGTGGATTTATATCGGGCTGCTGGTTGTTCAGTGGGCGATGGCTACCAACGCCGCGAGGAACAACGGAATCCAATTTGTGGGCACGGTCCTGGGCATTAAGGCTACAGAATAGAGCCCGGCGCAGAATAACCGGAACCGGCGCTCCTTGACCGGTGTCAAACCCTGGTGCCGGTGCGTCTAACAGCCCCTGCCCGGAACGTATTTGACCTTGGGTTTTCCCTCGCCGCCTTTCGCCCGAAGGTGTTTGTCGACTTCGCAGCAGACTGATTGAATATCGGTGAGTTCAATGTCCTTCGGGACATGCGCCGCAAGATGAAGCGGCAACGCGCTCTGGATAGCCAGCATTTCCCTGACGGCCCGGTCTTGATCGAGCTCTGTCTTCAGGTCGCGACCGTAGAGACGATTTAGGCCGCGCTGGGAGCCGGGTCCTTTTGCCGCCCATGATGCCCTATCTGACGCTTGACTCAGAAAGCGCGTGTGGCGCAGATCGGTGGTCACTTGGCCCGCCATGAATCCGCCCCACCCCATGTAATCCTTAAGCACCGCCCAAACCCGATGCATGGTCGGGCTGGTATCAAACAGACGACTGAATTTGGCCCTGTCGCTCCACAGCCGCCCCAAAACGATCTCACTCAAATATTGGTTTTTCGGCCAACTATACCAATGCTTTTTGGGATCGCTTTCGGCCCTCACCATATAGGCCGCTGTCACTACCTTGTTGCCCGCTGCCTGCCACCGATTGAGTGCCTGGGACATGGTTTCGGGCTTGAAACCCTGATGACTCGGCCACGCGCCATCCGTTTTGATTAGTATCTCCAGCGTGGGCGGCCAGTTGATGGTCCGCGCGATGGCGAGCATAAGCCAGAGGTCGGGGTGGTCCGCGAACGGCTCGCGGATGTTTTTCCTGATCCAGATGGTCACCCGGTCCAGTTCCCGGAACACATTTGTGAATCGCCAGACATTCAGGATCGGGTCGTCCGTCAGATGATCCAGCGTCCAGGTCTTTGCCTCGGTGAGCTGCCGGACGGGAGCGTATTGGGGCGGCGGTGTTTTGCCTTCGAGAAAGGTTTTGCGCAGGTAGATGGCGTGGCGTTCGTTCGCCCAGGCGGCAAGCGGTTTGATATCGAGCGGCATAGGTGCGGTTTCCTTTTTTCGCCACGCAGAAATTGCGGAGCTGCCGGCCAGCACACTGGAAATGCCGGTGGTCCGAAAAGTCGGAGTTATTGGCTATTGGGAAAAAGACCGGCGTCACCCGCCTGGCTCACCGGCACGCGTATAATTCGCGTGTAAAGGTTTTCCGGCCTTCGCCGCTCAAAACCTCTGCTCAGTAACTAATTGATTTCAAAGAAAGAATGGTGGGTGATGCAGGGATCGAACCTGCGACCCGCTGATTAAGAGGCGGGAGGGGATGGCGGAATTCCGCCATTCCGTTCCTACGGCGGGCGGTCGAGGTCCCTGATAAGCCCTTGATCCACCGTAGGCGTTCCTACGCCGTCCCAGCGCTTCAAGATAGCGGCCGGCGTCGGACGATGCCCTACAGATCGTGGCAACGGGCCAGAAGCAGGACCCGCCGGTAGCGAACCGGCTCTAGTTTCGGGCGTCATCCCAGCGACGCCGGACTATTTCTTGGAACCCTTTGCCAACTTAATCGCCTGCGCGTATGCCGTACCAGACGTCGCCGCCGTTGCACTCTTATCCTGCTTGGGCTTCTTTTTCTCGCGGTTGCTTTTCTGCTCTTTGCTCATTTTCTGATTTCCTTCTGAACTGTTCGACTTGCGCACTCAGCTATTGCCCGTGACACTTGTGGCCGGCCTCAGGTGGGCGCTTGCATTTGGCTTTTCCGCTCCATGTCCTTGATCGCGTCCGTGACCCGATTCCATTTATGGAACCCTGCAATGTCTCCAAGAGAAAACATCTTATCGGCCTGTTCCCGGGCCTGAGCCTGCGCACGCGACTCATGAAGCCAGATCATCTGGCGGGCAGCGGCCTGAATTTCAACCTGTTCCATCTACGAATATAGCGCCTTGTTAAGACCAAACACACGTGCCCCTATCCCGATCAGTTTTAGGCGCTTAGAATAAGCAGTGACAAGTGTTGGGGCACACATCGAGTCCAGATGAAATGATGTAGGGCGTCGCATGTCAGAAGCCAAAGAACGTCGTGATTACATCGCCGAGTTACGGAAGCAGTTCTGGGATTACCGCCAGGACAAATTCGCAAATCGGGACTATTATTTTGAAGATCGTCCACTTGGTGATCCAGTCGTGTTCCGCAGCCAGTACCGCGATTACAACCTGGCAATTCCAGCAAGCGTTTCCGATGCAGATAGACAGCGTGTAATCAATCTACTTCCCATTGCAAAGCGTCACACCCATTTTGGCAGCCTTCAAAGTTCACAGGCATTAGTTCAATCAGTGTTTGGCACATTGAAGGTTCTCAAAAAGCTGGCGTGGCTTTCGGATGTCGCAGCAGAAGATGGGACACCAGCATTCCTACAAGATGCAAGCAGCGCCAGATGCGTAATTGAGAAGGATATTACAACACTTGGTGAACTCAAGGGGCACAAGACACAGGTCGATTTTTGCATTGAAAATGATAATTACCGAGTTGCGGTGGAATGCAAATTGACTGAGCCTGATTTTGGAACATGTTCACGTCCGAAGCTGAATCCAACGGACCCGCGATATGAAAGCCAGTTCTGCGACGGAACCTATACGATCCAGCGCGGACGATCTGCAAAGTGTTCACTGACTGAGGTAGGTATTCTCTACTGGAAGTATACAGATCAATTATTTGGCTGGTCTCCACTCGCGGAACACAGACCGTGCCCATTGAACGAAACGTATCAACTCGTCCGTAATGTCTTGGCTGCTTGTGTGCAGGATGGCGGTATTCTCGACGTTGAGCGTGGTCATGCGCTCATACTTTATGATGAGCGCAATCCGACAATGAAGAATGGCGGCGTAGGCGACCAACAATGGCATTCAGCAAAAAAATCGTTGAAAAGCAGCGGCGTGTTAAGGCGGTTATCGTGGCAAAATCTTTTGGCACAGGCACCCAACCACGCTGAAATGAACGCACTAAAAAGCGAACTTGCCGCAAAATACGGTCTTTAAATGTCAGGGCAACCGCGGGCTGGCAACCTTGGGTGAAGGAGTGCGCAATGGAAGGCAGCCCACTGGGTCTAGAGGACAGCCTCAATCTGGCTTTTGCAAATAAGCTGATCGAATCCACCGAGTTCATTTCATGGGTGCTTAATCAGACCAAGTTTGCCGAATATGCAAAGACCGCGCGGCTTCTGCACGAAGAACAGGAACAGGCGCGCAAAGCACGATTTTGGTGGCGACACTGGTGGTGCCACGTTCCCGACTTAGGCGAAGAATCCGAAACTGATATTTTTCTGGTGTTCGAGGTTTCTGACACTAAGAAGCGATTCTCTCTTCATGTCGAAAACAAGCTATCCAACTCGACCTTCATACCTAATCAGGAAGCGAGTTATGCGGTCCGCGCTTCATATATGTTGAACTATACAAAGGCAGCGGAGTTCCATTGCACTGACTACGATACGATGCTGATTGCTCCGCACTCATTTCGGAATAAATATCGGGATCAAAGTGATCTATTTGGATGCTTTATCGCTCATGAGGACATAGCCAAGTTCATTCCTGAATTTCACGGCTGACATGGACGAAATCGACATTTGGCGCGCTGCCAAACAGATGCGGACAACCTATGGCGATGACGCTGGCATCGAAGCCGCCGTTCGCGCCGACATATTTCTCAGCCTACGGGAATCAGTAGAGTTTCCCGATCAGGCTGCCAATCGTCGCGACCAAACCAACTATGAATCCGCAAAGCCCACCGAGCATCATAAGACCGGAAATTGGTTGCCAGCCCATTCCGTTAGGCAGCCCAAGCTGATAAGCGATAAACATTGCTAAGGCACTTGCGACGGTCACTAGAAACCATTGTGCTGGGCCCTCGGGCCCGCCCGCCGAACTGCCTGAATAATCACTATAGCCACCACCGCCACTGTCCGAACTATAGGAATCGTCCAAAGAAGATCCTTCAGAATCGTCACGGGATATTTTTTCACCACGTCCGCTGAATAGACCGACACAGTCAGGACATCGCGGAGGCGGGAGCCAAGTTCCGCCACACACGTTGCAAAACATCCTTCCGCAGTCAACGCACTCCCAAACGTCAAAGCATTCTCGATGACAGCTTGGACATTGCTTTGACACTGCGTCGATCCCCCCGCGTTGTCTGCTTGCCAATCGCCTTCGTAAGTGTGGATGGTCGTCCCAAGGTAGCCGGCCGACGCACCCGCATGGATGGATGCGCCCTGCCCGGTGCCAATTATTTTGACGACGAGCATATTCAGGACTCGACTCCCTGTCCAGCTTTGTTCTTACATTGTTCTCATGGCCAAACCCGCCCCTATTCCCGCTATCCGGACCGAACGGTGCATCATTTACTGCATGACGTGCGGACGCAGCACCACGGCGGCGACCTATGTCATCGAGGGCTTGTTCGGCTGGCTGCCCTATGGGCGGGTAACTAATCGACTGCACTGCAAACAGGGATGCGGGGATCGTTTCGGGATGGTTCTGCCAATAGACGCACCATCACCACGCGCTTATGCAGAACGGTATGATCTGTCGCCAGCATTGGCTCGCGAGAAACCGATGTCAAAAGACTTGGAAAGTGAAATGCGCGACCGCCTTGTTGAGATTGGGGCCGGTGGAACGTTTCTCAAGGTTCATGCCAAGTCGGAAGACGTAGCAATCGTGCATTGGGCGTTCGACTACCTGCTGAAAAAGTTTTCCGAAGGGGGCCGAAAACCTCCACGACTGGCCGTCACTCGCGGCGCGCAATGGAGCCGTGATAGCCTGCGAGATTATAAGGTCGTCGCTGGAAAGGTCGTCGAGTTGCAGAACGATGACCATGAAGGTGACAAAGGCGAAATCTAGAGCATGTGCAATCTCTACTCGGTCACCTGCAGCCAAGCTGCGATCCGGCACTTGGCGCGCGCCATACGTGTCCTCACCGGTAACCACCAGCCCCTCCCAGCCGTATATCCCGACATGCTCGCGCCAGTGGTGCGGACGGCTGCGGATGGCGTGCGTGAACTGACTATGATGCGGTGGGGTTTTCCGCCGCCAACAAACCCCGGCATGTCGCTCGTCACCAATGTCCGCAATACCAACAGCCATTGGTGGAAGCCTTGGCTTCAGGCCGGTCATCGCTGCCTCGTCCCTGTCACCAGCTTCTGCGAATGGACCGATAGCAAGCCGAAGACGCAGCACTGGTTCGCTATAGATGAATCCCGCCCGCTGTTTTTCTTCGCAGGTATCTGGCGTCCTTGGACTGGCAAACGGGGCACCAAAGCCGATCCAGCGGTTGGCGATCATTTGCTCTACAGCTTCCTCACCACGGCCGCCAACGCCGTGGTGGCGCCAATCCACCCCAAGGCCATGCCCGTGATGCTGCTGACTGATGCGGACCGGGAGACTTGGCTAACCGGCTCTCTGGAATCTGCTCTTGCGCTCCAGCGGTCGGCGTCGGCCGATGCCCTACGGATCGTGGCAACGGGCCAGAAGCAGTACCCGCCGGTAGCGAACCGGCTCTAGTTACGGGCGTCATCCCAGCGACGCCGGACTATTTCTTGGAACCCTTTGCCGACTTAAACGCCTGCGCGTATGCCGTACCAGCCGCCGCCGCCTTTGCACCCTTATCCTGCTTGGGCTTCTTCTTCTCGCGGTTGCTTTTCTGCTCTTTGCTCATTTTCTGATTTCCTTCTGAACTGTTCGACTCGCGCACTCAGCTACAGTTTGTAACCCCTGTTGGCGCCGACGTCGTGGCCCATGGCCTGCCGCCGCATGTGGGAGCCGTGCGAAGTGGTCAGGAAATTAGAGAGATAGCCATTTTTTTGGTGCTAAGTTGACGAACAAGTATACAAAAGGAGGATCGTTAAATGTCAAAAAACGTCGGAACCGTTGATCGCGCTGCTCGCATAATCATAGGTCTCGTCTTTATCGCCTACGCAATACCGCTCGGATTCCCTAACACTGGCTGGAATTGGATCGGATGGATTGGCGTGGTGCCTATCATAACCGCGATACTCGGAATTTGCCCAGCATACAGCCTTCTTGGTTTTTCTACTTGTAAGAAGTAGGCCTTCGATTTGCTAAACCTCGCAGCGTCCTAATCTTCAACAAAGAATACCGAGCGTGACACGGCGGCCACGGTGCCGCCGGTTTCATTCCGGCCCGCGCCAACCGCCATCGCTCCGCCTTCGGTCAATAGCTTGGGGTCGGTGTAGGGTTTCTTCCTGCCTTATGGGGGGTATTGCGCCTGAAAGCCCCCGCTTGTTGCCGCCACCCCCCGCTTATGCGTCAATGGTCAATAAAAATAAGCTGAGGGGGCCAGCATGGCTGAGGAATCCGAAGGCCAAGATACCGGCGCAGAGGCGTCAGGCGCTGGCGTTGATCCTGTGGCTATGGGAATTGCCATGAGCCGAACCTCGCCAAAAGTGGA